>ERZ1643246.1787-NODE-1787-length-22399-cov-5.136233_pt1 | contig 22399 bp, 24 predicted proteins | sample MGYA00579265_ERZ1643246 | MGnify/ENA primary metagenome ERZ1643246 (study PRJEB29033, sample SAMEA4952261) | chicken gut metagenome | biome: Broiler Chicken; feature: Gastrointestinal Tract; material: Caecum | place: Ireland | collected 2018 | study: Broiler...
AAATCCCGGATGTGCACCAGCGATTTGCGGATGACTTCCAGAAGCTTTGGCTCTACCTCGCGGTAAGCCTCAGCGATCTCCTCCTCGGTAACCACCAGATTCTCCGGCGTCATTTTGGCGTGATCGAATTTCTCCGTGTAGGAAAACACCGCTGCGTCGCCACCCTTGCGTACCGTTTCCACAATCTCCGCCACCGTGTCCTCGTAGGCGGTATAACTGCTGGGACTTCTCTTTAAGAGCTCCTCCAGCAGATTCTTTGTCGTCTCCTGATTTAACGTCAATGTCCTCATCTTAATCTTAACCCTCCTGTTTCTTCTGAACCTCTTCCTCGGCCAGAACTTCCTTCAACTTCTGGATCAGCGCTGTGATCCTCTCGTTTTCCATCTTCATGCTGACCTGATTGACCACCATCCGGGCGGACAGGGGACAGACCTCCTCCAACACCTGAAGGCCGTTTTCCCTCAGGGTGCTGCCGGTCTCCACGATGTCCACAATGACCTCGGACAGCCCCACGATGGGAGCCAGCTCGATGGACCCGTTCAGCTTGATGATCTCCACAGTCTGATATTTCTTATTATAAAAGTAATCCTTCGCGATGCGGGGATACTTCGTGGCCACACGGATCAGCTCGTGGTGCTGCAGAAGCTCCCGGGATTTCTCGGGGCCGCAGACACACATCCTGCATTTCCCGAATCCCAGATCCAGCACCTCATAGATGTTCCGGGCCTCCTCCAGGATCGTGTCCTCCCCCACAATGCCGATGTCGGCGGCTCCGTACTCCACATAGGTGGGCACGTCCGGCCCCTTGGCCAGGAAAAACCGCATCTTCATCTCCTCGTTGACGAAAATCAGCTTTCTCGTGGCGGGATCCTTCATCTCCTCGCAGGTAATGCCGATCTTCTCAAATGTCTTCAGCGTCTGTTTCGCCAGACGTCCCTTGCCCAGGGCAAAGGTCAGATATCTCTCATCACTCATCGTCTCTCACTCCAGTACGGTAATCTTCGCGTTCTCAAATGCCTCAAACAGTCCCTGTCTCTCCGCCTCATCTTCCGGCAGGGCCGCCAGGGAGACACTCTTTCCCTCGCCCCGCATCTTCTGCGCTGTGCGGATCGCCTTCTCAGTACAGCCGCTGCCGTAGAGGATGGCCTCCTCCTTCTTCGGGTGGAACACCTCGATCTTCTGACGCTCCAGCGCCAACAGCAGTTGATCCGCCATCAGGGCGAAGCCGATAGCCGGTGCGTTCTTGCCGAAGTAGGACAGCAGAGAATCGTAACGTCCGCCCTTCACGATGGGCTCGCCGCTCCCGAAGGTGTACCCGGCGAAGATGATGCCGGTGTAATAGCGGTAATTGCTCAGCACACCGGGCTCATAGGACACATAACCGTCCACACCGTAAACCTGAAGCTGTTCATGGAGAAGTTCCAGATGCCGGAGCGCCTCACAGATGGCCGGGTATTCTTTTGCCTCTTCCTTCATGTCTTTCCACTGCTCCGGAGAGGCGTACATGTTCTTTAACAGGTTAAAGAGATTTCTCAGATCTTTTGGAAGATCACGCTGATCGAGAAATTCCTCCACGCCGTAAAAATTCTTGTTGGCAATCAGATGGGACAGATGCTCTTCCTCCTCCGGAGAAAAACCGCAGGCTTCCATCAGCCCCCGGACAATGGCCACATGGCTCACGCTGATCTGAAAATCGGAAAGTCCCGAGGCCCGCAGGGCATCCACCACGATGGCGATGATCTCGCTGTCCGCGTCGACGGAATTGACGCCGATATACTCGCAGCCAAGCTGTGTGCTCTCCTTCATGCGCCCCTGATAGCTGTGATTGTTGATGAAAACATTTCCCTCATAACACAGCCGGATCGGCGCTGCCATCTCCCCGGTAAAATACTTTGCCGCGGCTCTGGCCACCGGCGGCGTCATATCCGGCCGAAGCACCAGCGTATTGCCCTCCCGGTCAAAGAACTTGTAGAGATCCCGGGACGGGGTCGTGCCCACTTCCTTTCCGAAAATATCAAAAAACTCAAAGGTCGGAGTCTGAATCGGATGGTAACCGTATTTGCGGATCTCCTGATTCATCCGGGCGAGAATCTCCAGTTTTCTCTCACACTCGCCGTTGTAGATATCCCGAACCCCCTCCGGTGTGTGCAACAGTTGATTTTCCATATTTCCTCCCATATTTCCTTTGGTAATTTACTATGATAAAGTGATAAAGCAATGAATCACTAAACTTACATTATTCTATCATCCGTCGGCTCTGCTGTCAAGATCCTTCTGAAGCATCTCCAGATAGGGGATGAAAAAGCCCCCCTGACCGCGGAAAAAATAAGTCGGATCCAGCTCCTCGACACGAAAACTCTTCCGGCCTCCCGCCTTTGCCCGATCCCAGAAGGTCGCCGCCTCCCGGTAGGTAAGATAATAGTAAATATCCCGCCTGGTAAAGTAGAGCAGAAAGAAAGCGACGCCTTTCTGACCCTCGAAGGCCTTCATGAAGTCCATCTGATGTTCATGTATATTCTGAAGAGGAAAGGTGTCGGCATGGCACTCCTTCGCGTCAAAGCAGACCGGAATCCCCTGCACGGCGCCGATATAGTCCACCGTGCTCTTCTTGTCAAAATAAGCCAGCGTGATATGACGGCTCTCCTTGTCGATCCGTATGGGCGTGATCGGCGTGGGAACTTTCTGGATCAGGGCCAGACCGTTCGCCGCGTAGGTCTCGTTTGTTCGATTGACAAATTCCTCCAGGCTGGAGCCCCGGAGTCCTCTGGAATTCCAGGTTGCCATACGTTTCTCCTTTCCGTTTTTCAGCTTTCCCGCAGATATCGCAACACCGTCTGAAAGACCGGCGGGTAAGGCGCGGTGATGACCGTCCCGTCTGTCAAAGTAATCTCGCAGGCGTGAAGCAGTTGAGATGTCACCTGAAAGCGCCTGCGGTACTTCTCGTTGAACTTTCGGTCGCCGTACTTGAAGTCACCGATGACCGGATGACCGATGGCTGCCAGATGGGCGCGGATCTGATGGGCCCGGCCGGTCAGAAGATCCACCTGAAGGAGGGACAGACCCTTTCCCACCGCCAGCGGCTCATACGCTGTCTCCACATATTTTGCGCCGGGCCGCTGTTCGGCGAGCACCACCACCTGATTTTTCTGCTCGTCCTTCCACAGGTATCCCGCGAGATGTCCGCCTGAGGCGACCTCCCCCGCCACGATACAGTGGTAGATCTTTCTTAAGCTCCGATCCCGAAGCTGCTGTGAGAGCGCCTGCTGGCCCCGCAGAGTCTTCCCGGCGAGAAGCAGCCCGGTGGTGTTGCGGTCCAGCCGGTTGGCCACCGATGGATGAAAGAGCGCGAAATTCTCCGGCGTAAGCTTGCCCCTGTGGATCAGCCAGGCCAGGATCTCCTCGTTCATGGAGATGTCCGTATCTTTCGCCTTCTGGGAGAGGATGCCCGCCGGTTTGTTGACCGCCAGAATATCCGCATCCTCATAGATCACATCCACATCCTTATCCTCCAGCTCTGCCAGCTTCTCATAGAGGCCGAGAGCCCGCTCCCCGCCCCGCATGGCCGCGAAGGTCTCATCGGAGAAAAAGACCCGGATCACATCCCCCTCACACAGGATTTCCTTTCCCTGAACTTTTTTCCCGTTGCGGACAATATTCTTTTTTCGCATCATTTTGTAGAGAAATCCCGCGGAGGCGTTCTCAAAATATTTCTGGAGATATTTGTCCAGCCTCTGGTGGGCCTCCTCTCTGCCGATGACCAGTTCTCTCATATTTGCTCCCTGATTTCCACTTTCTTCATCTCCGAATTACCGCGTCTTTTTCCTGTGAACATTGCGGATGGTCTTTTTCTTCTTTCCCTGCCGGTGGTTCCTCTCTCCCGCGCCGTCGTCGGTGTTCCCCGGACGGATCTTCGCCGCTTTCGAATGCTTTGAACTCCCGGATCTTTTGCCGCCCTCCTTCGGCTTTCTGGGCGGAATCAGGCACTCTCTTCCGTAGCCGATCAGATCCTCCCGGTGTTCCAGCAGCAGCGCCTCCTTGACCAGGTCGTAGTTCTTTGGATCCCGGTACTGAATCAACGCCCTCTGCATGGCCTTCTCATGGGGATTTCTCGCCACATAAACCGGCTCCATGGTTCTCGGATCCAGGCCGGTGTAGTACATACAGGTGGAGATCGTGGAGGGTGTCGGATAAAAATCCTGCACCTGTTCCGGCATATAGCCCAGGGTCCGCAGATACTCCGCCAGGGCGATGGCATCCTTTAAGGTGGAACCCGGATGGGAGGACATCAGATAGGGCACCAGGTACTGCTTCATGCCCAGCGCCTGATTAATCTTCTGATATTTGTCCACAAAGGAACAGTAAACCGAAAAAGAGGGCTTACCCATCTTCTGAAGCACCTCATCCGACACATGTTCCGGCGCCACCTTCAGCTGACCGCTCACATGGTACCGGCACAGCTCCCGCAGGAAGGTGTCATCCTTATCTGCCATCACGTAGTCGAAGCGGATGCCCGAGCGGATGAAGACCTTTTTCACGCCGGGGAGCTCACGGAGTTTTCTCAGGAGCTTCAGGTAATCCTCATGATCCACCTCAAGATGCTCACAGGGCTTCGGGAAAAGGCACTGCCGATTGATGCAGGCTCCGGCCTTCAGCTGCTTTTTGCAGGCGGGATGCCGGAAATTCGCTGTGGGACCGCCCACATCGTGGATGTAGCCCTTGAAGTCCGGCTCCTCTGTCATCTCTCTGGCCTCCGCCAGAATGGAACCGTGGCTTCTGGTCTGAATGATCCGGCCCTGATGGAAGGTCAGGGCACAGAAACTGCACCCGCCAAAGCATCCCCGGTTGCTGACCAGGCTGAATTTTACCTCATTGATCGCCGGGATACCGCCTTCCTTCTCGTACATGGGATGGGCGGCGCGCATGTAGGGAAGAGCATAAATGTCGTCCATCTCCTGGGTAGTCAGGGGCTTCTGCGGCGGATTCTGAACCACGAACATGCTGCCGTCGTAGGTCTCATAGAGTTTTTTCGCCGTGAATGGATCTGTGTTGCAGTACTGAGTATAGAAGCTCTCGGCGTAGGCGCGCTTGCTGTCCCGGATCTCCTCGAAGCTGGGAAGCGCGAGAGCGTCCTCCACCAGAGAGGTATCTCTCGTCTTGAAAACCGTACCCCGGATAAAGGTAATATCCGCCACATCGATGCCGGCGTCCAGACTCTCGGCAATCTCTACCATAGACCGCTCCCCCATGCCGTAGGAGATCAGGTTGGCGCCGGAATCCAGAAGGATCGAACGCCGCATATGGTCGGACCAGTAGTCGTAATGTCCCATGCGCCGCAGACTCGCCTCGATGCCGCCGATGATGATGGGAATCTTCCGGAAATGTTTCCGAATCATATTGCAGTACACGATGGTGGCATAGTCCGGCCGTTTTCCCATGACGCCGCCGGGGGAGAAGGCGTCGGTTTTCCGCCGTCTCTTGGACACCGAATAGTGATTTACCATGGAATCCATATTGCCGGCAGAGACGAGAAAAGCCAGCCGCGGTTCCCCCAGGGCAAGAATCGCGTTCTCATCCTTCACATCCGGCTGGGGAATCATACCCACCGTGTAGCCTCTGGACTGCAGCACGCGCCCGATGATCGCATGTCCGAAGGAGGGATGGTCCACATAGGCATCCCCGCAGATGTACACGAAATCCAGCTGACGGATTCCCTGACGCTCCATATCCTGCCTGCTTACCGGCAAAAATCCTTCCATATCTTTCCACCTCTCATCAGATCATAGTAGTCCCGGATATAAAAATCCGCAGCGGACCGCTTCTCCTCGTCGATATCTTTTGTATAGTCGTCGTAGACAGCGCAGACTTTCATCCCCGCGTTGTGTCCCGCCGCGATGCCCGGCAGAATATCCTCGAACACCAGACATTCCTCCGATGCCGCGCCGATCCGCTCCTTCGCCTTCAGGTACACATCCGGCGCCGGCTTTCCCCGCGAGACCTCGTTGGCTGTCACCACACAGTCAAAAAAGGTTTCCTTCCCCCTGGCCAGAAGAAAGGCCTTTACCAGCTCCGGGGAATCGCTGGTGGCGATCGCCATGGCGATCCCCTCATGGCGCAGCTGCGTCAGAAACTCCTCCGCGCCGGGTTTCCAGGGCACCTCTGAGACGTAAGCGCGGTAGGCCATATCGTTCCACTCGCCCATCAGTTCCTCCTCGGTATCCCTCAGTCCGAACCGTTCCCGGAAATACACCGCCGTCTCCCGCATGCTGAGCCCTTCGATCTCCCGCTGGAGCCCCTCGGGCATCGGCAGGTGCCGCTGGGCCAGAAAACGGATATCAATTTCCTTCCAGATCCACATGGAGTCCGCAAGGGTGCCGTCCAGGTCAAAGATGACCGCCTTTGTATTTTTCCACATCCTCCAGTTCCCTCTCATTCAGTCTCCGCCACTCTCCCGGCGCGAGTTTTTCATCCAGTACAAAAGTTCCCATCTGAAGCCGCTTCAGCCACAGGACTTCCTTTCCCAGGCTGTGGAACATTCGCTTGATCTGATGATAGCGCCCTTCATGAATCGTCACCCGGCAAAGGGATTCCTCCCCGCTCACTGTGATCACAAGCTCTGCCGGAAGGGTCGGCTTCTCATCCCCGATATCGATCCCCCTGGCAAAGGCCGCGATATCCTCCTCCGCAAGACGGCCGGATACCCGGGCCTCGTAGAGTTTGTCCACGTGATGCCGGGGACTTAACAGCCGGTGGGAAAGAACTCCGTCGTTGGTAACCAGAAGCAGACCCTCCGTGTCCAGATCCAGCCTCCCCACAGCAGCCAGATCTTTTCGCGGATTCATGGGAATCCAGTCAAAAATCGTCGGATGCAGATTGTCTCTGGCCGCGCAGACGCATCCGGCGGGTTTGTTGAGCATATAATACTCAAATCCACGATACCCCAGCGTCCGGCCCTGAAAGGAGACGGTATCCGACTCCGGGGAAATCTTCGTCTCCGGCGAGCGGCAGATCTCTCCGTTTACACAGACCCTGCCATCGCGGATATCCTTTTTTACCTGAGACCGGGTTCTGACGCCACAGTCGCTCAAGAATTTGTCCAGACGCATACCATCATAAATCTCCTCCCTGTCTCATAAAATGTGACATGAAAAAGACCATCCTCCTGTTTGTTATCTCATTTTTGCTGTTTGCCCTGTCCCATCCGGCTCTGACCCTGACCGGGGCCTCCAACGGCCTGATGATATGGTTCGAAAAGCTGCTTCCGACGCTGCTTCCCTTCCTCATCGCCGTCAATCTGCTCCAGAACGCGGACATCTTTACCTCTGCCCTCCGCTTCTTCCCCCGAGCCGGCAGCGTGATGGCGATTCTCGCCGCAGCCCTCCCGGGCTTTCTGTTCGGACTTCCGGTGGGCGCCAAGCTGACCGCCGACTTTACCGAAAAGGGCCTGCTGACACAGAAAGCGGGGAATCTCCTGCTGATCTGCTGTAACCAGCTCAGCCCGGCCTTCGTGGGCAGCTATGTGATGATCCAGTGTTTAAACAGCCCGGATCTGATCCCTGTGAGCTATCTTCTTCTCTATCTTCCGCCGGCCATCCCGGTCGTCATTCTGCTGGCGCGAACCGCCCTCGCGAAGGACAATCCGTCCCCCGCGGCTGCCAACCGCATCACAACAAAAAAGGCATCCAGATTTCAAACTTTATTTCAAATCATAGATGCCAGTATACTCAATGGATTCGAAACCATCGCCAAGCTGGGAGGATATCTGATTTTCTTCGGCATTCTCTGCCAGTATCTGGAAAATCTGCTTCCTCTATCCCAGACTGCCAATGGTTGCGTCATGATGCTTATGGAAGTGACCAGCGGCATCCACTATTTCTCCGGGAGCGCTCTGCCCTTTTTCCCAAAATATCTTCTGTGCATGACGGCGCTCTCCTTCGGCGGGCTCTGCACCCACGCCCAGACTTTCTCCGTCATATCCGGCGCGCCCCTGTCCAAACGCCGCTATGTCGTGGCAAAAACCATCTTCGCCCTAATAACACTCCTGCTATCCTTTGGGGCTCTCACGATTCTTTCCCGTTGAAGAAATGCTCCGGCACATCCAGATCCTTCAGATCCTCGTCGGCGGACTCGCTGCTCTCCTTCTCCTGAGGCGCAGCGGTATTCTCCTGAGGCTGCTCCTCCGCCGGCTGTGCCTCCCGGGTCTCCTCCTCGTCGGCACTGCCCGATGACAGCTCCATACGGTTGGAGATAACCACATCCAGAAAGCCCTGCATGGAGGCCAGATAGCTGTCGGTTCTGGCTCTCGTGGTGTCCATGGAGCTGACCAGCACATCCTCGATTTTCTTGAGAAGATCGTCCGTGTAGCTGATCGCGCTCAGGCGGATGTTGTTGGCATCCTCTGTGGCCTTGTCCAGCATCTCCTGGGCATTCTTGGTGGCGATCATGACCACCTCGTTGGTATGCCTGTTGCATGATCTGATGCTCACTCACCAGCTCATTGGTCTGGATCTGGGCCTGGGCGATGATAGCGTCCGCCTTGCTCTGGGCATCTGCCAGGATGGCCTCCTTATTGCTTATAATCTTCTGATAGCGCTTGATCTCATCCGGCGTCTTGGTCCGCAGTTCCTCCAGAAGGCCTTCCAGCTCGTCCCGGTTGACGACAATCTTGGAGCTGGAAAACGCGGAGGGCTTGCAGCTGTCAATATAATCTTCGATTTCCTCAATGATTTCTTCAATTCTGCTTGCCATAATCTTCTCCTTTATAATTGATGATATTTCTCCTGTATCTTTGGAATAATCTGCGCCGGGACAAATCTGGAAATATCCCCGCCGTAGGACGCGAACTCTCTGACAATCGTGGAACTCAAATAGGAATAGTTCAGGGACGTCGTGAGAAAAATCGTCTCCAGATCCGGATATTCCACCTTGTTTGTCTGGGCAATCTGAATCTCATACTCGAAATCCGTCACTGCCCGCAGTCCGCGGACCACCACATTGGCCTGCATTTCTTTCGCAAAATCCACCAGCAGTCCCTCAAAAGCCACAGCTCTCACATTCGGGTAATCTTCTGTCAATTCTTCTATCATACTAACACGTTCATTTATGGAAAACAACGCATTTTTTTGACTGTTGTACAAAACACCGATGATCAGCTCGTCAAACAGACGCGATGCGCGATCAATGATGTCCAGATGCCCGAAGGTAATCGGGTCAAAGCTGCCGGGATAAATTGCCTTTCTCATATTACTGTCCTCTTGTGATAAACACATGTTGATTTGTTTTATATTTCTTCTGCCGTATCTGTTCATATCCCAGGTCATCCAGGTAGGAAAAATCCGTCTGCAGGGAAGCCTCCACTACAATCAGGGCGTCCTCTGCCAGGAGCGGGCCATCGGCAAGCAGCGCGAGGGCTTTTTCCTCCAGCCCTTTGTCGTAGGGCGGGTCGAGAAAGATCAAATCAAAGGGCTCTTCCCCGCCGGGATGCTGCAGAAAATCCATGACATCCCGCGTGTAGAGACGACCGGTCTCCTCCAGGCGGGTGAAGGCAAGGTTTCTCTTGATACACCGGGCCGCGGCCGGGTTTTTCTCGACGAACACCGCCTCCCTGGCTCCCCGGCTCAAAGCCTCGATTCCCATCTGTCCGCTTCCCGCGAAGAGATCCAGGAACCGGCACTGATAAATCTCCGGCTGCAGCATGTTAAAGAGCGTCTCCTTGATCCGGTCCGTGGTGGGACGGGTCTCCATTCCCTTTATCGTCTCCAGCGGCATCCGTTTGCGGCTGCCCCCTATCACTCTCATAGGCTCTGCTCCTTTGCCATACATTCCTCCAGGAGGGCGAGAGCTCTTTCGGCCGCCTGGGTGCGCACCCGGGTGCGGTCTCCGGAAAACACATGGCGTTCCACCTGCGTTCCTGCGGCATGAGCGCATGCTATGTATACCAGTCCCACCGGCTTCTCCGCAGTTCCGCCATCCGGCCCCGCAATTCCGGTCGTGGCCACACCGTAGTCAGCCTCCCCGCGCCTGCGAACGCCCTCCGCCATCTGCCGGGCTGTCTGCTCGCTCACCGCGCCGCAGGCTTCCAGCACCTCGTGAGATACGCCGAGATTTTTCTCCTTCGCCTCGTTGGAGTAAGTCACATATCCCTCCGCGAAACAGGCGGAAGCTCCGGCCTGCTCCACCAGCATGCTGCAGATCATCCCACCGGTGCAGGACTCCGCCACGGCCACCGTCTTACCATGCCTGGTCAGTTTCTCAATAATCTCCGCCGCTGCCATCACTTCTGCTCTTTCAGGATGTCTTTATTTTTGGCAATATAGTCCACCAGAGACACCACAGTCAGCACCAGCGCCACATAGGTCAGCACGGTTCCGATCATGTCGAAAGCCGCCAGCGGGATGTTGGCGATCAGCACGATAATCATCAGCATCTGGAACACGGTCTTGAATTTGCCCCACATGCTGGCAGCGATCACAATGCCGTTGTCAGAGGCAATCAGACGGAATCCGCTGATGATGAACTCTCTGCTGATAATGATGATAACAATCCAGGCGGCAAGCTGTCCGGTTGCCACCAGACACACCATCGCCGCGCACACCAGCAGTTTGTCTGCCAGCGGATCCATAAATTTTCCGAAATTGGTTACCAGATGATACTTTCTCGCGATCTTTCCATCCAGCATATCTGTAAGGCTGGCCACGATAAAGATCAGATCCGCGATCAGACGGAAGGTCTGATTGTCCGGCTCCAGCAACAGAAAGAGCACAAAAAAGGGAATCAATATCACACGAAAAATCGTCAGTTTATTTGGTAAATTCATTCTGCCAGATCTCCTATCAAATCATATTCATAAGCGCCGGTAATGTCCACCTCGACAAACTCCCCGGTCACAAGTTCCCGCTCCGATGAGATGAATACATATCCATCCACATCCGGCGCGTCCCGGTAGGTCCTGCCGATATACACCGGCTCGTCCGCCACCTTGCCCTCCACGAAGGCTTCCAGCCGTTTTCCGACAAAGGTCTCATTCTTTGCCGCGGAGACTTCCTGCTGAAGTTCCATAACTTCATCGGCCCAGAGTTTCTTCGTCTCCTCGGGCACCTGATGCTCGAAATCCGCGGCGGGTGTCTGCTCCTGTCTGGAGTAGGGAAAAGCCCCCAGACGGTCGAACTTCATCTGGCGGATAAAATCCAGAAGTTCCTCATGCTGAGCCTGATTCTCTCCCGGAAATCCGCAGATCAGCGTCGTGCGGATGGCGATGTCCGGCATTCTCTTCCTGAGAGCGGCGATGATCTCCTCGATATCCTGCCGGCTGGTTCTGCGCCCCATCCGGCGCAGGATCTCGTCATTGCAGTGCTGAATCGGCATGTCAATATAGTGACAGATCTTCGGGTTGGATGCCATCACATCCATCAGTTCCCCGGTAATCTCCTCGGGATAGCAGTACAGCAGCCGGATCCATCGAAGCCCCTCCAGCGCACCGAGACGGGTAAGCAGTTCCGGCAACGCCTTTTTCCCGTAGAGATCCCGGCCGTAAACGGTCGTCTCCTGGGCCACGAGAATCAGTTCCTGTACGCCCTGATTTACCAGATCGGCCGCCTCCGCCACAAGCTGTTCCATGGGAACGCTGCGGTAATCGCCGCGAATCTGGGGAATGACGCAGTAGGTACACCGCTTGTCACATCCCTCGGCGATCTTCAGGTAGGCGTAGTGACCGCCGGTGGTCAGAACACGCCCCGCGTTGTCATCGCAGAGCCCTTTCAGGGGCCGGATGACCGTCGGGCGCTCTCCCTTCAGGGTACTGCGCAGCACCGCCACAATCTCGTCGTAGGCGTTGGTGCCCACAATGGCGTCCACCTCCGGAATTTCCTGACGAATCTCCTGGGCATACCGCTGTGCGAGACATCCCACAGCCACCAGAGCTTTCAGAGATCCCTCCTCCTTGTAGCGGCCCAGATCGATCAGAGTCTGAATGCTCTCCTCCATGGCGTCGTGAATGAAACAACAGGTATTTACCACAATGGCGTCCGCCTCCGCCTCGTCGTCGGTCAGTTCAAAGCCCTCACGCCGCAGCATGGCCAGCATATGCTCGGAATCCACCAGATTTTTGTCGCATCCAAGGGATACAAAAAGAATTTTCATCGGTATATCCCCTACATTTCCTCCGGCTCCTCAGCCGAGTCCTCTGTTGTCTGCTCCTGAGCCTCCGCGCGCTCCTGTTCCTGCTCCTCCATCTCCCGGGCTTCCTCCTCGGTGAGAATCTTCAGCTTGCCCTGATAGAGTTCATCCACCGCGATGGACAGGGGTTTCTCTGAAGCGGAATAGGGAACCAGAGGCTCTGCGCCGTCGATGATCTGACGGGCTCTCTTGGCGGTCGCGCACACAATGCTGTAGCGGCTGTTTACCACCGGCTCCTCTCCGATTTCCACGTTGTCGTTTACCACTTTCATCAATTCCACATAGGACGGGTGTATCATGTTACATACTCCTTTCAAACTTCTTTAAATCTTCCTGCATTTTTTTTATGGTCAAATGATTTCGCTCCACGCGATAGTGCTCGCTCTGGATGATCTCATGTACCTGCCTGACACTCTCCTCGAGAACGTCGTTTACCACCAGATAATCATACTGAGGCATGAACTGGGACTCTTTGGCGGAGATCGCCAGTCTCTGGGCGATGACCTCCGGGGACTCCGTTCCCCTGCCCACCAGCCGCTCTTTCAGCTCGTCGGCGGAGGGAGGCATCACAAAGAGCAGAAGGGCGTCCGGGTAAAGTTCCCGCACCTGAAGCGCTCCCTGGATCTCGATCTCAAGGATCACATCCTTCCCCTCCGACACCAGCTTTTCCACATAGTCCCGGGGCGTCCCGTAGGAATTGCCGTTGAAGGTGGCATATTCCAGCAGCTCCCGGTTGGCGATCATTGCGTCAAATTCCTCCCGTGTCTTGAAGAAATACTCCCTGCCCTCCTGCTCGCCGTCGCGCATCTGACGTGTGGTGGCGGAAATGGAGAGACAGTATTCTCCGGGATAGGTCTCGAGAAGGTGCTTCATGATGGTACCTTTTCCCGCTCCGGAAAATCCCGATAAAACAATAATCAGACCATTTTCATGCTTCATTTCCAATCTCCTCCCTCTCCGCGGCACCTCTGGTGCGGTTTGCGATGGTTTCCGGCAAAAGAGCCGACAACACCAGCGGTCCGTCCGTGATGATGACCGCCTTGGTCTTTCTGCCCTGGGTCGCGTCCACAATATTCCCCTCCTCTTTTGCCCTCTGCACCATGCGCTTCGCCGGCGCGGAATCCGGCGTAATCATGGCGACAATTCTGTCTGCCTGTATAATATTGCCAAAGCCGATATTTACAAAAAACATAGTCCTACCTACTCGATATTCTGTACCTGTTCCCTCACTTTTTCGATCCGTGTCTTCAGGGAAATTCCCACGTTGGCGATGGTCACATCCGTGGATTTGGACAACACTGTGTTGGCCTCCCGGTTCATCTCCTGGGCGATAAAATCCAGCTTCCGCCCCACCTCGCCGCCATTCTCCAGCGCATGCCGCATCTGCGCCACATGACTTTCCAAGCGGACGATCTCCTCATCAATGCAGATCTTATCCGCGTAGATGATGACTTCCGAAGCGATCCGGTTCTCGTCCAGCGACGTGTCTCCCAGCAGTTCTCTTACCTTCTGGGTCAGCCGGGCGCGGTACTCCTCCAGGATCTGCGGCGTCCGCTCTTTCAGGATCGCGACGTCCTGCTCCATGGCCGTGAGTTTCTCCAGAAGATCCTGACACAGCCGCTCCCCTTCCATTTCACGGTTGGCAAGAAACTGCTCCAGCGCCGCGTCGATGGCGTCTGTGACCAGGGGAAGCAGATCACCGGCGTCCTCCTGTGGATCCTCCACGGTCAGAATATCGGGATAAGCGCAGAGGCGGGACACCGTGACGTCATCCTCCAGATGAAATTTCTCCGATATCCGCCGCATCTGATCCAGATACATGGCCGCCAGACTGTCGTTGCGGACCACCCGGCAGGAAACCTCAGCGGATTCCTCCAGGGAGATGTAGACATCCACCTTTCCCCGGCCAATACAGGACGCCAGATACTTCCGCAGCTGCGTCTCCAGGGGATTGCATTTCCTCGGCAGCTTCATATTCAAATCCAGATACCGGTGGTTGACAGATTTGATCTCCACGGTTACCTTTCTTGTGCCGTCCTCTCGAATCCCCCTGCCATAGCCGGTCATACTTTTTATCATAAGGATGCCTCCGTGTATGCATAGATAAGTATATTATAGTGATTTTACAAAATTTCGTCAAATTAAATCTGGCGGAAGGTTTTCATTTTTTCCGGTTTGAGCTATACTGAGAGATATCCGGCGCCGCCCCGGCGAAAAAGAGGCGGTACCGATCAGTTTTTTTGAACATACGGAGGTAGATATATATGGCACTGGATGGCATCACGCTGCACTGCCTTGCTCACGAGCTCAACAGCAGCCTGCAGAATCAGAGAATCGGAAAAATCGCGCAGCCGGAGAAGGAGGAACTGCTCTTTACCTTCAAAATTCCCGGACAGACCAGACGCTTGCTGCTGTCCGCGAACGCGTCCCTTCCCTTCGCCTGCTTCACATCGGAAAACAAGCCCAGTCCGCTGACCGCGCCGAATTTCTGTATGGTGCTGCGCAAATATATCGGGAACGGCAAAGTCCTTTCCGTGACCCAGCCCGGACTGGAACGGGTTTTATGCTTTTCCATCGAACACTTAAATGAAATGGGCGATCCCGGCGTAAAATATCTGTATGTGGAGCTGATGGGCAAACACAGCAATATTATTTTCTGCGATGAAAACAATATCATCATCGACAGCATCAAGCACATCTCCGCGCAGATGAGCTCCGTGCGGGAAGTGCTTCCCGGCAGAACCTACTTCATCCCCACCCAGGAGGGCAAGGAAAATCCCCTGACGGTTACAGAAGACGCTTTTCTCGCCCGCATCGGCTCCTGCCCCGCGCCTGTCCACCGGGCCATTTACCAGAGCTATACCGGCATCAGCCCCCTCATGGCCCAGGAGATCTGCTACCGGGCAGGCATCGACGGGGATCAGTCCACCGCGGCTCTTTCCCCGGAGGATCTGTCGCGGCTGTACGACGCCTTCGACGGGCTTATGGAACTGCTGAAAAACGATGATTATCAGCCTGTCATCCTGTACGATCAGGATGTGCCGCTGGAGTTCGCGCCCTTCCCCATCCGTATGTACGCGGACAAGACCCAGGAGACCTGCGCTTCCATGTCCGAGGCCCTGGAGCGCTTCTACGCGAAAAAGAACCGCCACACGGTCATGCACCAGAAATCCTCCGATCTGCGCCGGCATCTTTCGACGCTTCTGGAGCGCACCTCCAAGAAGCTGCAGCTTCAGCTGCGCCAGCAGGAGGACACCGCAAAGCGGGAAAAGTACCGTCTGTACGGAGAGCTGCTCCACACCTACGGCTATCAGATTCCCGCCGGAGCAAAAAGCGCTCAGGTTACCAACTACTATGACGACAGCGAGATTACCATCCCGCTGGACGACACCCTAAGCGCCATGGACAACGCGAAAAAATATTTTGACCGCTACAGCAAGCTCAAGCGGACTGACGAAGCCCTCCAGACACAGATCCGGGAGACGAGGGAGTCCCTGGCCCATCTCCAGTCCATCGAGAGTTCCCTGAATTTCGCGGAATCCGAGGAGGATCTGGATATCATCCGGGACGAGCTGGCAGCCTACGGATATCTGAAGGCGAAAGGCGGCCGCAAAAAGAACAAAATGCAGAAAAAGAGCCGGCCGCTGCACTATGTGGACGCCAACGGCTTTCATATTTATGTGGGAAAAAACAACTATCAGAACGACGAGCTGACCTTCCGCTTCGCCTCCGGCAACGACTGGTGGTTCCACGCCAAGGGCATTCCGGGCTCCCACGTCATCGTCCGCTCGGAAAACAGGGAACTCCCCGACGACACCTACGAGACCGCGGCGGCTGTGGCAGCCTACTACTCCAACGGCCGGGACAGCGAGAAGGTCGACGTGGACTATCTTCAGAAAAAAAATGTAAAAAAACCCAACAGCGCTGTGCCGGGATTTGTGATCTACCACACCAACTACTCCATGACGATCCATCCGTCCCTGTCCGGCGTGCGTCCGGCAGATTAAAAAATAACAGAACATGCCAGACTAAATCGTCTCCCATCACATATACTATCTCTGTAATCATCGGATGATTGCATATGCAAAGAACAATCCCGAACAGGAACAATTCCAGGGGGGGAAAGTAAAAAGGAAAGGGAGGAAATGAGATATGTCAGGCAGAAAGAACAACCGCGCAGCCGTACCGGAGGCAAAGGGCGCGCTGGATCGTTTCAAGTACGAGGTTGCCAGTGAGCTGGGCGTACCTCTGAAGGATGGTTACAACGGCGATCTGACTTCCAGACAGAACGGTTCCGTGGGTGGATATATGGTAAAGCGTATGATCGAGGCCCAGGAAAAACAGATGGCAAACAAGTAAGGCAATAGCATAAGGCATCCTCTGGCCGAAACCCGACCGGGGGATGCTTTTTTTACATTCTGCGGTAACCCCCTCTTCCGCCCGGGGGGATCTGTTTACAGCACATAGGTGTTGCGCTCCATAAAGCTTCTGGCATATTCGTGCAAATGCGAGTGTTCCACGAGACCGGGATCCTCCTTCAGAAGTTTTTCCACATCCGCCGCTGCCTTCTGCAGCCACCCGGCATCCTGTATGATATCGGCAATGCGAAAATTGAAATCTCCGCTCTGCCGGACACCAAAGAGATCCCCGGGCCCCCGAAGTTTCAGATCCTGCTCCGCGATATAGAATCCGTCGTTGGACTGGTTGAGAATTTCCAGCCGTTTCGCGACTTTCTCCCCCTTGGAGCTGTCCATGAGAATGCAGTAAGACTGGTCCTTTCCGCGGCCGACACGTCCCCGAAGCTGGTGCAGGGCCGCCAGTCCGAACCGGTTGGCGTTCTCAATCAGAATTACCGTGGCATTCGGTACATTGACCCCCACCTCCACCACCGTCGTGGATACCAGGACCTGAATCTCCCCTGCCGCGAAGGATTCCATGATCCGGTTCTTCTCCGTCGGTTTCATCTTCCCGTGGAGAATTCCGACAGAAATTTTTCCCCCATAGAACGCCCGCAGTTTCTCCCCATATTCCAGCACATTTTCCGCTTCGGTCTTCTCGCTGGCCTCCACCAAAGGACAGATCACATAGGCCTGATGGCCCAGTTCGATTTCCCGCTCGATAAAGCGGTAAGCTGTCGGACGCTTTTCCGTCTTCACGGCGCAGGTCTTGATGGGCAGACGGTTGGCCGGCAGTTCCCGGATCAAGGAAATCCGCATATTGCTGTAGAGGATCATGGCCAGCGTCCGGGGAATCGGCGTGGCGCTCATCACTGCCGTATGGGGGCAGGACGCTCCCTTCTTCGTCAGCGTCTCTCTCTGGCGGACACCGAACCGGTGCTGTTCATCGGTAATGACCAGGGCAAGCTGCCGGAAATCGACGGCATCCTGGATCAGCGCGTGGGTTCCCACCACGAACAGCCCATCCTCGCCGGCGATTTTCTCCCTGGCCATGCGCTTTTCCCTGGCCGTCATCGAACCCACCAGACACACCACCTCATAGGGCAGACCATACTCCTCCAGCATCTGTCCAAAGGTCTGGGCATGCTGTCTTGCCAGAACCTCTGTGGGCGCCATAATCGCCGCCTGATATCCCTGGCTGACCGCGTCCAGCATGGCGAGAAAGGCCACCACGGTCTTCCCGGATCCCACATCTCCCTGAATCAGCCGCTGAGAGACAAACGCTCCCCGCAGATCCTGCCTCAGGCTGTCCAGGCTCTCCCGCTGTCCCGCTGTCAGTTCATAGGGCAGAGCCGCCGCTGTCCGCTCCACCAGATCGTCCTTTGCCACCGGCGGAAAAGTCCAGTTGTTTTTTACCGCGCTCTGATTTTGCTGCTGGAGCTGAGAACAGAGAAGGAAATAGAAAAATTCTTCGTACACAAGACGGTTTCTGGCCTCCAGCAGGCGGTCGAAGGTCTCCGGAAAATGAATCTCCCGATAGGCCTGCTCTTCTCCCGGAAACTTTTCCCGCTCCACCACAAAGCCGGGGAGCAGGTCAGCCGGAAATTCCACCGCATCCAACGCCTGACTGACCGTTTTTTTGACCATCTGATTGGTCAGCCCCTTTGTCAAACCGTAGATCGGCTGCAGAGACTCTCGGAGAGCCGCATACTGCCCCTCGTTGTAGACGGCGCACTGTTCCATCTTCTGTCTGCCCTTCTCCGTCAGCAGCTTTCCGTAAAAAATGTAGGGAATCTTCGGCTTCAGCTGACTTCTGAGGTAAGGCATCCGATACCAGATCAGTTCCACAGGCTCCGCCTCCTGGCGGTAAGCGGTGGCCACGGTAATCTCCATTCGTTTTCCACGGTGCACCAGCGGAACCTGGCGCAGGATACCGCGGATGGCACACGCGCTCTCCCCCTCTCCTGCTGCCTCTCCAGAAGCCAGCGGTTCGGGAAACTGCTGATAGGTGCGCGGAAAATGAAGGAGTATATCACCTGCGGTGTATACTCCTATCTTTGCAAACAACTGTTTTGTTTTCTCTCCGATGCCTTTGATCTCCTGTATCGAAGCTTCCAGTCTCATCCTTCTCTTCCTTTATTTACTCCACCGACACAACATAATAGTATACCGGCTGTCCGCCCGCCTGAAGTTCCACCTCCAGATCCGGGTATTTCTCCTCCACGGCGTCGGCAAGCTCCTGAGCCTCCGACTCGGAGACATCGGCCCCGTAGAAGACGCTGACAATAGCGGAATCCTCATCCACCATCTGATCCACCATCTGGGCGAAGCACTGCTTCATATCCTGATTGACCGAGAGAATGCCGCTGTCGCCGATTCCCATATAGTCCCCTTCCTTGATGTCCTTGTCGTCCACCACGGTATCGCGGACTGCGTAGGTAACCTGTCCGGTCTTCACATTGGCGATCTCCTGCAGCATCCGGGACTCGTTCTCCTCCGGAGTCTGCTCCGGGATATAGTTGATCAGCGCGGTAATTCCCTGGGGAATCGTCTTGGTGGGAAGCACAATCACGCGCTTGTCCTCCGTCAGAGACGCCGCCTGGTTCGCCGCCAGAATGATATTCTTGTTGTTCGGAAGAACAAACACCGTGTCCGCGTTGACGCTGCGGACAGCATCCAGCACATCCTCCGTGCTGGGATTCATGGTCTGTCCACCCTCGATCAGAGCGTCCGCTCCCAGATCGCGGAAAATCTGATTCAGTCCTTCGCCGATGGAAACCACGACAAATCCCATATCCTTCTTCGGTCCCTCATCCTTCTTTCGTTCAGCCTCTCCGGCCTTCTGCGCAGCCGCCTGTTTCTCGGCGTCCTTGATGAGCTTCTCCTGGTGTTCCTCACGCATATTGTCGATCTTGATCTTACTCAGCGAACCGTAAGTCAGCGCCTTCTGGATGGCGAGACCCGGATCGTTGGTATGTACGTGAGTCTTTACGATCTCATCGTCCGCTACCACCACAATCGAATCTCCGATGGATTCCAGATACGCCTTATAGCTCATCTCTTCCTTTTCATCCAGCGGATTGTTCAGCACAATGATGAACTCGGTACAGTAACCGAATTTGATATCCTGCTCCGTCTCCTGGGAGATTTTCACGAATTCACGACCTGTCTCAGCGCCCTCGATGGTGTAGTCAATCTCCTTGCCGAGAAGCGCGTCATAAGCGCCCTTTAAGACTTCCACCAGCCCCTGGCCGCCGGAGTCCACAACACCCGCCTGCTTTAAGACCGGAAGCATCTCCGGTGTCCGGGCAAGCACGTCCTCAGCCTCCGCGATGACCTCTCCGATAAAGTATACCAGATCATCTGTGGTATCCACCAGCTCCAACGCCCGGTCCGCAGCGCCTCTGGCCACCGTCAGAATCGTTCCCTCCTTGGGCTTCATAACGGCCTTGTAAGCGGTCTCCACCGCTCTCTGCATCGCGTCGCACAGAATATCCACATCGATCTCCTCCGCCTCGCCGATTCCCTTGGTAAAACCGCGGAAAAGCTGGGAGAGGATAACGCCGGAATTTCCCCTTGCTCCCCGCAGGGAACCGGAGGATATGGCCTTGCACAGCGCCCGCATATTGACCTGCTCCAAAGCGCTGACTTCCTTGGCCGCCGACATGATCGTCATCGTCATATTGGTTCCGGTATCTCCATCCGGAACAGGGAATACATTCAGCTCATTGATCCATTCCTTCTTTGCCTCCAGATTTTTGGCTCCGGCAAGAAACATCTTTGATAATTGAGACGCATCAATCGTATTGATTTCCACCTGTCCTATCCTCCTTAGTCAATCACTCTTACGCCTTCAACGTAAATGTTCATTTTTTTGACCGTCATCCCCGTCAGTTCTTCCACTTTGTACTTAACGGTCTCCATCAAATTGTCCGCGACTGTCTGTACGCTGACACCGTAGGCAATGATCACATGGAAATCGAGGGAAATCCCGTTCTCCTCATCCACCAGAACCGAAATGCCATGATTCAGATAATCCTTTTTCAGAAGCTTTACCAGCCCGTCCTTCATGTTGACAGCGGCCATTCCCACAATGCCGAAACACTCCACTGCCACAGAACCCGCATAGGTCGCAATTACATCCGTATCAATCAGAATCTTTCCGAATTCTGTCTCTATTTTTCCTTGCATACGAAACCTCCAATCTTCCTTCTCAATGGTAAATCAGACCATAACATGGTATTATTATAAACTATTTCCGAAAAAATACAACGTGAATTTTTCCGGGGCCTCCATCTTCTCCGATTTTATGCCGATTTTATCGAAAAAAGCGGTTGCTTTTTTTTTATCCCTCTGATATAATGTGCATGTTGCGGTTGCGACACAGATCAACGAGTATCATTCCAAGGAGGTGTTATCATGGCAAAATGTGCAGTTTGTGGAAAAGGAGCTCATTTCGGAAATAATGTCAGCCATTCTCATAGAAGATCCAACAGAATGTGGAAATCCAATATTAAATCTGTAAAATGCAGCGTAAACGGTACACCCAAGAAATTGTATGTTTGTACTTCCTGCCTGCGTTCCGGAAAAGTTGAGCGAATCTAGTAAAGAGAAACGGATTATCTGGAAAGGAAAGAAGGGCTGTCCTCGGACAGTCTTTTTTTATTTCCCGGAAACTGCGTTCCTACTTCTTCTTCCCTCCTCCGCAGCAGAAAAGCTGATACCCCACAAACATCAGGCCGACGGCCAGGAAAAAGCCGGCCACCTCATTGTCGATCAGCATCATCAGCAGAATCCCGAGGGCTATGCAAAACATGGCAAATCCCAAAACTCTTTTCATAGGACATAAGAAAACGCATATACTGACTTCTCTTCAGTATATGCGTTTTCTCTTCCGTTCACTACTGCGGATTTACCGCGTCGTCAATCATATCTTCCATCTCCTGGGCTGCCTTCTCCCGGGCTTCCTCATCCTGGCTCCTGCCGTTCATGCCCGCCGCGAACTTGTCCACGAAATCCGGAATCATATCCAGGATCTTCTCGATACCGCGGTTGTTGTCCACGCTGATCATGCGGGTTGTGCCATTGTGAATGATCAGAACCGCGCTGGGACGCATCTTTCCGCCCATACCGCCGCCGCTGTTGTTCCTTCTGGAATCCGTGCTGCGGAAAGCGCCTGCCGCGACACCGAAGGTTACATCCACCAGGGGAAGAAGGATCGTGTCCCCGATATGAATGGCCTCCCCGACTACCGTCTTGGTGGAGAGAAAGCTGTCCATCCCCTTAAACAGTGACCCCACCGTCTCGTTAAAGATTTCATTGTTCTTTTCCATTTTCAACCTCCGTTTTACAGATCAAATAATCTTCTACAGTCCTCGTTCCGATATATCTTCAGCAGCAGAAAAGCCAACTGCCAGAAATAAATCTCGCTCTCCAGCTGCACATATCCGCGAAAATAGATTCCATCGCTCTCAAAATCCGGACGAAAGTGAATGTTTTTCCCGTATACACCCGGCCACAGACTGATGATCCCCGTCAGTTCTCCGGTCCAGGCCGGATCTCCCAGAGAATAATCCGCATCCGCTTTTGTCAGATGGGGACAGAGTTTTTTCAGATAAGCCAGTCCCTCCCGGAGCAGAAAAGAGATCGCTCTGCGCTGGGACGCGTCCGGCAGGCCGCTCCCCAGATTCCGCAGCCGCTCAGCGGCAGAAGATCCTCCTCTTTGCCGCCGTTTTTTTCCGGCTTTTCTTTGTCCGGTCTGTCCGGCCTGCTTTTTCCTAACCCTCTCGTCTGCTGCGGGCGCATGTTCTGCCTGCCCGCTTTTTGGCGGT
>ERZ1643246.1788-NODE-1788-length-22387-cov-4.888904_pt1 | contig 22387 bp, 23 predicted proteins | sample MGYA00579265_ERZ1643246 | MGnify/ENA primary metagenome ERZ1643246 (study PRJEB29033, sample SAMEA4952261) | chicken gut metagenome | biome: Broiler Chicken; feature: Gastrointestinal Tract; material: Caecum | place: Ireland | collected 2018 | study: Broiler...
GCAGGCAGCAAGGTACACAGCTAAGAATAGGATAAATCGTCTGGATACGGATGGGATTTCTTAACCGCTGTGGTCTGGAAATTTGGAAAAACTGCGAATAAGCAAGAAAGAAGTCATCATTAATCAAGGGCTGAAAGCTATCCTGAAGCTTTCAGCCCTTGATTCTTTTAGATCCATATAAGAAACTCTGCAATCAAAAAATAATTCCCCAAATCTAGGGAATTCCAAAAAAAAATAAGGCGGTAATCAAAGTTTATAACCTGTCTACCGCCTTACCTCCTATTTTCTTCGCTTTCCTTAATCCAATTATCTTTCATCAATGCAATCGCTATCTGCATCTGTTCTTCTCTGGAAAGTTTCCTGCATAGTTCCAGCACAGTCTTCTGGGAACAGTTTTTCTGCTCTGTCTCCACAGGCTTCAGGAACGGAAAAATCTCATTCACATCCATTTGCAGCGCTGTAACCGTTCTTACAAGTGTCACAAAATCCATAGAAGTATTCCCGTTCTCATAATTTGTGAAAGCGTTTTTATAGCGGTGAACCTTCTCTTCTATTTTCTCCTGTGTGAGATTACGACTTTTGCGGGCTTTTCTGAGGGCTTTTCCTGCTTCGATCTTGATCTTCTGATCATCCCAGTTATCACTACTGCAAAACATAATGTTCGCCCTCCTTCCGCTATGAATTTCGTGCTTTTACCTTTCCTCCACTACTCCTGATGGTAAGCCTTTTCCTTTCTGCATCATTTAAACTAGATTTATCTCATTCTATCCTTTTCCTAAAATTTTGTAACTGTTTAATTCCTGTTTTCTTATAACCCTATATTGGTTTTTTTGATTACCATTTGTTATCCATCTCAGATTTTGTCGGAACATCTAACCCTTTGCACAAGAGTTTTATCCATTCTCCATTACCTTTCATTTACTTTTTCATTACTTTTCGTTGACCATATCTTTCCGCTTATGATAAAATAAGTATAAATATTACTGTAAGAAGAAAGGGCGTTAGAGATGGATAGCTGGAAATCGTATTTTACTTTTCCTGTTTTTTACACTGCTGTATTGAAAGACAATACACATTTAAATCAATATGACGCTGTAAACGTCCTTCTGGTGGGTGAAAAACTGACTGGATCAGACGAAACTCTGCCCCACATCACGCCAAACATGACAAGCCACTATGCCCGTGGTGGAAAACCGATCAGCAAAGAGATTGTGGGGAATTTTCTGGATTTGTCGCCGGATGAGAGGGCGCTCCGAATCGCAAGAGCAAGAATCATCAGCGAAAAGGAAGGCGCCACCTGCCTTTACCGGCTGCTCAGCAGCGAGCATATCCTTATGGATGAAGAGCGGCGGCAGCATCTGCTCCAGCTCTATCCGGATGACATCTCCGTTTTCCTTGACGAGTCCCTGCATCAGTCTATCTCTTGCCCCAGAAACCATCTATCCAAGTTAGATGAAAGCATGATTGCCGATATACTCTCCTACCGGTCGGAGGATTACTCTTCGGCTATCAATGCCGGAAACACTATAAAAGAAACAACTGACAAACAATTTTCCGCAAAAGCAAATGAAGCATCTGCAGACGACATAACCACCACTACTCCAAACACAACTATTGATGCAACAGGGGAATGGAATAATGCGGAAGAGAGGGATATAGTCGCCCAGACATTTCTGACGGAAGAAAATCTAGAACAAAATCCACTGATCAGAAAATCAGCGATTGCCAGGATTTTCGGTACCAATGACGCTCTGTGTTTTGCTCAAAAACGACTCCAGCCTTCTTCTGATTTGAAAGCGATTGAGAAATATCTTACGAGCATATCAGAATTTCCGTCCTTACTCTCTCTCAGCTTTAAAGATATACCAGAAATTATCCAAAGATTTTCTAACTGCAAATATATTATTATCACCGAAATCCGGGCGTCAATAAATGATCTCGAAAAATACATACAGTTGCTGGTTCCTTCTAACACATCGTATATATTTGTATTTGCTGAAGGAAATATAGAATTCCTAGAACTCAATAATATAGCAACGGTTTTGCATAATGTTTGTGATAAAGATATCCCGATAGAGTTTTATTTATATGATGGGGAAATCTATCCAGATAGTACTGTCACGCTGCATTTACTTTCTGGTCACCCCAAAAAGCAAACTCAACCCGCACAGAAAGACAAGGCTTTTACAAAAAGAACGGAAAAGCATGACTATGCTTCTCATCATAAGACGGATATATCTGAAGAGGCAATAACAAAAATCAATATCCCTGATTTTCTTCGATCAAGATTAAAAGATAATTAATCCTCAATCCTTCTCTTCACTTTTTCATGGGCACTGCAAAAGCAAATAAGACCGTTGCGGCCCATATAATTGCCAGCAACGGTCTCATTTTTTATGCTGTATTACTTCAACCTCTATCTCTTACGCTTCCCACCGGCAAAAACAATGCCTGCCGCCGCAATTTTCATCCAACCCATATAATTTCCGAAGATGCGTGAGGGATTTTTTCAGGCTGTCCGTAACAGCCTGGCGGCTTGTCCCAAGCTCTTTAGCCACCTCTATGTGAGTTTTTCCCTCCACTACACAGAGGATGAGGATTTCCCTCTGCCTCCTGGTCAGCTGCTCCAAATGTTTATAGAGAAGCTCAATCTCTTCCCTCTTTTCATCCTGTTCCGCCAATATACGGAGCGGATCATAAGCGCCTCTATCTGACAGCTCTTCCCACCGGATTTCCGAATCATAAGCGTTAACCGAGACTGTCCTACCTTCCTTCCGGTTATTCTGATTATGAACCAATCGGTCTTTTCCTTCCATGAGAACCCTTACCTGCCAGGGCTGATCTGCAAACTCCGCAAATGGTATAACCTGCTTTTCCAATACGGAAGTATACTCATAATCCTTACACGCATGAAGCGGGAAAACAGTCGCCCGATCTTCACTTTGATACACTACATATCCATTGCTGTAAATAACCACGCTCGTATCTGCGTCCAGCTGGTCGGCTAACACCGGGATTCCTTCCGCCGCCAGTTTAACAACGGACGGAACTCTCTTTACTTTTGCTGCCTCCGGGATCTGATTCAAAACTTCCTGCAATGTCATGCTTGACCACCTTTCCACGGGTGGCCAGAGGCACGCAGTTTCTATTCAATCAGATAGAATGTGAGCAGCACTATAAGGCCTTAGGCTCACCCGTTTTTTTTAACGGAGAGCCCGAGACCTTATAGGTCACAGTATTTCTCCCATGCGGCAGGCTCACATTATCTGCCTCTTCCATCATACAACTTCTGGAATCTGTACCCCTCTCCGCAAACGAACTGCAAGCTAACCAGACCCTCGCATCAGAAAACCTCCTCTCATATACCCCAAACTTCTGCCATTACAATGCAAGCGCAGCGCAAAAATAAAATTGATAAAATTGAAAATAAAAAAAGCCCGGCAAAACGATTGACAGGATACCACTCTTCCTGTGGTTAATCCCATTTTCACGTTTTGCCGGACTCCTGATGATTCTTATGCCAAATACAGTCTCATGGGCAAACTCTTGATGATCCATGCCGAACCTCCGGGTTCCTGCTCGGTATAACGAATTCATGGAAAATCTCATAGTATGTAGTTGTAAAGTCACCAGCCATTCGGTTTTCCTTCAATCGTAGTTTAATCGGCAGGCTGCTGGGCGGCGGCGGAAACAAAAAAGCCCGGCAAAGCGCAAAAACATTTCCCCGGGCCGCCGGGGCTGCGATTGCGTTTTGCCGGACTCTTGATGATTCTTATGCCAAATACAGTCTCATGAGCAAACTCTTGGCGTTTCATGCCGACCTTCCAGGTTCCTGCCTGGTACGACGAATTCATGAAAACCTCATTTTCTGTTTTCAATATGCGAATACAACGGATGCCTACTGTTTTGGTGTCTCTTCCAACAGAGTCTCCTCTTTCTCATCTCTGGTAAGCTGCTCAAGGCTGAGCGCAAACTTTCTGACTCTGGACAAGAACTGCTGGCTCTGCATCTGCGCCGCCGGCATCTCAATCTGTACACCATGCTTCAGATATACATAATTCTCATATCCGCATTTCGGGCAGATAAACATAGCATCTGCCGCATATCCTCTCTGGTGAATCTTACCACATTTCAGGCAAGTCACACAGTAACCCGTTTTGCCGCTTTCTCTCATCAATGCATCATCCTCCAAATGATAGATAGTTTATCTCTCAAACGGACAAGGGAAAGTCAACCCGTTGATGAGCTTAAACAGGCGATTCCGTAAGCACCGAAGCTGTGCCGCCTGCCTATTTTCCTGTTCCGGGACTGGCTCCGACAGCCCCGCAGTCAGTCTGTCTGCCCTCTGCTCCTACCCTGCCTAATGTAAAGGCCGGATGACATGGACCGCAACGCCCTGGATACTGCACTCTTTAGTGCAAATATCCGGGTACTTTTCATTCTCCGGATGCAGCCGTACACACTGCCGCCTTGCGTCCAGATATAGTCGCTTCAGAGTAGATTCATTATCCACAAGAGCCACAACAATCTGGCCTTCCTCTGCTGTGTTCTGCTTCCGGATCACCACCAGATCGCCATTGTTGATACCAGCTCCTGTCATAGAATCTCCGTTCGCCCGCAAGATAAAAAACTCTCCGTCTCCAAAAAGGGATACCGGAAGGGAAACATACTCTTCCACATACTCCTCCTCCAACTGCGGTAATCCGCAGGAAACGGAACCAAGAATCGCCGCCGACTTCGTCATCGGGGACAGCTTCCTCGTCTTCTCAGTCTCGATCTCCCCATCGTGGTAGCTTAGCATTCCTCTTTCATTCATCTCGACAAGGTATCGGTAGACTGTGCTCTTGACTATACCGAGCGCCTTTGCGACCTCATTGGTAGAAGGAGAGCGATGAAACTGCAGGCGAAAATCCTCTGTATAATCCAATATCTGCTTCATCAAATTTTCGTTCTTTGATCTCATCTCTTCCGCCTTTCTATCCGAAACGCTTCGTTTCTGATAGAAATTATAACTGATAGAACGTCTGGTGTCAATAGATTCCCTTAAATTTACCGAACATATTTTCGTTTTTTTATTGTGACATCTTATCCATCTATCTCTTTCTCCTCCGGTCGAAGCAGGCCAAATCTCTGAAACATCGGATAGAGATAACTAGCCCCATACACACCCAGACCTTTAGGCCCGCTGATCCGGCCCTGTTTTTCTATTGCTTTCTGCAACGCTATGTTTACGCTGCTTCGGACAATGGACTTCTTTTTCCGATCCACGATGATCTCATTACCGGATACAGAATAACTAAACGCCAGGCCTTTCACGGTGGAAAACCGATACCCAGCAAAAATCCGGATGGCTTCCCATAGCCTGTCCTCCATGGATAAATCGCACTGCGGCTTACTCAAATCCTCCACAGCCTTTTTCCTTGCCCGGTACAACCGGCAGCGCTCTGCATACAGGCTTAATTCTTTCAGATTGTATATGGACTTGGTGTAGGGCAGGTAAGAGTGAACGGAAGAGCGCTTCAAACCAGTCAGCTCCATAATCTGCTCAATCGACTTTCCCTCTGCTTTCAACTCATTTACCTCATCACTAATCTCCGTGTGATATACGCCGACGGTGATCAGCAACTTCCTGGCTTTCATCAGGGTAATGTCAAATTCATTGGCCACCTGGCGGAGTGAGACTGAGGACATGGAGGCTTTCTCTTTTTCTATGCCACCAGTGAGGTAGGCATCAGAGATGGCAGACAGTAATTCCTGCATGATACTTTCTTCGTTGTACGTTGGTTTCTTTTTGGGGCGTCCTTTTTTCTTGTTCATTTTTCGTGTTAATCCAATCATATAAAAATTTATGGAGAGCCTTACACAGGCTCTCCAAACGTATCCGGTTTATCCGGATTGAAAATTTCGTTACAAGTCATAACTGTCACCAGGTTCTCTGTATCGCTTAAATTGATGATATTATGTGTCCATCCTGGTATCATGTGAACCGCTTCAATCTTATCTCCCGATACTTCAAACTCCACTTTTTCTCCGGTATTGATATTTCTCTCCTGAATCAGGCCATGGCCTGCCACAACAATAAACAGCTCCCACTTGCTGTTATGCCAGTGCTGACCTTTGGTAATTCCCGGTTTACTGATATTGATGCTAACCTGTCCGCAATCTTCCGTATGTACCAGTTCTGTAAAACTGCCTCGATCATCCACGTTCATTTTCAACGCATATTTAAACTGGTCTGTCGGAAGGTAAGTCAAATATAGCGAGTACAATTTCTTTGCAAAAGAACCCTCCGGCATTTTCGGCATCAAAAGAGTTTTTGGCTGTTCTTTAAACTGCTGCAATAAATCTACAATTTCTCCCAGTGTCACCTTATGGGTAACCGGGACAAAGCAATAGCGTCCAAATGCAGCTTCCATTGGCGTTACGCCATCATAAAAGACTCCATCAATCTCCTCTCCGATTTTTGGATACTCACAATGTGTTTCTCTCCCTTCCAGAAGATCAAACATCCCCTCAATCAGATCGTCAATATATAACAGCTCCAACTCTGTGCTGCGGTCATTGACTGTAAATTCTTCATCATTTGCCACTGCCCAACAAAAAGTAGAAACAGCCGAATTATATTTTGGCCTGGAATGCCCCATCAAATTCGGGAAACGATAAACTGCTACCTTTGCTCCTGTTTCCCGAGCATAATCAAAAAATAATTCTTCGCCGGCTTTTTTGCTTCTTCCATACTCACTATTGCCAAAACGTCCAGCGAGCGTTGCCTGAATAGAAGAGGAAAGCATAATCGCTGCTTTATTATTATATTTTTTCAGATTATCCAGCAACTCAGTAGCGAAACCATAATTTCCTCTCATGAACTCTTCCGGATTTTCCGGACGGTTTACCCCTGCGAGATTGAATACAAAATCAGCCTTTCGGCAGTATTCGTCCAGTTCTTCTTTGGTGGAATCTAAATCATATTCATATATCTCCTCAATCTGCAGACCCGGTCTTGTCCTGTTTTTGTTATCCCGTATATTTTTTAAATTATTGACCAGCGCTGTACCAACCATTCCTTTGGCGCCGGTAACTAAAATATTCATATATCTTTCCTCCATACCATCTTGTTGACCACGCCAACATAACTTTGAATGATTTTTACTACTTTACTGCTGACATTTTCTTCTATATAATCTGGCACAGGGATTCCATAATCCCCATTCCGGTTCATTTCCACCGCAGTATCTACGGATTGCAACAACCCTTTTTCATCTATGCCGGACAAGATAAAGCACGCCTTATCCAGTGCCTCTGGACGCTCCGTGCTGGTCCGGATACACACTGCCGGGAACGGATGACCAACAGAGGTGAAGAAACTGCTCTCTTCCGGAAGCGTTCCTGAATCAGATACCACAGCAAACGCATTCATCTGCAGGCAATTATAATCATGGAATCCCAATGGCTCATGCCGGATTACTCTCGGATCCAGCTCAAAACCAGAAGACTCAAGTCTCTTTCTACTTCTCGGATGACAAGAATACAAAATTGGCATATCATATTTTTCGGCCATCTTATTGATTGCTGTAAACAGACTCCGGAAATTCTTTTCCGTATCAATATTCTCCTCTCTATGAGCGGATAATAAAATATACTTTCCCTTTTCCAGTCCTAATTTCTCATGTATTTTACTGGCCTCTATTTTTTCCAGATTTTCATGCAGTACCTCTGCCATCGGGGATCCAGTCACATAAGTACGTTCCTTTGGCAAACCGCAATCTGCAAGATAACGTCTGGCGTGTTCAGAATACGCCATGTTGACATCGGAAATAATATCCACAATCCGGCGATTTGTCTCTTCCGGCAGGCACTCATCTTTGCATCGGTTTCCGGCTTCCATGTGGAAAATCGGAATGTGTAAACGTTTTGCCGCAATAGCGGATAAACAGCTATTAGTATCTCCAAGAATTAACAGTGCATCCGGCTTAATCTGGCTCATCAGTTTATAGGAACAGTTAATAATGTTCCCAATCGTTGCCCCCAGGTCATCTCCTACGGCATCCATATATACTTCTGGCTTATTGATTTTCAGATTTTCAAAAAAAATTCCATTCAAATTATAGTCATAATTCTGACCCGTATGAGCCAAAATCACATCAAAATATCTTCGACATTTGTTAATAACTGCCGCCAATCGAATAATTTCCGGGCGGGTGCCAACAATAATGAGAAGTTTCAACTTCCCATTATCCACAAAATGAATATCAGAATAATCTATTTTAATTTCACTCATTATTTTGTATACCCCGTTCTGTAACTTATGGCATCAATGTATCCCTACATCAATCCTGCTTTAACTAGCTCTTCTTGTATGTACGCTAATGATGCAATCTTCGCTTTCGTCTCCTCCACCGATAAAAGTCTCGTGTTGTTGGAATTAAACTCGCTTAGCTTCGTTCTTTCTGTATTTCCTTTGGTAAAGTACTTATCGTAATTCAATCCTCTCTTATCACATGGTACACGATAGAAATTCCCCATGTCAATGGCGTGGGCACATTCTTCATTCGTCAACAATGTTTCGTACATTTTCTCTCCATGCCGGATACCAATCACTTTGATATCCTCCTTTTTCCCATGGAATAACTCACATACTGCTTCCGCTTGCGTCTGAATCGTACAGGCTGGTGCTTTCTGAACTAAAATATCTCCCGATTCTCCATGTTCAAACGCAAACAAAACAAGATCGACCGCCTCATCCAATGACATAATAAATCGTGTCATTGTAGGTTCAGTTAAGGTAATTGGATTACCATTACGAATTTGATCGATCCATAACGGTATAACAGACCCACGAGAACACATCACATTCCCGTAACGAGTACAACAAATCTTAGTTTTCTTGGTTGTTCTGGACTTAGCTACAATTACCTTCTCCATCATAGCCTTGCTAGTCCCCATGGCATTAACAGGGTACGCTGCCTTATCAGTGGAAAGACAAATTACTGTCTTCACACCCTCATCAATAGCAGCTTGGAGTACATTCTCTGTTCCCAAAACGTTTGTTTTGACTGCTTCAACTGGAAAAAATTCACAAGATGGTACCTGTTTCAGTGCGGCTGCATGAAATATGTAGTCTACGCCATGCATCGCATTTTTTACAGATTGAAGATCACGTACATCGCCAATGTAAAAGCTAATCTTCTCAGCCTTATCCGGCATCTTCGCCTGGAATTGATGTCTCATATCATCCTGCTTTTTTTCATCGCGAGAAAAAATACGAATTTCCCCGATATCGGTATCAAGAAAACGGTTTAATACCGCATTCCCGAATGAACCTGTTCCCCCTGTGATCATCAATATTTTATCTTTAAATAAACTCATTTTTTTCTCCGATCTTTATTTACTATAAATTTATATCTTTATTTACCAACTAGATTTGGCAAATATTTCTGAAACAAGAATTGAATTGGAATAATTGCAATTAAAACCAACCCTAATGAAACTATATATATCGCCCAAGATATATCACAAATGTTCGAAATAATAACGGTTACTACTGAAATAATAATTCCGTGTGTGCCTAAGCAAGTTAAAGTGCTCTGACCAACTTTTCTTAGATAAGTACAATCCGCTATAGTAGCAAGGACAATAATACCCATTGACCCACAAATTGCATTAACCATAAAAAATAAATAATTTCCGCAGGATCCTATAGATAATTCCACATGATTAAATCCTTCCGTTACGGATGGTGGCAAATTAAACCTATACAGTAAAAGCGGAAATATCATTAAAAAGAACACAACTAAAATCTTTATGAGCAAAGGCGTATTTCGTATATCTGTATAAATTCCACTCTGCGAGAGCCAATAACCTACAAAAACAAATGGAATAGAAATCAAGGCTATATTAGCACTGAAAGGAATCCACTCCGCATAAGGAAAATGTCTTGTCAAAATTATTCCGACTAAACTACATATTAGTGATACGCCCCCCCATAAAAATTGAGGTATTCTTTTTACCAGGCAATATCACGTATCTTAGTATCAGTTGAAATAATATATCAGCCACAAAGATACACGGCAAAAACCACAAAGGAGTAAAGGATGAAGCCTCCGCTAATCCCTGCCGACACCCTAAAATCGAAAATAAATATTCACGTATCCCTGGTGTAGAATATATAAAAGCAAATAGAATATATGGTACAAGTAACCTCCTAACTCGCTTATTAATATAAGTATATAGAGATTCTTTGCCCCCACCTCCTGCAGTCATTCCTGAAATCAAAAAAAATAATGGCATATGAAAGGAATAAATAAATTGCACAATGGCCGATTTCATTCCCAAATGACCGATTACCATGAGTATACTAGCAATCCCCCTTGCTGTATCAATAACCGAATCTCTTCTGTTAGATTTCATTTTAATATCATCCATTTTCTCAAAAAATTCCTCCCCCTCGTTTTTTCATAAATATTTATACACATGATATCTTGATGGAGCTTGAGGAATACCTAAAAACGCCCTTACAAAGAACCTATTCCTTATAAAGCTCATCGTGAAGTATATTGCACGCATTTACTCTTTCTTTATAAACTTCTCCATCTCTAACGTACCAGGGAACAGTATCTTTAATTTTTTTTGCAGGATTACCCGCCAATAAGACATTATTTTCGTAAAAATCTTCTCTGATTACCGCATTAGCCGAGACAGATATACCCTTTCCCAGTAAAACATTGGGTTTAATTATCTTTGCACCTGATGACAAATACAGACTGTCACCAATTACTTTTTTACCAGCAGTAATACATGTCGATGTGTGTAAAACACAATAATTTCCAATCACATTCCCTGAACCTACCACTATCGTTCCATAATGAGGCATAACTAGACCATACCCCATAACATTAGGTTCTATAGAAAATCCCAAGTGTTCCCCTAATTTCTTTACACGAAGATGGTGCAACTCTTTTTTAATCCTATTAATTGCCCCCCTTTGATTTGAAAAATATTCATATTTTCGTAGTTGTACAAGATAATCCATAATATGATCTTTAACAAAAATATGGAAGAATCGTTTTTTTAAGGTCCTTTTAAAATATCCCCTATTCATCATATAATCAGCCTGAATAAAAAAAATTAAATCTTTCTTTGTTTTTATCATAACCTTTTTAACCTTTTAAAAATAAATCCCTTTTGAGTCACCATCATACTCATAGAATTTCATTAATGCCCTGTCTTTCTCATAGCCTTTTAAATGACCAAGATGAATTGATTCTTCCTTCAGTTTTGCAAGATATTCATCCGCCGTTTTAATTACTCTTGCAGGCACTCCTACAACAAGAGAATTGTCTGGTATATCTCTCGTAACAATACTTCCAGCACCAATGACTACACGGTTTCCTATTGTCACACCGGGAAGGACGATAACATTATTCCCAAAATAGACATTATTTCCTACAACAATAGGCTTTGTGATCTCTAAATCAGGAACTTCATCCCGGAATAAAAGAGTCCCTCCATCATGTGTAATAAATTTGACACCATCTGTGATATGTATATTATTACCAAGTGTTATTATCCAAGGCTCAGACGCCCATTCTACATTTCCATAAATATGAATATTCTCTCCCATGTTAACGCCTATTCTCTTTGCATAGCGTACAGGGTTTATTTTTTTCACAATATGTTTATATATTTTCCTATATATACTGCGAATATTAATCATAAAATCACACCTACATACTATAACAGTTATTTACCAAACCTCTGTCTAACAACTAATCTTAAACAGGATAATACTTCCTTAATTCCCACTCTGTAATTAGCATTAAAAACATCGTCTGCGAATTTGATACGAGCATACTTCTTTTCGCGTATAACATCCTCACTTTTCGCAAGCCGTATATCATCGCCAGGAACAATATTTTCAATAACGTTACACTCCAAAGGCCTAAATTCATTAGAAAAGGTGAGAATAGCTGCTTTCACCGGTCTTTGTGTCAAAACATATTCTGTATGATAAGTTGTATGATTTCCCCTTAAATCCATTGTAAAATCATAATCCTTCAGTTGAATATTTAACCTTTTAGCTAAAGGAGCATAGTATTCAAAAAACACATCATAAATGCTTTTCGACTCGTCAAAGTTGCTAAAACAGAGAGCACGTTTACCTCTTTGAAAAGACGTTTGAAATTGCCTGAACTGTGAAGCACTATGCAATCCCATTTCCCCCATGTTAGTAACATAGGAAACACGTGGATATACAACAAATCTGTCTGTTTCTGCGAGATATTGCACGTATAATTTCTTAAAGGACGTATCATTCCAACGCTGAACATTTCTGGGGAGAATTTCAGGTTTTTCCTGATAAGTCTCCATCCATTTTTTAAATTGTATCCACTTATCTTTCATCCAAATATTTCCCCAATATGGATGTGCAAGGAAATAATTATCATACCCATCCTCTATCTGGAAAAATTTACATTTATCAAATTCACAAAGCAAAGGATTATATAGGGATCCAGCTGTGACTCTGTCATCATTCTTATATTTTTCAATAACCTGTTGAACAAAATCTACTACAAAAGGAGAAACGTATAAGTCATCTTCTAAAAATAATACGTTTTCATATTCAAATGTCTGATCTCCGGCCCATATAAAATGTGATCTTAACCCTAATTTTTCTGAATGTACTATGATTTTTTTTTCACCATGGTTCCACTCAAATTTCTCAACCAACTGGACAACCTCTGGAGTCCCCTTATTGTCAATACTTATAACAAGCGGGATGTCTAAGTCCGTTTCGATTTTATTCAAAGACAGGAATAAATTTTGTAGTGCATTTGCCCTATTATAGGCAGTAATCACAATAGCAAAATTAGATTTTCTCATCGTTTACCTTTCCTCAACATTTTATTTAAAATATTCAAAATCAATTTCTTATTTATGAATATAAAGCCAATAACGGCAATTATAAAAGCTATAAACCCAACAATTTCATTGTTGCTAAACTGAAGAGCTACAATAATTCCGAACAGCAGAATCGATATGTAGGACATATTATGTATTTTAAACTTGAACGTATTTCTAAGCAAAAAAACTCTAATGGCAAGCAAAAACGCGTAAGACAAGCAAGTAGAAACAGCCGCTGCGTAAAGGCCAGTCCTCCAAATCATCGCAATATGAATAACTATGTTGACAATTGCAGCGATAACCGTTGTTAATCCATTTTCCTTTGTCTTTTTTTCTGCAATAAGAAGGCCACCAAGGAACTGTGCAATGAAAGAAAAACTTACTCCAAGCAACAAAATCCAAACATAATAAATCCCATCGATATATTTTGCATCCCAAATCCACTTATAAAAATATCGATTTATCGCCAACACACCGGCAGCAACTGAAAAACAAAATGGCACAATAGAATTCAATACACTATTGGTATATTCATTCCTATCGGAGTCGTTTACACTATCCACTGCACTTTCAAGCCATGACATATGAAAAACGCCGAAAACCGTAGAGCAAAGCGAGGGCAGTTTATACGATATTGCATAAATCCCGTTAAAAGACGCACCTAATACAATATTAATGATAGAACGATCTGAAACGTTTACAATCCACCATGATATAGAATTGGGCATCAGAGGAGCAGAATAGGAAATTACTTTCTTAGCCTCACTCCATTTGGGCTTCTTAAATTCAACATATCTCCACATTTTGCATGCGTACGCCAAGTAAACAAATCCTACGAAATGACCAATTGCATTACCATACAATATACCAGCTAATCCCCAGTTATTAAAAAATACGAAGAGGCTGACAAAAATTGCCATAAAAACGAGATACAAAATATTGGCAATTGTATACACGCTCAGCTTTCTAAGGCCACGTGCCATATAATTTCCCTGATTATACAGCATAAACGAAATAAAAAGCGCTATAAAGGGCAGAAGCTGCGGCATGTCCATGACATTAAAAACAATTATCGCCACTATAATTCCAACTGCAATTCCGATGATTGATATGAACCAGGTGCAGCTTAATAAATTAGATTTTTCCTCCTCAGTTTTACAGTCTAATAAAAATCGAAACGTTGCCTCTCCGCAGGCCAAAGTAACAACTGGAATCAATAAAGTGACATACGTCAAATATACATCATAAGTTCCATAATCACTTGTAGAGAGCCACCTACTAAAGATAGGAACCAGGATAAAAGAAAATACACTAGAAAATGCCGTTCCTATAGATAAAATTGCTGTATTCTTTATCAGTTTATCTTCTCGCTTCAATGTTTCAAATCCTCCAATTTAAAGCTGTAAACTCGTCTCCGGCCATCGATATCAGCATCAAAGAAAATTTTATTTATTTCTCTGGCATACCTTGGATGAAGATCACACCGTTCTACCCCTATATGCTTGGCTGTACTGTATATAGAAACGACCTCTTTTACACTACCGTCTAAATAATCTTTATTCAAAAAATCTACTATTTTAATTTGTTGGAAGCCTGCACTATCTGGATATGTATCTGTAACAATAGTATTCTCGCCAATGTAAGTGGGATGTCCATCCTGATTCAACAAATCAGGCATGACTTGCAATCGGCTCATATCATCCAGGGAATATAGATAATAACCACACCTTCGCTTGTCATCATAACATGTTGCTAAAATTTCATTATCGTTTTTCCAAGTATAGTGAGACGCAGATAAATCCGTATCTAAAAATAGAATATCTTTCCCATCATATACAGCTAAACTGCACTGATGTATTCCATCCTTAATCTCAATAAAAAAGAACAGAAATTTTTCACCAGAAGGTGAAAAGCACAAATGGTTAATATAACAATTCTGAAGATTGACACCTTTAGGGAATTTATTAATCAAATCGCGATAAGTAATGTCGAATACTGTTTCATTTGTCGAGAGTCTAAACTTTTTTATAGCACAATTATCCAAATTTACATCACTTAATTTGTGTTTTGTATACCCATATCCAGGTCTCATCCAGCCTAGCCGGTTAAAATCTAATGTGATGGCAAAGTCACCTTGAACATCATAGATGGGCCACGGATGCTTTTTGATATTTCCATCTGCAAGCTCTACCGAAATATAATGATCGTTCTCAAAAGTATTAAATATAATTTCATTGTCAGCAAGCCACTTGGCTCTGTTTCCTTGTTGCCAATTTACGACAGAACTTTCTCCAAGTATCACATCTTCATCGAAGCGAATGTTTACTTTATGAACCACTGCTTTTTCCATAGCGTCATCCGTAGTAATAAGAAGCAAATTCCCATCTTTTACCGGATCCAAATCATAATAACCACAGGAGGTATGATACCCAAAAGAATACATCTTATATTCTACTGAAGCATTTATTTTCTTTTTCCCGGATTTATAGTAATTTAAAACTCTCCTTACTTTTTTCCCTATATTTTTTCCAAATATCCTATAAATTATTTGCTTTAACATGTCTCCAGTCATCTCCTATTGACTAAACAAAATATAGCTATCAAAATATTGACCAAAACAAAAATAATAAATTATTACAGTTACCAACACAAAAGCCTTAACAATCAGACGAGAATTTTTATTTTTTATTTCTGCCATTCCCTCAGTAAGTATATATAAAATCAAGGGAAGGAAAAAATATGTCAATCTCCTTAAATATGAAAATCTCAAAGTAAAAACCCAAAACATAATCCAGTAAATAGAGCCATTCCATAGAACATTATAAAAAGTGCCGGCATACTTCTGTACAGTTGCTCCATTTTTGTCTTCAAAATTGAATCGTCCCATCAATCCAATTTTATTCATTCTGTGACTATAAATTAATATTTCAGACAAAACAAAAAGTACGACTGGTACAATTACCTGAATGACTTCATTTCCTAAATCAATACGCCCGCTATTAAAATATTTGCCATCAAAAAAAGTTGTATCAAACACATTTAAAATTCTATAAAATCCAATAGAAAACAATAAAATCAAAATGCACTGTATGCTTGTTGTTTTAATTCCAGGTTTACTTCTAAGCAAAAAATAGAATGGAATCATCAGCAAGGCACTAATATGTATTGTGGAAAAAATCAAATCTATAATTAAGAATTTCCAAAACTCACTCTTTATAATATATTGCATAGAAAGGACTAAAACACCACCAACAATCACCTGTCTTATTACATTGAAACTATCAAAATAATTTCCAAAACCCAAATATAAAACAAGAAACATGCATGGGTCACTTGTCTTATAAGCCAAATAAGCAATTGGAATGATAGTTAAGGCAGCAGAAACCAAGAAAATCCAGACAGGCTCTCCACCCAATTTAGCGATGATCCACATAATCAAGCCGTAACCTTTTTCAACACTTGATATCTGATAATCCGGAGTTAAAAAGGAGGATATCTCTATTCCTGATATATTGTTAAATATTCTTACATAACTTGAATGATCCGAAGATATATCCCCGGCCAACCCGCAAAACAAAATGAAAATAATACAAATAGCAGCAAAAACAAAAGATCTCAAATAAGCCCCATGATTACCTACTGCTAGCTTTATTCTACCCGCCAACTGGTAAAACACAGCTAAAAGCAGGATCGAACAAAACAGTATATGATAAGCATTAAAACCCATATTGATCTATCCTCCTAATCTTCATATCGCATGGATATCATTAAGCGATTTTCAATTATTTTTATATATCGCATTTGTCAAACAAAAGCTTCTTTCTTTTCAACCAAGTTAACAAAAGTCTTTGTATACTTATATAGTTTTTTTACCCACTTCTGCGATTAAAGTGCCAAATTCTGTTAGATACTTACGGTAATCGAAATAATTTTCCGCCGTATTCCTAGCGCATTCTGACATTTTTATATACTTGTCATTGCTAATTTCTACTATATTTAACAAGGCCTTGTGAATCGAATTCCTATCATTCCCCTGCAATATTAAGCCATTCTCTAAATTTTTTAAATATAAACCAATATCCCCAGTATCGTTAGCTATTACTGGTATGCCAGCAGCAAAGTATTCTCCTAGTTTAGTAGGAAAACCGGCATTTGACGATCTTCGATTTGGTCTGATTAAAATACCATAATCTGACTTTAATATTATTTTATCTATCAGTTGCTGTTTCACAAATCCATGAATATGTATTTTTTCTTCAAAAACTTTATTATCAATCGAATAATCAGATAAAGTTTTGAGTATCGCAGTTTCCGTAGGACCATAGATATCAATTTCAAATGGCAAATTTTCATTACAAACAGTCTCAATAAGTGTAGAAAGCTCATCTTTACCGCCTGTAATACCTCCGATAAAGACTAACTTAATTGGCATATGAAGTTTGGTCGGATCTTTATACGGTATTTTGTTTGTATCAAGAATAGTTGGAATCCTCACAGTAGTAACTCCGCTCCTTGAAAAATGTTGCTTCAAAAGACGGCTTATACATAAGACTTTCGTTGCCTTTGGATAAGTGAATTTCCAGTCATATTGAAATCTCCAATATCGAGGATCCTTCTTTCCAAATGTCCAATTTTTGTAAGAGTACCACTCACATATTTCAAGAATTATTGGTATACCTTTTTTATTCGCTACCTTTTGAGCCTTAGAAAACTTTCCTCCTGTCATGGAGCACACAATACAGTCAACAATATGTTCCTTCAGATACTTCAACAATGTTTTTTTCATTGTATAATTAACAAAAAGTTTATCTTTAAAATTTCTCTCAGAAGCATATTTACCTGTGGACACAACAATATTTGCGTCTTCATATTTTAATTCATCTTTCTTTTCAATTCCATCACTTAGATAGTCACACAACACCGTAACGTTATGTCCGGATGCAGTCATCAATCGAGTGATATTTAATGCGCGCGCTGCATATGCCCATCCAAATGGATACATTGCCGGCACAATATACAGAATATTCATAGCCAATCTCCCATAAATAAAGTGATAAATTTAGCCTATTTGTCATTATTATCTTCATTTCGCCTTTTCCCGGTACCCGATTGATTTCTTACAAGATATTTAAATTAATTTGCAGAATTCTTATCTGATATAACTTGACGACTTATTTTGCTTAGATTGGTATATTAATCCAGCTTCCAAAAATCTCATCCCATTTTCCTGGAACAAAAGGTAGCAATCCGCTCCAATGGAAAAAAGTCATTTCTCCAAAGTAAACTTTACCATTTACCTCATATAAGTCAACTCGTACCTGTGGAATCCCTTTAGAAAGTTTCGAAGCAAGTTTTTTCATCAATTCAAATTGCATCGGCTTATGCGGGCTAATTTCAGCATTGGGATGTCCGTTAGTAAAAGGCAAATGATTAAAATTTTCATCATAGAAATCAAATTTTGTCTCGTTATTTTTTAATCCTCTGTCAGTGGCAATAAACAATGCCTTCACCACACCGTCAAAGCAGAAAAATTTATAGTCTCGAAGTTCCTTGTCGCTTTTATCTTCCATGTACTTTTCAGCAATGACCTGAGGCTTAACATTTTTATAAGGCCATTCTCTCTGTGCATAATAATACTTATGTTTTAAGCACGTGTTTATTTTTTTCTAGCCTTCTTTATATCCAGTTTGTCTTTGTCCTTACAGATTATCAGCCCACCACTGTCATGTATACACTTGATGACAAATGATTGAGGAAGAATTGAAAAATCTATTTCATCAAAATCACTCCATCCCCCCCACAAGAGGTATCAAGTATTCTTCCCCAATTCTCTCCTTCACAAAAGTGCGTACTTGGTACTTGTCCACTAGTTTCGTATAGGCAGGTTTTCTGTCGTATAGTTTCAGCCATTGTAGCTTTTCGCTATACGTCTTCGGATGTTTTAAGTTAAGTGGTTTACCCATGCGTATTCTAAATAGTATTTTTAGATATATTTCATCCGGCATCCAATTCAGATAACCCCGATGCCCCAATGTTTCGAATATCAATAGTGGGTTATCTTTTATTTTTTTAATTCGTGAATTCATGTAATTCCTCCGCATAAATTGTATTCAGAAGTTTATTCCAGCTATTACAGATTATATTGACATCCATGTCTTTGATCTTTTTTGCACTTTCATGTCCCATTGTTATTTTTACGTTGCTTGGAAGTGATACAATTTTTTCAATTGTCTCTTTCATTTTTTCTTTATCACCAACAGGTACTAAATAGCCATTCTTATCATCAATCAATTCTGCAGCTGCTCCTGTAAAGAAATCTGTTGAAACTACCGGTAAGCGAGCAGCCATAGCTTCTATAAGCGCATTTGGCAAACCTTCATAATTTGAACTCATTACAAATGCTTCTGCATTTCTTAGATAATCCATGACATTTTTCTTTCTTCCGACAAGTAGGACATCTTTTGTAATATCTAGTTTCTCTATAAGTGCCTGTAACTTTTCTCTCTCAGGTCCATCGCCTAAAATTAGCAGCTTTTCAGGGCACCGGGTTTTTCTCTTTACATCCGAAAATGCATCAATTAGCATCTCGTAATTTTTCTGTTTAGCCAGCCTTCCAACTGATATTAAATATTGGTATGGAAGCCTAAAATCCAGATTTATCTGATTTTCAATGATTACAGGATTTCTTATCACACATACTTTTCTTACTCTCTGTTCTTTATAGTATTTCGCCACCTTTTTTGTCTGGCAAACTAACATGTCCGTTTTTTTATAAAGAATGTTTAGCACTCTCCGTTCAATAGAACTACGGCTCATTGGATCATTTCTTTCAGAAGAAATCCACTTAAATTGTCCACTTTTTTTTATTGAAGACACAAGAATATCAGCCTTTGGCAAAAAAGAAATAACAACATCTGGTTTGATCATATTTATCCAATGTAACAAAGCTTTTCTTTGTTTTATAAAATTCAATCCAAATGTCAAAATGGCTCTCACCTTATTCCCTCGTGTGACAGCAACGCCTATCTCATGTACATGAACATGTGGATTTATTGGATATCGTTCCACACTGGATTCTTCCATTACCAAAAAATCTATCTTATGATTTATTACAAGGCAATTGGCAAGAATGGTCGCCACATGTTCAGCACCACCTGTTCCCAATGTTGGAATTACAAATAGTATATTCATTACATCCCTTCATTTCTAAAATAATACTCAGAAAATATCCTTTAGCTTTTTTTAACTCTCAGTAACCGATCAGAAACCATTTTCATTAAAGGAGTTGGAGCTAAATAAAGGAACAACTGTCCCATTGTTACAACAGCTAAATCAACAAAAGAGCAATAACCTCTTTTGTAATTTACATATTCGACATCTATATAGCTTTTACAATATTCCCAGCTTTTTCTTCTTTTATAATTATCTTTGTTTGATCTAAAAAGCAAGAGTGATTCGTTAATGTTTAGTGCATAACAATTTTGATTTATCATTCGTGCAAACAAATCTAAGTCCTGTTTTCTCCGCATATTACCATACCCACCACATCTTTGAACTTCTTTTTTTCTAAGCATAACTGTAGGATGATTAAAGGGACTTCTTCTTCTTATATATTTACATATATCTTCATATTCAGATGGTACTACTCGTGAAGACACAATTTTTGATGGATCATCATAAAACTCATCAATATTGGTGCCAGCCAGTGATAACTTGGGATGCAAATAAAATAAACAAAGTAACTTTTCGCATCTTTCCGGTAAAGATATATCATCTGCATCCATGCGGGCCACCAAGTCATTCTTACAATATTCCAATCCTTTATCCAATGCTTTAGCTAACCCTACATTTTCTTTTAGAGGAACTATTGTGAATAATTCTGGATATTCGACATTGAATTTATTTAAAACTTCATCCAATTCAGGTGTAAGAGGACCATCTTCTACAATAACAAATTGATTACATCTTATCGTTTGATTAATCATACTTTTTATACTTTGAATTAATTCGTCAGGTTTCTCCTTATAATAAACCGACATTAAAACACTATAATTATCCAATAATTCTTTAGAAACGGTCTTTTCCATTCTCTGCTCCGCTCTCAAAATACTATCAATTCTACAGATCTTCTGATAATCAATCCCCTCATATACACTTATTTCATGCTGATAACAACTATTTCCAAATGCCTTTTTCACCAATCTGCCAATCTGCCCTGGCATCTTGCTACCAATGTATACCGCAGGAATCAAAACTTTTATAACCTTAATTTTCCTGCCAGAAATCTCAGCAATTTCTTTGACCATCTCACTGGTTTTTGTCCATTCTCTATTTTGGGGCATCAAAACTATGGCATTCTTTTCAAATTCCTTTACCAACATAATCTGACACAAAAATTCACAGAAATTTTCTATGTAAAGCATAGAGCGCTCATTATCCACATCTGGAAATACAGGAAGTTTCTTTGCTAGCTTCGATAAGGTAGGATAATTTCCTTTACTTCCTTTTCCGTAAATCATCGGCGGTCGCAGAACAATTACTTTAAAATTATCATCAGCCTGCTCCCTGACAACCACATCAGCCTGTAGTTTGGAATCCCCATAAAAGTTTGCTGGGGCAGGAATGGTATTTTCATCAATTATTTTCTTTTTCCCATAAGGTGCAGATTCACCATAAATAATCATAGAGGACATAAAGATAAATTCCTTTACTCCCTCTGTTTTTGCTTTTCTGGCAACTTCTATCGCTAGATCTGTATTAACGGAATAATATTTTTCTTTTATTTCATCAGACATATTGCCTACATCAGCATGTGCAATCCCAGCTACATGATAGATAATGTCATACTTTGAAAAATCGTGTTCCTTCCACTCAGGATTCTGCATATCAATTGAGCTAATAGTAAAATTATCCCTGTAATGTTCCGCAGCGTAAGCCCGAAAGAATTCTCCAATATAAGAACCTGCTCCCGTGATAAGCACATGTCTATGAGCCTCTTTATCTACCTGAACAGCTTCCCCAAAACCAATGTGACCTATTAATTCTCTACTATCTTTACCATCTGTATAATGGCGGCAAACTTTATCTACATTTTTATATAATTTTCCAGTACCGCCTTCGACAACACTATTATCTTTTCCAAACACATGCAGACTTCCCAAGAAACATTTAATATCCATCAAAAGCCCTAACTTTTGAACATATTCTCCATCAAGTTTCGCTTTCTCTGGAATCTCAAGCTCGTCTCTTCCATTAATCTGCGCCCATCCTGTCAGACCAGGTTTCACATCATTGGCTCCATATTTATCTCTCTCCGCCGTCAGGCAATCTTGATTCCAAAGCCCCGGACGCGGGCCTATTATTGTTAAATTATTCACAAAAATATCCCAAATTTGCGGTAACTCATCCAAACTGTGTCGGCGGATGAAGCTACCCACCTTTGTTATATATTGCTCAGGATTCTCCAACATGTGAGTTGGAACATCAT
>ERZ1643246.1789-NODE-1789-length-22377-cov-11.226682_pt1 | contig 22377 bp, 26 predicted proteins | sample MGYA00579265_ERZ1643246 | MGnify/ENA primary metagenome ERZ1643246 (study PRJEB29033, sample SAMEA4952261) | chicken gut metagenome | biome: Broiler Chicken; feature: Gastrointestinal Tract; material: Caecum | place: Ireland | collected 2018 | study: Broiler...
TTTTTTTATTGTCTATTTGCTTAAAATTATAACCGATATAATTAAGGCAAATACTATAATAGTTTCGACAACTAAGCCAAATAAAAGTAAGTATATTATTTCTAATAAAACTGCTTCTATCATAGCACCACCTCCATTCTCACAACTTATGTTGTGGATTAAAAGTGGCAAACCACATCTGCTTATTCTCATTCCCTATGTTTACCAATATACTACATTTTTATATAAAATACAAGCGAACATAGTAAAAATTTACAATTAGTTTTTTAGTATAAGTAGATATAATTTGAATGGTTGAAGTAAAATTGCAATAAATTTAAACTATGCAAGTCAGAAACTATGCGAAAATAGAGGCTTTGAAGCTGGTTATTTTCTGGCTGTCGCCTCCAATTTGAAAAAGAATATAAAAATATTTGGCAAATAGATAAAAAAATGTTATCATATATTTACATTAAACAAACAAAACATTCAAAGTTTTGCGAATGTCATTTGTGCTTGTATGTGTATCACAACTACACATACTTTTTTTATGCTAACAAAAATATTATTCTTAATATTTTTAATTAATTATTATTTATTTTTGCAAACATTCTTTTGTTTTTTCTTGAAATATACAATAAGATATGTTAAAATCATATATAGCAAATTAAAAAATATGAAGTAAAGGAGAAAATAAAATGTACGAAAAGAATGAAGAACAAAAAAATAAAGCAACAATACACAAAGATAATTCTTTAAACAGATTAGATTTATCCTTTCTAAAACATATTGATTTAGATGAATACAAATTATGCCATCTACTAGCTTATTGGATTTATGGTTTTGCTAATTATCATGATGAAGAAAGAAAGATAAAAAATATCCGAAGTCTGCAATAGATTTAGGCAATGAAATTTTTGCTACATTAAATGCCTTATATTCAAAAGAAATCGAGAAATTATCTAATAAATATCAAAATATATGGAGTCTCCCTGCTGAAAAAGTAAAACAGTTCACATCTGATTTTGAATATGTGAAAAAGATGAAAAATGAAATATCAAAAATGAAAATAGGAAGTATTGCTCTTATAAATCAAATAACTACGATAAGTAAGCAACGAATATTTGATGATGACATTTTACGAAGAGTTCGCCTATCTAAAGACAGTTTAGATTTATTAGATAAAAATATTATAAAATTTTTTGCAAAATAAAAATAATAGGAGAACTGCTATGAGTTCTCCAAAGTCTTCTGACGCCCGACTACAATAATGTAGTGGGAAAGTTAAATATATTATAGCATTAATTATTTAACTTGTCAAATTATATTGACATTAATATTATACGCAAAAAAATTAAAATTTTATACACAAATTTACGGAAAAAGTCAAACAATTTCCAATTACATTTTAAATATTATACCTAATCTCCTATAGGGCAATAATCATCTGTTATAACTCCTTTATCACTACTATAATTTAGCACTTCGTTATTAAGCAAATTTTGATATTCATTTGTTGCATCATCATTAATGTTCTTTTCTCCTTTAAAGCCTACTAAGATAAGATTTTGGCTTTCGTCGTCTTTTTTATTAGGATTAACTTTATATAGTTTTATATCATCAAAGATTGCTTTGTATGTGCTATATTCATATTTAATGAAATCTGATTCTTTTCCTTCTAATGATGAAATAATATTTGTTATAACAATTCCGCCGTCATTTAATGTTTGATATGCCTTCTCCATTGCTTCATAAGTAGTCAATTCAAATGGAACATTTAAGCCTTTAAAAGCATCAATTAAAATAACATCATATTTTTTATCATTATAGTTTAAAAAACTTCTTCCATCTCTAGTGTAAATTGTTAAATTAGGGTTACTAGTATCTAATCCAAATTCTTCTTGTGCAATTTGTGTCATTTTATCATCTATCTCTACTACGTCTATTTTTCTATCTTCAAATTTTTTTAAGTAATGCATTGGATATGTATAAGCTGCTCCTCCTATAATTAGCGTATTTTTTGCGTTTTTATTATAATAATCAAATAAATCAAAATATTGTAAATATTGAGCACCCATTTCTCCTGTTTCTTGATTTATGTATGATTCTAGTCCTGTGTCTACTTGTAATGTTTTATATTTATTGGTTGCAGTTTCTACTTCTTTTACCCAAATTCTGCTGTATTCTGAATCTACATCTCTTAATATATCTGGATTATTATTTTTAAATAATATTGCCCCTAATATATTTAGTCCTATAATTACTATTAATTCGACTACCATGCAAATATAATATTTTTTATTTTTATTTTCAGCTAATATTAAGCTTAAAATCCATAATAATACTGAACATCCTAATATAATATTTTTTACACCTAGGTGTGGTATTAGTACAAATCCGGCAAAAAATGTTCCGAATATGCTACCAATTGTAGATAGTGACGATATTTTACCTGAAGTTGTACCAACATTGTTTTGATCATTATTTTTTAGTTTCACTGCAATTGGTGATACTGATGCTAGTAAAAAGCTTGGTATTCCAAATAGCACTGTTGCTGATATCAGTGATACTATAACTAATTGATTTATATATTCTGCTAAGATATTTACGAAAACAGTTTCTAAAATTGATATACAGCTTGTAGCTATTGCTGCTATAAGTAAGTGTTTTGCTAAAATAGATATGTCATTTTCTTTATTTTTGTCCGCTACTTTTCCTCCAAGCCAATAGCCTAAGCTCATACTTGTTAACATTATTCCTATTATTACTGTCCATACTAAATTTGAACTGCCAACATAAGGTGATAATATCCTCGAAGCTATTAGTTCTAGTACCATGGATAATGCTCCACATAAAAATACAGTTATTTCTAATTTATATTTTTTCATATATTACCCTGCCTTTTCACCCTTTTTTGGTTTATTCCATGAAATGTAATCACATGTTTTTGGATTATTTTCACATATATAATAATTCCTTTTTCTCTTAGTTTTCTTTACTAATATTTTTCCTCCACATTTTGGACATGGCACATCAATAGTCTCTACTATCGGTTTTGTATTTTTACATTCAGGATATCCTGGGCAAGCTAAAAACTTACCATATTTTCCATATTTATAGACCATCATTCTTCCGCATTTTTCACACTTTACATCTGATACTTCATCTTTTATTTCTACATGTTCTAATTCTTTGTCTACTCTTTCAATTTCTTTTTCAAATGGTCCATAGAATTCTCTAATCATTTTTTTCCAAGGTTCTTTTCCATCTGCGATTTCGTCAAATTCATTCTCTATTTTGGCGGTAAATTCAACATTTATGATATCAGGAAAATTTTCTGTTAGTAATTTGTTTACTATTTTTCCCAATTCTGTAGGAACTAACTGTTTCTGTACTTTTTCTACATACCTTCTTTCTAATATCGTTGTTATCGTTGGAGAATATGTACTTGGCCTTCCTATATCTTTTTCTTCTAGTGCTTTTACAAGGCTTGCCTCTGTATACCTTGGTGGTGGCTCTGTAAAGCTTTGTTTTGGATTCAACTTTATAAGTTTTGCCTCTTCTCCCTCTTTTAAATCTGGCAATAGTCCTTGTTCTTCTTGCTCTTTAGTATCTGTTCCCTCTACATATAACACCATAAATCCTTTAAATTTTATTGATTGTCCATTTGCTTTAAAATTATAATCATTTGCATCTATATCAACTGACATTGTATTATAAACTGCAGAAGCCATTTGGCTTGCCATAAACCTATTATATATTAGTTTATATAATTTATACTGGTCTTTTGTTAAAGCATCTTTTATACTGTCTGGCTCTAAGTCTCCATAAGTTGGTCTTATTGCCTCATGCGCATCTTGTGCATCTTTACTTTTTTTATAATACCTATTTTCATAATATTTTTCTCCGTAAGTACTTACTATATGCTCTTTAGCCGCAGCTCTAGCTACTTCAGATATTCTAGTAGAATCTGTTCTCATATATGTAATTAATCCCACTGTGCCTTTTTCTGGAATTTTTACTCCTTCATACAATCCCTGCGCAATTGACATTGTTTTCTTTAATGTAAATCCCAATTTTCTTGATGCCTCTTGTTGCATTGTACTTGTTGTAAAAGGTGGCGCCGGAGTTCTTTTCTTTTCTCCTTTTTTTACATTGCTTACTATATATTTAGCTTTATCCAAATTTTTTAATATTTCGTCTATTTCTACTTGTGAATGTATTTCTATTTTTTTTCTGTTTTTACCATATAGCCTTGCTTCAAAATTTTTCTTTGATTCTTTGTCTTGTAGTTCAGCATATAAGTTCCAATATTCTTGTGGTATAAAATCCTCTATCTCTTTTTCTCTATCTACTATTAGTTTTACTGCTACTGATTGTACTCTACCAGCGGATAGCCCTCTTTTTACTTTTTTCCAAAGTATTGGACTTATTTTGTATCCTACAATTCTATCTAAAACTCTTCTTGCTTGTTGCGCATCTACTAAGTCTAAATCTATATCACGTGGCTCTTTTATTGCTTTTTGTACAGCATTTTTTGTTATTTCATTAAATGTAACTCTGGTTATTTTATCTTTATCGTCTGATAGGATATATGCCAAGTGCCATGCTATTGCTTCTCCTTCACGATCAGGGTCAGTTGCCAAATAAACTTTTTTGGCTTTTTTAGCTTCTTTTTTCAGACTTTTTATTAGGTCTCCCTTTCCACGTATATTTATATATTCTGGCTCAAAGTCATGTTCTATATCTATTCCTAATTTAGATTTTGGCAAATCTCGAATATGTCCCATTGAGGCCACTACTTTCGTGCTTCCTCCTAAAAATTTTTTTATTGTATTTGCTTTTGCTGGTGACTCTACTATTACTAATTTATCAGCCATTATGCAATCCACTCCTTATTATTAACGTGACTTTTCTCGTTTTAGTGCTTTGTATATTTTAGCTTACTTTTTTATAATTTGCAAGTTACTTAAAATTGACTGCTTTGAAATTTCTGTTATTACATCTTTTACTCCTATTGGAGTGACTTCATTTTCTTTAAAGATATTTAAAATATTTTCTATTTGTTTTTCATCATTTGATAGGTATTTAATTTCTTCTTTTTCTGTTTTAATATTATTTTCCATATATTCTGTTTTGACCACTTCAATACCAAACTTAGCTTTGTCTCCTTTAATCATCTCATCTTCATTAAGTATCTTATAATATTCTAGTTTTATTGGATGATTTATTTCTGCTTCTTCTAAATGTTCTTTTGATATAAATGTACTATTATAAAATATTTGCATTAACTCTCCCCCTCTTTTGTAATTTAGTTTTTATAATAGCACCATTTTTTGGGGGGCGCAAGTTTTTTTCATCGCAGTTTTTGATACATTTTTACTTTTTATTATAAAAAATCCCATCATTCGACGAATAATTGCAAGAAAGTATTTTTGATTTTATTTGTTCAAATCTACATCATTTAATACTTCGAAGTCTTCCTCCTTTTCCTTTATTACTTTTTTTCTTAAAGTAATATATAATTCTGCTAGTGTTGCGGAATTATAAGGATTAACATACAAAATATTTAATAACCCAAATGTACATAATGATGCTATTTCCCATAATATAAATGATAAGTCCAAAATGAAAGTATTCCACTTGTTTCCTTTCATCATTTGCTTTGAAAGTTTAAACGCTTGTTTTCTTTGCACTTTAGGATTCTCTGCTAAAATATAAGGTATCATTCTATATTCATAAAACTTTATTACTCCTCCTATTATTGTCAAGAACCAAAGTAAATTGTATATTCCTCTTAATAGCATTATCATAGATACATTTAATAAATTTTTATTTTTAAAAACATCTACCATTGTTCCAATTTTAGTTTTATCATTTTTAGTAACTTTAATAAAATATCTTTTTCCTCCAACAATAATTGGATTAGCAATAAATATAATAAATAAAATTGCAATAACAGAACCGATACAAAGTAATATTCCTAAAGTATTTTGCTCCATTGTAAATGATTGTGTTGCATCCCATATTTTTAATAAATATTTTTGATATTTTATTATATTGTTTAAATTTGCTTCAATAACCTGATATAGTTGCGGTGACTTTTCTTGAAATACTTGTATTTTATCTTCAAACTTTCTCAAGAAACCATTTTCATTTTCGTTAATATACTCATTAATATCACTTGATTCATTTACTATATAATTAGGGTCAATTGAGTCATTTGAATGCCATATACCTATTATAGAAGGACCAAATTCATTAGTTAGTAAAGCCATTAAAAAGCAAACGACTATTGCCGCCCAATAGTTTTTCTTAATAACTGTTCTTGCTTTTTGCTTTAATTCTTTTCTTTTCCACATTATTTATATTTCTCCTGTTTAATTTTAATTTTATTATAAACTACTTGGATAATATTGGCAAGTTTTTAGTAGCTTTTTATGCTATGCAGTAAGTTCTTTTCTTAAAGATTTATAATCTTTCATGTTACTTTCTACTAAATTCCAAAAGGCTTTTGAATGATTCATATATCTTAAGTGACACATTTCATGTAATACAACATATTCTATTACTTTTTCTGGTTTGTTTGCTAATTTTAAGTTTATTGTTATATTTCTATTTGTTGAGCAACTTCCCCAAGCATATTTTATGTCCCTTATTCTGACTTTCTGTGGTGCTATACCTATTATTGGCATATATTTTCTTATGCATTTGTTTACTATTATTTTTAGCCTTTCTGCTTCTTCTTGAGTTATTGGCTCTTCTATTTTTTTATTTTCACTTTGCTTTACTTTTTCATAAATCCATTTTGCTTTTTTGTTTATAAAGTCTATAATATATTTATCTTCAAGCTTTTGTGGTGCTTTGACTATTACTTTACCATCTTTTACATGAATATACATATTTTTTATTTTTGATTTTATTAAAGTATATTCTATGATTTCTCCGTTATAATTTATTTCATTCATATTATTAACTCCAATACTTATACGTCTTTTAGCTTTACAAATCCGTCTAAATCCATTTTGCCTGCTCTTTTAATAATGTCATATCCATATTTTTCTTTTAAATTATCCATTACTTTATCTAAGTTTTTTTGCTTTTTATTACTATTGCTAAATAATGATAATTGTTGCTGTTCTTTTTCAATTAAATTATCTACTTTTACTCCAACTAATCTAATTTGCATTCCCTTTTTATACATCTGCTTCAAAAGTTCTTTTGCCTTTTCTGAAATTTCTTTGGTTACATCAGTTGCCTGTGGTAATTTACTTTGATGTGAAGAATCTTCAAAGTCTTTTGTTCGCAACTGTACATTCACTGTGTTAGCTAGAAGGCCTTCTTTTCTTAGTCTATATGCTACTTGGTCTGATATAACTGTTGCTATTTCTTCTAGTCTACTTAAATTGGATATATTTACTGGTAGCGTGACTGAATTACTAATGCATTTTGGTCTTTCTGGCAAATATTTGACTTCAGAATTATCTATTCCATTTGCATATTCCCACATTAGTATTCCATGTTTTCCAAATTTTTTTTGCAATATATTTTTATCAGATTTTGCTAGCTGTCCTATTGTTTTTATCTGCATATTATATAACTTTGGTACTGTTTTTTTACCAAGCATAAATAATTCAGACACTGGCAATGGCCACATTTTAGTAGGAATTTCTTCTTCCCATAATGTATGAACTCTATCTGGTTTTTGAAAATCAGAAGCCATTTTAGCTAATAACTTATTATGTGCTACTCCAACATTAACTGTAAATCCCAGCTCTTCTTTAATTCTTCGATTTATTTCTTTGCCCTTATTTAATAATGTATCATTCATAAGATAGTTAGTCATATCCATAAAACATTCATCAATACTAAATCTTTCAATTTTATCTGTGTATTCTAATAATAAGTGATACAATTTATTTGAATTTTCTTTGTAGACATCAAATCTTGGTGAGAATACTTGTAAATTTGGGCATTTCTGCTTTGCTTGGTAAATTGTCTCTGCTGTTTTTACGCCACATTCTTTAGCTTTCATGCTTTTTGCAAGCACAATGCCAGACCTTTTACTTTCATCTCCACCAATTATAGCAGGGATTTCTCTTATATCTAATTTGCTTCCATGTTTTAGCATATCTAATGCTGTCCAGCTTAAATAAGCATTGTTTACATCTACATGCAATATTTGTTTTTCCATAATCTCACCAAAAATATTATAGAATATTTGTTTGGTTTTGTCAATCCCTTTTTGTAATTATTTTCCTTTGCGTAATTTTTTCCATTGAATTAGATATGTAACTTTTCCAACTATAAATGATGGAATTAGTTTTGCGGCAAGCATTGCCAATTTTATATCAATCCCTGGGACTATACAAAATTTACCTTTTTCTAATCCATTAAGAGCTTGTTTGGCTACGCTCATGCTATTAGCCTCCCTTAAGTGGAACTCAACACCTGCAACATTATTGAAATTAGTATTTACAGGCCCTGGGCACAAAATGCTAATTTGAACTTTGGAATGTTCTCTATGTAGTTCTTCTCTTATGCCCTGAGATAATCTGACTATATAAGATTTTGTTGCGTAATATGTAGACATTAATGGACCTGGCATAAAGCCAGCTATTGACGCAACATTTAAAATTTTCCCAGAATTTCTTTTTTTCATTTCTTGCAAATACAATTTTGTTAAAATATGCACTGCTGTTATGTTTGTGTTTATCATATTTAATTCTTTATCTAAGTCTGTTTCAGAAAAATATCCACAGTCTCCAAATCCTGCATTATTTATTAGGATATCTACATTTTTTACTTTTTTGCATAGTGCTAAGCAATTTTCTTTTTTGGCTAAGTCTATTGAAATTATTTCAATTTTATTGTTTTTATCCTGTTGCTCCAGTTCAGATTTTATTTGATTTAATCTTTCTTCATTTCTTGCCACTAAGACTATGTCATATTCTTTTTCATTTAACAATCTCGCTATATCTCTGCCTATTCCCGAAGATGCTCCAGTAACTAAAGCTTTCATTTTTACTACCCATCCTTTCTCGAGGCACAAATTTGGTTTGACAACACCAAAATTATAATTATTTTTATAAATGCTTTTTTATCTCACAATATATCTCTTCGTGAATATCATCTATTGAGCGTATTTTGTTATCTTTTACACAATCTATTTTAAACCAATTATATTCTTTTGCGACTTCGCATGCTGCTTTGTATGATTTTTTTAAATAATCTGGATCATTCTCATGTATATCTTTTTTACTGTCACCTGAAAATTTATTGTCTCTATTTTTTATCAATTCTAATGATATTTCTGTTGGCATATTTAGGAAAAATACTTCTGTTGGAATTGGCAATCCATATAAATTAAATTCAAAATCACAAAGCCAATCTAAATATTTTTTTCTTGCTTCTCTGTCTGAGATTTTTCCAGCTTGATGAACCATATTAGCAGTTGTATATCTATCAGCCAATATAATTCCGCCTTCTTCATAGTATTTTTTATATCCAGTTTGAAATGTTGCATACCTATCTGCAGCATAAAATGTAGAAGCTATATAGGGGCTTACATCACAAGCTTTTTCTCCAAACTCTCCAGATAAATACATCTTTACTAATGAAGAGCTTGGACTATCATAGTTTGGGAAACTTACAGTTTTATATTTGATTCCATCTTCAGTTAGTCTTTTTTGTAGTCTTTCGAATTGTGTTTGTTTGCCTGAGCCGTCTGTCCCTTCAATCACAAATAATTTTCCCTTTTTATTTTTTTCTAACATTTTATTAATTGAATTTAAAATATCATCTGTATTTTTATCATAGTCGTCTTTTACTAAGTTAAACATTTTATCATCTCCCATTCGGAATTATTCTAGCATAAGTATAATTAAATAACAAGAAATTTTCACTAGACTTTCACACAAATTTGATATAAAATTAAATAAATATATTTGTTTGAAAGGATGGTTCAAAATTGAAAAATTGTTTTAAAGATTTTGCCGCTACTCCAAATAATAATAAGTGGCAAAATTTAATTTCGAGAAAATATCCTATGTATCAGCGTGAAGGTGACTTCAGAAGTGAATTTGAAAGAGATTATACAAGAGTTATACATTCAAATGGCTTTAGGAGATTAAAGCATAAAACTCAAGTTTTTTTCTCACCTGAAAATGACCATATTTGTACAAGAATTGAGCATGTATTGCATGTTGAATCTATTAGTTATACTATTGCAAATTACTTAGGTCTAAATACAGAACTAACCAAAGCTATATCTGTTGCACATGACTTGGGACATAGTCCTTTTGGCCATAAAGGTGAAAAAATTTTGTCATCACTTTCTAAAAGGGATATTGGTACTAGCTTTTGGCATGAAAAAAACGGACTAGGACTTGTAGATTTTATAGAATTGTTAGAAGATAACAATAAGTGTGAAAATAATCTTAATTTGACTTATGCTGTTAGAGATGGTATTATTTCTCACTGTGGGGAAATAGATGAGAATTACTTGAAACCAAGAGATGAATTTATAGATTTGTACGACTACCAAAAGCCAAATCAGTACGCTCCTTATACATGGGAAGGTTGTGTAGTCAAAGTTTCTGATAAAATTTCTTATCTTGGAAGAGATATAGAAGATGCCATTACTATTGGAATTTTAGATGAACATTTAGAAAAATTATATGATTTGCTTAATTCCAATTTAGGTGGAACTGGTTTAAATAATACTATAATTATCAATTATTTAATCTCTGATTTGTGTCAGAATTCTTCACCTGATAAAGGATTATGCTTTTCTGAAAAAGCTTTTAAACTATTAAATACAATTAAAGAATTTAATTATAAGTATATTTATTTGAGTAACAGATTAATATCTTCTGCAAGATATTTTGAAGTTATTTTAAATGAGATTTACAATACTTTAGCTTCTTGCTATAATGGTATAAGTGCATCTGAATCTATAAAAAAATTAGCAAATAATTATCCTAGTTTATATAAGAGCTTTTCAGAATTTGCTGATAAATATTATGATTTTGCAGATAGAACTAATTCTAATCTTAAAAATAAAGTCATTTTTCATGATGCTAATAAATTAGATTTTTATAAATGCATCATTTATTATTTATCTGGTATGACTGACAATTTTGCAATTAAAACTTATCAAGAGATTATTAGATTTTAATATAAAGGAGGCTCATATTAATGGAAAAAATAGCAATTATTTCTGACGTGCATGGAAATATAACCGCTTTAAATACTGTTTTGGCAGATATTAAACAACGTGGTATTAAAAGGATTTTTTCTCTTGGAGACAATGTAATAAAATGTACACATCCTGATTTAGTTATAGACAAATTAAGAGAAAGCTGTGAAGTAATATTACTTGGAAACGCAGATTATGTTGTTTCGCAAGACACTGAAAATGCTAAGCATTTTTGGTCACGTAAAAAAATTGGTGAAGAAAGAGCTGCTTTTCTTAGAAGTCTCCCAATATTTTATGAATTTTATATGAGCGGATATTTTATTAGGTTATTTCACGCATGCCCATATAATTTAGATGACATATATAATCCTATGTTTTCTAATACTAAAAACGGCATTTCTTCTTATAAAAAAGAAATTTATTCTCCTGCGGAGATGTTTAAAAACACGGAATTTTTAGGTAAAGGTCCTGGTGACAAAGAGCCTGACATTGTTGGCTTTGGCCATATTCATACTCCATTTGTTGTAAGGTTTGGAAATAAAACTTTATTTAACCCTGGAAGTGTTGGCCTTTCTGTTGAAATGATGAATTCTGATTTGAGTGACCCAAGTAACAAATTTTCAACTCTTGCATCTTATATAATAATAGAAGGAAATTATGGTAACCAAGATTTGTCTTCAATTTCTTTCAATTTAGTAAGGCTTCCATATAATGTTCAAAAAGAGATTGAAGATGTTGAAAATTCTGATATGTCAAACAAAGAAATGGTTATCAAGAGCTTAAAGGGTGCTCTTCCTACTGTCTATAATTAATTTGTGTTTGTACGTAAGAAATATAAAGAAAGGATTTTGTTATGGGTGATAAACTAGAAAAAGTAAAGCAGATTTTATCTACTTATAATCAAGAACATTTATTGAAATTTTACAAAGAGCTTGATATGTATCATAAAGAGCTATTGCTTAACCAAATTTTAAATATAAATTTTGAACAAATTATAAATTTGTATCAAAACTCTATGAAAAATGAAGATATTATTCCTGGTGAATTATCTCCACTTAAGCATTTTGAAAAAAATCGCTATAGCCAAAAAGAAGTTTCTTATTACACTAAAGTAGGTGAAAATTTCATTAAAAATAATGGCTTGGCAGTTGTTACATTAGCTGGTGGCCAAGGTACTAGGCTCGGATATAGAGGTCCTAAGGGTACTTATGTAATTAAATTTGACAATAATTTTGGTAGCAAATCTTTTTTTGAGATTATCTGTGAAGATTTGAAAAGGGCTAATACTACATATAACGTTACACTTCCTTGGTATATTATGACCAGTGAAGAAAATGATTTACCAACAAAAACGTTTTTTGATATTCACAATTACTGGGATTATCCCAAAGAAAAGATTAAGTTCTTTAAACAAGGTAAACTACCTTTAATTACTGTAGATGGTAAATTATTTTTGCAAGAGCCATATCTAGTAAAAGAAGCCTCTAATGGAAATGGTAATGTATTTGCTTCTATGAAAAAACATGGCATTATTGAAGAATTAATAGCACATAATATTAGCCTAGTTTATTTCGGTGGAATAGATAATATATTACAAAAAAATGTAGATCCATTTTTTATAGGTCTTGCTATCGATGGTAATTACCAAGTTGCTTCCAAGTCTATTTTTAAAGAACTAGCAATGGAAAAAACAGCAGTTTATTGTAGAAAATTTGGTAAACCTTCTATACTAGATTATGATGAAATAACTTTAGAGTTATCAAATCGTAAAGATGAAAATGGTTTGTATTTATACAGAGAAGCAAATATTCTTTCTCATTTAATGACTACTGACGCTATTCAAAAAGTTTCTAATATAAGCTTAAAATATCACAGGGCATACAAAAAAAATGCTTTTGTAAATGATGAAGGAGTAAAGCAAATACCTGATTCTCCTAATTCTTTTAAGTTTGAAAACTTTATATTTGATGCTTTCTCATATTTTGATGATATGTTGCTTCTTCGTGTAAATACTGATGAAGAGTTCGCTCCTGTTAAATCTTTTAATGGAGTATATAATCTTGATAAAGCTAAAGAGAAGTATGAAAAGCAATGGTCATTTAGGAATAATTCCTAATGGCCTTTGTTTTTTAAAAAGCGTGTTTTATGTGACTAACTGCTACTTTATCTCCTAAAAAATAAATTTCCATAACATCTATTCTTATTCCAATATTTCTTATATCGTTTTTATATATATAATATCTTGCGCTTTCATATATGTGGTTTCGTTTGTTAAAATCTACGGCATCTGCTGGCGTTCCATAAGTTAATGATGTTCTTGTTTTCACCTCAATAAATACCATTTCTTCTTTCATTATGTCTAAGGCTATTATATCTATTTCGCCTTGTTTACATCTGAAATTTCTTTCTATTATTTTGTATTTATTGCCTTCTAATATTTCGCAGGCAATATCTTCCCCTATTTTTCCTAATATTTGATTGTTATTATTCATATTAATATCACTCCTATTTATTTAAATTTATAACCACTTGCTGTTTTGGCTACATAGCCTTCAATTTCCATCATTAATAGCAAGTTATTTATTTTTTTAGTACTCATGTCTAATTTTGAATACAATTCATCGATTGAAAATTGATTTTTTTGTAATAATTCATATACTTTTTTGTATGTTTTGTTTGTACAATTTATAATTTTTTCTACTCTTTCTGTTTTTTCTTCTTTAATGCTTTCTTCAGGTATATTTTCTTTATCTTTTGTAAATTCGATGCCTAACTCTGTTAAAATATCTTTAATGCCTAATACTAGTTGTGCTTTCCCTTTTTTTATTAGTTCATTATTTCCTACACCATTTTTATTATAGACTTCATGTGGCAAGGCAAATACTTTTTTCCCTTGTTTAATTGCATGTTCAGCTGTTACACTTGTACCGCTTCTATATTTTGATTCAATTATCAAAACCCCTAGTGCAATTCCACTTACTATTCTATTTCTATCTAAAAAGTTTTGCTTTGAGGCATCAACATTTGCTTTGTATTCAGTAATTATTAATCCATTATTTTCTAAAATTCTTTTATATAGCCATTCATTTTCTTCTGGATATACCTTATTTAGCCCACTTGGTAATACAGCAATAGTACCTCCTTTCGCATCTAACGCATATTTATGTGCGGCTGTATCTATGCCAATTGCCATTCCACTTGCAATTGTAATACCTTGTTCAACTAATCCTTTTGAAAAAAATTCTGCAAGTCTGACGCCTTCTTTACTACATTCTCTTGAGCCCACAATTGATATGATTTTTGTTGTTAATAATTTTTTGTTACCTTTTATGTACAATTTTTTAGGCGCATGAGGTGTATTTTTTAACCCTACAGGGTATAATAAATCTTCTTCTGTGATAGTATCCATAAAATTATATTTACCTCCTTTATGTTTTATTATATCTATATTTTCTATCTAAGCTTCTATAGTGAATTGCCTCTAATATGTGCCCTTCACTTATATTTTCAGTACATTCTAAATCTGCAATAGTTCTTGCCACTTTTAAAATTCTAGTATATGCTCTAGCTGACAAATCTAGCTTTTCAAAAGCTTCTTTTAAAAGTTTTTGTGAATTTGTATCTAGCTTACAGAATTTTTCAATCATTTTTGCATCCAGTTCAGAATTAGAGAAAATGTTGTATTTTTTATACCTCCACAGTTGAAGTTCTCTAGCTTGATTAACTCTTTGACGTATTGTTTCCGAAGTTTCTGGTTTTTGCTTACTATTTAAGTCATCATATTTAACTTCATTTACTTCTATATGAATATCAATTCTATCTAACAATGGTCCACTAACTCTGTTTATATAATTTCGTATTTGATATGGTTTGCATCTACATTCTTTTCTATTTGAACCATAATATCCGCATGGGCACGGGTTCATGCTTGCAATAAGCATAAAATTACATGGATAACTAACAGAAGAGTACATTCGATTGATTTTAATTAAATTATTTTCTAAAGGTTCTCTTAGTGATTCTAAAGTATTTGAATTAAATTCTGGCAATTCATCTAAAAACAGGACTCCCAAATGCGCCAAACTTATTTCTCCGTGGCTTAGGCTTTGTCCCTCCACCTATTAGTGAAACTGGCGTTATTGTATGATGAGGACTTCTAAAAGGTCTTTTTGTAATTATTGGCCTATCATTTGAAGTCAAACCTAAAATGCTATAAATTTTAGTTACCTCCATCATTTCATCAAAAGTCATATTTGGCAATATGCTTGGCAATCTTTTTGCTAACATGGTTTTACCACTACCCGGACTTCCAATTAAAAGGCAATTATGGCCGACCAGCTGCAGCAATTTCTAATGCTCTTTTAACATCCTCTTGTCCTTTAACATCTTCGAAACCGATATCATAAGCATTGCTATCAAATTGATGACTTTTTTTACTAGGACTTTGTAATTCAATTTTTCCGTCTAAATATTCTATTACTTCTTTTAAATTATGAGCTATTAATATATCAATTCCATCTACTACGGCTGCTTCTTCTGCATTTTCTGCTGGTAAAATTATTCTTGTTATTCCCAATTTTTTTGCCTCTAAACACATCGGAAGTACACCTTTTACTTTTTCTACTTTGCCATTTAATGATAATTCACCTATGAAGACTGTATTTTCTAAGATATTATGTATTTTTTTATTTAAATTCGCCTTTATGCTTCCAGTTGCCATTAATACCGATATAGCAATAGGTAGATCAAGTACAGAACCTTCTTTTCGTATATTGGCTGGTGCTAAATTTACTATAATTCTTCTACTTAATAGTTCAATATTTGAATTTCTAATTGCTGTTTTTACTCTTTCTTTAGATTCTTTTACTATTATATCTGGCAAGCCTACTATTTCAAAATATGGCATTCCCAAAGATACATCAACTTCTATTGAAATTAGATATCCTTCTAATCCTTGCAAAGCAATACTTTTAGTTATAGCTAACATTTGGTTGATTTCTCCTTTTTTGATATTTAGATTTTTGAGAGGTTTTACCTATAAACCTAATTACTTATATGACTTAAACATCTGAGACCATTAATAAGTTAAATTATGCAAGTAATTTTATAGCATATATGATACAAGGGCTTTTTTTAAATATACTACAAAGGGTTTGACATTTGATAAGGGTTTTTATTTATGTCAAATAGGGGATAGTTTTTATCAGATATTTTTATAACATATCTCTATTTGGGATATTTTTTTAAGTTGATATTAAAAATGGCCTCAGATGTTTAAATCATATAAGTAAATTGTAAGTTCTAATTTCGAATAAATATTCTCGATTTAAAAAATTAATATTTGAATTTTGAATAATTATTTTTGACTTGAACTGTTTTGTATTATAATATGTTTTACATAACCTGTCAACACTTTTTTTATATTTTTATTAAGAATCGTTCGACTGTATTTTACATAATTTTTTATATTCTGAGCTAACTTTTTATTTTATTGTATATTTCGACATATTTCTACATAATAAACTATCCACAATCTTTTCACAAATTGTGAATAATTGCAATTTATAGCTCATTAATTTTTATTTTTTACAAAAATATATTAATAGATAATTTTGATGTACTGCGTATCAATCAAACGAGCAAAAGCAAGTGCGATTGGAACAACCTCTTGTTTTTAACGTTGATTTTTAAGGTTGCTACAACACGGTACAATAAATTATCTATTAATATATTTTGTTATACAATTATTAGATTGAGCTATTTATTTTTATATATCATATTTCTTTATTGGACTATATTTAGTATGTAGGTATTTATGTGCAATTTCTCCATCTGGTTTTTGCAAAAATTCTGCATACATTTGCTTCATAACTGGACTTTTATGTGCTTTTCTAATTACACTTTTTTCATCTATTGTATATAATGCATCAGCTCGTAGCTCTCTTATATCCACTTCTCTTCGTACTTTTGAACTTTCTATTGGTTGGCCTCCGCCCATTATACATCCACCTGGGCATGCCATTACCTCAACGAACTGATAGTCTGCTTTTCCAGCTTTTATTTCTTCCATCACTGTTCTAGCATTATTTAATCCGCTAACTACTACAGCTTTGATTTTTTTGCCTGCTATTTCTATTGTAGCTTCTTTTCTACCGCTACCACCACGTACAGCCTTGTACTCGAATTTGTCTAAGTCTTTTCCTTCTATCACATCAGCTGCTGTCCTTAGAGCTGCTTCCATAACGCCTCCTGTGGTACCAAATATAGCACCAGCTCCTGTTGCCTCTCCCATTGGCTCATCAAACACATCATCAGATAAATCTGTAAATTCAATGTTGGCTTGTTTTATCATTCTTGATAGTTCGCGCGTTGTTATTACATAATCAACATCTCTAATTCCATCCACTTCCATTTCTTCTCTCTGGCACTCAAATTTTTTAGCAACACATGGCATTACAGAAATTGTACATATTTTTTTAGGATCAATATTATATTTCTTAGCAAAATATGATTTTATCATCGCTCCAAACATTTGATGTGGAGACTTGCAAGTTGATAAATGATCTAACAAATCTGGATAATTTTTTTCGGCAAATCTTACCCAGCCAGGGCAACAAGAAGTTATCATTGGAAGCCCCTCTTGCTTTTGGAAACGCTCTACGAACTCATTTGCCTCTTCCATAATAGTTAAATCTGCACCAGTGTTAGTATCGAATACCCTATCAAATCCCAAACTTTTTAGACTAGAAACTAACTTTCCAACCACATTTGTTCCTATTGGCAAACCAAACTCTTCCCCTAGTGCCACTCTAACAGCTGGAGCAGTTTGTACAACTGTATAAATTTCTGGGTCTTTCAAGTTTCTCCAAACATCTTTAATATTTTCCTTTTCTTTTAAAGCTCCTGTTGGGCAGGCTTCAATACATTGACCACAAAATGTACAGTTTACATCTGCTAAACTATTATCTCCAGCAGTAGAAATGCAAGATTCAAATCCTCTTTTTATGCAATCTATGGCCCCTATTTGCTGAACATTTTTACATGTTGCTACACATCTTCTACAAAGAATACATTTATTAAAATCCCTTACAATTGCTGGTGATTTATCATCAATTTTATGCTCTGTCATTTCGCCTTCAAATTCTACATGTTGAACATTAAATTTCATAGCTAATGCTTGTAATTCGCAATTTCCATTACGACTACAAGTTAAGCAATCACGGTGATGATTAGACAATATTAAGTCTAATATGACCCTTCTTGATTCCATAATTGCAGGTGAGTGAGTATGCACCACCATTCCATCTTCAGCCTTTTGAATGCAAGAAGTCGCAAAGCCCTTTCTACCTTCAACCTCAACTATGCACATTCTACAATCTCCGACTTCATTTATATCTTTTAAGAAACATAATGTAGGTATATCAATTCCAACTTGTTTTGCTGCTTGTAAAATAGTTGTCCCTTTTTTTACTTTAACTTCTTTATCATCTATTTTTAGTGTTACCATCTCATTTTCTGACATAGTTTTAACTCCTTTCTAATTACTTTTTTATTGCCTTAAATGGACACTTATCTACACAGGTTCCACATTTAATACAAATATCTGGATCTATTTTATGTACTTGTCTTGGTTCACCTGTAATAGCATTAACAGGGCAATTTCTTTTACATATACCGCAGCCCTTACACTTGCTTGGGTCTATTTCTATATTAGCTAGTGCTTTACATTGACCAGACCTACATTTTTTATACTTAATATGCTCCTCATATTCTTCCCTAAAATATTTTAATGTACTAATAACTGGATTTGGTGCAGTTTGCCCAAGTCCGCATATTGCAGACTTTTTAATATTTGATGCCAATTTTTCTAATTTATACAAATCATCTTCTTCAGCTTTACCTTCACACATTCTATCTAAAATCTCTAGCATTCTTTTTGTTCCTATCCTACAAGGCGTACACTTTCCACAGCTTTCACTTACAGTAAAATCCAAATAAAATCTGGCAATATTTACCATACACTTTGAATCATCCATTACAATTAATCCACCAGAACCCATCATTGAGCCAATATTTGATAATGATTCATAGTCAATCGGTGTATCTAGGTGCTCTTTAGGAATACATCCACCTGAAGGTCCTCCTGTTTGTGCAGCTTTAAACTCTCTGCCATTTGGAATTCCTCCTCCTATGTCAAACACAATCTCCCTTAAAGTAGTCCCCATTGGCACTTCAACCAATCCTATATTATTTACATTTCCACCTAGTGCGAAAACTTTAGTGCCCTTTGATTTTTCAGTTCCAATGCTTGCATACCAGTCTGCTCCATTTAGTATAATTCTAGTGATATTAGCATAAGTCTCTACATTATTTATCAATGTTGGTTTACCCCATAAACCAACATTAGCTGGATAAGGCGGTTTAACCCTTGGCTGACCTCTTCTTCCTTCTATTGACTCTAGCAACGCTGTCTCTTCACCACAAACAAATGCTCCTGCACCTAGCCTAATCTCTATATCAAAAGAAAAATCCGTACCAAAAATATTTTGTCCAAGCAATCCATAGTCTCTTGCTTGATTAATTGCAACCTGCAACCTCTGTACTGCAATAGGATACTCTGCTCTTACATAGATATATCCCTTGTTAGCTCCAACACTATAACCTGCGATTTCCATAGCTTCTAGTACACTATGTGGGTCTCCTTCCAAAATGCTACGATCCATAAAAGCACCTGGGTCTCCCTCATCTGCATTACAAACTACATATTTCTGGTCTCCTTCAGCTTGCCTTGTAAAAAGCCACTTCTTGCCAGTTGGGAAACCTGCTCCCCCACGACCTCTTAAGCCTGACTTGCTAACTTCTTCAATTACTTCATCTGGACTCATTGAAGTCAAAACTTGCTCAAGCGCCTTATATCCATCAAAAGCTATGTATTCATCAATCTGCTCTGGGTCAATAATTCCGCAATTTTTTAGCGCAATACGCTTTTGCTTTTTATAAAAATTAAGTTCATCCAATCGATTTACCACAGTATTATCAGTATCTTTGCACAATAACCTCTCAACAAGTTCTCCTTGCTGTATATGTTTTTCTATTATTTCTTCGCAATCCTCTGGCTTGACCATTGCGTAAAAAGTATCTTCTGGTCTAATTATCACTATAGGCCCCTTTGCGCACAAACCAAAGCATCCTGTTTGAATAACTCTTACATTTTGAATATCTTTTTCTTTTAAAATTCTTCTAAAATTATTAATAATTTCTGGTGATTTTGAAGAAGTGCAACCTGTTCCTCTACATACCAAAATGTGCTTTTCTCTCGTATCTGCCTTTATATTTACTCTTAAATCTAGTTCTTTCCTTTTTTGCTCCCTTATTTGGTGAATCTCTTCTAAAGTTTTCATAAACTTCTCCTTCCATTTAATATTGTTATAGCTTGTTACAACAAGGTACAATAAATTATATACCATAATATTTTGTTAAGGATTAAAACTAATAGGCTGTAATTTAATCCTGATTCATATATTTATCTAGCACCTCATCTAACTTCTTTACAGTTGCTTTTCCATACACCTCGTCATTTACTGTAAAAACTGGTGCCAACCCGCATGCTCCAACGCATCTGGTTGCATCAATAGAAAATTTTCCATCTGCAGTTGTTTGACCTTCTTCTATCTTTAGTCTTTCTTTTAATCTATCTAATAAAGCTTGTGAACCCTTTACGAAGCATGCTGTTCCTAAGCATACTGATATATTATATTTTCCTTTTGGTTCAAGAGTAAAACGTGAATAGAACGTAATGACGCCGTAAATTTCGGCCATTGGAATTGACAGATATTCTGAAACCTCAATTTGTGCCTGTTTTGGAATATAACCATACTTTTCTTGTATTTCATTCAAAATTTGAATCAAATTTGATTTGTCTTTTTTGTATTTTTCTAAAATTTCTTTTACTTCTTTTGTTACTTTTTCTTCTACGCAATTTTTTTCCATACCATACCTCCATTTATATGAGTTTGCTTAATCATATTAAAACTTTATCTTTTGTTACATAACTTTGCTTGACTTATCAATACCGCTTCTTAATTTATATGAACTTGGTTTGATTATATCAAAGTGTGGCTTATTTATTAATCTCATTTATTATTAAGTTATAGTCTTCATCAGATAATATTCCACACTCGCCTTCTCCAAACCATTTTGTATCGTCTATTGAAAACCAACTAGATTTTTGTCCATACTTAAATTCGACAATACAATTACATTTTTGAAGCTTCGCTTGGTGAGCTAAAGAAGCCTTAACATTGTTTAATCCCTTTAGTTGTGCATTAAAAGAGCCATACTTGTATTTAACTTTACCTTTAACATCAACTCTGCTATCTGTTCCTTCAATAAAAATAACATCATCATATACTGTCTTATATGCCATTATTATGCATCCCTTTCTAATATAATTACCATTTCTTGCCTTCCAGCACCAAATACGGCTGGAAAATCTGCTGTAGCACAACCTATAACCCTCCAGCCTTGCTCAGCGTACGCATTAATAGCATCCTCTAGGGTTTGTGGATTGAATTTCCCTGAAAACCATTTATCTTTTTGTGTTAGTATCTTATATTGCTTCATTTAAAGCATCCCCTTTCATTTAATAATTCTGTGCTTATTATATCAGTAAAAAACGATTTTGTATATAATTTTACTTTTTTTTCGTTTTTTTGCAGAAATTCTTGAATTTTTAATTAATTTATCTTTCGGAAACCAATACGTAAGCTTAATTTTTCCTTCAGCTTGCATAAATGCCCTTTTTTCAAATATTCATCAACAAGTTCAAAATCTATATTTGGCTCCAATATACAATCAGAAATGAAATTATTTTTTAACATCTATGGCTGTTATTAATACTTTATCACAATACATCTAAAAAAATATGAGCATATATCTGATACATCTTGGGAAAATATTGGCATTCTATTTTTTATAGTACATCAAATTAAGTTTTCCAGTTTTTATTAGAAATATTTAGAAATTATTTAGACTGTTAAAACTTGTTTTCTACAGTCTATGTATTCAAATTTAATATTAAATTTATAATATAAGTAGAATTATTAGCTGATTTCTAGTAATTATAAGCTGGCTAAGAATCTCCTGTAAAATTCTTTAAATAGGGTCAATAGTTTGAATTATGGCCTTCGGGTTATGAG
>ERZ1643246.1790-NODE-1790-length-22371-cov-6.387390_pt1 | contig 22371 bp, 23 predicted proteins | sample MGYA00579265_ERZ1643246 | MGnify/ENA primary metagenome ERZ1643246 (study PRJEB29033, sample SAMEA4952261) | chicken gut metagenome | biome: Broiler Chicken; feature: Gastrointestinal Tract; material: Caecum | place: Ireland | collected 2018 | study: Broiler...
GACGCTCAGGCCCAGGCTATTGTGGACATGCGTCTGCGGGCTCTGACCGGTCTGGAAAGAAGCAAGCTGGAGGCGGAATATAAGGAACTTCAGGAGAGGATTGCGGAGTTGAAAGCGATTCTTGCGGATGAGAAACGTCTGCTTACGGTAATCAAGGAGGAGATCAGCGCGATTTCCGAAAAGTATGGGGATGACAGGAAGACTTCCATCGGATTTGACGAGTACGATATCTCCATGGAAGATCTGATTCCTGTGACAAATACCGTCATTACCTTCACAAAGCTCGGCTATATCAAGCGTATGAATGTGGATAACTTCAAGGCCCAGCACCGTGGAGGAAAGGGCATCAAGGGAGTGGAGACCATCGACGACGATTATATCAAGGAGTTGATGATGACTACCTCCCATCATTACCTGATGTTCTTTACCAACCTTGGAAGGGTGTACCGCCTGAAGGCTTATGAGATACCCGAGGCGTCGAGAACCGCCCGCGGAACGGCTATTGTAAATCTTCTGCAGCTTCAGCCCGGAGAGACTATCACATCGATGATTCCCATGCGGGACTATCGGGATGATGAATTCCTCTTTATGACTACAAAGAAGGGACTGGTAAAGAAGACCAAGCTCTCGGAGTACGCCAACATCCGAAAGACCGGCCTGGCTGCCATCAACCTCAGGGAAGACGATCAGCTCATCGAGGTAAAGAAGACAGACAATCATGAGGATGTCATTCTTGTGACAAAATATGGCCAGTGCATCCGATTCCACGAGACAGATGTGCGCAGCACCGGCCGTACATCCATGGGTGTGATCGGCATGAATCTCTCTGATACGGATGAAATCATTGCCATGCAGCTTGTATCCCAGGGGGAGGCTCTGATGCTGGTATCGGAGAAAGGACTTGGAAAGTGTACCTTAAACAGTGAATTTACACCTCAGAACCGTGGCGGTAAGGGTGTGAAGTGTTATAAGATTACGGAGAAAACCGGAAATCTCGTGGGAGCCAAGGCGGTAAATATCGATGATGAAGTGATGCTCATTACCACGGAAGGTATTATTATCCGCATCAAGGTAAATGATACGGCTCTTCTGGGTAGAATTACCTCCGGAGTAAAACTCATCAACCTGGCGGATGATGTGACCGTTGCCAGCATGGCAAAGGTAAGAAAGGACGACTCCATCCTCGAGGAACAGAACGGGGAGAACAGCGAGGAAGAGACAGAGGATTCCGGGGAAAAGGATGAGTGAGCGGTATGGTAAGAGAGATAGCGGTCAGTGAACTCACAGAAAATCTTGCGCAGATGTGTATCAAGGCCAACCATGTCCTCTCCGGGGACATGGACCGGGCCTTGAAATGCGCGGTGGAGACCGAGGAATCTCCCCTCGGAACAAAGATCCTCAAACAGCTTCAGGAGAATCTTCAGATTGCGGACGAAGAGCGCATACCGATCTGTCAGGACACCGGAATGGCGGTAGTCTTTCTGGAAGTGGGACAGGATGTGCATTTTGTCGGCGGGAGCGTGGAAGATGCCGTCAATGAAGGCGTGCGAAAAGGGTATGAGGAGGGCTACCTTCGCAAATCAGTGGTCAGAGATCCCATCGACCGGGTCAACACGAAGGACAATACCCCGGCTGTCATCCATTATTCCATTGTGCCCGGAGATCAGGTAAAGATGACCTTTGCGCCGAAGGGATTTGGCAGCGAAAATATGAGCCGGATCTTTATGCTCAAACCGGCTGACGGCCTGGAGGGAGTAAAGGAGGCAATTCTCACGGCAGTGAGGGATGCCGGGCCCAACGCCTGTCCTCCCATGGTGGTGGGCGTCGGCATCGGCGGTACCTTTGAAAAATGCGCGCTTCTGGCGAAACAGGCTCTGACCAGAAACGTGGAGGAGCACGCAAAGATTCCCTATGTGCGGGAACTTGAAATCGAGATGCTGGAGAAGATCAATGAGCTGGGAATCGGTCCGGCGGGACTCGGTGGAACGACGACGGCTCTCGCAGTCAATATCAACACCTATCCCACACATATCGCCGGACTCCCGGTGGCGGTCAATATCTGCTGCCACGTGAACCGTCATGTGACCAGAATTTTATAAATGTCAATATTCCTGAGAGGAAGCGAAAACTATGGATCAGCACATTTCCACTCCGATAACAGAACAGATTGCGGAAAATTTACAGGCGGGAGATTACGTCTACCTGAACGGTACCATCTATGTGGCCAGGGATGCCGCCCATAAGAGAATGGCGGAGGCGTTGGATCGGGGAGAGGAACTTCCGATTCCCATACAGAACGCGACGATCTATTATATGGGGCCTTCTCCGGCCAGAGAGGGAAGACCCATCGGTTCCGCCGGTCCCACCACGGCTAGCAGAATGGACAAATATACGCCCCGATTGTTGGATCTGGGTCTGAAAGCCATGGTCGGCAAGGGAAAGCGGACAAAAGAAGTGCTGGACGCGGTTGTACGAAATAAGGCGGTCTATTTTGCCGCTGTGGGAGGCGCCGGAGCTCTGCTGTCCAAGTGTATCAAACAGTCTGAGATTGTCTGCTATGAGGATCTGGGTGCAGAGGCTATCCGCAAGATAGAGGTGGAAAATTTTCCTGTGATCGTAGTGGCTGACTGTCATGGCAACAATCTCTATGAGACGGCGGTAAAGGAATACAGGTCTACTGAAAAAAACGATTGACAAGTGACAGGTTATTGGTTAAAATAGTCAATGCGTTATAAAAATATGTGTTTTTCGACTGAGGAGAAGTACTCAAGAGGCCGAAGAGGTGCCCCTGCTAAGGGTATAGGTCGGGTAACCGGCGCGAGGGTTCAAATCCCTCCTTCTCCGTTCAAAAGCATCTGGCAAAATCAATCAGCTATTTTGTCGGGTGCTTTTATTTTATTTAACAGAACGGTAAACAAAAACTTTACAAAACAGAGATATAGTAGACTGGAAAGATAAGATAGGAGTGAGAATTATATGAATCTGAAAAGAATTGCGTTGGATCATCTCTATAACTGCAGGGATCTGGGAGGGTATATGTGCGACGGGGGAGCCACAGCTTACCATAAACTGCTGCGGGCGGATTCTCCCTCTGCCCTTACCGGGGAGGAATGGCAGATCCTCTATGATTACGGCGTGCGGACCGTAATTGATCTGCGGTCTCCCAACGAGGTCAGCCATACGCCCTATGAAGTACCGGAAGGTATGGAACTGATTCGCTATCCGCTGCAGCAGCTTTCCGATATGATGAAGGAAGAGGCGAAGGAAGAGTACACGAAAGAAGAGAAGGAAAATGCCGCTGCGGTATCCTTTGGAAAAAGCCTGACCACAGGTTATGAGAGAATTATGGAGGAAGGGCCCGAGAGAATCGCGACAGTACTCAATTACATAGGGGAAAAACTGGAAAAGGGTGCGGTGATCTTTCACTGTACCGCGGGCAAGGATCGAACCGGCATTACCGCGGCTCTTATCTACCTGATCTGCGGTGTCAGCGATGTGGATATCATCGCGGATTATCAGGTCACGGAAACCTATCAGATCAAAAACCGCGTCTTTGATGTGATGCCCACCTATTTAAAGCCTCTGCTCAACTCCAATGCCGAAAATATGAAAAAATTTATCCAGGCGGCGGAGGAGAGAAATTATCTTGGTCTGTTGAGAGAAAACGGCCTGGAGGAGTCCGCGGTGACATCGATCCGGGAACATATGATTGAAAACTGATTTAAAAATTACCCTTGAATTGACAGGCTATGCATGGAGTTATAAAATTTTATTGACACCATCAATGGCAGGAAGGGAGAGGGTTATATGAAAAAGCAGCGAGAGGGATATATGTCCACCGGATCGGAAAGAATGAGTTACTGGAGTTATCTGATCGGACAGAATTTTTCTTACACGATGATGTCTGTGTTCCTTACCACTTACATGATGATGCAGGGGGTAGATCTCGGGATTATCGCGATCATTATGGTTGTGGTAAAGGTATGGGACGCAATCAATGATGCGATTTTCGGTGTAATTTTTGACAGGGTAAAATTCAAGAGCGGAAACAAGTGTCTTCCATGGATTCGAATTTCCAGTGTGACGATTCCTCTGTTTACCCTGATCATGTTTGTGATTCCTCAGAACTCGCCGGAGACAGTAAAACTGATCTGGTTTACGGTGGTATATCTTCTGTTTGACGCAGCCTACACCATCAGTGATGTGCCGATTTACGGAATGGTAACAGTCATTACTAACAATATGGATGAGAGAAACTGGCTGATGTCTTTCGGCCGCATTTTCGGGGGAGGAGCCGCCGTCGTATGTTCCACAGTCGTGTCCTTTCTGATCAGTGAACAGATCGGTCTCAGTTTCAGTGTCATTGGAACTGTGATCAGCGTTTTTGCCTGCCTTTTCATGCTTCCCATCTGTTTTAAGGGAAAAGAACGAAATAAGCTGGTCAATATGCAGGAGGGATATACGTTTCGGGAGATGTTCGGGTATCTCGGAAAAAACAAATATCTGATTTTTATCTATCTTTCCTACATCCTTCTGAATATACTCAACACTACAAATGCCCTGAATCTGTTTGCTTCTTACTACCTGTTCGGAAGCGCTATGTTCAGCACGATACTGACCGTCATTGGCGCCGTGCCGATGCTTGTCATGGCGCTGTGTATGCCCATGATTCTGCGAAAAGTGGATAAGTTTGTTCTGTATTTCTGGTCCCTGGTAGCGAATGCGGTTATCGGATTTGTCATTTATTTTATCGGTTATGCCAATCCGATGGTATATATTGTTCTGCGTACCATACAGGTATTTCCTTTCACAATTTCCGGGATTCTTTCCTTTATGTTTACACCGGACTGCGCGGAGTACGGAGAGTATGAGACCGGTCTGGACGCCAGAGGAATTACCTTTGCCATTCAGTCTTTTTCCACGAAGCTGGCAGGGGCTTTTTCTTCCTCTATCGGACTGGTAATTTTGGGACTGTTCGGATGGGTTACCATCAACGCCTCCTCCTTTGCAGAGATTAATGCTCTGAATATTATGCAGCCGAACTCCGCCATCGGCGGTCTCTGGTTTACCTACACGCTGGTACCTGCCATCGGGTCAGTTCTGGGAATTATTCCACTGTTTTTCTACAAACTGAGGGATAAGGATGTAGCGATTATGGCGAAATGCAATTCCGGCGAAATTACCCGGGAGGAGGCGGAGGAGCAGCTCTCTTCTCGACTTCAGAAGAAGCGGAAAAGAATATAAGAAAAATAGTAAAAAATTTTCTGCTAATAATAATTATTCATAGTATCCTGTTTATATGAAAATTAAGGGGAGATGATTAAATTATGGGGTATAAAAAACAGACGCGTTAATGAGGCATTTACGTGAAAGCGGAATTTCTATAAATGGAGGAAAACAAAAAAGACAGCTAATAAATACTGGTTATTTTCACGGTTATAAAGGATATAGATTTTTTAAAAATTCAAATAGGCGTTTACCATTTCATTCATATAATGAAGTCTATGCAACAATACAGTATGATTCAAATTTAAAGGCATTATTTTATTCTAAAATAATGTATATAGAAACAGCTGTAAAAAATATAGCTTTGGAAAGTATATTAGTAAATGCTAATTCAGAATCTATACAAGATATGTATGATAAAGTTGTTAGTGGATATAATAATGCTCCAATTTCATCAACTACAGAACAAAGAAAAAAATTACAACAAAATAAATTAAATCTTCAAAAATCTATTCAAACAAGTTTAGCAAATGCATATCAAAAAAATAACCCAAGAATAACTCATTTTTATAATAATGTTGGATATTCAGACGTTCCTGTATGGGCTTTGTTTGAAATAATGACAATGGGGGATTTTGGTTATTTACTTTCATGTCTTACGTTTGATGTTAGAGACGATATCTCAAAACGTTTAGGTTTAACAGTTTCCTGTGATACAAATAGACAATTGATATATAAATATATTTATACATTGAAGGATTTAAGAAATGCTATTGCTCATAATGCAGTTGTTTTTGATACCAGATTCAGAAATATTGATCCTACAAATGCAATGAAACAATGTTTAAAACTTGAAATTGCTTAGAGTTCAAAAAACAGAAATAAAATCGTTTATTAGAGAGTTTGAAAAAATAACGGAAAATTATAAAAAATCTGTTAATAGTAGTGTGTCATCTATAGTAATACATCCAGATTTAAAATCAAGAATGGATATTTTAAAAAAATTTATATAAAACTTGCATCTTAAACATGTTTGGTGTATATTATAAGTACTAATTGGGGTATATGTTTGCGGACATATACTTAAGAGAGTCGGAGAAATCCGGCTCTCTTGTTTTATGCGAATGTTCCTTCTGCCTCTTGACAGTCGGAGAATTTTTGATATTATATCAATTAACAATTAGGTTAAATGTTAAATAACAGAGTAGAGGAAGTGATGTACCGTTGAGCCTGCAGAATACCTTAAAAGCCCTGGCGGATCCGATCCGCCGGGAAATTTTAAATCTTTTGAAAGATGGAAGACTCTCCGCCGGGGAGATCGGAGAACATTTTCCGGTTACCGCGGCCTCCATCTCCCGTCATCTGTCCGTGCTGAAGGAGGCGGATCTGATCCGGGATACAAGGGAGGGAAAGTATATTTATTACGAGCTGAATGCCTCTGTGCTGGAGGAGATCATGCTCTGGATTAGCGATCTGAAAGGAGCGTCTGAACATGAAGGAAATGATCATGAAAAATAAGGGAAATCTGATAGGGTCCTCGCTGGTTATCCTGCTGCCCATCCCCATTGAGGGACTATTGCAGAGAGAGTTTGTGTTTTACCCGCTGTTTTTTCTGGCGGCTCACTGGCTTTGTATCCTGATTACTCTCCACGACAGGAAGAACAGGGATCAGGATCGGAAGGCGATGGGGTTGATTTTCTGGATGCTTCCGATTATCTCTCTGCTTTTCTGCAGTGTGTTTCATTTTGTCCGCACAGGAGTGGAGTCCTTCTCCCTGATAACAACGCTGATGTACTTTGCTTTCGGCCTCATGTTTGTTGTTTTCGGAAATTACCTTCCCAAAATCCGTCAGAACAGCACCATGGGCATCAAAGTGAAGTGGGCTCTCGAAAATGAGGAAAACTGGAATGCCACCCACCGGTTCAGCGGAAAATGCTGGTTCATCTGCGGCATCCTCTGTATGGTCTGCAGTCTCTTTTCCGATTATTACGGATCGGTTCTGGTATTTATGGTGCTGGTTCTGATTGCCGCCCTTCTCCCCTGTTTTTACTCTTATCTCTATTACAAAAAGATGAAGCGGGAGGGGAGGACCCGGGAAATCGCTCCGCTTTCCCCCGCAAAGAAAGTTGTGACGGTCGTTTTGACGCTGGCAATCATTGTTTTTGTGGTCTGGTCACTCTTTACCGGAGATATGGAGATCGTATACCGGCAGGATTCCTTTACCGTGGAGACAGCCAACTGGGAGGATCTGACGATCCGGTATGAAGATATCGATGAGATTCGTTTACAGGAAGAAGATCCTTCCCGGGATGTCTCCGGCACCAGGACCAACGGATTTGGAAATCTGAAAATGTCTCTGGGTTCCTTTGAAAATGAACTCTATGGAGCCTACACAAGATATACCTACGCTTCCTGTGACGCGGTTGTGGCACTGACCGTAAATGGGAAGACCGTCATCCTGAATGGGGAAAATAAGGCGGATACCAGGGAGATCTACGAGACACTTCAGGAAAAAATAAAAAATATTCGCGAAAACTATTGACACAACAGTGTATATACTGTATATATAACACATGAACAGTTTTACACTGTTTCCGCAGAAAGAGGGTGGAACATGAAGTTACTGCAGAATTCAGGTATACCGATTTATCAGCAGATTGCGGATTCTTTCCGGGAGGACATCATGTCGGGAAAGCTGAAACAGGGAGAGTATCTCCCGTCCATCCGGGCGCTGGCCAGAGAGCTGAAGATCAGCGTGATTACCACGATGAAAGCTTATGAACAGCTGGAGTCGGAAGGACTGGTCACTGCCATGCAGGGCAAGGGATTCTATGTGAATTCCCAGGACAGCGACATGATGAAGGAACAATATATGAGAAAAGTGGAAGAGAGTCTGCAGGATGCCATCGACGCGGCAAAGGTTGCCGGCATCAGCAAAGAGGAGCTGATGGAGACATTTTCTGTTCTGCTTCAGATGAAAGACTGAGGGCAGGACAAAGGGAAGGAGAAGAGTCATGGAAATCGCGAACAGTGCCATTGAGATGAAACAGATCAATAAAAAGTACAGGGGATTTACCCTGGATATTCCAAGTCTTTCCATTCCGGAAGGATTTGCCACAGCTTTAATAGGAGAAAACGGCGCGGGAAAGACGACACTGATCAATATTCTCGCCGGGACGCGCCTGGACTATAAGGGAGAACTTACCTTTTTCGGCAAGTGGAACGACAAGGACCGGGAGCAGGAGGATGTGCCGGTGAGGGAGATGATCGGCTACACTGGCCCGGGCAACTACTATCTGCCAAACTGGACTGTGCAGCAGGTGGAAGAAGTGACACAGATGCTGTTTGACAAATTTGACAGAGAGAAGTTTGAGAGCCTTCTGGAACAGCTTCAGATATCCGCCAACACTGCCGGCGGCAAGCAGAAGAAGGTCAGCGACCTGTCGGACGGCAATAAGATGAAGCTGATGCTGGCGGGGGTTCTGGCCAGGGAGACGAGTCTTCTGATCCTCGATGAGCCGGCTTCTCCATTAGATCCGCTGATGCGGGATATCCTCTGTGATATCCTCCGCCAGTATCTGGATCAGGGGGAGGGAAAGCGGACGGTCTTTTTCTCCACCCACAATATCGCGGATATGGAGAATGTGACGGACTATGCCATCATCATGGAACACGGCCAGGTTATGGAGCAGGGATTTGTGGAAGACCTGAAGGAGAAATATACCGTGGTAAAGGGCGAGCTGAAGGATGCTGACGAAGCGGCAAAGATTCTCTATACCATGAGCAGAAACACCTATGGATTTGAGGGCGTCTGCCTGTCGGAAAATCTGGATCGGCTCGCGGGTATGGATGTGGAACTGGAGCGTCCCAGCCTGTCCCAGATCTGTGTGGCTGTCATGAAGGCCAACAGTCGGATCCGGTTGTAGAGGAGGATGATAAGCGATGAAACTGGTCAGAAGTTATCTTTTGTTTACACCGCTGCTCTATCGGATTCTGATGTTGCTAATTATGCCGGTGGCGGTACTGATTTTTGCTATTTTCTTTTGCGTGGACGCAATTCTTGCCACCATCCTGTCTGCCATGATTCTGTGCTGCGTGGAAATCATCGCGGATTACTGGGTGTTTGGAGGAATCTGCACGAAGGAATTTCCGGGGCTGGAATTTTTGAAATCCTCTGTCCGGGGCAGGAAAATTTTCCGGTTTGCCGTCACAGGGGACTGTGTCCGGAAACTGATCTGGTGTCTTGTTCTGGTGGCGGGGCCGGCGGTAATGATGGTTTTGTTTGGAGATTCGGAGGATGCGGGAATCGGATCGGCGATGCAGATTGTAGCGAGCCTGGCTTCTGGGCTGCTTGCTTACAGCACGATACAGCTCTTTCAGTTCATCGCCCGGCATCTGATCAATTTTGCGCTGAGCATGTTGATGGCCTATGTTTCCGCAACAGCGGGAACATTGCTGGCGGTGGCGGCGGTCGTCTGGTCTCCGGTGGGAATGCTTTTGATCGGGGTGGTGTTTTCTATCCTTCTGACAGCGTTTACCATCTGGGATCTCAACAGGAGAATGGAGGGAAGTTATTATGATCGGACAATGTAAATATGCTTTTCAAATGTTGCGGTATGCTTTCGGTATCAAGGGAAACAGCGTGGCTGCCGTGATTATGGTGATTGCCGGACTGGCTCTGGAATTTATCAGTCACGGTACCAATTTTCTGGGAAGTTTTTTTGTAGTGGTACTGTCCATGTTTCCGGTGCAGTTTCTCTACAGCATCAGCCTGTCGGATCATGTGGCTTCCTCTCCTTACCGGAAGAGACTGCAGACTTCCATGCCTACGCTGATGAATCTGACGCTGAATATCGGGATTTTTACGCTGCTGAATATCATCAAGGCGGTGGAGATTTATCTGTTTCCCGAAGATGCGGAACTGATCATAGGATCTTTGATCATGCTGTCCATCGCGGAACTGATCCTTGCAATCTATACCGGCATTGTGTTTAAATACTATATTTTAGCGACAATTATCCTTGTGGTATTCTTCTCTATCTTTGGAGGTATAGGAGGATGGATCATGGCTTTTCAGGAACAGGTATACAGCTTTTACTCGCTGTTCGCTGCTACGGGCTATATCTTTATGGGGAGAATGTCCTTTGTGGGGGCGGTTATCATCAGCTATGTGCTGATCTTTGTGGGAGCCGGATTCCAGTATCTGGTATCTCTCGCCATTTATCGCAAGCCGTTGTCAAAGAGGGCTCAGGGAGCCGCTATGAAGCGCTATCTGAAGTAAGGTTTCTGTCAGTTCTTCAGAGGCAGCACTACCACGAAGATGCTTCCTCTGGAGGGCTGACTTTTTACTTTTATGGAGCCATGATGAAGATCCAGGATTTTCTTTACCAGTGGAAGACCCAGACCGTTGCCCTCAGTGGCGTGGGATGTATCTCCCTGATAGAATTTGTCAAAAATTTTCGCACAGGTTGCCTCATCCATACCCTTTCCACGATCTTCAATGACAAACACCATGTTGCTGCCGGAGCGGTATACATGAATAGAAATAATGCTGTTCTTTGGGGAAAATTTGATGGCATTGTCGATGAGATTGACCCACACTTCTTTCAATAGAGATTGGTTTCCTCTTATTTTTACATTTTCGATTTCCAGATCAAAGGATATATTTCTGCTGTTCCACTTCTGTTCCAGCTGAAGAATTGCTTCCCGAACCTGTTCTCCCGCGTTATAAGCAGTAAGATCCGTGAGAAGTGTCAAACTTTCCACTTTTGAGAGGTTCAGCACCTGGGAGGACAGTTCGGAGAGGCGGCGGCTTTCTGAGATAATGATGTCCAGATATTCATCCCTTTCTACCTCCGAGAGATTTCCACGTTTTATCAGTTTCGCGAATCCCAGAACGGACATGATAGGCGTACGGAATTCATGAGAGAAATTATTGATGAAATCCGAGCGCAGGATTTCGATGCCGGCCAGTTCGTCGGTCATCTGATTGAAACAGTCGGATAGTTCCCGAAATTCTTTTGGGTGTTTCAGATCAATTTTTGTGTCGAAATTTCCCTCCGCCACATGGTGGATGGCGCGGATCAGTTTCTGAACGGAACGCATGGGAAAGCGGCTCAGGATCAGGGAGAGCAGCGTTCCTGTGAGAATACTGATGATTCCTGCCTGGATCAGAAAGGGCAGCAGGCGGCTCTCCGGCCTCATGTCGAGGATACCGGATTTGATGCCGATGAACACGATGGTGTTGCTGATAACGGTGGTCAGGACCAGCAGAAGAAAAATCAGGCCTGTTACGACGAGAATGGTCCGAAAGGACACGCGATCGCTTTTTTTCATGATTCCGCCTCCAAAATCTGTGCCTTGTAGCCGAGACCGCGGATCGTCACAATCTGGAAATCCGGATTCTGATCGAACCGTTTCCGCAGCCGGTTGATGTGGACGCTGACGGTGGACTCCATGGAGTCGGAGGCCGGTCCCCAGATCTCCTCCAGAAGCTGCAGTCTGGTAAAGATCTTGTTGGGATAGGACAGCAGCTGATAGAGCAGTTGAAACTCTTTCTGGGGGAGAACCTGGGAGGTGTCGCCGCATTTTACCGTGAGAGCGTCGTAGTTGAGTTCTGTACTTCCTATGACAAGGCGGCGCTCCGAGGCGATGCGTGCCCGCCGCAGAAGCGCCCTGATCCGAAGAATCAGTTCTTCCTCATCCACCGGCTTTGTCATATAGTCGTCGGTGCCGGCCAGAAAGCCGTGTTTGATGTTGTCGGGAAGCTGTTTCGCCGAAAGCATGAGAATCGGCAGGTCGCAGTGGCAGTCCCGCAGAAGTTTCGTAAATTCATATCCGTCCATTTCGGGCATCATAATATCCAGAATCATGAGATCTATGGAGATCGTCTCCAGCTTTTCCATGGCTTCCTTTGCCGAGGAGGCGGTGTGGGGAGAGTATCCCGCTTCCGCCAGCACAGCGCCCAGATAGCGGCGGACATTTTTGTCATCGTCTACAATCAAAATCTGAAACATGGCAATCCTCCTGAAACTACATCAAGTATATCATATTTTATAGAAATTTTTCTCTCTGTTTAACTTGAGTTTAAGTTGCTGTTTTATATTGAAAAAAATCAGACATCACAGAAAAGGACAGACAGAAGAACCACTATGAAGAAAACAGGGAGAAAAAAGTACAGCAAAAAGGTCAGGGCGGTTATCGCTGTTATCGTGATTGCGGTCATTGCGGTGGCGGCATATTTCATCTACCGGGCGGTGGTCTACACTCAGATGAGCGAGGAGACTGCACCCCGGGAGTCCTGGTTACGGATACGGGAACGCTGCTGCGGGAGGATGAAGATTCCAGCGTGAAGATCTATCGGGATGATAGGCAGGAGGATATGGAAATTTATCAGATCGTCCCTTCGGATGTGGAGAATGAGAATTTTACCTACTACGATCCGGATGTGCAGCAGCGCCTGGATGATACGCTGCAGGCGTTAAAGAGTGAGGCGGACTACTCTCTCGAAGAGCCGCTGGCGGTCTGGAATCCCTACGGGACCGGAAGCAACGGGCTGTACCTTTACTTCGACGCGCAGAACGCGGCGCAGGTAACGTATCAGATTCATACGGAGGCTGCCGGGAATATGGAGGCCACCGACTACGAGGCTGCGGCCAACGCCGGAACTTCCGATGAAAAGGAATTTCTCATGATCGGCCTGGTACCAGGCATGGAAAATCAGGTGACGATCCGTCTCCTGGACGAGAGCGGAAAGGAACTGGAAAGCCGGAGTTTTGCCGTCACAGCGCCGGAGCCGGTTTCCGGGTATGATGTGGTGCTGGAGAGTGAGGCCGGGGAATCAGCCGAGCCCCTGACGGACGGACTCTACTATACCCTCGGCACCCAGGGCTATTACGGTTATATGTTCTTTTTTGACAACGAGGGAATTATGCGCTATGAGATGCTGCTGGATGGGTATAAAGGAGACCGGATCCTCTTTGACGGGGAGGAGATGCTCTGCTGTGTGGCTTTCGATCAGATCGGAAGGATTAACCGGCTGGGCCGGGCGGTGGATCTCTACACGCTGGAGGGTTACACCATGCACCATGACTTCAATATGGCGCAGGACGGTCATCTGGTAGTGCTGGCCACAAAAAACAACACCTTTGACGGACGGGTTATGGATTTTGTTCTGGAAGTGGATATGGAGACCGGAGATGTGAGTGAGCTTCTGGATCTGAGAAATATTTTCCCGGACTACTACGATAAGACGGAGAAGGTTTCCGACACAGACCCCTTCTTCTGGCAGGCGGGAACCAGGGACTGGATTCATCTGAACACCATCGATTACACCAGGGACGACGGGCTGATACTCAGTTCCCGGGAGACATCGACTATCATCAAGATCGGAAATGTTCACAGCCAGCCGGAACTGACCTACCTGATCGGCGACAGGGATTTCTGGGAGGAAACGCCCTATGCGGATTACGTCTATGAGAAGGACGGGGACTTTACGGGCCAGTACGGACAGCATACCGTCACAGTGCTGCCGGACGCCGCTCCCCAGGAGGGGCAGTATTATCTGATGATGTTCAACAACAACTATTATGCCAACAGCACCAGAACCGATGACTATGAGCCAAAGCTGGATGAGCGCGTCTCAGAGAGTCTTCAGGATGAGGAGCAGCACTCCTATGTGGATGTTTATCTGGTGGATGAAAACGCGAAAACCTATGAACTGGTGTGGGAGGCAGCAGTGCCCTATTCCAGCATTGTATCCAGCGTACAGGTCTTCGGGGATCATCTGGTGGTAAACAGCGGCGTTTCCCATGTGTTTGGCGAATATGACGCCCAGGGAGAACGGATCCGGCAGTATGCTTATGAGTGCAGTTTCCAGGGATACCGGGTTATGAAAGATGATTTTGCCGGGTTCTGGTTTGCGGATTGAGGATACCGGATGGCACAGATGAAAATGTTTTTCATTTAGGAAATACAGGAAATATTGACAGAAAAGAGGACGTATGATAAGGTATAACAGTGTTATGTATAACTGTTATATTCACATACCGGAAGAAAGGCAACAGATTGAAGGAACAAATACACAGCACAAGAGAAAAAATTCTGGAAGCAGGAAAAAAGGAGTTTCTGGAGAAAGGATTCCGGGATGCGTCTCTGCGGACCATTGTGAAGGAAGCCGGCGTTACCACCGGCGCATTCTACGGGTACTATAAGAGCAAGGAAGATCTCTTCGACGCCCTGGTGGCGGAACCCTATGAAAAGATGATGGAGCGGTACGAGAGGGCCCAGGTGGATTTCGCGAATCTGCCGCCACAGGAGCAGTCCTCCCATATGGGGGATATCTCGGGACAGTGCATCGAGTGGATGACGGAATACATGTATGAGGAGCACGATGCTTTCTATCTTCTGCTCTGCTGCGCCGTGGGGACAAAATATGAGAATTTTGTTCATCACATGGTGGAGATTGAGGTGGAATACACCCACAGATTCATGGATGCGCTGGACAGTCTCGGTCAGGAAACACGCCGGATGGATCCGCAGCTGGAGCATATTCTGGTCAGCGGTATGTTCTCCGCCTTTTTTGAGATCATCATTCACAATATGCCTCTGGAACAGGCGAGAGGGTACGTGAAGGAGCTTCGGGAATTTTATATGGCAGGATGGAAAAAAATTATGGGGCTTTGAGCTCTATAATTTTTGCCATGTAGTTAGTAAAATCTAACTTAAGGAAGGAGGAACTTTCTTGAAGAAACAATCAAATTTATCAAAACTGATAGGGTATGCCGGAGGACACAAAAAACTTACCCTGCTGGGATGCGCGCTGTCCGGCGTCGCAGCCGTTCTGGGACTTGTGCCCTACATCTGTGTCTGGCTGGTAGCCCGAGACGCCCTGTCGTCTTACCCGGCTGTGGAACATGCCGGCCAGATGATTACCTGGGGATGGATGGCGGTCTGGTTTGCGGTGGCAAATATTGTGGTATATTTTGCGGCTCTGATGTGCACCCATATCGCGGCTTTTCGAACGGCGAGGAATATCCGTCACACCGGCGTGGCTCATGTGATGCGGCTTCCCCTGGGATTTTTCACGGGAAATCAGTCCGGCCGTCTCCGCAAAATTATCGATGACAACGCGGCCCTGACGGAGGATCTGCTGGCCCACAAGCTGCCGGACCTGACAGCCGCGGTGGTAACTCCCATAGCGGCGGTCATTCTCCTGTTTGCCTTTGACTGGAGGATGGGGCTTCTGTGTCTTCTGACGATGATTCTCGCCATGGTCTGTATGTTTTCCATGATGGGTGGAAAGAACGCGGGATTTTTCCACCGCTATCAGCAGGAGATCGAGAAGATGAGCGGGGAGGCCGTAGAATACGTGAGAGGAATTCCCGTGGTAAAGGTGTTTCAGCAGACGGTCTATTCCTTCAAAGCTTTCTACGCGGCCATCCAGTCCTACAGCAATCTGGCGAGTCAGTACGCCATGAGCTGTCGAAACGGCCAGACGTCCTTTCTGACCTGTATCAACGGTGCTTTTGTTCTGCTGATTCCTGCCGCAATTTTGCTGTCTTCGGGAGGAGACGGCTGGAGTGTACTGGCGGATTTCATCTTTTACGCGCTCTTTGCCCCGGCCTGCGGCGCCATGATCAACCGTATTATGTACGCCTCGGAGTCTGTCATGGAGGCGGATGAAGCCATGATGCGCCTGGCAGAGATTCTGGATCAGAACCCCCTGCCGGAACCGGCAAAACCGGAAGAACCCCTCAGCTCGGAAGTTACCTTTGATCATGTAACTTTCCGCTATCCGGGAATGGAACATCCGGCTCTGGACGATGTGAGCTTTACGGTAAAACCGGGGACGATTGTGGGCCTGGTGGGACCCTCCGGGGGAGGAAAATCAACAGCCGCAGCTATGATTCCGAGATTCTGGGATGTCCAGAGCGGTTCTGTAAAAATCGGCGGCGTGGATGTGCGTCAGATGGACAGCCGCGATCTGATGAGCCGTGTGGCCTTTGTATTCCAGGACACGAAACTGTTTAAGACCAGTATTCTGGAAAATATCCGAATGGCCCGGCCAAAAGCCACCATCGAGGAGGTCAAAGCCGCGGCAAAGGCGGCCCGCTGCGACGATATTCTGGAAAAACTGCCCCGGGGGCTGGATACGGTGGTGGGAACCCAGGGCTTTTACCTCTCCGGCGGGGAGGCCCAGCGGATCGCTCTGGCCAGGGCGATTCTAAAGGACGCGCCGATTATTGTGCTGGATGAGGCATCCGCTTTTGCCGACCCGGAAAATGAAGCGCTGATCCAGAAGGCCTTCGAGAAACTGACGAAGGATAAGACGGTTCTGATGATCGCCCACCGGCTTTCCACGATTCGGAACGCGAATGATATTCTTGTCATGGAGAAGGGAAAGCTGGCGGAATGGGGCAGTCATGAAGAGCTGCTGGCAAAGGGCGGTCTCTATGCCGATATGTGGAAAGATTATCAGCAGGCCGCCGCGTGGAAAGTGGGAAAGGAGGAGATGATATGATTCGCAGACTTATGCATGTATTTGCCCTCAGCGAAAAGGGGGCGAAAGATTTTGTCAAGGCTGTGATCTGGTGTTTTGTGTGCAATATCAGCCTGATGCTCCCGGTGGGAGTTGTCATCGGAACGATTCAGTATCTGATGAACGCCCTGGAGACCGGCGGCGATCCCATGGATCAGATCTGGCTGTACACGGGGCTCGGGGTGGTTACGGTTGTGATGCTCTTTGTACTGCACTATTTTCAGTACGCGTCTCTCTATCTGGCGACTTACAAGGAGAGCGCCAGCAGAAGGGTCAGCCTGGCGGAAACCTTGAGAAAATTGCCTTTGAGCTTTTTCGGAAACCGGGATCTGAGTGATCTGACTTCCACTATGATTGCCGACTGTTCCAGTCTGGATCAGATGTTTTCCCACTATATTCCCCAGCTTTTCGCCTCGATTTTTTCGACGCTGTTCATCGGAATCTGTATGTTGTGTATTGACTGGCGGATGGCGCTGGCCGTGCTCTGGGTGTTGCCGGTGGCTGTTCTTCTGACGGCCGGATCCAAAAAGCTGCAGGATGCTTTCGGAACAAAAAATATCCTTGCCAAACGAGCTGTGGCTGACAACGTGCAGGAGTGTCTGGAAAAGGTCAGGGACATCAAAGCCTGCAACCGTCAGGAAATTTACCTGAAGGAACTGGATGAAAAACTGAAGACAGCGGAGAACTGCGCGATTCAATCGGAGCTGGCCACCGGCGTGTTTGTCTGCTCCGCCCAGGCTTTCCTTCGCATCGGCCTTGCCACCACGGTGCTGGTGGGCGTGGACCTGCTGGTAAAGGGAGAACTTTCCTTTCTGTTCTTCGTAGGGTTTCTCTTTGCCGCGGCCCGGCTCTATGATCCCCTGGGACTGGTGCTGCAGAATATCGCCGCGACCTTTAACGCGAAACTGCAGATCAACCGGATGCGCGCTATCCTGGAACAGCCGGTTCAGACGGGAAGCGAGACCTGCGAGCCGGAGAATTTTGATATCGTCTTTGACCATGTGAAATTTGCCTACCGGGAGGATGAGGGCGTATTGGACGACGTGTCTTTTACCGCGAAGCAGGGGCAGGTCACGGCTCTGGTGGGCCCCTCCGGCGGCGGAAAATCCACGGCCTGCAAACTGGCCGCCCGCTTCTGGGATATTCAGGGCGGAAAGATTACTCTCGGCGGAACAGATATCTCCACTGTGGATCCCGAGGTTCTGCTGAAGCATTATTCCTTCGTCTTCCAGGATGTGGTGCTGTTTCGGGATACCATTATGGAAAATATTCGTCTGGGCCGCAGGGAAGCCACCGACGAGGAAGTGTACGCCGCAGCCCGGGCGGCCCGTTGCGACGAGTTTATCCGGGAACTGCCAGACGGTTATCAGACTATGGTGGGAGAGAATGGCTCCACCCTCTCTGGGGGCGAGCGCCAGCGGATTTCCATCGCCCGGGCACTGCTCAAGGACGCTCCCATTATTCTTCTGGATGAGGCCACCGCGTCCCTGGATGTGGAGAATGAGACTGCCGTTCAGGAGGCGATTTCCCGTCTGGTAAAAGACAAGACCGTATTGATCATCGCCCACAGAATGCGGACCGTAACCGGGGCGGATAAGATCGTTGTGCTCTCCGACGGCGTCGTGGCGGAGCAGGGATCGCCCGGGGAGCTGTATCAGAAAAACGGTATCTATACCCATATGGTACAGCTTCAGACTGAAAGTCAGAACTGGGCGTTGTGAATAACTTTGTAAAAATGTGGAAAAAGTCCGTTTTTCTCAATTCTTCTGTGAAAAGAAATCGGAAAAGGAAATTGCCCCGATCTTTTGAATTTCCTATAATAATATAAAAAGAGAAGGGGGGTTTTCCTATGGATGCAATTTTTAAGAGAATCAGTGTGAGAAAGTATCAGAGCCGTCCTGTGGAGCCGGAAAAGATCGAACAGCTCCTGCGGCTACCCGGCAGAGGAAAGACCCCAGGAGGATCGGTTTGAGGAGGAGCGGATTCACTGGTTTTAGGAAGTGTGACAATGTCACAGAATATGATTCCGAATCGGATATAATAAGAACATAATAAAATTCGAGGAGGATAAAAAAATGGCTGTGATGGTAATAAACAAAGAAAATTTTCAAAATGAGGTTTTAAATTCCAATAAACCGGTGCTTCTTGATTTCTATGCCGACTGGTGCGGTCCCTGCCGCATGGTAGGTCCCATCGTAGAGGAAATCGCCGGGGAGAGAAGCGATATCAAGGTTGGCAAGATCAATGTGGACGAGCAGTCGGAGCTTGCCGCGCAGTTTGGTGTGATGAGCATCCCGATGCTTGCTGTCATCAAAAACGGCGAGGTTGTGAACCGGTCGGTCGGAGCAAGACCGAAAGAGCAGATTCTGGCAATGCTGTAAGGAGGAGACGTATGGGACTTTTTTCATTTCTCCGCGGCCACGACATCAATGCCGGGGTGGCGGAATATCAAGCAACAGACGGCGCTGTTCTGCTGGATGTCAGAACAACGGACGAGTATCGTCAGGGACATATCGAGGGCAGTGTGAATCTTCCGCTGGATCAAATCGCAGCGATTGGAAATATCGTGAAAAATAAGAAGACGCCGCTCTACGTTCATTGTTTAAGCGGCGCCAGAAGCGGACAGGCTGTATCTCATTTAAGGCAGATGGGATATACAAATGCGACAAATATCGGAGGTATTTCCGGCTATCGTGGGAAGGTGGTAAGATAGATGAAAGTTGTAATTATAGGTGGTGTCGCCGGAGGAGCGACTGCGGCGGCGAGAATACGCCGGCTGGATGAGCAGGCGGAAATTGTGGTTTTTGAGCGATCCGGATTTGTCTCCTACGCCAACTGCGGATTGCCATACTACATTGGCGGTACGATTGAGGATGAAAGCGATCTGACGCTGCAGACACCGGAGAGTTTCTGGAGGCGTTTTCGGGTCAGAATGAAGGTTCATCATGAGGTTACGGAGATTCATCCCGAAGAGAAGACCGTTACCGTAAAAGATCTTGACAGCGGGACCGTTTTTACTGAAGCGTACGACAAGCTTCTTCTGTCGCCCGGCGCCAAACCCATAAAGCCCGGACTTGACGGTATCGAGAACAGCCGGATATTTACGCTCCGAACCGTCGAGGACACGCTGAAAATCAAGAATTATCTGACCACATATCATCCGAAATCCGCCGTGGTGGTTGGCGGCGGTTTCATAGGGATTGAAGTCGCCGAGAATCTGAAGGAATCCGGTGTGGATGTCACGCTGGTCGAAGCGTCAGATCAGCTTATGGCGCCCTTTGACAGAGATATGGCTTCCTTTATTCATGCCCAGGTGCGCAAAAACGGTGTTCATCTGATGCTCGGGCATACGGTGGAAGGATTTGCCGATACGGATCAGGGGATTGCTGTCAGATTGAAGGGTTCGGGGACGATTTCTGCCGACATAGTGGTCATGGCCATCGGCGTTACGCCCGAAACCGCTCTCGCAAAGGCAGCGGGCCTTGCGGTGGGAATCAGGGGAAGTATTGTGGTCAACAACCGGATGGAGACTTCCGTACCGGATATCTATGCCGTGGGCGACGCTGTGCAGATAAAAAATTTTGTCACAAATACCGATACACTGATCTCCCTGGCGGTTCCCGCCAATAAGCAGGGAAGAATAGCCGCGGACAATATCTGCGGCGGCGATAGTCATTACACGGGAGGTCAGGGATCGTCAATCATAAAAATATTTGACATGACGGCTGCCGCTACAGGAATCAATGAGAAAACAGCGAAAGCGCTGGGAATCGACACCGATAAGGTTATTCTCTCGCCCATGAACCATGCGGGGTATTATCCCGGCGGCGAACTGATGACCATGAAAGTACTGTTTGAAAAAGAAACCTATCGCATTCTCGGCGCGCAGATCATTGGCTTCCAGGGCGTGGACAAGAGGATTGACGTGCTGGCGACCGCTATCCGTGCCAGAATGAAAGCGCACCAGCTGATCGATCTTGATCTCGCCTACGCGCCGCCCTATTCTTCCGCGAAGGATCCGGTAAATATGGCGGGCTACATTGTCGAGAATATCAAAAACGGTGTGGTAAAACAGTGGTACTATGAGGATGTGGAGAAGCTTCCCCGAGACGGGAGCGCGACGCTTCTCGATGTGCGCACGCCGGCGGAATACGCCAGGGGTCATGTGGAGGGATTTGTCAACATTCCCGTCGATGAACTGCGTGAGCATATCGATGAGCTCGAAAAGACGAAGCCGGTCTATGTCATCTGCCAGAGTGGCCTGAGAAGTTATATCGCATGTCGGATTCTGACTGGCAACGGGTTTGACGCTTACAATTTCGCGGGAGGATTCCGCTTTTATGACGCGGTCCGCAATGATGTGGAAATGGTCAGAAAATCTACTCCCTGCGGGATGGATGATATCTGACAATGGTCTTTCGCGCAACGTTTAACCGTTGACGATGTCAGAAAGTTTCTTCTTATCTGTAATCCGGACTGTCCCGCGGGAGAGGGAGACAAGCCCCTCATTTACAAAGTATTTGAGCATTCTTGTCACCACTTCCCTGGGACTGCCCAAATGATGTCCGATCTCCTCGTGCGTGATCTTGAGCGTGTCGCTTCCTTCTATATTGGACTCGTTGAGCAGAAAATCGGCCAGACGTTTATCAAAACTTTTCCACATGACCTGATCGATCAGCCACATAACGTCGGAAAAACGGCTTGCCATAACTTCGTTCGTGTAGTTCGCGAGAGGAGCTGAGGTCTCCATAATGCTTTTATAGACGTCGGAAGGGATAACCAGGACTTCCGTATCTTTCTCCGCTGCGATGCTGATATCAAACTGAATACTGTTCATAATACAGGAGGCGGAAAAAAGACAGATATCCCGCTCAAAAAGACGGTACAGGGTAATCTCCCGCCCATCGGTGGATACGGTAAAGGCGCGAAGTTGTCCGGATAATACCAGAAAAAGCCCCATACAGTCGGCGGAACCGCTGTGGAGCAGATTTCCCTTATGAAATTTGTGGACAGAGGATGTATTTATAAGAAGATCCTGCTGTTTTTCATCAAGTTTATCCCAAACCGGTAAAAGAGTCAGGTAATTCATAGGTCTTTTCTCCTTTAGTACGTTTTTAACATATCATTCTTTTGGATATGGGTCAATTTACAAGTCAGATTCCGTTCAAAATCCTGAAAAAAAGTGCCGCCAAAATTTATCAGTAAAATTTTGAAATTTATGCTTGCATTTTTCGGCAAAATTCGATATAGTAAATCTCGCTGAAAAAAGCAATCGAATTTTGTTGAAAAATTCAAAAAAAGTTGTTGACATGGCAGCGAAGATGTGATATCTTATAGAAGTTGCTGATGCGACAGCGACACAACCTTGATAACTGAACAGTGAAACAACCTTGAAAGATTCTAAGAGAATTTTTATTCTTACGAGAAGAACTGTCGGATCTTCAGCGGCGGCAGCCGGGCTTGCCCGAGCAGGCGCAGATGAAGAGCGGACAATTCGGCGAGAAGCCGAAACGAGATGAAGCGAAGCGGAATCGAGTGTTCTTCCGTAAGGCGAACATGCTTAGCAATAAGCGACCTAGAAACAGTAAAGCAGGAAGAGGCCAGAA
>ERZ1643246.1792-NODE-1792-length-22311-cov-7.863812_pt1 | contig 22311 bp, 18 predicted proteins | sample MGYA00579265_ERZ1643246 | MGnify/ENA primary metagenome ERZ1643246 (study PRJEB29033, sample SAMEA4952261) | chicken gut metagenome | biome: Broiler Chicken; feature: Gastrointestinal Tract; material: Caecum | place: Ireland | collected 2018 | study: Broiler...
TGGAAGGCTGGTGTTCTACCATTGAACTACACCCGCGTCATCTCTGACACGAGTGATATATTATCACATCTGTGCCAGAAATGCAAGATTTTTTTCAGCAAATTTGCTCCGTCAGTCCGTCAGCTTCAGGTTCTCATACCTTTTTTCTATGAACCCATCCGGGAAAAACTCATCCAGCGCCTGCCCCACAGCAGTCTGTTCCGCTTTCCCCGCCTGGCGCTCCGAGTACCTTGCAAGCGCCAGCGCCGAGACGAGCATATCCGCCGCCAGAAAGACGAGGAGAACCGAACACACCACTTTTCCCATCCGAGCCGGAAGTTTCTCGATCCACCGGGACAGGAAAGGATACACGCCCTTCATCCACACGACCGCGGCGATCCCCCAGAAAAAGCAGTACAGGAGATTGATCCTTCCGCCCAGGTTAAACGGGATCTCGCTGTAATCCCAGAACACGGTCCCGAATGCCATCTCAGTGAACACGCTGCACACATACTCATACGCCCCGCCGAGGACTGTGCCGAACACGAAGATATACCGGTCGCTCTTATCCCGGTACCGGTACAGGATCCATGTCAGGAGGGCGCACGCAAGCCCCCACACAATGCTGAACGGCCCGAACACCAGGCTGCTCCGGCTCATGAGCCTGCCGGTCGTCACCAGACAGAATACCGTCTCCACGATATCTCCGAGGAAAGCCCCCAGGATAAACAGGCTGGCAAGCTTGAAGAACCCGCAGCCCCGGGCGAAGCGTTCTTCCTTTGTCTTTACTCCCGCGCCTTCTGTCCCTTCTATATTCGGGAACGCTCTGACCATACGCTTCTGGATACGGGTGGTCAGCGCATTTTCCAGCAGCTTGGATGTCTTGTGGAGCTCTTCCGTGATCTGGGTGATCCTGCTCTGCTTCTTCTTTAATCCGAGCACCGCGATCCCTGAGCCCACGGCATCGATCACAAGCAGCACCCCCAGGATCCAGAGAAGGATGTTCCCCGCGAGCCTGGGGATCAGGTCGATGAGCCTGCACAGGAGCGGATCGAAAAAGCAGATCATGAGCACAGAACACAGTCCCCATATGGCGGAATTTTTCAGGCATACATACCCGTCCAGATTAAATTTCTCGTCCGAATAATCCCACCATTTTCTGTGGAAGATCAGCTCCAGGAGTCTCCCTGTCAGATATTCCACGAAGGTAGTCACGATCATTCCCCCGAGGAACAGGAAGAACAACCGGTCATGGAGCTCCGGCAGGAAGACCGCCACAGCGGCGGCCCCTGCCCCGTAGACAGGGCAGAGGGGTCCGCTGACGAATCCCCGGTTTACAAACTTGTGCCGGCGCACCGCAGCCATCGCGGCCTCGCCGCACCAGCCGATAAAGGAATAAACAAAAAAGATCCAAAGGAGCTGATAAACATGATAAGACGCCATCTGTCTTTCCTCTTCTGTATAATAAAATTTCTATATTATTACGAGATCACATCTTTGTACTGCGCATGCCTGCCCAGTGCTTCTGTCATCTTCGCCATCTCCGACAGATCCCCGATCAGGATCACTCCGGACAGCCTGTTGTTCAGGAAATAGTATTTCCTGTACTGCCCTTTGCCCATATCGCGGTATTCCACCGTCTTATACAGCAGGTCCGGATTCTTCCCGTTATCGCCTGCCGCAAAGAGGGCTGTATTCATGCCGTGGAAGGTAAGCGCAGCCGCCACGGGCTCATATTCCAGAGCCTCTCCTGCCGCATTTGCACCCGCTATGCGGCCCTGTTCCACAGCCTCAGGCCAGATCGCGTAATCTGCGCCCTCATATTCCGCACAGTCTCCACACGCGTACACGCCCGGCACGCTCGTCTCCATCCGGGAATCCACCTTGACAGCCCGACCGGTCTCCAGTCCGATCTCCTTCGCCAGGCCTGTGTTCGCCCGCACACCTGCGGAGATCACGACCAGCTCTGCCGGGATCACAGTCCCGTCGTCAAGACGGACGCCGTTTACATGCCCGTCGCCCTCGATCGCTGCCACAGACACGCCCGTATGGATCTCCACTCCGTTTTTCGCTGCTGTCTCTTTTAAGATTTCCGCGGAGCCTGCATCCAGCTGACGTCCCATGAGCACCGGGGCCACTTCGAGCACCTGCACGTCCAGCCCGGCCTTTTTCAGCTCCCATGCAGCTTCCAGCCCGAGCACGCCTCCGCCGATCACGACAGCCCTGGACGCGCTCTCCATGAGTCCTTCCAGCTTCTCCACATCAGAGAGCCTGCGGATCGCGATGACCTCCGGCAGATCAGCCCCCTGGACCGGCGGGATAAAGCATTCGCTCCCGAGCGCATAGATCAGCTTTGTGAAATGCACTTTTTCCCCGCTGTCGAGCAGGACTTCCTTTTCCTTCATGTCCACGGACTCCACCCGTTTCCCGAGCATCTGCCATACCTTGTTCTCCTCATACCAGTCCGGTCCTTCGATGGCGATCTGCTCCGCGCTCAATCCCGCCACGATCGACTTGGTCAGCATCGGGCGGTTGTATGCCGCATAAGGCTCGTCTGAGATCAGGATGACCGCTCCCGTCTTATCTCTCTCCCGGATCGCTTTGGCAGCATTGAACCCGGCCGCGCCGTTGCCCAGGATCACGTAATACTCCTGCGTATTATTGGTAAATCCGCTCTCTTCCACTTCCACGGGGACGAAATTCTCCTTCCCCACCCCGCATACCGGGCAGATCTCGATGGAAGAGTCAAAGATCTCGCCGCACACAAGGCATTTCACCAGGCTGCGCGCGCCTTTCTTCTTCGGCTTCACAGGCTCCTTATCCTGGACAATGCATCCGAACTGATACCCGTACTCATAAGCGCTGACAAGGTCTGCCTCAGACGGTTTGAAACGGACGCGGAATCCTTCTGATACTTTCATCCTGAGCTGCTTTAACCGCTCCGTGATATGGGGCACGCCCTCTCCGCTCCATCCGTAGCTTCCGAAAGCCCCGGCGAACTTCCCGCCATGGGTCCCCGGGAACATATTAAGCGTCAGGTCCCAGATCGGCTTCAGCGCTTCGCCGACGATGGTCGGCGTCCCCAGAAGGATGCCGTCCGCGAAGAGCAGCTCTTCGTTTACCTTCGCTGCGTCCGCCTCTACCATATCGTAAGAACGCACATCGATATCCCCGCTGTCCTTTACGCCCTCCGCAATCTTCTCCGCCAGTGTCTTCGTATAGCCATAGGCGCTCACATAGGGAATGATGACCGTCTTTTTCGGGTTCGGGTTCACTACTGTGGACCACTCCCTGTACTGTTTCATGACCGCTTTGATGCGGTCTCCCACGAGCACCGGCCCGTGTCCCGTGCAGACCATGGAGATATCCATCTCCTCCACGCGGTCCAGCGCTTTCAGCATATACGGCTTGAACGGCCCGATGATGCAGTCGTAATAATATTTCAGCGCACTTTGGTAATCCGCCTCGTTTTTGATTTCCGTGGAGACGACTTCCGGCAGGCAGTAATGGGAACCGAAGGAATCACATGTCACAAGGATCTGTTCTTCTTCGATAAATGTGTACATGGTATCCGGCCAGTGGAGGTTCGGGACAAACAGGAACCGGAGCGTGCGGTTGCCGATCGTCATCTTTTCCCCGTCCCTGGCAGGAATCCCCACAAAATCTTTATTCACGATCTCCTTGAGGAAGCCCAGCGCGCAGCCGGTAGCGATGATCTTCATCTGCGGGCTTAAATCCAGCAGCATCTCCACGCTCCCCGCGTGGTCCGGCTCCGTGTGGCTGACCACAAGATAGTCGATCTTATGCACATCGGTTACTTCTTTTAATTTTTCAAGATACTCGTCAAAAAATTTCGCCTTTGCTGTCTCAAAAAGCACAGTCTTGTCCCCGGCCTTCATCACATACGAATTGTATGTCGTGCCAAATTCCGTGTACATGATGATGTCAAATACACGGAGCTTGTCATCGATGATACCTGTCCAGTAAAAGTTTTCTCTCAGTTTGATACTTTTCATACGATCCTCCTTTTCGGTGTGAATAAAAGAAACTGCCAGATATTATACCCCGGCTTTTTTACAGATATCCGCAAGGCAGCACTTCTCGCAGTGAGGCTTTGTCCTTGCTGTGCACACGTCCCTTCCGTGATAGACAAGACGGTGGCAGAAATCGCTCCCCTCCTCAGGCGGGATGATCTTCCACAGCGCCATCTCCACCTTCTTCGGCTCTTTGATCCCGTCTACGAGCCCGATGCGGTTCACCAGGCGGATACAGTGGGTATCCGTCACGATCGCAGGTTTTCCGAATACATCTCCCATGATCAGGTTTGCGCTCTTGCGCCCCACGCCGGGGAGTTTCAGGAGTGCGTCAAAATCATCCGGCACCTTCCCGCCGTACTCATCTCTCAGGATCTTCATGCACGCGCTGATATCCCGGGCCTTGCTCCGCCCCAGTCCGCACGGCCGGACGATCTCCTCGATATCATCCACGTCCGCGGCTGCCAGGGCATCCACATCCGGGTATTTTTCATACAGGCCTTCCACGACTACATTTACGCGGGCGTCCGTACACTGCGCTGCCAGGCGGACACTGACCAGCAGTTTCCACGCCTGGTCGTAATCCAGCGTACAACCTGCGTCCGGGTACTCTTTCTTCAGGCGTTCGATCACTTCTAATGCCCGCTGTTTTTTTGTCATCTGTTTCTGTCCTCCATATTTTTTCTCAATTCGTCAAGCGCATCCCTGAACCGCTCGGATACCGCGGTGGGATTTCTCCAGAGATGGCGCGCCGCATGCAGATAGCTGCGGTCCGTGCGCTCTCCCATTTTCCCGATCTCCCGGCGGATATTCTGGCGGAGGGCTGCAAGCTCTTCCCTTCGCTCTTCCCCGATCATCTCCCCGACTCTGGACGGGATCTCTTCTTTAAGGAGCTGCTCTGCCCTCTGGTACAGTTCTTCCAGCTGCCTGCGCCTCTCCTGACGCTTCATGTCGATCCGTTCAAGATACGCGGCCTTGCGCGAAAGCCTCTTCCGGCTGCGCTCCCCGGAATAGCGAAGGTAGTCCTCCTTCGCGTCTTCCGCCGCGACTTTGAGCCTTTCCTGGAGCTTCCGGATCTGCTCCCTGCTCTCCTCGAGCTGGGAGAGGATCCGCTTCAGATCCATCGCCTCGTTGAAGGACTGTGTCAGGTCCACCGCTGCTGCCACTGACAGCACGAGCGCCGCGCCCTCTGCCACGGCAAGGGGGATCCTGAGCACTGCGGTCTCGATGGGCACATGCACCACCCTTACGAGCAGGACGGAAAAGCATCCCCAGCACAGGGAAGAGGATACGCAGATGTAACCGTGGAGATTCAGCTTCTGGTTACTGTAATCCCAGTACCTCACATGGAAGAGCCGCTCCATCGCTGCCCCGGTAAAATATTCCAGAACAGTGGCCGCCATCATTCCCAGGAGAAAGATCAGCACCATATTTTCCCGGACGCCAATGGTACTGACCAGGACTGCCAGCGCCCCGGAGCCGTACAGGGGCAACATGGGCCCGTGCATGAACCCTCTGTTTACCCACCGGCGTTTCCTCACAGAGACATAGCAGCTTTCCCATACCCAGCCGATAAAGCTGTAAATAAAGAAAAACAATACCCACTGGGAAAGATAATAAGCATGCATCACTGCTCCTTGTTTTCGATTTCCATGATCAGGTCCACTCTTCTCTGATGGCGTCCGCCTTCAAAGTCTGTGTCCAGCCATGTCTCCACGATCATCTTCGCCAGCTCCGGCCCCACCACTCTGGCGCCGAAGGCAAGGATATTGCAGTTATTGTGGGCGCGCGCCATTTTCGCCGTGAATGGCTCACTGCACACTGCCGCGCGGATGCCCTTTACCTTATTCGCCGCCAGTGAGATCCCGAGGCCTGTCCCGCAGATCAGGATCCCCTGCTCTACCTCGCCTGCCGCTACCGCGCGCGCAACGATCTCGCCGTAGACCGGATAGTCACAGCTCTCCGCTGAGTCCGTGCCGTAATCTACGACTTCATGCCCCTTTTCCTCCAAAAATGCGATGATCTCTTTCTTCATCTCTAATGCGGAATGATCATTCCCAATCCCAATCTTCATAATCCCTATCCTTTCTGTCTGTCAGTTCCCGCGCAGATCCCCGGGGTGCTTTTCCGAAACGCCTCTCCCCGGAGCTTCCCGCAAAATAAAAACGCCTCCGGCAGTACTGCCGGAGGCTGTGTCTGCTGTAACACCCCTATCATAACAAATCCTTCTTTTAAACGCAACTCATTCCACGTTCCGCTCATCCGCATTCTGCATCCCCTGCTGCATCTGCATGTCATCCCGCATGTCATCGCGCATTTCATACGGCTGCATCTGCATGTCATCGCACATTTCATACGGCTGCATCCGCCTGTCAGGCCGTCTGCGCGCGCCCTGCGCACGCTGCCTGGAACTCCCTGAGCTTCCGCTCCGCTTCCGGGCTTAAGCTGCGCGGCACCTGGATCTGTACCGTGACATACTGGTCGCCGTGCACGGAAGGATCTTTCATGGACACGATCCCTTTGCCTTTCAGCCGGATCTTTGTCCCGGACTGCATGCCCTTCCTTATCTTACACAGCACGTTGCCGTACAGCGTGCTGACGACTGCTTCGCCGCCGAACACTGCTGTCGTGAACGGGATCTGCACTGTCGTATAGACGTCCATGCCTTTCCTCTCATAGCCATCCTTTCCCCGGACCGTCACGCCAAGCAGCAGGTCGCCGTTCTCCCCGCCGTTTACGCCGGGCATCCCTTTTCCTTTCAGGCGCACTGTCTTGCCGGTATCGATCCCTGCCGGGATGTGTACCTGGAGAGACTGCACTGCCCCGCCGGCTGCCGCCGGATCCTGGAGGCGGATCACCTTATCGCATCCGAAGGCAGCCTCATCAAAGCTGACCTCTACCTGCGCGCGTACATCCTGGCCCTTCCGGCTGAAGTTCCCGCGGTATCCGCCGTGATGGAAGATATCTCCGAAAATATCCCCGAACATATCGTCCATATTGCCGCCTTCAAAATGATACTCCTGATATCCGCTCTGCGGGCCGCCGTATGCACGCCAGAATCCCCCGGTTCCGCCCGCGCCGCCGGCACTGTTCCATGCACCGCCTGCGTTGTTCCACGGACCTCCTGCTCCGCTCTGGTCGAATGCCGCATGGCCGAACTGGTCATACATCTTTCTCTTTTCCTTGTCGCTCAGTACATTATAAGCTTCTGTAACTTCCTTAAATTTCTGTTCCGCATCCGCGTCCCCTGCATTTGTATCAGGATGATATTTCTTCGCGAGCCTGCGGTACGCTTTCTTTATCTGGGTCTCATCCGCATTTCTGCTGACGCCCAGCACATCATAATAATCTCTTTTTTCTGCCATTTCACTCACCCTCCTGCATCTGTAACTCACTGGCATCTCCTCAGGATCCGCCATCTATCACTTTCGAACAGCCCGTCTCCGGGCGTAAAAATTCATTCTGTTCTATTTGTAATATAACAGCTATTTTCCGCAATGTCAAGGACGCTTTCCTTATATATACGTGCAATAGTATTAGTTCAGCCCGCGCCATTCGGAAAACCGCACTGCGTGCTTACTGCAGCTGCCGCCGCTGTTTTCCTCATAAACGGGCGCTCAGCTCATCGGACTGCCCGCTCGATAAATCATGCGAGCATGATTTTCTCTCCCGCGCAGTCCGATGGCTGAACTGTTACGTGCAATATATGAATATTTTATAAAGCATTCCACCTGGAAATCCCCGCCTATTGACATTGTGTTTTTTCTGTGCTAATTTTCTATAATAAACGTTTAGCACTCTCATGCGCAGAGTGCTAACAAAAGAATGGGAGGGTTTCATATGTTTATACAACCTGTTTATAATATATTGCTGTTACCTGATGTAACATATTATTTTAAGAAAGATTTCTTTGCCGGCCGGGCGGATGAATTAAAACCCGGTACACAGATCCTGTTCACGCTTCTCAGGACCGAAGCAGAAGAAAACAACCTGCAGGCAGAAGATTTCTATCCGATCGGGCTCTCCGCCAGAGTGGAGTCCGTAAGCGATGAGGATGTGATCCAGATCCGCACGATCGACAGAGTGGAGATCATCCGCCCGGTCATTGAAGACGGCGAAGTGCGCGCCGCATTTGCGGTCCGTCCTTCGATCGGGGATCTGTCCGAAAAAGAGCAGCAGAAAATATTCGCCGATGTCCGGACTTCCCTTCTCAGGTTTGTCCAGAATTACCAGTGGGGGATCTGGGCGAGAGGCTTCATCCTTCAGCGCAAGAGCATTTATGACCTTGTCTCTTCGCTGTCCGAATATCTGAACCTGAGTGTAGATGAAAAGTACGCTATCCTTGCCGAGGATTCCGTAAAAGCAAGATATGCCCTTATTGAAAAAGCGGTCAACGAGTTCATGGAGGTGGCAAAAGTCTCCGCCGAGGCCCAGGAAGCCCAGAAGGACGGCCAGGAGCAGCTCTACCGTGAGGCAGCGCTCAGAAAACAGATCGACTATCTGCAGAAAGAGCTCGATGACATGCACCCGGAGAATATTTCGGATGTAAGAAAATTCGAGAAAAAGATCGCCGAGTCCGGCATGAACAAAGAGGCGCGCAGAGAGGCGGAAAAAGTGCTGAACCGTATGCGCCAGGAAGGGAAAGAGAGCCATGAGTACGGGCTCCTGTATGATTACCTTGACTTTGTCACAAGCCTGTCGTGGAAGGCGCCTGTATTCGCGCCCATCGACCTGGCCCGCGCGGAGAAGATCCTGGATGAAGACCACTACGGATTAAAAAAGGTAAAAGAGCGTATCATCCAGCAGCTGGCAGTCATGGCCCTGAACAAAAAACAGTATGGCTCGATCCTTCTCTTTGTCGGAGCCCCCGGCACCGGGAAGACCAGTATCGGGCAGAGCATTGCCCGTGCGCTCGGGCGGGAATATGTCCGCATCAGCCTGGGCGGCATCCGGGATGAAGCAGAGATCCGCGGGCACCGGAGGACTTACATCGGAGCCATGCCCGGCCGGATCATGGAGGCTATGAAGCGCAGCGGCTCCTCCAACCCGGTCATGGTCCTGGACGAGGTCGACAAGCTGGCAAAGGATTACGGCGGGGATCCTGCGAGCGCGCTCCTCGAGGTGCTTGACCCGGAGCAGAACAGCACATTTACAGACCACTATATGAATGTGCCCTATGATCTGTCGAACGTGCTCTTTGTGTGTACGGCAAACACAACGGATACGATCCCGGAACCGCTTTTAAACCGTATGGAAGTCATCTCGTTCCCGGGATATACCGCCGTAGAAAAATATCACATCGCGAAAAAGCATCTGATCCCAAAAGCCATGGAAGCTATGGGCATCAAAAAGAATATGCTCAAGATCACCGACGGCGCACTGCGCCAGATCATCGATGAATATACAATGGAGGCCGGAGTCCGTGACCTGAAGAAGTCCATTGAGACACTGTGCCGCACCGCTGCGGTAGAGCTGGTCAGGGGCTGCGCGGCAGAGAATGCCGGCACAGCGGATGATAATGCAGAGAATGCCCACGCAGAGGATGCCACTGCTGAGAATCCCCGGGCAGAAGACAGCGGCCTGTGTATCTCTGTCACGAAAAGCAATCTTTCAGACTATCTGGGCAGGAAACAGATCCGCACAGAGCGCAGGCTGTCCTCCGGGACGCCCGGCGTAGTGACCGGACTTGCCTGGACCCGGGCAGGAGGCGCGATCCTCTTCATTGAGACGAAACTGACAAAAGGAAAAGGCAAACTGCTCATCACCGGGCAGCTTGGAGATGTGATGAAGGAATCTGTCCAGATTGCGCTCACCCTGGTCCGCTCACTCTATCCAAAAGAGAGCCGGGTGCTGGAGGACCACGACCTGCATGTCCATGTACCGGCAGGCGCTGTGCCAAAGGACGGGCCGTCCGCCGGCATCACTCTGACTACAGCGCTCGCCTCGCTCATCACCGGGAAGGCGGTGGACACCTGCTGCGCTATGACAGGAGAGGTTTCCTTACGGGGCGGCGTGATGCCGATCGGCGGACTCCCCGAGAAGCTGATGGCAGCCCAGAGATCCGGGATCAAAAAGGTGTATATCCCTTATGACAATATCGAAGATCTGGATGATGTCGCCGAAGAGGTAAAAGAAAAACTTGATATCGTACCCGTGAAAAAAGTCACGGACGTGCTGAAAGACCAGGCTCTCATGTAGAGCCCGGCCTTTCTTTTTCTGTCATATTTTCTGTTCCTGCAGTCCCTGCTTTTTCAGCCACTTCCTCATTGTGCAGATATAATACGGTACCAGTGGGATGAGCGCCGCCAGCCATGCCGCCGGATCCGCAAGGCACACACCGGTAAAGCTTGCCCGCCCCGCGACGATCATCACGATCCCCGCCCTCGCCGCGAGCTCAAAGACGCCGCCCAGCATGGGCACCAGCCCGTACCCCATCCCCTGGAGGGCATTCCGGTACAGGTAGATGCTCCCCAGGAAGGGGTAACACCAGAATACCGCGCGGAAATACATGACCGCCGCATCTGCCACAGCGGTCTCCGACGGGCTGACAAAGAGCCATGTCATATACCTTCCGCCAAAATACACCACTGCCATGGTGACCACGCTCCAGACAAGGATCATAATCTGCGTGCATTTCACGCCTTCCCTGACACGGTCCGCTTTTCCCGCGCCGCGGTTCTGTCCCACATAGGTCGCAATGGTCGCGCCAAACGCCACAAACACAGTGCTGATGATATTCTGGAGCTTGCCTGCCGCAGAAAATCCCGCCATATAGTCTTCTCCGTATACATTGACCGCCCCCTGCACGATGACCGTGCCGATGGCGGTAATGGAAAACTGGAGCCCCATCGGTATGCCCAGCGCAAGAAGCCTGCCAAGGCTCTGGATGGAGATCCTGAAATCGCCGCCTTTCAGATGGAGGAGCGGATATTTCTTTATGATATATACAAGGCACAGGACTGCTGATATCCCCTGTGCAATGACCGTCGCATACGCGCATCCTTCGACGCCCATTCCGAAATTCACGATGAACACAATGTCCAGCACCACATTGATCACAGCGGAAATGATCAGGAAATAGAGCGGAGACCTGGAATCTCCCAGCGCCCTTAAAAAAGCGGCCAGCGCATTATACGCCGCGGTGACGATCAGACCGGCATAGATAATGCCCATGTAGCTTTTCACATCCGTCAGCAGTTCCTCCGAGTAGTTCATCAGCCGGAGGATCGGCTCATTGGCCACGGTGAGTCCCGCTGTCATCACCACCGCGAACACCGCGGAAAGGATGACTGACATCGCTACATAATGCCGCATCCTGTCATACTGCTTCGCCCCGAACCACTGGGACACAAGGATCGCAAATCCGCTGCTCAGCCCGTTGAGCCATCCTGTCACAAAGAACATAAGAGAGCCCGTGCTCCCGATCGCCGCCAGGGCGTCAACACCGATAAACTGCCCTGCCACGATCGAATCCGCTATATTGTAAAACTGTTGGAAGATATTTCCCAGGCACATTGGGATCATAAAACGGATGATCAGCCTCACCGGGCTTCCGGCAGTCATATCGCTTGTCTTGTTCGTACTCATAACGCTTCCTCTCCTGTATGCTGCTTTTGTGTGTATACCGCTTCTGTATATATGCTGCTTCTGTGTTTTTCACCTGTGCGTTTCTCTGTTTGCACGGTTCCCTATTATACAGGATTTCCCGCAGTTTGCAATGAGAATTTCCGATGAAATAAAAGAAAAAATAACTCGTTATTGCCCCTCGCGGGACAACTCCTTATAATAAGGATATTGATAAAAGACCATACTGAAATATACTACTTCAATGACCCGTCCGGGTCCAGGCAGAAGGGAACAGGATATGAATTTAAATACTGTATTGATCAAACCGGCATCCAGCCAGTGCAGCATGACATGCGATTATTGTTTTTACTGCGACGAAGCAGCAAAAAGGGAAGCCCCTTCCTATGGGATGATGTCAGAAGAAACCCTCAAAAATATCATTAAAAAAATATTGTTCCAGGCCACCGGAGATGTCTGCTTTGCCTTCCAGGGCGGGGAACCGACTTTGCGGGGGCTCCGTTTTTTTGAGAAAGCAGTTGAGTTTGAACAGCGGTATAACCGCGGGCAGGTCAGGATATCAAACACGCTTCAGACAAACGGCCTCCAGATCAATGAGGAGTGGTGCAGGTTTTTCCGTGAACATCATTTCCTCATTGGCATTTCCGTAGACGGCACCCGGGAGACGCACGACCAGTGCCGCCACACAAAAAGCGGAGCCCCCACCTACGACCGTATCCTCGGAGCGATCCGGATGCTGGACAGCTTCCAGGTAGAATATAATATCCTCACCGTGGTAAATGCGTACACAGCTCCGAAAATACGGGAGATCTACGCTGATTACAGGGAAAAGGGCTGGAAGTTCCAGCAGTATATCGCCTGCCTCGATCCTCTGGGACAGGAAGGCGGACATTCCCCTTACTCTCTGACGCCGGAAGCCTACGGGGAATTTCTTTCCACGCTCTTTGAGCTGTGGTACAAAGACTGGCGCCGCGGAAAAGCGCCATACATCCGTGATTTTGAAAATTATATCGGCATTGCCATGGGGTATGTCCCGGAAGCCTGTTCCCAGAGGGGGATCTGCTCGGTCCAGGGAGTCGCAGAGGCAGACGGCAGCGTATATCCCTGCGACTTCTATGCACTGGACGAATACAGGCTGGGGAATTTCAACAACGATAAAATACAGGATTTTCTGGAAAATGACCGCGCCAGAGATTTCATAAATGAATCGAAAAAGCTCAGCGGCTCCTGCCGGACCTGCCCCTATTATGCTCTTTGCCGGGGCGGCTGCCGCCGAACCCGGGTCAAAGAACCGGGCACAGACACTTACCGCAGTTATTTCTGCCGGAGCTATCAGATGTTTTTCAGCCGGGAGGGAAAGAAGATCGAAGAGATCGCCAGATATCTGAAAAAATAGTATCTGAAAGTCAAAAAGCCGGAAACGCCCAATCTGTAACGTTTCCGGCTCTTCTTAAGCAGATGACGGGAATCGAACCCGCCTCCCCAGCTTGGGAAGCTGGTGTTCTACCGATGAACTACATCTGCATTCGGTACGAGTAAGATTATACCGCTGTTCGTCTAAAATTGCAAGGCTTTTTTCTCTCACTTTTCCTTCTAACAGCCTTCCCTCACTTACCGTCCAACCGCTTCAATCATCCTCACTCGATCTGCCAGTCAATGGGCTCGATGCCGTGCTCCTCGAGGAACCGGTTCGTCTGGCTGAAGGGCCTGCTGCCGAAAAATCCACGGAACGCGGACAGCGGGCTCGGATGGGGAGCTGTCAGGATCAGATGCTTTGGATTATTGAGCATAGCCTTCTTTCTCTGCGCCGGGCTGCCCCACAGGATGAATACGATCGGGCGGTCCTGACTGTTAAGCGCCATGATCGCGGCGTCTGTAAACTCCTCCCAGCCGATTCCCCGGTGGGAATTCGCCTGATGCGCTCTTACGGTAAGTACGGTATTGAGCATGAGCACTCCCTGCTCCGCCCATTTTGTCAGGCAGCCATGGTCCGGGATCGTACAGCCCAGGTCATCATGGAGCTCCTGATAGATATTCACAAGAGACGGCGGGATCCCCACCCCTTTCTTCACAGAAAAGCAGAGTCCGTGCGCCTGACCATTATTGTGGTAGGGGTCCTGTCCCAGGATCACCACTTTTACCTCCTTGAGCGGCGTCAGATGGAATGCGTTAAAAATATCCTCCGCCGGCGGAAAGATCAGCCTTGTCCTGTATTCATGATTCACTGTCTCGAACAGCTTCTTATAGTATGGTTTGGAAAACTCCCCTTTCAGCGCTTCATACCAGTCTCCGTTTAATCCTGACATAACTCTCTCCTTAAATTTTCAAAATATTCACCCCATCGGGGTCAGACCCCTTTTCAAAGGGGTCTGACCCCGTTCACAGTTTTTTCACAATCTCACCGGCACGCCTTCTCCCCTCAGGTACTCTTTTACCTGCCGGATCTCCAGTTCTTTATAATGGAACAGCGATGCCGCCAGCGCCGCGTCCGCCTTTCCCTCTGTCAGCGCTTCTTTGAAGTGCTCCAGTGTCCCAGCCCCGCCTGATGCGATCACAGGGATGGATACGTTTTCCGCGATCGTGCGCGTCAGCTCCAGGTCATACCCTGCCTTTGTCCCATCGCAGTCCATGCTGGTGAGCAGGATCTCTCCGGCGCCGAGCCGTTCCACTTTCTGCGCCCATTCTACGGCATCGATCCCGACATCGATACGGCCGCCGTTTTTATAGATATTCCATCCTGACCCGTCTTCCCGCTTTTTGGCGTCTATGGCTACGACGACGCACTGACTACCGAATTTATCCGCCGCGTCGCTGATCAGCTCCGGCGTATTGATGGCCGAAGAGTTGATGGAAACTTTATCCGCGCCTTCTCTCAGGATCGCGCGGAAATCATCCACCGTACGGATACCTCCGCCTACCGTGAACGGAATGAACACGCACTCCGCCACCTGCCGGACCATATCAACCACTGTCCTGCGCTCATCCGAAGATGCGGTAATGTCAAGGAATACCAGCTCATCCGCCCCGGCTTTGTCATATGCCTTCGCGATCTCCACCGGATCTCCCGCGTCTTTCAGGTCCACAAAATTTACGCCCTTTACTACCCTGCCCGCATTTACGTCCAGACAGGGGATGATCCTTTTTGTAAACATGCTCCGCCTCCTCTCACAGCTCCACAAAATTCTTCAGGATATGCAGTCCCACATCGCTGCTCTTCTCCGGGTGGAACTGGCAGGCAAACACATTGCCCTGCTCCACGGAAGCATGGATATGCGTACAATATTCCGTTGTGGCTTTTACGATCTTCTCATCTTCTGCTTTCAGATAGTAGGAATGTACAAAATACACATACGACTGCTCCCTGATCCCCCGGAACAGCCTTCCGTCATTCTGCAGGTGCAGGGAATTCCAACCCATATGAGGGATCTTCATCCCCTCTTTCTCCGGGATCCTCAGGATCTCCCCTTTCAGGATCCCAAGTCCCGCCACGCCGGGAGCTTCCTCGCTGCGCTCAAACAGAAGCTGCAGGCCGAGGCAGATCCCCAGGAAAGGTTTTCCGCTCTCCGCCACGTCACGGATCACCGGTTCCAGCCCTCTTCTCCGGATATTCGCCATGGCGTCGCCAAAGGCCCCGACGCCGGGCAGGATCACTTTATCCGCGCTGAGTATCTTCTCCGCGTCCCCGGTGATATGCACCTGTTCCCCCAGGGAGATCAGCGCTTTTTCCACGCTCCGGATATTTCCCGCATCATAATCAATGACCGCGATCATCTGCCTTCCTCCTTCCCGACGCCTGTCTTTACAACAGGTACAGGCGTATCATCCACTGCATCCAGATTATTGATATACTTTTTCGTCTCCTTCACAATGACCGGCGACAGCAGCAGCACCGCGATCAGATTGGGGATCGCCATCAGCGCGTTCAGGATGTCCGCGATCTTCCAAACGAGATCAAGGGCAAGCACCGGGGCAATGAGAGAAACCGCGATATAAAGAACACGGTACGGGATCAGCCCCTTCTTACCCGAAAAGTATTCCACGCACCGCTCTCCATAGTACGCCCAGCCGAGGATCGTGGAATACGCAAAGGAGATAATGCCTACGACAAGGATAAACGGCCCGAAGAACGGGATCTGTCCGAATGCAAGGGTCGTCAGTTCGCCCCCGTCCGCGATCTGGTCTGCGTTGATGGCCGGATTTTTCATGATCGTCGACACGAGCACAAGGCCAGTCATCAGGCAGACGACTACTGTATCCCAGAATGTCCCCGTGGAAGAGACAAGGGCCTGGCGCACCGGATTCTTCGTCTTCGCCGCCGCAGCCGCGATCGGAGCGGAGCCCATACCGGATTCATTGGAAAACAGTCCCCTGGCCACTCCGTACTGCATCGCATAGCGGATCCCTGTCCCGACGAGCCCGCCTGCCGCCGCACCCGGCGTAAATGCCAGACGGCAGATCGTCTTTATCGCCGGAATGATATAATCATAATTGATCCCAAGGATGATCAGGCAGCCCACTACATAAAAGATTGCCATAAAAGGCACCAGCTTCTCACACACATTGGCAATGCTCTTGATCCCTCCGAAGATCACGAATGCAGTGAGCACAGCGACGATGACCCCGATGATCCACGGCTCGATCCCCAGGTTCTCATTGCACACCTCGGCAATGGCATTTACCTGGGTCGCACATCCGATCCCAAAGGACGCAAATCCGGCAAACACCGCGAAGACCATGCCCAGCCACTTCATGTTCAGCCCACGCTCCAGGGCATACATAGCGCCGCCCTGCATACGGCCGTCCGCTGTCTTTACCCGATACTTGACCGCGATCAGCGACTCCGCATATTTCGTAGCGATACCGAACACACCGGTCAGCCAGCACCAGAGCACAGCCCCGGGCCCGCCGAGGGCGATCGCCGTACCCACCCCGATGATATTTCCGGTACCGATGGTAGACGCTAGCGCTGTGGTGAGGGCGCCGAACTGGCTGACCTCTCCGTCCGCGTCATCTTCCCTGGACACAGAAAGCGGGATCCCTTTTGTGATGGACTTTCTCTGGATAAACCCGGTGCGCACTGTCATAAACAGATGCGTGCCGAGAAGCAGGATGATCATCCACCATCCCCACACAAAATCATCCACGGACTGCACGATATCAAATATCTTTTCATACATGGCTCTCTTCCTCCCAGATAACAATTCAGGCATACGCAATGCCCACTGCCCACAGCCGGCATACCGTATGCCTGTAAAACATCTCAACACTGACATTTTAGCGTATTTCCGCTTTAATGTAAAGAAGCATTTCCACAGCTGTCCGGTTTTGCTTTTTCACCGCCGTTTCCCGCGTCCAGCTCAAACCAGAACTCCACTCCATTCTCGAAGTTCTTTACCCCGTATTTCTGATGGAAGGACTCCATGATCGCCTTTACGATAGACAGGCCGATGCCGTTGCCCCCATACTCTCTTGTATGCGCCTTGTCTACTTTGTAGAACTTATCCCACAGCTTCGGGATATCCTCCTCCGGGATCGGCTTCCCGCTGTTGAACACAGATACCCTCGCCTTCCCGTCTTCCGGAACAACACGCACCTCGATCCGCTTCTCATTCTCCACATGATGGATCGCATTGGTCAGATAATTGCGCACGACCTGCTCGGTCTTGAACTCATCCGCCCAGACATAAAGGGAATCATCTGCGATGAAATCCACTTCCGCCTCAGCCTGCTGCACGAGGATCTCGCAGCTTGCGATCACGCCTTTCACCAGCTTCACGATATCAAACCGTTCAAACTGGACTTCATCATTCCCGAATTCCAGCTGGTTCAGAGTGAGGAGGTTTTTGACCATCATATTCATCTTGCCCGCCTCATCCATGATCACATCGCAGTAAAACTCCCTGCTCTCCGGGTCATCGCTGATCCCCTCTTTAAGCCCTTCCGCATAGCCCTGGATCAGGGCAATGGGAGTCTTGAGCTCATGGGAGACATTGCCCAGGAATTCATTCCTCATATCCTCGATCTTTTCCTTCTGCTCGATGTCCTTCTGGAGCTGGTTGTTCGCGCTCTTTAACTCGGACACCGTCTTTTCGAGCTGGGCGGACATCCTGTTGAAATTCCGGCCCAGGATGCCGATCTCATCCTCGCCGCCCCGCGTATACTTAGCCTCGAAATTCAGGTTCGCCATCTCCTGGGAAAGTCCCGCAAGCTCCATCACGGGCTGTGTGATCCTGCGCGAAAACAGCCATATGAGCAGTCCCCCGAAGACGATCCCGATGACGCCCAGATAAATGAGGAAACGGTTCGCCAGGGATGCGCTCTCCTGGATACTCGCCAGGGGGCTCTGCATGATAAACCAGGACCCGTCAGACAGGCGTCCGCACATTTTCAGATATTCCACATCTCCTGTAACCCCCTGCGCATCATCCCGGTAGATCGTATAAGTATCCGTCTGCCTGATCACATCCGATACATTCACCCCGGCCATGCCCGCCAGCATACCCAGCGTCATCTCCTTAAAGCGGGGATCCGCAGTCCCGAGCGTACTCAGGACCGCATCGCCGCCCGCGTCTATGACGACCAGGTCCACGTTTGCCTTCTCCGTGCGGACCAGGATATTATTGAGCGACGATGTCTCTGACATTTTATTTTCCGCGAACATACGGTCAACTTCATTGTACGTGCGCAGAAGCTCCTGAGACTTATGCGAAAGATAGTATGTGCCCAGGAAGCCATTGTTCACGACCAGTACAGCGCCAAGGATAAATACCAGAAGCCCGATAAAAATAGCAGTGATCTGCCTTCGGATCGAATATTTCATAAAGCTTCACCTCAGATCAGTCTACTTCAAATTTATACCCCATCCCCCAGATCGTCCGGATATATTCCCCCTTGTCCCCAAGCTTGCTGCGCAGCTTTTTCACATGGGTGTCGATCGTGCGGGCATCGCCGAAATAATCATAGTTCCACACATTGTTCAGGATCTTCTCCCTGGACAGGGCGATCCCCTGGTTCTCCACGAAATACGCCAGCAGTTCAAATTCCTTATAGCTCAGCTCCACAGGCTTCCCGTCGATCTTCACGATGTGGGCCGCCTTATCGATCACGATGCCGCCCGCCTCGATCATGTCTCCGCCTGCATTCCCAAGCGTTCTCCTCAGGATCGCGTTCACCCTCGCCACAAGGATCTTCGGGCTGAACGGCTTGGAGATATACTCATCCACGCCAAGCTCAAACCCCTGGAGCTCGTCCCTCTCCTCAGAGCGCGCCGTGAGCATGATGATCGGCACTTTGGAAGACTCCCTGATCTCCCTGCACACCTGCCAGCCGTCCATCTTCGGCATCATCACATCAAGGATCACAAGGGCGATATCCTTCTCCTCGTAAAAGATATCCATCGCTTCCATGCCGTCCCCCGCCTCTATGACCGTATATCCTTCACGGGTCAGGAAGTCCTTTACCAGTTTCCTCATCCTGCTCTCATCATCAACCACAAGGATCTTTATATTTTCCATGGTCCGCATCTCCTCTTTTATCTCTGCACACTTTTTGTTTTATCCTATATCTTATCAGGGAAATATGTCAATATTGTGAATACCGGCACAGAAAAGGACTCAGAAAAACCGGCGCAGAAAACCGGCTGTTTCCGGCAAACTCCCGCTTGCACGCAAGCCGGCTTAGTGATAAGATATTATCATTGCGCGCGGGCGCGCCGTCCGCTCCCGCGCATAGAAAGTACGGACTGTTTTCCGCTGTCACTAAGGAGGAAAAAATGGGATTACTCGAATTATTCATCCTGGCTGTAGGGCTCTCTATGGACGCCTTCGCAGTCTCCGTCTGCAAAGGACTCGCAATGCGCCGGATCACGTTCGGCAAAACACTGGTCGTGGGACTATGGTTCGGCGGTTTTCAGGCCCTGATGCCTGCTGTCGGCTATTTTCTGGGCGTCCAGTTCCGGGAAAAGATCACAGCCGTAGACCACTGGATCGCCTTCATCCTGCTGGGCCTCATCGGCACCAATATGATCAAAGAAGCCTGTTCCGGCGACTGTGAAGAGGAAAATGACTCTCTGGACATCAGGACCATGTTCCTGCTCGCAGTCGCGACAAGCATCGACGCTCTCGCAGTAGGGATCACATTCGCCTTCCTGAATGTAAATCTCCTGTCAGCAGTCTCCTTTATCGGAGCCACAACGTTCATCCTCTCCGCCATCGGCGTAAGGATCGGAAATGTATTCGGCACGCGCTACAAGGCAAAGGCGGAATTCACAGGCGGGGCTATCCTGATATTGCTCGGGCTGAAGATCCTGTTGGAGCATCTCGGCGTCCTGGCATTTTAGCTGTGTAACAGTTCAGCCATCGGGCTGCACGGGAGAGGGAATCATGCTCGCATGATTTTCGAGCGGGCAGTCCGATGAGCTGAGCGCCCGTTTATGAGGAAAACGGCGGCAGCCGCAGTAAGCACGCAGTGCGGTTTACCAAATGGCTTGGGCTGAACTGTTACTTAGCCGTGCCGGGCAGGTAAAACCTGCAATTGACTACACACACACCCTGTGCTATCATAAACACCGCAGAGCGGTCAAAACAAAATAGAACATCAAAGTCATATGGTTTTCCTGTTTCAGAATCCAAACAGGCATATGGCTTTTTTTATTGCCCCGGCCTGTTTCCATACAGCGCCGCTTAACCACATACGAAAGGAGACTACTTATCCAAATGCAGGAAAACAATACTTTTATGAAAACAAAACCCGTCTTTTCCCTCCTCATCTCCATGTCCGTTCCCATGATGCTTTCCATGCTCATCCAGTCACTCTACAATATCGTGGACAGCATCTATGTGTCACGGCTCGGCACAGATGCCCTCACCGCGGTCTCCCTCGCCTATCCGCTCCAAAACGCCATCCTATCCGTTGCCGTCGGCATCGGCGTGGGCATCAGCTCCGCGATCTCCATCCATCTCGGCGCAGGGAACCAGGAGAAAGCCGACCGCGCCGCCACCATCGGGATCGCGCTGACTGTATTCCACTGCCTCCTTTTCATCCTGGCAGGGCTTTTCATCACACGCCCCTTCCTCTCCCTGTTTACAGACAATCCGGCAGTGCTGGGGGATTCCTGTGATTACACATACATTGTCCTGTGCTTTTCCTTCGGCTCCCTTCTCCAGATCGCATTTGAGAAGATCTTCCAGGGAATCGGGCAGATGAAGGTCACCATGTATCTGCTGATCGTGGGATGCGTGGTCAATATCATCCTTGACCCCATCCTCATCTTCGGCCTTTTAGGCCTCCCCGCGCTCGGAGTCGCAGGGGCTGCCATTGCCACTGTGATCGGACAGATCAGTGCCTTTCTCCTCTATATCGTGGTGTATCTGAGGAAGCCTTACGCCATACACATCCGGGCAAAACATCTCCGTTTTGACTGGAAGATGATCCGGCAGATATACAGTGTGGGCATCCCGTCCAGTATCATGATGCTCCTCCCCTCTGTCCTCATCAGCATCCTGAACAGTATCCTTGCCGCATTCTCCGAAGTATATGTGGCTGTGCTCGGCGTTTATTTTAAGCTCCAGACTTTTATCTATATGCCCGCCAACGGGATCGTCCAGGGAATGCGCCCGATCATTGGTTATAACTACGGCGCAGGAGAGAAATCCCGTGTCCGCTCCACTGTCAGATACAGCCTCGCCTGCGCGGCAGCGCTCATGCTCCTGGGCACGCTCCTGTCCCTTCTCATCCCGGAGCAGATCTTCGCCCTCTTCGACGCGGACACAGAGCTGATGGAGGCGGGAGTCACCGCTCTGCGCATCATCTGCCTCGGATTTTTAGTCTCCGCTGTGGGCATCATTTACTCCGGGACATTTGAAGCGCTCGGCAGCGGACGGAACTCCCTGATCATCTCTCTGCTGCGGCAGTTTGTGATCACGATCCCTCTGAGCTTCATCCTCGCAAAGCTCTGCGGTCCCATCGGCGTCTGGATCTCATTCCCCGCAGGGGAGCTGTGCGCATCGGCCGCAGCATTCTTCCTGCTGGCACATTATGAAAAAGGGACTCTGTCGCCCTTCCGCCGGCAGGGGCGCATTTCATAGGCCGGAGCATTAAAAAATACCCTGGCAGTAAGACACATCCTTTTTCCGTGTCTCACTGGCAGGGTATTTTCCCCGGATCTGTTCCTTTATGATCACAGTCCTTTATTATTCCATTTCAAAATTCGTAAAATACTGATGCGCAAGGTCCTCGTCCTCCCCGCTGACGATCAGCCGCATCGGAAGCCCCAATTTGATGGACATCAGCCCGAGAAGAGACTTCCCGTCGATACGGAAATTCCTGTTCGACATATCCGTAACGTCAATGTCTGACTTCATCTTCTGGCATGTATTGCAAAAACTCATCAACTGCCCTGATGAGGCAAACCTGATCTTTTTTTCTACCATTTCCTTTTTCACCCTCCTGTCTCACGTATGTATCATACTGACACTGCCACAGTATATAATAAATGCGCCGGACAGGCAAGAGAAAAATAGAACTGCGGATAACAGGACTTGAACCTGCACGTCAAAGACACCAGAACCTAAATCTGGCGCGTCTGCCAATTCCGCCATATCCGCTTACAGTTAAATGAAAAACGGAAACCCAATGTCCTGAGTTTCCGTCGTCTCATTTACTGAGCGTGCGGGGATTCGAACCCCGGACAACTTGATTAAAAGTCAAGTGCTCT
>ERZ1643246.1793-NODE-1793-length-22307-cov-20.559590_pt1 | contig 22307 bp, 22 predicted proteins | sample MGYA00579265_ERZ1643246 | MGnify/ENA primary metagenome ERZ1643246 (study PRJEB29033, sample SAMEA4952261) | chicken gut metagenome | biome: Broiler Chicken; feature: Gastrointestinal Tract; material: Caecum | place: Ireland | collected 2018 | study: Broiler...
CTTAGGAACTAATCAAAAGTTAATCATAAGGATTTTATCAAAAGTTAATTATATAAAATAGTAAATGTCAAGAAAAAATACTTGACATCTATTTTTTTAATGATATAATCTACTTGTATTATTGAAAAGGAGTGTTTAATTTATGGTAAAATTGAGATTACAAAGATTTGGTGCTCATAAGGCTCCAAAATATCGTATTGTTGCTGCTGATTCAAGATCTCCTCGTGATGGAAAATTCCTAGAGATTTTAGGTACTTATAATCCATTAACTAACCCTGCTACAGTTACTGTAGATAGTGAAAAGGTTCAAGCATGGTTAGCAAAGGGTGCACAATTGACTGTAACAGTAAAAAATATTTTAGTAGCTAATAAAGTTATTACTAAGTAATAAGAGGTGCTACTATGATAAAGTTTGAAGAGTTAATTAAAAGTTTAATTCTTCCTTTAGTTGCTTACCCTCAGGATGTTGAGATTGTTTGCAAAAGCGAAAGTGATACAAACCTTGAATATGAGGTAAAAGTAAATCCCAGTGATTTAGGGCGTGTAATAGGCAAGGGCGGATGTATTGCAAAGGCTATTCGTACCGTATTATATGCTGGTGCTTCTAAAGAAGGAAAGAAAATCCATTTAGATATAGATGGTAAATAGTAGCGTAAGCTATGGCATAGCCATAGCTTTTTAATTTATTTTGTTATAAATTTTACAATGTTGATTATTGCATTAATAAATGGTAAAATATTAAAGTCGATAAGTGTATACTAATGATAGAAATGGAGATGATTTATGTGCGTAAATCTGTTCAAGAAAGTTTGACAATGGAATATAATCCTACAATGTTTAAGAAAAAGCTTTTTTTTGATTTTTGTAAGAGATTATTTGACATAATATCATCTGGCTTAGCCTTGATTTTATTTTCATGGATTTTTATAATTATTGCTATTTTGATTAAGCTTGGTTCCAAGGGACCTGTTTTTTACGGCCATAATAGAATAGGTAAAAATGGCAAGGTTTTTAAGGTTTGGAAATTTAGAAGTATGAGAGTTGATAATAGACCATTAGAGGAAATATTAACTCCAGAGCAATTAGAAGAATACAAAAGAGATTACAAGGTAACTAATGATCCGCGTGTTACAGGAATTGGAAAAATTTTACGTAAAACATCTTTAGATGAGTTACCACAATTATGGAATATTTTTATAGGGCAAATGTCTGTTGTTGGTTGGAGACCTATTTTAGAAGAGGAATTTTTAAGATATGGGAATAATAAGGAATTATTAATTAAGGTAAGACCAGGCTTAACAGGATATTGGGCAAGCCATGGTAGAAGTGATATTGCTTACGATGAACGTATAAAAATGGAGCTATATTACGTTGTTAAAAGAGGATTTTGGATGGACATAAGAATTTTATGGCATACTGCTATTGGTGTATTTAAAGGAGATGGAGCTAAATAATGAAAGTTTTGCATATACCTAATTACTATTATCCACATATTGGTGGTATTGAGCAGGTAGCTCGTGATTGCGTTCATTCCTTAAGTGGCAAATGTGAACAAAAGGTAATATGCTTTAATCATGAGAAGGATACAATTAAGGAAATAATAGATGGTATTGAAGTTACCAGGGTTGGTTCATTTGCCAAAGTGGCATCCCAATCATTATGTCTACATTACAAAAGAGAATTAAAAAAAATCTTAAAGGAATTTAGTCCTAATGTAGTTATTTTTCATTATCCTAATCCTTTTGTGGCATACTACTTAATGAGGTTTTTAAAGAAAAAAAGCTTCAAATTCATTTTATGGTGGCATTTAGATATTACTAAACAAAAACTTTTAGGCAAGCTTTTTAATACTCAAACTAGAAAGCTTTTATCTATAGCTGATAAAATTGTTGTTACTTCACCAAACTATCTTCAGGGAAGCAAGTTTTTACCACAATATAAAGATAAATGTAGTGTAATTCCCTGCTGTGTTGACGATAGTAGATTAAAATATAGTCAAAATGAAATTAATTTAGCAAATCAAATAAAACAACAAAACAATGATAAAATTATTTGTTTTGCTTTTGGAAGACACGTTGAATATAAAGGACTTACTTATTTAATTCAAGCAAGTAAAATTTTAACAAATGATTTTAAAATTTATATAGGTGGTAGTGGTCCTTTAACAAATGATTTAAAGCAAGAGGCTTTAAATGATGAAAAAATAGAGTTTTTAGGAAGATTATCTGATGAAGATTTAAAGGCTTATTTATTGGCCTGTGATATTTTTTGTTTTCCATCAATTACCAAAAATGAAGCTTTTGGAATAGGTTTAGCTGAAGCTATGTATTATGCTAAACCAAGTGTAACATTTAAAATTGCTGGTAGTGGCGTTAATTATGTTAGTTTAAATAATGTTACAGGTATCGAAGTAGAAAATAAAAATGTAGAGGCTTATGCTAAGGCAATTGAAGCTCTTAAAGATAAGTCTTTAAGATTAAAATTAGGTACTAATGCTTATAATAGAGTAATGGAATTATTTACATTTGCTCAATTTAAGGATAATCTTGAAAAATTATTAGAAATAGGTGAATGAGATGAGTATAGCAATTGATGCTAGAATGATAGAAATGTCAGGAATAGGAACATATATTCAAAATTTAATTATTTCTGATATATATGATGTTGCTATAGGAGATGAAAAATTAATTCATAAATATAATCCAAGAATTAAGGTTATCTCTTTTGATGCCAAAATTTATTCTTTGAAGGAGCAATTATTCTTTCCATTTAAAAAATTAAAAAAATATAATGTTAGTCTTATTCATTTCCCACATTATAATGCTCCAATTTTTTGTAAAATTCCTTTTGTCTCCACAATTCATGATTTAACGCATTTGATTTTTCCCAATTTTATGAAAAATAAATTGGCACGAATTTACTCTAAGATTTTAATTAAACACTCTGTAAAAAAGTCTAGAAATATTATAACAGTTTCTGAAAATTCCAAAAAAGATATAATTGATTTTTTTAAAGTAGATAAAGATAAAATTACAGTAACATATAATGCTATAGATTCTGATTTTCACTATAGTAATAGTGACTTATCATATTTATTTGAAAAATACAAAATAGATAGTCAAAAATTTATCTATTTATATGTTGGTAATTTGAAGGAGCATAAAAATTTAAGCCGATTATTAAAAGCTTACTCTCAAACAAAATATTTAGATAAAACGGTGTTAATATTGGCTGGTAAGGCTTTTGAATCTTTGGATTTAAAGTCTTATGAGAGTAAGTTAAATATAAGTTCGAATGTTATTCATACAGGCCTAATAAGCAAGGGTGAGTTAGTTGATTTATATAATTTAGCAAATGTATTTGTCTTTCCTTCCTTGTATGAAGGATTTGGAATTCCACCAATTGAGGCTATGGCTTGTAATACCCCAGTCATTAGTTCTAACACCTCATCTTTACCAGAAATTTTGGGAGATGCTGCACTGTACTTTGATCCTTATAGTATAGAGCAAATTACAAATGCTTTAAACAATATATATGAAAATGAAAAACTTCGTTTAGATTTAGTTCAAAAAGGTAGAAATCAGATAAAAAGATATGATTGGAGAAAAACTGTAGAACAGACCCGAAAAATTTTAAATCAATGAGAGGAGATTCAAAATGAATTCTGGTAAGAAGATTGTTTTTTTAATACAAAATTTTTCACGTCCTGCCGGAAGTGAAAGAGTAACATCTCTGCTAGCAAATAGTTTATGCGATAGTGGTTATGATATTTCTATAATTAGTATTTGCGGAGATAATACCTCCTTTTATTCGATTAATCCTAATATTAAGCTTTATACACTAATCAATTTAAGTGAAGTAGATAATAAGAGATATTTTTTTAAGGTTTTGTTTTGTTTGAAAAAACTGTTTAAGTCAATTAGACCAAATTTAGTGATTAATGTGTTTTCTTCATTAGCTATTTATACTTTGCTATTAAAGAAAAAATTTAAATATAAAACTATATCATGGGAGCATTTTAATTTTAAAGCTAAGGTTGGACTAAACACAATAGGAAGGAAAATGGCTGCTAGAAAAAGTGATTATATTGTTACATTAACAAATTCGGATAAAAATTATTATTTAAGTGCTTTTCCTAAAATGAGATCAAAAATTGAATACATTTACAATCCATCTCCATATGAAACGAAACCAATTGATTTTACTAAAAAAGAAAACAGTATTATTGCTGTTGGTAGATTAACATATCAAAAAGGGTATGATTATTTAGTAGAGGTTTGGAAAATAGTTGAAAAATATATTGATTGGAATTTATATATTTATGGTCAAGGTGAAGAAAAAGATAATTTATTAAAACAAATATCTATGTATAATTTAAAAAATATTCATATTTTAAATCCTACTAATCAAATAGATAAGGTTTATGAGAAAGCCTCTTTATTTTTATCTACGTCTCGTTTTGAGGGCTTGCCTATGACTATGATTGAGGCCCAATGCTTTGGTATACCTATTATTTCTTTTGATTATGATACTGGTCCTAAGGATATAATTATTAATAATCATAATGGTATAATTATAAGTGGTGAAGATAACATAAATAAAATGGCAAATGCCATTATTGATTTAGTAAGTGATAAAGAAAAGTTAATTTTGTATTCTGAAAATGCCTTGCAGGATAGTCAAAGATTCGATAAAAACATTATTATGGAAAAATGGTATGAAATATTAGGTGAATTGCTATGATAATTTATCCAATTACGTTTATACTTTCATCATTGTTTTTTTATTTAGGTGAAAATTTTAAAAAAAATAAAAAAACATACATGTTTATAGGAATTGCTATTCCAATATTAATAGCAACTATTCGAGCTGAATCGGTTGGAATTGATGTTTTAACGTATATGAAGCCACTATATTTATGTTCTAAGGGGGCTGATTCACTTACTGATTTTTTTCACGATTTAAAATCAACTCCTGCTTTAGAATATCTTGATTATGGATATGCACTTATAGGTTATTTTGCGACAAAAATATTTCATGGTTTATGGGGTATTTTTTTAGTTAATGCAATATTATGCATTGTGCCTGTTTATTTAGGATTAAAATATTTCAATAATTATTTTAAAAAAATAAATTATCCTCAAATTCCAATATGGCTTGGCATGCTTACTTATTTGGTAATTTTTTATAATAATTCACTAAATCAGGTAAGACAGATAATAGTGTGTGGATTATTATTTTTAGCAGTAAGTTTATTATTAAATAAAAAAATTTTTGTTCCAATTTTATTATTTTTATTTTGTTTAACTATACATATATCCGCTTTAATATTTTTAATATTTTTGATGATTATTTTTATAAGTTGGAAACAAAATAAAATTTTAAATTATATAAGTTTTATTTTCTTAATTGCTTTTTTCTTTTTTGGAAGACAAATATTTTATTTAGTAATGTATATATTGCAAAATTTAAAAATAATTCCTGATAAATATTTAGGTGAGATTTTTAATGTGGAATACCTAACATTTGATTTAAATATAACTTGGTTTATTATATCCTTGGCATTGTTGTTTGTCATGGGTTTGAGACTTTATATCTATAAAAAGACAAAATATAATGTTGGTGAGAAGTTTCCTTTTATTGACTTTATGCTTTTTTTTATAAGCCTTTGCTTTTTTTCTTTATTCCCTTTTGCATCATATTTTATTAGTTTTGGTAGGTTACAATTATATTTTTTCATATATGCTGTTTTAATTATTCCGATGATACCATTTTTCTTTAAAACAAAAATACCTTTAGATAATCAAATTAATTTACTACCAGTTGTTTTATTACTTTTATTTTATTGGGTGGTAGGAGTTGGCTTAACAGATTTTACAGGGACATTAAATTATTTATTTTTTTGGCAATAGAAGTGAGGTTATTTTATGGATAATATATTAGTAGTAGGACTTTACCCAACTGAAGCTTGTCCGACTTTTACATTTCAGTTTTGTTTAAGCTTAAAAAAACAAGGTTATAATGTTCATGCAATATTACCAAATGATATTGTGAATATTCAAGAATGGGAGTCTAATTTTAATGATGAAAACCTTATTTTTTTAAATATTACTAAAAGAAAAGGAATTCTGGGAAAGATTGATAAATTTATCAACCCAGCTAAATTTATTTTTAATAAGCCCAAGCTATTTAAAAATATCTCTAAAATAAAGTTTTCGTATATATTTTTTACATTTCATCATAGTTGGAATTCATTATTATTTGGTATAAAGTCAAATGTAAAAATTATGTTTGTTCATGATCCTATACCACACTCTGATGAGAACAAAAAGAAATTATTAAATCAACGTAAACAAATTAAATGTATGGATAAATTGATAGTATTATCTAAAAAATTTATTGATGTAACATCTAAAATGTACAATTTTAACAAAGAAAATATTTATTTTATGCCTCATTGTTTAATGAATTATAGTGATCATAGTTGTAATTACCAACTAAATGAAAATTTAAAAATTAGATTTTTATTTTTTGGTAGATTAGTAAAATATAAAGGGTTAGAATATTTAATTGAGGCATATGAAAAATTAGAAAAAGAAGATAATAATGTTGAACTTGTTATTGCAGGAAATGGTAGTTTTGACACCTATTGGCAATCTTTTTCTATGTTGAAAAATAAGAATTTGATAAATAGATATATAGCTGAATCAGAAATTGAAGAGATTTTTTGTAAGCCAAATACTGTTTGTGTTCTGCCATATACAGATGCAACTCAATCAGGAGTTGTTTCTATAGCTTTTGAATACAAAATACCAACAATTGTGAGTGACACAGGTGGTTTAAAAGAACAGTTAAATGATGGAAAAATAGGTATTTATTGTAAGCCAAGTGACTCTGAATCCTTATATCAGTGCTTAAAAAAATGTAGAGATTTTTCTTTATTAAAAGAACAATCAAATCTTATGGATGATTATGCAAAGTATCTTAGTTGGGATAATCAAGTTGCAATATTAATGGATAGGTTAATAAGGAAGTAAAAACAATGGATAAAAGAAAAAGTATTATTAATATCTGTGTATCAATCTCTTTTAAAATTGTTATTTTAGTAGTAACGTTATTAGTTAGGCGTTTTCTAATTAAATATATAGGTAACGAAATTAATGGATTAAATTCTTTATACCTTAGTATAGTGGGCTTTTTAAGTGTCGCTGAATTAGGTGTTGGAAGTGCTATTACATTTTGTATGTATAAGCCTATTATAGAAAATGATGTGGAAAAAGTTGCTGGCCTATATTGTTTATTTAAAAAGCTATATTTAATGATTGGTATTGTCATTTTGATAGCTGGTTTGGCCTTGATGCCTTTTTTGCCATATTTTGCTAAAGATTATCTTGAAATTAATGTTAATTTATATTTAACGTTTGGTTTAATGCTTATATCAATAGTATTAAGTTACTGTTTTAGTGCCAAATCTTCATTAATTACTGCCTATAAAGATAACTACATTGTTACGACAATTACATCTTTAGGGACTATTATGCAGTGTATTCTTCAAATAATAGTCTTGATATTTACTAAATCTTATGTTTGGTACTTAGTTTGTAGAATAATCGCTATCCTTTTCCAATGGATCTTAACAGAAATATATGCAAGAAAAGATCATAGTGACGTCATTAATTTGCATGTAAAAATAGATCCTAATACTAAAAAGTATGTTACTAGAAGTATTAAAGCAATGTTTATGCATAAGATAGGTGATATATTAGTCAATACGGCAGACAGTGTTATTATATCTATTTTCATAGGTGTAGTCTTATTAGGAAAATACTCTAATTATGTTACTATTGTGTCATCTATGATGGGTTTAATTACTTTATTTTTTACTCCGCTTACTGCAATAATAGGCCATATGAGCGCTAATGGAGATGTTGAAGCAGAAAAAAAATATTGTAACTTTTTTCATACTTTTAACTTTATTATTGGCTGTATCTTTTTCCTTGGATATTATGCTGTTATAGATGATGTAGTTGCTATTTGTTTTGATAAAAATTTGGAATTAGGTAGGGATGTTGTAATTGTTATAACTATTAATTATTTCATACAGTTTATGAGACAATCAATTAATTTATTTAGAGATGCAACAGGAACATTTTATTACGATAGATATAAGCCATTAATTGAGGGAACCATTAATATCATTTTATCGGTGATTTTTGTAAATATATTTGGAATAGTTGGAGTTATAGTAGCTACAATAATAACTAATATATTTATATGTCATATAGTTGAACCATATGTTTTATACGTTCATGCTTTTGATGATAATCCTAAAAAATATTATTTAAGAAATTATGCTTATATTTTCTTGTTTTTAATTACTTTGTTTGTCTTTACTTTTATCCGTATTGATTTTGATAATGTTTGGATTAGTTTTATCATAAATGGTGTTTTATCAGTAATGATTGCTATTTTTCCATGCATAGTAGCTTTTATATTTAGCAAAGATTTTAGATTCTATTTTAATAAAATATTATTAAAATTTAAAAGTAAGTTTTTTAAACGTAATGTAATTGATAATTAGTTAAAATAAGTATTCATTTTAAATCTAGAATTTAACAAGATATTTTAGAGTTATTATATAACTTGATTTAAAGATATCTTGTTATTTTTTTAATTTATACATTAATAATGTTTATTTTTATGATAAACTTATATAAACAAGAGGTGATAGTATGATAGAAGAAGGAATAGTTATATGCAGTAATGATAAGAAGATGGAAATTTTAAAAAATCAAACCGAACTTAAAAATTATACCTTTTTTTCTATTGAACAATTATGTCAAAAGTTGTATGGCTTTTGTGATAATAAGGCTATGCTATTTATGAAAGAAAAGTATCAGTTATCATTTGATTTAATAGATGAATATATAAAATATATTCCTTTTGTTAATGATAATACTTATAATAATTTAAAAATTGATAGTCTTCTTTCAGCCAAAAAGGCCCTTATCAATAATAATTATTTTATTTATGATAAAAACTTTTTGAATTTGCTTAAACAATATCCAGTTACCTTTTTAGATGTTAAGAATAATATATTTACTAATAGGTTAAGAGAAATTGTTAAAAAGTACACTATAGTTTATGATTATAATACAGCCTACTCTATTAATAAACCGATAGTTTATGAATTCAATGATATTACTGATGAATTATTGTTTGTGTTTAATAATATAGTAGATTTGGTAAAAAAAGGAGTATCATTAAATAAAATTTTTATATCTAATATTAATAGTGACTATCATTATTTATTAAGAAGAATTAGCTATAGTTATCATCTCCCTATAGATTTAAGTTTTAATGAAAATATTTTGAACACTAAAATTGTGAATGATTTCTTTAATTTATTAACAACTTCTAAATCATTTGATGAAGTTTTACAAAATTTAGATAATGAGTCTTTTATTTATGATAAAATTTTTAATTTAATAGTTGATTATGAATTAGAGGATAAAAATCCTAGTGAATTAATGGAATTTTTCAAGTATAAGTTTAAAGGTATTAAGTTTAATATTGATAAATATGAACAAATGATTCAAACAAATAAAGCATGTAATTTTTCTGATGATGAATATGTTTTTTATTTAGGCTTTAATTTAGGTGCTAGCCCTAAAATATATAAGGATGATGGTTTTTTAAATGATAATGAATTAAATACTTTAGGTCTTGTTGACTCTATCACTAAGAATAGTGAAGCTAAAGAGGAACTAAAAAATTTATTATTGCACACAAAAAATATTATAGTTACTTATAAGAAAAATATTGCTAGTCAGGAATGTTATCCATCTAATCTAATAAAAGAATTGAAATTAGATGTTAAAACAATATCTATTGAATATGGCTATAATAGTCAAGAGGATAATATTCGTTTATCCCTAAATTATACCAAGCTATTAAAATATAAAATGTTTGATCAATCATTAGAGGAATATGATATTAGTCATTTAAAATATAATAGTTATGATAATAAATATAAACATATTAGTAATCAATTATTAGAGGATAGGTTCAAAGTAAAGAAGCTTAAGATGTCGTATTCATCAATCAAAAGTTATTTTCAATGTCCATTTTTATACTTTGCTGATAGAATATTAGGGCTTAATGAGTTCAAACCAAGTATGGCCGCAAGACTAGGAACATTTTCTCATGCTGTATTAGAGGACAGCTATAATGCTGATTTTAGTTTTAGTGAAAGTGTAGATAGAAATACAAAGTTAAACGCTCTTGATGCTAAAGATAGGTTTTATTTTAAAATGGTGGAGGAAGTTTTATCTTCATTAATTGAGTTTAATCATCTTCATGAACAAGACTCACAATTAAAGCAAATTAAAAGAGAGCTTCATATTGAGCTTATTGAGGATAATTATGTGTTTGAAGGCTTTATAGATAAATTACTATATACTTGTATAGATGATAATGTATATGCAGCTATAGTTGATTATAAAACAGGTAAAGATGTAATTTCTTTAGATAATGTATATGATGGATTTCATCTTCAATTGCCGATTTATATGTATTTATTATCTAAGTATGAAGAATTTAAGAATAAGAAAATACACATTATAGGGATTTATCTTCAGAAAGTAAATATTATAGCATTAGATAATACGGTTGATATTATTTCTCAAAGACAAAAAAGCTTTAAACTTCAGGGCTATACGATTAATGATATTTCTTTAATTCCTATGTTTGATAAAACATATGATAAAAGTAGCTATATTCAAAGTCTAGCAACATTAAAAAATGGTGGTTTTAGTCGGTATGCAAAGGTTTTAAGTAGTGATGAGGAGAATGAACTTATACATATAGTTGAGGAATTGATTAATAAAGCCTATAATGGGATAACTAATGGAAATTATGAAATTGCACCTAAAAGAATAAATGGCGTTAATGAATCTTGTACATACTGTAAATATAAAGATATATGTTATTTAAAATATGAGGATATTGTAGAATTAGAATATAAACCATATCCTAAGAAAGATGGTGATGATTAATGGCATGGACATCGCAACAAGAACAAGCAATTTATACTAGAGGCTGTAATATTATAGTATCTGCTGGAGCTGGTAGTGGTAAAACTGCTGTTTTATCTGAACGTATTTTAGATTATTGTCTAAAGGGTAATGATATTAGAAGAGTTTTAGTTTTAACATTTACCAATGCGGCTGCAAGTGAGATGAAAGAAAGAATAAGACAAAAGCTTATCGACAATAATTTGGTTCAACAATCTGAGTATATAGATGCTGCTTATATTACAACATTTGATGCATATAGTCTTGCTTTAGTAAAAAAGTATTATTATAAATTAAATTTAGCCAAAGATTTAACAATTATGGACCAGGCCTTAATTGCTATAAAGAGAAGACAAATAATTGAGGCCTTATTTTCTGAATTATATGAAGCAAATGATGAAAGTTTTTTTAATATTTTAAAAAAATATTCTAAACAGGATGATAAAGAAGTAATTAATATTATTGATAAACTTTGTGTAAAGCTAGACTTAATAATAGATTTTGAAGATTTTTTTCAAAATTATAAATATACTTACACTACTAAAGAAAAAATATTAGTTATTGTAGATTTGTATGAAAGATATTGCCAAGAGGCAATTAGTGATTTTATAAATAATGTTAATAGTACTATTAACTATTTATATCAAGATTTAGATGCTAAAGATTTAATAATTAAATTGGAGGCTTTTGTAAATGATTTAAAAAACTTAAAAGGATATGATGACTATTATCAATACTTAAGTGGTTATAGTCTTCCTAGAAGCTCCTGCAAAATGTTAGCCGAAACTAAAAAGGCTAAAGAGAATTTAGCGAAGGAATTAAAAGAATTAAAGGACAAGTTATTCTCAAAATATATTTTTAAAGAAGATATGATTAAAGAATTAGAATATATTCAGGATGATATACTCTATATTTTGAATCTTTGTTATCAGGTTGAAAAGAGACTTTTAGAGTATAAAGAAAGTGTTATGATGTTCGATTATACCGATATAGCTAAATTTGCTATTGCTCTTGTAAAAAATAATGTCGAAATTAAAAATGAATTAAAATATTATTATAAAGAGATATTAGTTGATGAATATCAGGATACATCAGATATACAAGAAACTTTCTTGTCATTAATAAGTAACGACAATTTATACATGGTTGGGGATATTAAACAAAGTATTTATCGATTTAGAAATGCTAATCCTTATATTTTTAAAGAAAAATATGATTTATATGCTCAAAATAAAAACGGCTTAAAAATTGATCTATCATATAATTTTAGAACTAGAAGTGAAAGCCTAAGTGATATTAATATGTTGTTTAATAAGCTTATGACCGAAAAGTGTGGTGATTGTAATTATATTAAGGATCATCAAATGAATTATGGTTTAAAATTATATGATGAATTTAAAGATGATATTAATTATAATCTAGAGGTATTAAAATATTCTAAGGATTCATTTGAAAATTTTACTAATGAAGAGATTGAGACTTTTATAACAGCTAAAACAATTAAGAGTATGATAGAAAATAGAGTCCATGTTTATAAAAATAAAGAATTTCAACCGGCCTCATATAGTGATTTTGCCATACTAATAGATAAAGCTAAAAGCTTTTTGACATTCAAAATGATTTTTGATTATTTAAATATTAATTTATCGATAGAGGCAGATATGGATTTAAAGGACTCAATTTTGCCGAAGTTATTTTCTAATATTTTATTGGTAATAAATAAAATTCAAAATAATAATTTTGATATAGAATATAAGCATGCGTTATCCTCAATAGCTAGAAGCTTTATTTATCAATATAATGATGAAGATATATATAAATTAATAGTTTTAAAAGTACCATACCCAATTTTAGAAGATTTCAAGGAGTTGGCTAGTAATATTAATGTTTCTTATCAACAGCTATTTTATAAAATAGCCTTAAAACTAGATATTTACAACAAGCTTTCATATATTGGCGATGTTGATAATTCAATTGGTGTTTTGGAATATATTTATAAAATTTTTGATATGCTTCAAAATTTAGCAATGCCTATATCTGAAGCAGTTGATTATTTAGTTGGTGTATTTAATAGCGATATAAAGTTATCATATAAGCTTCAATCTAGTAACAAAGATTCTGTAAAAATAATGACAATTCATAAGTCTAAAGGATTAGAGTTTCCAATTTGTATTTTCCCAATGCTTTTAAATACCTTTAATAAGGAAGAAATTAAGCAAACAGTTGGTTTTAGCAAAAAATATGGAATATATATACCTTTTGCTGATGAGGGAAGATCTAATACAATTGTGAAAACGTTAGTTAATAAGGAAACCTTAGATGAGGATATATCTGAAAAAGTAAGGCTTTTATATGTTGCTTTAACTAGAGCTAGAGAAAAAATGATTTTAATTTTAAATGATGACGAAAAGGAAATAACCTCAACAAATAAATTTAGAAGCTTTCAAGATATGATTAATTATGCCAATGTTTACTCATCCTATATAAAAGAAATTTCTTTGAATGATTATAATATTACATCTAATTACAAAAATCAAAGAATTACCACTGAGCGATTAAGTAAAGGTAAAAAGCTTAATTATGATATTTTATCGTGGCCTTTAAAATTAAGCAAAGAAAAGATATCAAAAAAGATTACTAAATTACCAACAAAGGAAATTAAAAATAATATAAAGTTAGGTCTTGAAATGCATAATATTTTGCAAGCAATTGATTTTAAAAATATAAATTTGGACAATATCGAGGCATCTAGTTTTATTAAAGGTGTCTTGAAAAGAGTTTTAAATTTAAATATTTTTAAAAATATTAGTATTGCTAAAACATATCATGAACATGAATTTTATTTTATAAAAGATTCTCATGAATATCATGGTATTATCGATTTATTTGCAGTTTATGAAGATCATATTGATATATTAGATTACAAGCTAGCTAATATAGAAAGCCTAGAATATATTAATCAGCTTAAAATATATAAAGAATATATCAAAACAAAATGGGATAAAAGAATAGATGTATATTTATTGTCCTTGATGAATGCTGAAGTTAAGAAGCTTGATATCTAAATTGTAATTTAGATATAAATATAATATAATTTAGACGAGGTAGATTAAAATGAAATATTATAAATGCGGTCATATCATGACAACTCACGGGCTTAAAGGAGATTTGAAGGTTAATCCTTTAACTGATTTCAATCGTTTTTATCCTAACAGCAAACTATATATATTACATAATGAAAAATATGTTGAAGTAATTGTTAATAAAAGCGTTCCATTTGGGAAATATCTTTTAGTAAGCTTTAAGGATTACGACAATATAAATTTAGTTGTAAAATTTCATAGTGATGATATTTATATTTGTGAGGAAGATAGAAAAGATGATCTTTCTGATGATGAATTTTATTATAGTGATTTAATAGGAAAAAAGGTAGTTAATCAAAACAATGAAGATAGAGGAGTAGTAGTAGAAATCCAGCAACTACCACAGTCTCAATATTTAGTTGTAAAGTATAATGATAAAAGAGTTTTAATTCCTTTTATAAAAGAATTTATAAAGGAAGTTAATGATAATATAGTTGTTAACGAAATAGAGGGATTGTTTTGAAAATAAAAATATTGACACTTTTTCCTAAAATGTTTGAAGGATTTATAAATGAATCTATCATAAAAAGGGCAATAAATAAAGGAGTATGCCAAATCGAAGTAATCGATATTCGAAATTACTCATTGGATAAACATCATCATGTAGATGATACACCATGTGGTGGTGGTGCAGGTATGATTTTAGCTGTTGATGTTGTTCATAGGGCCATAAAGGATAATTCAAATGAAGAATCTTATATTATTTTAACCTCTCCTCAGGGGAATACATTTAATCAGAACAAGGCTTATGATTTAGCTAAAAAAAAGGAAATTGTATTGGTATGTGGTCACTATGAAGGCTTTGATGAACGAATCTTAAAGTATGTCAACGAAGAAATTTCAATAGGAGATTACGTTTTAACAGGTGGAGAGATACCAGCAATGGCTATATCTGATAGTGTTATTAGACTTTTAGATAATGCTATTAATTTTCAATCTCACGAGGATGATTCTTTTTCTACAGGTCTATTAGAGTATCCACAATATACTAGACCAATAGAATATGATGGTATGAGAGTTCCTGAAGTTTTATTAGGTGGCAATCATAAGCTTATAAATAGATATCGTCAAAAGGAAAGTCTAAAAAAAACCTATTTAAGGAGAAAGGATTTATTAGAGAAATATAGCTTATCAAAAGAGGAGAAGGAGCTTTTAGATGAAATTATAAAAGAGCTTAACTCTAAGTAGTATAAATAATTTAATAAAAAAGCATAATAGTAATGGTGATATTATGAGGCTTGTATCAAAAATATATCATTTTGTAGTCGATCCTAAAATCCCAACCTTATCAGGTGCTTTATGCTTTTTTTTATTGTTAAATGGTGGATCCTATTTGTTTTTATTTGTTTCTATTTCATCTTTCTTTTTTATTGATTATACACAGTATATTAATAGTCTTAGTGATGGAATAGTAAAGGATATTATTCTTTATTTGTTGCAATATAATAGTAATTTGTCTATTTCTATTTTTTTATTGATTAGCAGTATTTATTCCTCATCAAGCCTTTACTATCATTTTATGCATATTTGTGAGGTTATAACTAAGCAAGCAATAGATTACAAAATTAGTAAACGAGTTCAAGCCTTAATTTTCGTACCAATTGCGTTATTAATAGGCGTTTTTTTTATTTTGGTAATTTCTTTTTTACAATATTTTTATAGAATTATTTCAACTATTTTTTTTATGCTATATTTGTTTATCTTAATATATTTATTAAATAAAATTGCTTTAAGAAATTATAATTTTTATAATCTCTATAAAGGAATATTATTTAGTTTTTTATATATAGTGGTTTTTTCTATTTTGTTTGGCGTATATTTAAAACTTTTTTCCAATTTTAAATTAGTATATGGAGTTTTATCAACTATTATTATTTCTCTATTTTATTTATATGTTTGTATAATAGGATTTTTTTTAGGATTATATATCAATTGTAAAAATTTAGATGTATCTAAATTTTTATTTTCTAAAGAATAATAATGGAGGTCTTAATATGAAAAAATTGATATTTTTGGCTTTCATTTTACCAATATTATTATTTATGCCATATTCATACGCAAAAGGCTATGGGGTTGGTAGAAATAAAAAAGGAGAAAGACCAAATGTAAATGATAAAATCATAACTGATAATAATGGCTATTGTATTGGTCAAGATACTAAGGATATTTATTTAACTTTTGATTGTGGATATGAAAATGGTTATACTGCAGCCATTTTAGATACATTGGCCAAGACTAATACTAAAGCGATATTTTTTATAACCGGTCATTATCTACAAACGAGTCAGGATTTGGTTCAAAGAATGCTAGATGAGGGTCATTTAATTGGTAATCATACCTACTCTCATAAGGATTTTACTAAATCTACTGCTAGTGAAATTCTAACTGATGTAAAAAAACTTGAGGATTCATTTTTTACCAAGATGGGAGTTAAAATGAGCAAGTACGTACGCCCACCTCGTGGTGAATATAACGAAATGAGTCAAAAGCTTTTAAAGGACAATGGGTATAAATCAATCTTTTGGTCATTGGCATTTGTTGACTGGAATAAAGATGTCTGTCATGGTAATCATTATAGCTATGATAAGGTTATGAATAAAATTCATAATGGGGCTATTATATTAATGCATACCGTGGGAAAGGATAATATGCTAGATTTAGAAGATATAATAGTCGATTTAAAACAAGAAGGATATGTATTTAAAACTGTTGATAATTTGTGATATAATAGTCACAAAGGATTGGTGGTTTTATGGCACAAAATTATATTATAGTTTGTGATGACTATTTGGCTATAAATGAATATATTGATAAGATTTGTCAAGATATTAAGGTTGAATATGATAAATTCGATTATGATTTAGATGATGATGGATTATATAGCATAGTTGATGAATTGAGCACCATATCTCTTTTTGATAACTTAAAGGTTGTTGTGGTAAAGTCGATAGATAAAATTACTAATTGTAGTGCTAAGGCTTTTAGTGATTTGTTAAGTGCTATGAATAATTTAGAAAGTGAGAATATTTTGATAATGACCTCATTAAAGGTTTTACCTGATAATGAAAGAATTTCTAAATTAAAAAAGTATAGCTCACTAATTGATCTTAGGCTAAAAAACAATAATCTAAAAGAATATATAGATAGACTTATAGCCACTAATGGTTTTAGCATTGATGAAAATGCAGTGACATTATTGTTATCTTATAATTTGGAATTATCGGAATTAAGTAATGACCTAAAAAAGCTTATGTGCTATGATTTTGATAGTAAAAAAATAACTGAACAAGATGTAAAATTGCTAGTTAGTCGTCCACTTGATGATAATGTATATCAGCTTATAGAAGCGGTATTAGATAAAAATTATAGGCATATTTTTTCATCATTAAAAGATTTTAAATTACAAAATATGCCATCATCTTATATTGTTTCTTTGTTGATTAATAAATTTCAAGAATTATATAATACATATATTTTATCTAAAGCAAATATGTCGCAAGCAGATATTGCTAATGTATTTCATGTATCATCTGGTAGAGCTTACTATATGCTTAAGAATGTAAAAAAGCTTTCATTAGATAAAATAAAGCAAAATTTAGAGCTTTTAAATGATTTAGATTACAATATAAAAAGTGGCAAGCTAGATCAAAATATTGGCTTGGAATTATATTTATTAAAATAAAACAAAAAACACCATCAAATGGTGTTTTTGTTTATGTATTACTTTAATGTATTAACTGCGCAAGCTAATTCAGACTTATGTCTAGCAACATAGTTCTTATGAACGATTCCTTTAGCTTGTGCCTTATCTAATTTCTTATAAGCAAAAGATAAAGTTGTTTGTGCTTGTTCTAAATTTTTAGCCTCTACAGCAGCGAATACAGCTTTCATTGCAGTTTTTAAAGATGATTTGAATGCCATGTTTGCTTGTCTTGCTTTTTCATTTGTCTTAATACGCTTAATTTGTTGTTTAATGTTTGCCATAGTTTCACCTCCATCATCACATGCAGTGTATATTATAACATTATAAAAATGCTAAAGCAAGAAATAAATTAAAAAAAATATTAGTTTTTGTATTAATTATAAAAAAATGTAGAAAATACAATTAGGTGATGAAATTGTTTAAAGGTAGAACTGATATGGCTATTGAGTCAATCACAACAGAAATTAAGTATGATATTGATAAAAAAATTAAGGGCATGCTATATAAGAAATGTTATGTAGACAAAAAATTATCTAAAAAAATAGGTAAAGATGAGGGAATTTATTACACGATTGATAATATTGATTACTATTTTAAAGCTAATGATATAATTAAACTTATAAGTGACATTATAAAAGAAGTGATATTAAATCAAGGTAATATCACTGATGTTTTAGTTGTTGGCTTAGGAAATCCTATGATTACGCCTGATTCATTAGGGCCTTTAGTTGTTAATAAAATTGAGGTTAATAGACATCTAGAGGGACAATATAACTTCCAAGTTTCGGCAATATCACCAGGTGTTATGGGGCAAACAGGTATGGAAAGTAGTGAAATTATTAAAGCCATATGTGATGATTTTAAGCCCAATTTAGTTATAGTAATTGATGCTTTGGCATGTAATGACCCAAATAGAATGTGTCATTCAATTCAGCTTTCAACAGCTGGTATTAATCCTGGTGCAGGAATTGGAAATCATAGAAAGAAGCTTGCTTATTCAACTCTTGGGTGTGATGTTCTTGCTATAGGTATTCCTACTGTTTGTGATATAAATATTTTCTCTCAAGAGGTTAATAATGATTATTTTGTTACTCCAAATGATATAGATCAAGCTATGGATATCTTATCAGATATTATAGCCTGTGGCATTAACAAAGCAATTTGCTAGTTATTTTATGCATATAAAGTCTTGATAAGGCTTTATATGTTTTTATTTTTATTATAAAAGGCTGTAAAACTTTTTATCATTTTTATAGGGTGATAGCTTAATTTGGCCTTTCTTAGTCCTTCGATTCCTAAATCTTCTTCCCTATTTATATACTTAACCTTACTACAAACATAATTAGCCATTAAATAATTAATCATTTGTGAGGCTCCATGAAAATTATAATCTGCCTTTTCAAAATGGGTTATAAAGGTATCATCTTGATAAGTTCCTATGGAAATGGCAACTACTTTTTCGTCTACCTTTAGTATTAAACCATCAAGATTAAGCTTCTTTAAATTATGAAGAGCTAAAATTATAGCCTCCTCCTCACCGTTAAATGATCTTAAATCCTCATCATTATTTTTAATCCAATTATTTAAAAATGCTATGTCCTCAGTTTCATTATATTCATTTATAGGTATAACTTTATAGTTATATTTTTCTTTGAAGGAGTTGACAAAGTTTCTTTTAGCTTTATATTTTTTCCCGCCTAAAGTTGCCAAATCTGATGCTAGATAAACGTAATCATCATTATCTATAATATGTTTTATAGTGAAACTGTCATCGAAGCATTTTAAATCCTGTTCTTCAATATTGATGATAATTAATTCATCATCTTTTGTATAATTAATTAAATTTTCTATTCCCATTTTGGTATTATTCAAGGGAATAAAATATAAGTATTGATTATTTATTTTGCATCTTAGGTATAAAATATCGTCATTTATTGATATTTCGGTATTATAATAAGCTTTCCATAAAAATAAATCTGAAAAGCAAAAATCACAATTATTTTTTGGACTTTTTGATTTGTAAGCTTCAAATATTTCTTTATCGGCTATAGTTAAACTTCTAAACTGCATTTTATCACCAAGAGTATTATACACTTTTTCATGTATTTTTAATAATATTTTTATACAATCATAAAATTTTCTTTTTCTACATATTCTATATGCTATAAATTATGTGGTGATAAAATGAGTAAGAAGAATGCTTTTTATGTTATTATTGGAGTTTTTGTTCTTGTATTAATATTGAGTTTAGTAGTTTCAAATAATGCTGATAGCGTCGAAACTGCAACAGAAGATATGGATTCTTCATATTATGTAGAAGCAAATAACAATATATTTATAAGATTTTCTAATATCTGTGATGATTGTTGTTATTACATAGTTGATATGGTACTAGGTGGAATCGAAAATATTTTTTCTTCTTTTACAAAAAATTAAAAGATTGAGTCTTCTTGAAAGTATGGTATAATTAAAAAGGAGTATTTTGGAAAGGAGTATTAATTTATATCATTAAATTAATTATATAGGACTATGACATTACCTAATAAACTTACACTTTTAAGAATTTTAGTTATACCAGCTATGATTATTTTAGCTTGTATACCTTATCTTAACGACAATTATATTTTTTTACAATTAACATATGCTAACTTTATAAATGTTATTTTGTTTTGCCTAGCTTCTATGACAGATTTTTTAGATGGTTATATAGCTAGAAAATATAATTTAGTTACAACATTTGGAAAATTTGCTGATCCATTAGCAGATAAGATGTTAGTATTAATTTCATTTATGATATTAATGGTACAGCCTAATTTGGTTGCCGATTTTAACTCAGTAGCATTACAGGTTGTTCCTATGTGGGCTGTTGCAATCATTTTATTAAGAGAGTTAATCGTTTCAGGAGTAAGACTTGTGGCAGCTCAGCGTGGTGAGGTTATCGCAGCTGGTTGGTCTGGAAAGGTTAAAACTTTTGAAACTATGATAGCTTTGATTTTTCTTTTTTTAAGTGGTTTAAATAATATTATCGCCATCATTGGTTTAATTTTACTCTATATTTCAGTAGTATTAACCATATATTCTGGATTTGAGTATGTCTACAAGAGTAGAAAAATAATATTTGAATCAATTTAAAAAAAATACTTTAATTCATCTATTATTTATATAGGAGGTATTATATGGCTGATAGTAGAGAACAAGCTTTAGAGCAAGCTTTAAAGCAAATAGAAAAAGAATTTGGTAAAGGCGCAGTAATGAGACTTGGCGATGAGGTAGATAAAAAAATTGAGGTTATTTCCTCAGGATCTATTTCGCTTGATAAGGCTTTAGGAGTTGGAGGTTTTCCTAAGGGAAGAATAATTGAAATTTATGGACCTGAATCATCTGGAAAAACAACATTTGCCCTTCATGCTATTGCCAATGCTCAAAAAGAAGGTGGCTATGCTGCATTTATAGATGCTGAGCATGCCTTAGACCCAGTTTATGCTAAAGCATTAGGGGTTGATATTGATAATTTAATTCTTTCTCAACCTGATAGTGGTGAACAGGCTTTAGAAATAGCAGAAGCATTAATCAAATCAGGAAGCGTTGATGTTATCGTAATTGACTCAGTTGCTGCTTTAGTTCCTGAAGCAGAATTAAATGGTGATATGGGTGATAATCACGTTGGATTACATGCAAGACTTATGAGTCAAGCAATGAGAAAATTAGCTGGTATAATTAATAAAACTAAATGTGTGGCAATTTTTATTAATCAAATTAGAGAAAAAGTTGGAGTTATGTTTGGAAATCCTGAAACTACAACAGGAGGAAGAGCATTGAAGTTTTATTCTTCTATAAGATTAGAAATCAGAAGAGGAGAAGCTATTAAGGATGGTACTACTATTTTGGGTAATAGAACAACAGTTAAGGTTGTTAAAAATAAAGTAGCCCCTCCATTTAAAACTTGTGAAGTAGATATTATTTATGGCAAGGGTATTTCTAAGACTGGTGAGATTGTTGATTTAGCCGTTAATAATAATATTATCAATAAAGCTGGTGCTTGGTTTTCCTATAATGGCAACAAAATAGGTCAAGGTCGTGAAAATGCTAAAGAATTTTTAGCGAATAATCCAGAAATATGTAATGAAATTGTTTTAAAATTAAAAGAAATATTATAAGTTTCAATTTTAAATTGACAAGTGCTTTTCAATAGGTTATAATAGAAAAGCACTTGGTAAGTGGAGTAATACTCAAGAGGCTCAAGAGGCTTCCCTGCTAAGGAAGTAGACCGGGTAACTGGTGCGAGGGTTCGAATCCCTCTTGCTCCGCCATATAGTATAGTAAGGCTAGAAATAGCCTTTTTTGTTTGTCTAAAGTTATACAGTGGAAAAGTTTTTCTAGTTAGTA
>ERZ1643246.1794-NODE-1794-length-22297-cov-6.615187_pt1 | contig 22297 bp, 21 predicted proteins | sample MGYA00579265_ERZ1643246 | MGnify/ENA primary metagenome ERZ1643246 (study PRJEB29033, sample SAMEA4952261) | chicken gut metagenome | biome: Broiler Chicken; feature: Gastrointestinal Tract; material: Caecum | place: Ireland | collected 2018 | study: Broiler...
GGTTAGGGTGTCTGACTCGGGCGGTTAAGGTGTCCGTCCGGGAGCGGCGTATTCACCAGAAAGGGAAACTGTCTGGACAATGCGGTTATGGAAAACTTTTTCGGACTGTTAAAATCGGAATTGCTATACCTGCGGACGTTCCAATCATTAGACGAGTTCTGCCAGGAACTGGCCGCTTATCTTGAATACTATAACAACAACCGAATCAAAGAAAAATTGAATGGGTTAAGTCCTGTCCAATACAGAATTCAAAACGGCTTTGCCGCATAACTCTTGTCTAACTTTTTGGGGTCACTTCAAAGAAAGAACCGCAACCTTGATACAATGAGTATCAAGGTTGCGGTTCTTTCTTTGTGTTGCGACGTCAACACTGGATATCGCTGACCTCGCCTTTATATTATATCACACTTTGACACGGATAGACCAATTTCATTGAGAGTGACACGGATAAATTAGAACTGACTCGGATAATCACAATTATATCAATTTATACTATCCCTCTCTCATTATCCTAGAGGACAATAATCTCTTCTTCAGAAAACCAGTTATTTGACAACGCTGTGCTTTTGACTGAATCGGCATTTTCTGTATAGGCCACAACCGCTAAACTATTCTGAGCCCTTGTACAGGCAACGTAAAAGAGACGGGCTGTTCTCGTAATACTTGTATCTTTACCCTCTCGCTCGTTTTGGGAATCGGTATCCGTTTTTGCTTTAGCACCAAATAGTTTTTCATAACTAAACAGAAAACCGCGAGCTTGTGCATCGTCCATAATGACCATAACTCTTGGGAATTCGAGCCCCTTAACACCCTGGTGAGTAGCAAAAGTCGTACCATCAGTAACATATAAAAAATATCTTTCCAATTCGCTAAACGAAGCTGACAGAGCTTTTCTTAGCGCAATTACCTTTTGACTTTCGCCTTCATATTGCTCTGCTAATATGTCATCTGTCCGGCTACTAACTTCAAATAAACCCGTATCGCGAATCGATCTTAAGGCATCTAAACATGATGGGATCTTATTGTCAGACCAAAGTTCCATTAAGGTTTCGACTGCATTTTCTGCCTTTTGCAGGATCTCAGCTTGGTCATCTGCTTTGGCCACAAGCGTCTTTTTATCTAATAGTGGAGAGTGTTTTCTAACAATCTTCGCAACCTCAAAGTCATTCTTTTCCTGATACGCTTTTACCAACGGCAACACTATTTTAGCCAAAATCGATAGTTCTGTAATAGATCCATTACGCAATGCTGTATCAAATTTTTTCGAATCGTTTAGTGGTATATACAAATTGGAAAAGCCAAATCTGCTTGCGGCCATGTGGTGCTCAAGAATCAAGCTCTTATATGCCGTTTTATCCTTCCAGCCGTCATCCCCAGTATCTGTGGCCATGGTTTGAGCAACCTTCTCCTCAATGGAATCTTGTTCAGCAGTAGACGAAGCAATAAACAGTCTTGCCATTCCAATGTCTGCGTCTGATCTTGCTTTCTGCTTCTGTTCATCAACCGTACTTCTGATTGCATTTGCTAGATCTACTATGCGCGTAGCGCTTCGGTGGTTCATGACTTTCGTCGGTTTAACCCAATCATCAGGGATGCAATCCGCAAGATTTTCTTTCCCATCAGTATAAATTCTTTGCATGGTATCACCAAACATACCAACTATAAACTTTCCCTTATGTTTCTTGCAGACATCAAGTAGGGCATCAATTAGCTCTTTCTTTGTATCCTGACTTTCATCAATGAGCAGTATCGGATATTTTGTTACTAAAATATTCTGCATTGTTGGCTCTTTCATAATAAAATCCGTACTCATTTTGATAACTTCGTTATGGCTAAGCGAGTCATAACCAACATTATCGCCGTTAGGATTGTAAGAAAATTTCTTTACCTTTTCGATTTTCTCTAGGCGTTCTTTCTTTCGCTTAATATCTTCAGCTCTTTTTTCACCTATCTTACCGCCACGCCCCTTAGCCTGTTTTTTCTCAAGCTCACTAATTTCCTCTTCAATAGACTGCCTAACCCACTCTTTGATATCTGTTTGGTAGGTTTTAACCAGTTCCCACAGGAAACTATGTATTGTGGATACAGAAAATATGGGTTTGTAATGCAGTCGTCTGGATATTTCATCGCATGCCGCATTGGTGTAGGTGATAACCGCAATTTGTTTGCCATTCATCATAAGACTTTCACCGCGTTCTTTATCGAGGAAAGTAAGAATGCTGATTAAACTTCTAGTTTTGCCAGAGCCAGCACCAGCAAATACAAAGAAGCATTTCGGATTTTTTTTAGAAAAGCAAGCTTGGATCTCCTGATCAACATGATCGTCGACATGGTCGTCTATGGATTCATTTTTCATCAATGTAGAATCTAACATTACGTTACTCCTCGGGCGTTAAATAATCTTGCAGCCACGCTAATCCTTCGTCGATATAAACTGGAACTGAAAGCTCACTGGGATCAACAGCATAAATCAAATCTAATGCAAACTCAGCTTTCTGATCGGATCTCCCATTTCGGAGCACATCATATACTCCTTGATGAAATTCTTCAAAAGAACTTGCCGACTTAATTTTATCGCTCACGTTTTTTATCAGACTACCTGTATCATCGACAGATATATTTTCAAAGAACTGCAAATTAGTATAGACAAGACAATCTTCAAATGTACTTGCGAGAGCCTCTACCTCGGCACCATTATAATCAATCTTCACTGGCGTCTGATATGCAATACGGATAGAATACTTGCATACACCTTGTTTTACAATTTTCTTCTGATCAGCTGGAATATCCAGCAGCTTGTCTAGATCTTTTTCCCCAATGATCCAGCCCGTAATAGTATAGTTACTGCTAATAAGACCTTTTTTGCGTTCTGGACAAACAGCTTTATGATGTCCCTCTTTTTCTGCAGTATCAAGGTCTGCAATAACAAGCGTAGGCAAGCACAGCTTTTCAATTAGCGGACTAAGACGGTGTGAGTGCCGCCCATTTATGCTTAATATCGATATGTATTTTTGGTACAGTTCCGGATACTTATTTCGAATAAAATGCGGTAATAACATACTTTCCGCCGATCCCTCCACAAGAATGGCAGCATCAGCAAAGAATAAATCGCAGTGGGTTGTCTGCAAATAGCGAGTGACGAATTTATCGGTTTCATCACCTTTTCCAAACACTTCAGAAAGATTGATTACTTTTGAAGTCGCAATATCTCCTTCTGCTCCCTCTGATAGCCGCTTAAAGTAGCGTAGATCAGCAAAATTAGTTTCTCGGGCAATATGACTGGAGTGGGTGCTAATCACTAATTGAGTATCAAAATGCCCGCTCTCCTTGATGGATTTATGATTTGTTAATACGTCATACGCTTTGCGAATAAACACTTGTTGTACTTGCACATGAAGATGCGCCTCCGGTTCTTCAATTAAAACTAAATGCAGAGGCTCTATAGCGAAATTATCGCTCTCTTGCGTTAGTTTAGCTTTGCCTTCACGCATCCAGTCATCCCTAAAGCGCATAAGACCAAAGACCATAGAGATTAAATTTTGATACCCTAATCCATTATATTTTTCCGGCAGCTTTAGCGTATCGTCGTTCTTGCTCAGCGCATACTGGACAGTGGAGTCATGTTTGAGCGCTTCACCTGTGGTCATTTTCGTTACAATGGTAAGCTTAGGATTCGCTACTCCGGGATATCCAAGACCTTCTAGCTCTCGAATCGCGGGCGCGAATTTAATTGCGAGATTTTCATCAAAAACCTTTTTAGCATCTTCAGTAGCTTTTAATATTTCTAAGTCTTCGGGCGATGGAGACTTTTCTGGATCGAGGTGTTTTTCGTAATAGCTGCGCATCTGATCTGACAATTGCCTTTTGGTTCGATCATTGCTGTCTGGGCTATCAGGATCCGCAAAGCCTCGCTGAGCGTCGATCATATCTATCTTAACAATTCCTCTCAGTGGGTTGTCTGTAAAACACTCCATTTCGAAAGGTGTAGCTTGTAAGGCATCTGCATTGGATTTGGCAGGGTCAAGAACGAACGCTTTTATTGAGAAATATGTATTTAGATTGCGGTCAATAAACTCACATAAATCCTTGGGGTACAGGTTGATATCCGTCTTTCCTTTTGTTTTTTCCGTTTTGCGTGCCGTAAAATAGACTTCCCTATAATCTGTAAACAACTTGGCGATGTTCTTTGGAAAGAATGCCAGACGTACACCCAGCTTTCCACTGCGCCATTTGAGTGTTGGAATTATCCCGGCTACATAATGTATCTCACTGTTAGAAACATTTAGCCAAATATCCATCTGGGGAACAAGTGACCCCCATTCAAGCAAGTCTATAGGTTCAGTACAGTCTTCTTGAACCCATGCCTCACCAATCTTGTTGATATCCACACGTTTAGAAATAGTAATGTCATTAAAGGCAAAATCGCGGCCGGCAAGGAATTTCCCCAGCGCGTCCATAGCGGATGTTTTACCGCTGTTATTTGCACCTACAAATAAAGTAGTCTTTTCGCTGAAATCGATATGGCATTGCAATAGTTTTCTAAAGTTCTGAATATCTACGGACTGTATTTTCATGCTGTACCTCCATTCCAGCCGCAATGAGTGACTTATATAAATTATACCATACAACAGGGAAAATTCAATTTGTAACAAGGTGACGCGTTTTGGAGGTTTACGTCCATAGACCTATAAAGCAGAGCGGAAAAATTATACATGCGTCTAGTAAATCTGCTACAAATGGCACGGAAACCAAAATGCACACTGACACGGATAATGTTCGGGACAGAAAAGCGCCGCAGGTTGCCCTGCGGCGTTGGTTGTAATGTACTAGTGGCCTTAGAGGGTAATCTTTACGATCTCGCCACTCGTTAAAGTAAAGGTCAGGTGGTTGCCCTTGCAGACTTTGACGGACTCCACAAGCTCGCTCCACCGTTTGTCAGTATAGACGGGGTTCGGATCGCTGCACTTTTGCAGCATTTTCCCGAACGCCTCCTTGACCTCGGTTTCCCGGAGCCTTGGAGAATCGCAAACCTCGTCACCGTCGTATTTGTGGTTACAGTACCAAACATCGTAGTGCTCGCCGGTACTGCGTAGTCGCCAGACCTTGTGGCCGTAGAACTCACCGCAATCGCCGCAGATGAGCTTTCCGGCAAACGGGTGCTTGGTACGCACCTTGGCCCGGCGTTTGGTGTACTCCGCCAGCATCTCCTGCACCCGATCAAACACCTCCGGCTCGATGATCGGGTCATGGGAATTATACACACGGACAGACATCACCTCTCCGTTGTTCTTTCTCACCTCCTTGGTGAGATAATCTACGGTATAGGTTTTCTGGAGCAGCGCCTCGCCCTTGTATTTCTCGTTGCTGAGAATACTCTTGACGGTGCTGACACTCCACTTGGCCTTGCCAGTAGGCGTTGGAACTCCCATTTCTGTTAGGAGCGCGGCGATCTCGTTGATGGTCTTGCCCTTGAGGAAAAGGTCGAAGATCTTGCGGATAATCACAGCCTCTTCCTCCACAATCTCCGGCCTGCCGTCCTTTCCTTTTTTGTAGCCGAGGAAGTGGGAGTAGGCCAGTGTGACCTTTCCGTCCCGCATACTCTTCTGCTTGCCCCAGCGGACATTTTCGCTGATGGAACGGCTTTCCTCCTGTGCCAGTGAGCTCATGATGGTGAGCATCATCTCGCACTTGGGATCAAAGGTATGCAGGTTCTCTTTCTCGAACCGCACCTCTACACCCACCGCCTTGAGTTCCCGCACCGTCTGGAGCGTGTCCACCGTATTCCGGGCAAAGCGGGAAATAGACTTGGTCAGGATGATGTCGATACCGCCGCTCAAAGCGAGGTCGATCATCCGGTTGAAGCTTTCCCGGTTTTTGGTGTTCGTGCCGGTGATACCGCGATCTGCGAACACACCGACAAACTCCCAGTCGGGATTGCTCTTAATATGGCGGGTATAGAAATCCACCTGTGCCTCATAACTGGATTGCTGCTCATCCTGCTCCGTGGAAACACGGGCATAGGCGGCAACCCGGCTTTTACGGGCTGTGGATGACAGCGGCTGCTGTTGCAGCGTCTTGGTTGCAGCTATAATCTCTATCTTTGGCATCTTACGTTTTTTCCTCCTTTCTGTGCCCCCTTAATGCTTTTTGCCGGGCAGCTTCGCGCATCTCATCTGTCCAGCTAAGACTGCGAGAGGGGTAATCCCAAAATACATTCACTGATGAGCCATCCCTTAATTCGTAGATTAGGTGGTTATGCTCTGGGACGGTGATGTGGGAAATATGGTCTTGTAGCATGGCTTGGCTCAACTCCGACACGTTTAGAACGGACTTAGTTTTTTCAATCAGTATGGTTTCTGGTATCCGTTGGGATTGGCAGACAGATTTTCCGTATCTGGTGTACTGGCAACAGATCCAAATCGCCTGGTCGCCGCTCTTAGCATTGGTGTATTTTCTGACGTAGGCACCTCCGCAACAGCCGCATGAGATCAGCCCAGTAAACAGTTTCTTGCTGTTGTCGTGGGTAGCGTTCCTGTGTGCCATAATCTCTGCTTGACGGAGGCTGCGGCGCTGGATCTCCTGCTGTACAGCCTTGAAGGTCTGCTTATCTATAATCGCATCGTGGCTGTTCTTGACATAGACCTTACGGAGTTCCCCAGTGTTTTTCCGCTTCTTTTTGGTACGGAAATCCTCATGGAAAAACTTTTGCAGTAATAGATCACCAGCATACTTCTCATTGACCAACATATCCCGTATGGATGTACTAGACCATGTGCCGCCAAAGCGGGCAGGAACGCCCAGTTCAATGAGCATTCTGGCGATCCTTCCGTAGCCCATACCGGACAGATAGAGGCGAAAAATCTCTTTAACAACCTCTGCTTCCTCCGGCACGATCTCAAACTTTTCTTCCACCAAACGATACCCAAAGATATGGCCTCCGGCGGGTTTGCCTTGGTCGTACAGCTTCTGGATGCGCCACTTCTGGTTCTCACTGGCGGAGCGGGCTTCCTCTTCGGCATACATGGCAAGCAGGGTCAGGAGCAGTTCTCCGTCCGGGCTGATGCTGTGCATATCCTCTTTCTCGAAGTAACAGTCTACGCCCAGCTTCTTGAGCTCGCGGATTGTTTCTAGCAGGATCACAGTGTTCCGGGCAAAGCGGGTCACCGATTTGGTGACGACCAGATCGATTTTGCCCTCCCGGCAGTCTTGCAACATCCGCTGGAACTCCGGGCGGTTGATGGTTGTGCCGGAGATCCCGTTGTCCGAGTAGATAGAAACCAGCTCCCACTCCGGGTGGGCCGCAACATAATCGCAGTAGTATTCTGCCTGGGCCTCCAGCGAGTGGAAGGCGGCGTCCTTATCCGACGAGACGCGGGCATAGGCTGCGACACGGATGATCTTCTGTTCCTTTGGCTTGGCCGGTATTTCTTCAATACGCATGGTTCTTACCTCCTGATAGTATTCATCACTCTGTTTCCCGGAAGAGTCAAGGCTTGATCTCGATAATCTCCCGGTTTTCTCTACGCCATTTGGTACGGCAGTAATCCGAGCAAAACAGCGCTCCCCGCCGTACCGTTCCCCGCAGCGGTTTATGACAATACCGGCAGAGCGGGGCGTTCTCTTTCTCGGCCTTCGTCTTCCGGGAGCCAGCGGCCTCCAGCCCTTTGCGCCTACAGATTGACTTCACGGTGTTGGGGGAAAGCCCCAGTTCCCGGCCTATGAAGCTGTAGGGGTAGTTTTCTCGCCGCAGGGCGGCAATTTGTTCTAATTGTTTTGTGGTCATGGTTTTCCTCCAATCCTTGGTAATATCGTTAGTATTCTTGTTGGACTGTGCGTCTATTGCCACCCGGCAATAGACCGCAGCTATGAATTTTTTCTCACTCAGGCATTTATTCTGCATTTTTGTGTCTCCTTTAGAAAATCCCCGGCCCGAAACGAGCCGGGGATCCTGTAATGTGCGCCCACTCAGATTTTACGGATGCTGTCTTCGCCATAGGCAACGCCAAGGCCGGAACCGCAGTCCCAATCGACAAACACTGTACCGATACTGTCCACCATCACAACTGTCCCCCGGTCACCGGGTTTTAGCGTGGTGTAGGGATCGTGCATGGAGAGGAGCTCCACTCGCGTACCGGCGGGATATGTCCGGCGCAGCTGCTCTACGATCTCACGGCTGGGGAAATTGTTTCTCATGGTTCTTCCTCCGTTTCTTCCGTAAGCGGGATCTCCGCAATGGGAAATGCGTCGTAGTTGCAGTTACCGCCGAACGCGGCAAAGATCTCAGCTTGCTTTTGCGGAGTGAGATCCTCCCAATAGATAGGGATGCTGCTGGGGGTTTCGATTTCCACGGCGGTGGTCTCAATATCGTCAAAGTCCCTTCCGCCGTCCAGCTCGATCTTCCCCCGCATCAGGCGGTAGATGGCCTCATACTGCGCTTCTTCGGCAGAGTTCGCCGCAAGCTCCACGGTAGTGGATGTCCGCTTAATTAGCGTAACCTCAAACCACTTCATCGCTGGCCTCCTCAGAGTTTCCGGTAGCGGCGTCCTCTGCATCAGCGGCACCGTCCGGTTCCTCGGGAGAGAAAGCAGGAGCAGGTTCCGATGCAGTAGGTACAGCCTCCTTCTTCGGCGGTGCGCCGTAGCGCCAGCCGCTGTTGCCGGTGAGATGGTTTAGCATCAGCTTCCTGGCCAGCGCATACTGAGCGCCCTTCATGCCAAGACGCACCATAAAGATACGCATCGCAAAGCGGTCATTGTCGCCATCATAGGGCTTGTCCAGAACGCGGGTCTGCTCACGGGCCATCTGGCAGAGAGCCGTGATAAACTGCGTGTAAGCTGCGGCCTCGCCATCCGCCCCGGTGAGGGTGAACCACGGGAAAGCGATCTCTTCCTCCGTGACCTCAACCGGCAGGGTGTCGGCCAGCACAGCGCGCCTAAACAGCACTTCTTTGTTGGCAACAATCAGCTTCAGGCGTTCCAGCGCATCATCCGTGAGGGTGATGCGCGGAATGCTGACAGCGAACTTGTGACCAGCACTGGAATCGGTGGCATCCTCGGATTCTTCCGGGGCAGCTGCTTCGTCGGGGTCAGCGGGAGCCGCCTCTGGTGTTTCCGCCACGTCGGGCGTTTCCGCGCCGTCTGCGGCCTTCATGGCCTCCGCCTCGGGTTGGTCGGCGGGTGCGGCCTCCGCTGCCACGTCGGGCATTTCTGCCGGGGTTTCGGCGGGGGCATCCTTCTCGGGAGTCTCCGCTTCACCCTCGTCCGCCGGGGCAAAGCCGCGCTCACTTAGTTTCTCAACCACTAAGGCAACTGCTTCTTTGGACAGCGTATCGGGGTAAGACAGAACACCGTTTTTATCGATGATGTAGTCACCCACTTGGTAGTCAAAGCTCGGCGCTCCGGCATAGACGACCTCAGAGAAGGTGATCTCAGAGAGTGCCTGCGCCAGTGCCTTGCGCTCTTTTCCCGTCACGTTAAAACTAACAGTCATGTTCTTTAACCTCCATTTCTTGTCATGTGCCATTATTCGTACTCCAGCACGTCATCCTCGGTTATGAGGAAGCGGCGCTCGGATAGAAACGTGTTCTTCCAGACCTCCTGCATCGGCAAGGACTCACAGAAACGAATCACTGCCTCGGTCAGCCCTTTATGAACGCCTCGTGGGCGTTTATCCCAACCACGCTCATAAGCGGCGATTTCTTGGGAAGTCCGCTTACTGATGATGTGCAGCTTGATCACCCTGCCACAGTCGATACCGAAGCCAGAGGCTTCGTCGCAGACTTTCGCCCAAAAGGGGTAATTGTCTACCTGGCCATGCAGCCAGATACCGTCTGTGGAGCGTACCGCAATTGTGTGGTCTGTCATTGCTGCCACCTCAGTGCTCGGAGCCGGTCATAATGAAGTTCCAGTATTCCTTCCGGTGTTCCTCCAGATAGATGACCAGCTCGTAGTAGCCTTTGCGATTAGCGATGTACTGTACCGTGCGGGTGTCCAGCATATTGGTCTCCCCGCTGTTGCGGATCGCCAAAATCTGTTCCCGGATTTTTTCAGTCATAGTAAACTCCTCCTTGTCAGTGGGTTCGGGATCGGCAGGGATACGCTCGGCGGGCTGCTTCTTTTCCCAGCCGGGGATGATAGTAGCCGCCGCATCATATTCGTCTGCGATCTGTTCCAGCCAGTGCTCCAGCTCATCCAGAGATCCGCCTGTCCAGCGTGGTGCGCCAAAAGGCTTCTCTGGGGAGCCGTCGCCGTACTCGGTGAGCTCCAGAGATTCGTCGGTTGCGACGAACTTGCCCTTGTAGACATAGAGGAACATAACGCCCTCCATGTACCGGATCACCCGCCACGCTTTATCGCTAAAGCTGTCGGGAAACCGGAGCTCAATGGCAGTCACCGCCGCCGTGGGATCGTTACGGTCAATCGCGGGATTGACCTGTTTGGCGAATGGGGTTACTTGGTGTTTCATGCCTAGCACCCCCTTCGCGATCCCAAGCAGCGGCGCTGCCGTTTGCGGGTCAAACTGTGCTTTACCATTTTCTCGTCACCTCCTGTGTGATGGGAGGCCCTTTGTACAGGCTCCGCGATGTACGCAGAAAACTCCGTACATCGCGGCCTCATGGTTTGTGATTGTTCCTAATGTGCTTCCGGGCCTGACCGGACGGTGCGGCATCTGCCGCAGGGGTAGATTTTCCTCCTTTCTTGGCTAGAGTTGGTATTGTCGTGGTGCCCCTTGCGGGGCATATTGGTTGGTACGTTCGGCTGGCGGCAGTGATGACTACCACTCGCCAGCCGCAGATTGTTTGCTATTGGGTTCGTATTACGATTGTGTCAGCATAGCGCCTCCCGGCTGAATTCCTGCGTAAGCAGCGGCTCCAGTTCCTCCGGTGTGATCACCGCAAAGAGCGGAGCGAGCTTATTGAAGGTCTTGCGGATTGCATCTTTTAGGGCATCCCGGCGGGCGTTGCTGGGGACGATCCACACCGTGAGCGGGAATACCCCAAACTCCTCCTGTTCCAGCCCGGAGCGGTAATACTCATGGTAGCGGCGGCACTGCTCGATGATGGCGGAGATGGACTCGGTGGCGAGATCCACCTCGATAAACCAACGATCCTCATATTCGCCGCAGAGGGTCTGGGCGTAGAGATCGGGCTTTAAGGACACTACCTTCCCGATGTGGGTGTATGGCCGCCAGCAGGTGGGCTCCAGTTCCAGCGCCTCCAGCGTGAGACCGTCGTACCGCGCACAGATCTCCCGGATCTGCATGGAGCACTCCGCTACCGCAAGAGTGTGCCGGATAAAGCGCTTGGAGGGGTCAACCACCCGCGCCCGGCGCTCAGACTTGTCATGGTCGGCGAGCCGAAGCAGCCGTTCCCCCGCCTCGGTGAGATACCACACGATGGTGCTGGATCCACCCTTGACGCCGCCCCGGCTGTGCTCCACCACGGCGATCAGATTGAGTTCCCGCAGCTTCTTCAGGTTGCGGTTAGCAGCACGGGTGTTGGCGGTAGAGGGTACTTGTCCTAAGAAGATCAGCCGACAGACCTGCTGGCTGGTGAAGAACCGGCACTGGCGGATAGCGGCGAGGATCTGGAGATCCCGCTCCTTCAGCGAGGGCAGAAGTTCCTCTAGTTGTCTGCGGGAATATCTGCGCCGCCCCGGCTCCGCGCCGGGTGCATTGCGGTTATGTTCTATGGAGGTATCCATAGAGTCGTTTCCCATAAGCGTGATGAAGGGCGCTGCTTCCGGCCTTTCCTCGGTAGTGTTCGTTGGGCGACAGGTCACCCGATGGGTCACCGAGTCTTCTGCCCGGTTATGGTTATCTACTGGGGTGTGCATTGGATTTTCTTCGCAGTTTATGGTTTGTTTGAGGTTGCGTTCTGACGGATTACCTAGCATCGCTTCCTCCTTCCGATGGGAGCGTCCGGTGTTTCTGGCGGTGCTGCGGTTGCTCCGTTTATGACGCTTAGATACTCCTGCTCCACCTCAGCGGCGGGCTTCCCGAACCGTTTCTGACTGACTGCTTTCAGTTCTGCTGGCATCCGGATGGCCTTCTCCGGCGGCAGGGTCTTGCCCCGGATCCAGCCGGTAGCCCTTCCCCCAGCTTGGAGAGAGGCATAGACTTGGTAGCGTGGGAGCTTCATGAAGTCCTCGGCGGTGAGCTCGGGAGCCATGGCTGCCACGGCCTTGGCGTCGGTGGCGTTAAGGCCAAACACGATCTTGTTGAGGGCGTTGGCGTCGATCCCGGCCCGGATGTTGGCTGGCAGCTGGTCACGGTATTGGTGGGCCAGTGTGAGGGACAGCCCCAGTCCTCTGGCCTGTGTCAAAGCATCGGAGAGATCGGTGGGTAAGGACAGATAGTCCTGTAATTCGTCAATATAGACAGCTACAATATGCCGCTTCTCCGGGGGCAGCTTGGCGCGGGAGAGCGCCAGCGTCCAGGTGAGACCGACGATCAGGGAGCCAAGGAGCCGGGCGCACTCGCCGCCGATGATGCCTTTGTTAAGCGGCACTAAGACGATCTTCCGCTGGTAGAACAGGTCGGTGAGGGAGAACTTCGGTTTGGCCTGTCCCAGCACGTTGCGGAGTCCCGGGCGCAGGGTAAACTGGCGGAGTTTGTTTAGCACCGGCTCGATCTGCTGCTGGCGGGTAAAGTCTTTGAGAGTGTCGAAGTTATCCCAGAAGGGCTTCAAGGCCACCTTGTCCTTGATGTTCTTTGTGATCCGCTGTCGGAACTGCTCATCGGTGAGAAAAGCCGGAAGCCACAGTAAGGACGCTCCGTCCACCTCCACCAGCGTCAGCAGCGCAGCGGAGAGCACATCTTGGATCCTGACGCCCCAGTTGTCTGCCCAGAGCTCCTTGAGGACGCTGAGAATGGCGTCAGCGATCAGGGGCGGGTTCTCGTAGCAGGGAAAGGCCAGCGGGTTGAAGCCTACCGGGCAGGAATCCGATGGGTCGATCACCACCACATCATCTACCCGTTCCTCCGGGATGCGGGCAAGGATGCTGTTGACAAGATCGGCCTTTGGGTCTATAACTAGGACACTGCGCCCGGCCCTGATGTCTGCAAGGATGAGTTTTTCCATCGCGGTACTCTTGCCGCTGCCGGTAGGGCCAACCAGCAAGGTATGCAACAGGCTGTCCCCCGGTGAGATCACCAGTTCCTGCGGGTTCACGGGATCAAGGCTCACGCCGAAGCTGCGGCTGCCTGCCCGTCCAACCGGGTGGTAATACCACTTGGGCGGCGGCAGTTCTCGCGGGTGCAGTTCCGGGGTTCCGGGGAGAGGTTCCTCTCCTGCGGGAAGAAGCAGAAAACTGCCAAGCTCCTTGACGGACAGGCGCAACAGGATATGCTTTGGTAGGTGTACATTGTTGAGCCTATCGGCGGGTTCTGCTTCAGCCCGGATTTTGACTCCAGCGGCTTCTAAGGTCTGGAGCGCAGACAGGATGGAGTTTACATGGTACTCCGCATCCTTGCCGGACGCCCCCAGACGGATGATGACGTTAAACTGATGTTGTTCTGCCTTCTCCTTGGCGGACTTACGGTGCTCCGGTGTGGCCGGGCGGATGTTGCCAAGGACGGCGTTGTACCATTTAGCCTCGGGGCTTGGGAACTCCTGCGGCACACTGGCGGGTGGAAACGCTCGGCCTAAGATGACTTGGACGACGGTTTCTTCCTCACCATGCGTTGCTGACATAGCCGCCAGCGCCGCCCGGATGGCCGACATGGTGACAGAGGTGTTAAGGGACAATACCGGGTGCGACACTTTGATGGTCTGCACGACCTCCACCTTCTTGCGGCTGGAGGCCGGTATAGAGTGGGTGCGGATGTCTCCGTGGGCGCGGATGGCATTCGTAATGCTGTTTATGCACTGGCTGTAAGCACCGATCTGGTAGCGGATCTGGCAATTCCTGCCCCGTGCTTCCCAGATGATGGGGGAACGGCGCTTCAAGGTGGCGAGGTGTGAGAGCATCTCCCACACCTCTTCCACCGTAAATGGGCGCTGCCAATCGACGGCTTGCCAGGCAAGCGTGTCATATGGTCTGCTCATACGAATCCTTTCTTTGTGGTTGTTAAATTGCTTTGTTGTAGTGGTTTATGGACGGGTGTCCCGCCAGAACTTATAGATGCGGTATCCGGCGACCCCGAGGCAGGAAACTACCGCGATGATCGCCAGCCCGACCCAAACGTCGGCGAGAAAGCCGATACCCAGCTTGATGAGGAACCCGCTGAGGGCGATAATAACGGCGGCCTCCAGCAGTCTGGCGAGCAAACTGCGTCTTGGTTCCATACCGCATCACGCTCCCTCCTTTGGCTTCTGCCCAGTTTCCGGCGCAGCGGCTTTGCCGCCGTCCTGTACCTTGGCGCTGTAGCGCGGCACCGGGTAGCCGGGGATCACAAGGTCGCTGTCGATCTCGTTGCCCCAGACGTCCCAGCCAGGCTGACGGCGTCGGGCAAACAGCTCCAGATACGGCCCGTCTGAGAGGCGCTCAATGATGGCGAACTGTTCCTCCGGCTTGTGGGAATGTTCCTGCACAGGCGCGAACAGCCAGCTGCCCTGGCCGTGGAACTTGACAGGTGCGTGTCCACGGGTGGCGAACAAAATTGTCTCAGATGAACTGCGGATGTAATATCCAAGCCCGAGCCTTGACTTCCCCCAGGTCAACATACTGCGGTAGGTAAACCCCCATGCCTTGATTACGTCCAGACCTTCCTGCAAGAGCCCGTTGGGCACCCAGAGATACAGGTGTGCGTTCTCTTCTGAGAGGTCTTTAACCGGCATGGCCTTGATCTGATCTAAGGTCATGAGTGGATAGTGGCGTGCGGCTCCCCGCTTGCCCTTCTGGTTGATATCCCAGGGCGGGTCGGCGAGGATGGTCTTATATTTGTTATTTTGTAATTTATCCATATTCCATGGCGTCCTTTCTTGTAAAAATTAGTTGTTTTATACTCCGATTACACCACATATTGACAGACCGTCAAGGGGTTTTCTGAGGCCAAAAATGCCCTTAAATTGACCGATAGGACACTTTTTGTAACCGTTTACAGAGGAAGATTTCTGGCGTTTTGTCAAACGAACACGCCGAAAAAATCTTGTAAAAAAGTCTGTTTTGTGGCGCAATTAGTCCGGATAGCCGTGTCCAGAACGGCTGGCCTCCCGCAGCATGGCGCAATAGGCGTTGAGGCAGTCGCTGTCCATCTGGATTCTCTGCTCCAACAGGCGGCGGAGTTTTTGGTTCTCCCTGTGCAGCCGCCAGCGCTCCTTGTTCTCCCGGAAGAATGCATGTTCGAAAAAAAGAAACCGATAAGGAGGAACCCTACCAGAATGCCTAACAGCACGATGATCTCTTCGTTTGTCATACCATCACCACCCTTCAATCCTCTGTACGGCGCTGCGGACATAGGCCGCCACGATCTCCCGGTAATGCTCGGTACCCTCCGGGTCGATGTTGGAGAGGCGGGCGGCCATGCAGGAGAGCGCCCCGGTGTGCTCCAGCGCGGCCTTGGTGAGCAGCGCTTGGCAGTGGTCGTACCCTGCGGCGATCAGCGCGTTCTCCACCATGGTGCCGAGGGCGGTTTCTCCCCGGCGGCTGAAGCCCCGTCTGGCCGGTACCATATCGAGGATTTCCCCGGTCACCGGCATGTCCTGATTTGCTGGCTCATAATTGATTCTTCTCATGGTCAGATGCTCCTTTCCTACTGACTCAGGTGGCTGTTCTCGCTGTTGTTCCTGCGAGATGCCACGAAGCAAAAAAGACGGCAGCACAGGGTATCTGGGTATCCAGATATCCCGTACTGCCGTCTAGCGGTCTGGCGGATTATGAGATGTACTTATGGTGTGGGAGCGCGGAGGTAATACTCACGCTCATCAATTTGAGCTATTACGCCCCCACGCTCGGTAAAGCAGGTGAGAATAACCCGTCCGTCAGGGTATAATTGCCGCTGGACAACTTGGTTATGATCTCTGGACTGCTCGATAAAGCTTCCGTCAGGCGCACGCCCAATAATAGAGTGTAGATGTCCCTTGGCTCTTGCTTTCCGATCCCTAACCGGGATACCGTCAATAATGTGAATAAATGTCATGGCAAATCCTTTCTTGTCGTGCCGGGGAGTTGATCAGGCTGCACACCGGCGGGGTGTTCCCGGGAGTTGTTGATGGCAAGAGAAAATGATATAATGTAACCAGCCCTCTTGCTGAAAATATGATAGCACCCCGCCAAAGTGACTGTCGACGAATGGCAAGAGAAAATAACGTGAAAAATCCGGGAATAGCCCAGATTATTTTTTCTGATTCGGTGAAAAGAGGTGAACGGGATGGGATTTTGGGAGAAACCGCAAAAGCGTACAGACGATCTGATATTGAAACAGCTGCGGAAGATAAGGAATCAGCGAGGAAAAAGAGTTACAGACACAAAGCCGCTGTTAGACGCAATTATTGCGGAAATCTGTGGTTTGAGTAACGTACGCTACAACTGGAGCGAAACGCAATGTGCGCGTTTCTTTGAAAGAGCAATCTATCATTACCTGCGTGGGCACGAGTATCTGGATCAGCTTCTTGCCGCATCGGGTTTTGGATCTAAGTACGAAAACAAAAAGTCCGCAGCTGCCCGCAGACGGATTTTTGGCGAAGATCATCCAGAAGATGCTGGGAGCAAAGATGACAGCACGCTTAGAGCACGGGAAGATAACCTACTCAAAGAACTTGCTGACAGCATGCGGGCGGAAGTCCAGAATGGCAGTATCACAGAGTTGCTCTTTACAGTGTTCACCGAGGCAGAGTTGCGGGAATTGGGGCTGGAAGACTTAGCGAATCAAGCCGCGCAACATGAGCGGACATTTTACGCCGACGGTGCGTCCCTCAAGACTGAGAAGAAAATCTGCAACCTGAGCAGTATCCCCGCCCGTTTCTCTGGCCGCGAATTGCAGCTAAAACAAATCGCAGATAATTTTAGAAATGGTGCTCGTATACAGGTTATCAGCGGTTGCGCGGGACGTGGCAAGTCCATCATGGCTGCCGAATATGCGAGGCTCCATAGTGAAGAATATCAGATCATTTGTTGGATCAATTGCAGCGACCGGCTGACCATAATGGGGGGGCGTCCTGAGCTTTTTCGACCATGTGGGGATCAAGCTGCCAGACTACTCGCCGGCAAGAGTAAGAAATACATTTCTCCAGTTTTTTGAGGAGAACTCGAACTGGCTGATCATCTTTGATAATCCGGCGCTCACAATTGCGAAACAGCAGGGCATTCTCGAAAGCTTTCTGCCCAAAAACCATACCGGGCATATTTTAATTCCGGCGCGTGCATGCTTGGAACCTTGGGGAGCCACGCTTGTGCGCTTAGATGCCATGACGGAAACAGAGTCGGCTGAGTTTCTGGCTGAAGCAATTGGCGAGAAGCAGCAAAAGTTTGGCGTAAACGACCTGGCCAAACGCCTTGGCTTAGAACCTGTCGTACTAGAGTATGCTGCTACGTTCATTCGGGAAACAAAATGGGCTAGGCCGTCTATTTATCCCCAATTGTTAGAAGAGCGTGGTGTCTATACTGCGGACGGTCAAAATGAGGCTGACGGCCAAAGATACACCATAGATTCGTATAGTGTCTTGCGGGCGGCATTCGATATTTTGATTGGCAATCTGCGCACACATGTAACTTTCCAGAACAATATGATAGATGCAGCGCTACTTGAGTTTCTCACGATCAGCCCATATATTAGCTCGGGCGGTACCATTGACATTGTTTTTCTAAGCCAGATTTTCCCGGTGCTCCCCAACATCTTAACAAGGGTTTGCCGAGACGATGGCCTTCGCAAACAGTTTCTTCAAAAGTTAAGGGGATATGCGTTTATAGAAGTACAGGACGGTGTTTTGCTCTATAATGACAGGGCGCGGCAAGTTACATACGAATACTTTTCTGATCAGCAAGTCTCGACCCTCACCCAGATAGCAGAAGCTATGGAGGCGGCGCTCATTGCTACAGACAAGAATCCGTATACTGACCAGGAAAGAGTATACATACAGGCTGCACATTATGTGCGGACCGTAGTGGCTGGGCTGATCACCTCAAAACCGGCAAGCTTTGAGGAATTACAAACACAATATCCGCACCTTGTGGCGTTGGACAATCATTACTACCACCAATGAAAAAACCAAATGGGAAAAGGCTGCGCCGGAGCGCAGCCTTTTTGTCAGTCAAAGCGATAGCTACTGAGATAGTATTTGTCCCCTCGGCGGAGGATGGACTCGTCAACATAGCGCTGGCCGTTTCGCTCCTCTTCAATCAGGGCGATCTCAAACTCGCCCTCGTTGCCAGTTTCGTCGCCTTCCTTGCCGTAATACTCTATGTGATACGAGTCCGGTTCGGATGCTCCGGCTCTGGCGACGGTCACATAGAAGCTAGGCGTCAGCTTGTCGAACATGATGACCCGCTCCAAAGGTCGGCTCCTTTCCGGCGCATGTAAATCTGCAAAGGCGAAACACAAAGTCCCATCATGGATACGGATCCTGAGCAGTCTCCAGCGAGGACTGCTTCCGCTACAGGCGGTAATGAAGTCGCGCCGGAGGGCTTCGTCGCTAACCTTGCAGACAGCGTCTTTCCACTCGCCCCCCACAACAGAACAACGAAGCGGCGGGCATTGGAGCGCATTACTGGTAACATGGTCATCGGAGTCGATGTGGTTGATAATGGAGTACGACGTACATTCAACGATAGTGCGGGTGAGTTTCATAGGTAATCCCCCTTTAGATTATGGTTTGATCGCCCGTCATGCCGAATGCATCACAAGCGAAATCGACCATAATCTGGGGAATAAGGTTGACTGATAAGGTGCCTAAACTGTAGTTTACTGCTTATATGCTAACATAATACCAAAGAATTGTAAACTATTAGGACATTTGTGCGGTTGCGGGGGTGGGGTGGTTTTGCCCCCACCCCCTGACACCACCTCCCCCAGGTCGCGGCGCACGCTCTCGGTGGAGGTCGGGAGAGAAGCTTGGGGAGCTACCTAACTAGAGCGGATACACCGCACTGAGGACCCGAAGCCCTTGCTGCCCTTGCTGCTGGTATACGAGCTACTACCATCGTAGTACAGGTAGTACTGGCGGGTGCTACTGTCCGCGGTAGCCGACCACCAGTAGCCGCCGGAGACGACGAGCGTGCCATAGCTGTAGCTCCCACTATAGACAGGCGAGAAAGCGGAGGTGTAATTAGTAATGCCGTTTTGTTCATTGTAGGTCGGTAGTCTCCAGCCTTTAGGACAGATATCTTGAGTTGCGTTCTGTGCCGAAGATGAGCTGCAGACCGTTCCTGCTGATGCGGCGCAATAGTTGTAATAGCCGCCGTAGGAAGTGTTGCTGCTGATGGTCGAATATGCATCCTCATAGCTATTGCCAGATGTCAGGCTAGTGCTGGGGAATGACCAGTTCCGGGTTACGTTAGAATCAGCTGAGGTAAGAGTGCGTCCGCCCGAGAGCCGTAGATTCTGCGTCATCCAGCAGTTGCCGTTAATGTAGCGGACACTGTAGGTATTGTTATCTCTTCTATCTTGCACTAAAACAGATGCTGAAGATGCTAAAGACTGGCATTGGGATTTAGTAAAATCTTGCATATACCCAACTATACTGCTCTTCCCAGTCAGCGTAATCGTCCCCGGGCCATTGACGGTATAACGGGTAGATAGGGTGTTTCTGTTGGCAATAGACCCACCGCTGTTAGACCAGCTGGAGAACTCGTAGCCGGAGCTGAAGGAGCCAGAAAGATTATAAGTACCACAGGCAATACTCATAGTCTGTCCGTTGGTTCTACTGGTGCCGTTAAGGGTAATGGCGCTGGCGCCGCCGGAAGTGCGGAAAGTGATCGTCTGGTTGACGTTGCTGGCGGTGGAGGTAGCAGTGATGGTGTCGTTGCTGGTACCCATCGTATAGGTAATGCTGGTGCCGGAGGTGGAGTTGAGCGTCCCGGTTGCACCGGAGTTCCTCGTCCAGGTTGGGGTGGCGTAGGAAGTACAGGTAACATTGCTGGCCTTGGTAACAGAAGCGGTTACGGTCTGTCCCCAACGATAGGTGCCGGAGCCGGTGGCCCCGGAAGTATTGGAACCAGCCGTGACAGTCAGTGTATAGGTCCTTCGGGGTACCTGTCCGTCCGTACCCACCGTCAGAACCGTCGGCTCCGTGACCGTTGCAGAAGCAGATTGGTTGGTATATTGGCTGGAGTCTTGGGCGGTAGTGTAGGAACAGACCTCGCCGTATTCAATGGCATCGCTCACGGTTACCGTGGTGAAGTTACTGGGATAACTGCCGTCGGCGTTCTGGAGCTTGTATCTGGCAGTACAGGCAAAGGTCAGCTTCTTCCATTGAGCATAAAGAGTAACCCGCTGCTCATCACCGGAAGCGGTAAAAGCCGCCTCATCGGCATAAGCCGTGCCGTTGCCCTCTGCATCCGTATTCCAGCCGGTAAACTCGTAGCCAGTGCGAGTAAAGGCGTTGGCGGTGAGGTTATCCGTATCACCGGCGATGATGGTTTGTTGCAGCATGGAGCCGCCATCCGCTCCGTTGCCATCAAATGTAATAGTGACGGTGCGAGGCTGGGCGACTACGGCCACGGTGAGAGTGGTGGCATATTCGCCAGCTGGAAGCGTGGTGTCTACCTTGGCGCCAAAGGAGAGCTTGTAGTTATCGTTGGCTTGGCCGGTAGGAGTGGAAACGGCAGAAAGGATGGGCGCATCGGAGCTGGTGGGGACACCTAGGTAGGTGGAATTGGCATCAGGTGTGGTGGTGCCAAGGTTGTAGCCCCAAGTGTTGGGCTTGAGGCTACTGAGGGTTAGGCCAACATCTCCTTGGGTTGCGATAATCGAGGAGATGTTGGCGGAATCAGAACTCTTCAGGTTGCTATCACCGTCAGAGTATAAATAAAGGCTGTAACTCTCGCTGTTTGCGGTAGTTACGGTGAGATCGGTAGTTGCGGTAGTGGTAGCGCCGGTTTCTGTGGGCGTCACTTCGGCAAAAGCTACGGATGAGGCGAGGTTAATGCCGACGGAGGTGGCACGAGGGGTAATGCTAGTATCGTTCTGGACAACGGGGGCGTCATCGGATTGCGTGGTTGTGGTGGTATCGCCTTCTACGGCTTGGGCATCTCGGGGAAGTGAAGGAAATAGCATTAGACCAAGCACTAGGACTACCGCACAGCTACTAATAATTCCTGCTATGCCTAGCTGTGACATCTGGCTGAGTTTGCCCAGACTGAACTTATTTCCGTGTATCCTTAACACCGCTACCTCCTATTTCTTAGTGCTGCGGTGCTATGATAAAAAACGACACCGCACAGGTGTCTAGCCTTTTTTCACTCGAGCAATGCCCTTATGGTTTATGCGGTGCCGTTTAACGGGCGTCACATAAACGTGTGAAAAATATTTATAGACTAGACACTACTATCGTAGCACGATTTTTGCTTTTTGGGTAGGATTGACTTTACAAACATGAGCGAGTTTTCCACAGGGACAGAGGCGAGGTAGCGGTTCTGTTGCTAGAACAACTCCATCCTCAGATACGCCCGATCCAGATCGTCCTGCGCCACACCTAAGTATCGTCGTGTCACTTCATAATTGCTGTGGTTGTAGATATGCATGATCACCACCGGCGAGATCTCCTTGCTCGTCCAAGCGTGGTAGCCCCAGGTCTTCCGCAGGCTGTGGCAGGAGATCTTGCCCTCCACGCCAACAGCTACCACTGCCGCATGGATGATCCGCCAAGCCTGTACTCGGCTGATGGCCTTACCCTCCTTGCGGTTACTGACAAAAATAAAATCGCCACGCCTGTGTGGAAAGTACAGGCGCAGCGCTTGGAGAACCTGTTTATTAAGGGCGATGGTCTTGGTCTTCTTAGTTTTCTTCTCAATGATAGTGATGTGGGTGCGGAAGGTGTTATGTAGTTCGTCATATACGTCCGACCACCTAAGCCGGAGCAAGTCGCTGATGCGGAGCGCTGTGCTCGTCCCCATAACGATGAGCGTATAGTTCCGAAGCTGGCCGCGCTTCAGGAAGTAGTCGGCCAGAGCCTTTAACTGCTTCTTGTCTCTAATTGGTTCTGTAGCTGCCATAATTATAAATTAAGCCCCCTTGTCAAAGATACGTTCCAGTATAGCGTATCCTTTGGCAAGGGGGCTATGTATCATTCTAAATCTACAGATACCATTCTACCATTAAATGCGACGAGATTCAACGGAAAATCGCCCCCTTATGGCAAGTTTTTTGTAGAGCTACAATACATGTTGGACAGAAGAGCAAGTAAAAGCAAATAAAAAAG
>ERZ1643246.1796-NODE-1796-length-22274-cov-10.831856_pt1 | contig 22274 bp, 20 predicted proteins | sample MGYA00579265_ERZ1643246 | MGnify/ENA primary metagenome ERZ1643246 (study PRJEB29033, sample SAMEA4952261) | chicken gut metagenome | biome: Broiler Chicken; feature: Gastrointestinal Tract; material: Caecum | place: Ireland | collected 2018 | study: Broiler...
ATCATTGCTTGTGCACATTTTCACAATGGGTGACATTTTCCCTTAACGTTAACATAAATCAGAGGGATGTGTCCAACAATTCAGAAATATAGAGCTATCGCTCAAATTCAATGATTCATTGTTCATTTTGACATAATTTGCCATTATCCATTTTCAACACTTTATCACATAAAATTGAAATATCTTCTTTATTATGGCTGGCAATAATAATCAGACAGCCTTTCTCTTTTAAGCGCAGCAAAATATTACGAAACTTTAAGATACTTTCTTCATCTAAAGCATTTGTCGGCTCATCTAATAGTAAAATCTTCTGTTGCTCAAATATTGCCTGTGCAATGACCAATTTTTGTTTCATTCCCAAAGAATAAGCTTTTACTTTTCTCTTATCTTCTGAATCTAATCCGACTGATTCCAAGGCAAACCTGATATCATCATCATTCGCAATCTTTTTATTTATTACAATACAACTCTTTTGCTTGGACGAAATGATATGAAAATTGATTGTCCTTTTGATATCGCACAAAGAATAATGATGATCCTAAACGATCATTTATGTCCTTGATGCTAAATAGAAAAGAAGTGTCACTGTTCGATGAAATAAAATGATATAATTGTCGTAAAGAGAGGCGATGACAATGACATTTCAAGAAAAATATCATGCTTATGTCAATGAAACCTTGTCTGCTGTATGGAATGACAATCAAGAAGAAATCGAACAGGCAGCCCGTATCCTTTATGATGCAGAATGTGGGGGATATTGCATCTATACCTTTGGCACTGGCCACTCCCATATGCTTGGACAGGATATCTATGCTCGAGCCGGAGGCTTTGCCAAGATCAAGCCGATCGTGGAGATCGAGCTGACACTGGCTACCCATCCGACCAAAAGCACGCAGATCGAACGTCTGTCTGGCTATGCGGACGTCCTTGAGCAGCTATATCATGTCAAAGAAAAAGATGTCATCATCGCGGCCAGCAATTCTGGAAGAAACGCGCTGGTCATCGAATATCTGCTCAGGATGAAACAAAAGGGCGCACGCATCGTCGCGATTACTTCTCTGTGCCACAGCCAGAAAGTGAAAAGCAGGCATGAAAGCGGGAAAAAGCTCTGTGACATCGCCGATGTCGTATTGGACAATAAAGCGCCCTATGGCGACGCCGGCATAGCGCTTAACGAAACGGTATCCATGGGTCCCGTCAGCACGCTCAGCGGATGCTTTCTGTCTCAGTGCATCGTAGGCCGGATGGCAGAGCTGCTCATCCAGGATGGCAGAGACGTCCCAGTCTTCCGCTCCAGCAACGCCGACGGCGCAGATGAGTATAACCAGGAACTGTTTGACCGATACGTCCTGTAATGATAAAAATCACTCTCCCGACCGAACAGGAAAGTGATTTTTTTTACTTTAAGGTCACGCTGAAATCGATGATCTCACCGCTGATTGCATTGATCTCATACTGATATCCGGCATACGGATCCTGGAACTGGATGTAATACACGAGCCGGTTGTCATCGCAGTCCAATGTATACGTATATGCGCTGATTTCATCCTGATCGACGCCGGCATATCCGAATACGACATCTTTGGCCTCATCGCTGGTCAAATAGCCGCTGTGATTAACGACCTGATTGGACGTGATCGATGTATATTCCAGATCCTTATACTGGATCAGCGTATCCAGATCAGTGATGGAAAGTCCGACAAAGTCCTCGAACTGATAAGCAGGATCTGACTGAACGAGCTCACTGATCAAAGCGGCCTTTCCTTCAGATATGCCATATTTTTGCGCGATTTCCGTATATTCATTGGTGGTGTCCATATCTTGAGACAGGATAGAGATCTGCAATGAATTGCCCTCCATCATCTCTTCGATATCATTCACGATCGATTCCCGCAGCCTGCTTCGCATTTGCTCATCTTCGCTCTTGACCGTGACAAGAAGCGTATTCTTGAGTTCATCCAGATAGCCATGACGCATCATGCTGCCGATCAATGCATTGACAGCCACATCGATGTCCACACCTTCCAGTTCCATGTCGTCGAGCACTAATTCCCCTTCTTCATTGTGAACGAGAACTTCCGTAACATTTTCCTCTGCATCCAATGATAATTCTATGCTGGGGTTGACGTCAAACGATACCACGGCAGATACCGGATGAAACGAAGGGAGAAAGGCAAAGACCAGCATGACCGCACAAGCGGCGCATACAGCCGCGCATATACCCGGATATAGGCCTCTTCGCCTTCTCTGTCTGCCCTTCTCTGTTTCAGGCGCTTCATCTGGTTCGATGAAGCGGAGCTGATCCATGATGGCATCCTTCTGGTCAGGCACAGGGGCTTGTTGAAAGACCTCTTTCCATTCCGGCCGATGGTGATTTTGTTTCATTCCGTCACCTCCCTGATCATCTGTTTCATCTTCTTGACAGAGCGATGATATTTCGACAGCACGGTCGATAAGTTAAGATCCATGAACGAAGCTATCTCGCGAAAAGACATTCCTCCGGATACATGCATGGAAACAATCTCCCGCTCTTCTTCATTCAGCGCGTTCATCAGCATCTCCAGCGTTACCTTTCCGCTGATATCTGGATCTTTCGCCGCGATTTCGATTGATTCATCTAACAGGACATTCCGTTGCCTGGAACGAAGATACATCAATGATTCGTTTCTAGCAATCCCATAGATCCACGACATCGGCTGTCCCCTGTTTTCATATCGGCGGCAGTTCTGATAGATGCTCAGATAGACATTTTGTGTCACATCCTTCGCACATTCCGCGTTTCCAACTATCCCATGGATAAATATATATACCGCGCGATTGGTCAATTCGTATATTTCTGCCATGATCTGTTGATCGTCAGCCAGTCGCATGATCAGATCTTCCAGTCTTTTCCTATCCTTATTCATACAATAAACACTATATCAGATACAGATCATGTGATTATCATGCATATGTAAATAATATGTTAATTCTATATTAATTTCTGTCTGTGCGATGAACAGACACGCAAGCAGACAGGATCATCTGTCTGCGCGTGAGATATTCCGTTCAATATAGACTAATCATCGTCGTCTCTGTCATCATCGTCGTCGTTATCGTCATCTCGGTCGTCATCGTAACGATCATCGTCGTCATCATCATATCGGTCGTCATCATAACGGTCATCGTCGTCATCATCATATCGATCGTCATCGTAACGATCATCATCGTCATCATCATATCGATCATCATCGTAACGGTCATCATCATAACGATCGTCATCATAACGATCGTCATCATAACGGTTATTGTTGTTGGATGACGATGGCTGTCTGTTGGTGGTTCCCTGTGAAGAGCTGCTGCCAGAATTAGATGAGCTGGATGAAGAGCTTCCGGATGAAGACTGCGTATTCTTACGGTCATCATCGTCATCATCATCATCATCGCGGTCTACGCTTCTAACGACCTTTTTCGTCTGCGCGTCGATCTCATACTCATATTCAAAGCCGTCTGCGTTAAATTCGATCTCATAAGTGAGACGTCCGTCTTCATAACCAAATTCCACTTCCAGCCCGGATACTTCGTTCTTCGCCTTCTTCGCATTGCTCAACGCGATATTCAGCGCTTCATCCCGCGTGATATACTTGGATGTGCTGACCGTACCGGTCATCTTGCTGACATCACGGTCATCATCTACGGATTCATAGATCAAGATCAGGTCCTGTGCATTTAATTTTACCAGATCTTCGATCTTATAATCGCTGCGTTCTTCCATGATCTCTTCGATCAATGCAGCTTTGCCATAAGAAATATCATATTTACTGACGATGGTTTCCATATCGTCATCGATATCCATGTCCTGTGCCAGGATCGCGCCGGAAATATCATATGTGCTCAGCGTAGATGATATGTTTTCGCTCAGTTCCTTCTCTACCCTGAAACGTTCATCTGCATCATCATTTTCTACAGAAAGCAGCACGGTATTATTTTCTGTCGTCAGATAACCCTGCTTGACCATCGAACCGATCACCGCGTTGACTGCCACGGTCATATCAGTCTGTTCAAGATCCATGTCCTTCAAGATCTCTTCTGCTTCCTTGTTCTCTCCGATGACAGAAACGACTGCATCATCCCTGTTCAACTGCATCTGGATGCTTGGATTGACATCCATCGTGATGATCGTAGATACCTCTTCGCCGCCAGCGGCGCTGCCGCATCCGCTGACCATACCCATCATCAGGGCCGCGGATAATAAGATCGAATACTTTTTCATGTTCATTTTCCTCCGTTTTTTTCTTTTCAAAGGCCTTTTCACTTAATCAATGCATACGGAGGACGTTTTATTGCACGATATTTAAAAAAATTTGAAAAAAGGAAATTTTCCTTGTGATCTGATCGGAAAATTTCCTATGGATATCATTCTTCGCTCTGTTCTTCTTCGTTTTTGGCGACGACTGCAACTTTGGTTACCATCTCATCATCAGCGACATTGATCAGCTTTACCCCCTGGGTATTTCGCCCATAAACACCGACATGATCAAGCGCGATGCGGATGATGATTCCTTTATCAGTCACGATCATGGCATCTTCATCCCCATTCACCGCGCGTACTGCGACCAGGGAACCTGTCTTTGTCGTCACGTTGATCGTCTTGACGCCTTTGCTGCCGCGGTTGGTCTTGCGATATTCATCGATCTCGCTTCGTTTGCCATAGCCATTCTCTGAAACAGAAAGCAGATATTTTCCTTCGTGGCTGACGGCTACGCCGACCACGGTCCCGCCATCGGTATTGAAGCCGCGCACGCCGCTGGCCGTACGACCCATCGGGCGAACCTCATCCTCTTCAAAGCGGATGACCTTGCCATTTGAACCAGCGATCAAGATCTCATCCTCACCGCTGGTCGGTTTGACATTGATGAGCTCATCATCCTCACGCAGCTGAATGGCGATCTTTCCCTTGCGCGGAATGAAATCGAAGTCTTCGACCTTGACACGTTTCACGATGCCTTTCTGAGTGACAAAGAACAAATACTGTGCCGGTGATTCTTCTTTCATCGGCACCATTGCCGTTACGTGTTCTTCTTTCTCCAGGCTTAACAAGTTGACGACCGGCAGCCCTTTTGAGGTGCGGGAAGCATTGGGAATATTATATCCTTTCAGCCGATATACCCTGCCCAGGTTAGTAAACATCAGCAAATGATCGTGCGTGGACATCGTCACCAATGTCTCAATGACATCATCTTCATTGAGAGACATGCCCTTTACGCCGCGGCCGCCGCGATGCTGTGTCTTATATGTATCTACCGGCGCGCGTTTGATATAGCCGCTGGTAGACATCGTAATGACGATATCCTCGACCGGGATCAGATCTTCATCATCCATTTCCATGCCTTCATCAGAGATCTCGGTACGGCGCGGATCGCCATATTTTTCTTTGACTTCGTTGAGCTCATTGCGAATGATCTCATGAATGCGGGATTCGTTGGATAAGATATCCTTGAGATCCGCGATGGTGACCAGCAGCTCATTGTATTCCGTCTCGATCTTATCGCGCTCTAATCCGGTCAGGCGGCGCAGCTGCATCTGCAGGATCGCTTTGGCCTGGATCTCGGTCAATGCGAAGCGCGCCATCATTCCATTGATGGCCTCTTCATCATTGCGGGAAGCACGGATCAGCGCAATGATCGCGTCGATGTGATCAAGCGCGATGCGGAAACCTTCCAGGATATGCGCGCGATCTTCCGCTTTTTTCAGATCGAAGCGTGTACGTCTCGTCGTCACTTCGATCTGATGATCGACATAATGCTGAAGCGTCTCTTTGATGCCCATCTGTTTCGGCGCGCCATTGACCAGCGACAGCATATTGATGCCAAATGAAGTCTGCAGCGGCGTCAGACGGTAGAGCTGATTCAGGATCACGTATTCCTGCACATCTTTGCGCAGTTCGATGACGATGCGCACACCTTCACGGTTAGACTCATCATTCAGATAAGTGATGCCGTCGATGACCTTCTCTCTGACAAGCGAAGCGATCTTTTCAATCATGGTCGCTTTATTGACCTGATAAGGGATCTCGTAAACGATGATGCGCTTCTTGCCATTTTCCATCTCTTCGATACGAACTTTGGATCGAAGGATGATGCTGCCGCGGCCAGTTTCATATGCCTGGCGGATACCGGCGCGGCCAAGGATGATGCCGCCGGTCGGAAAATCAGGACCTGGAATGTAATTCTCCATCAGATCAGTAATCGTGATATCCGGATCATCCATGATGGCAAGGGTCGCGTCAATGGTCTCTCCCAGATTGTGAGGCGGGATATTGGTGGCCATGCCGACCGCGATGCCCACAGATCCATTGACCAGCAGGTTAGGAAAACGCGCCGGCAGTACGACCGGCTCTTTTTCTTCTCCATCGTAGTTGTCTTCAAAATCAACCGTATCTTTTTGAATGTCCTTCATCATCTCCATGGCGATTTTGGACATGCGCGCTTCAGTGTATCGCATGGCTGCCGCCCCATCGCCGTCCATGGAACCAAAGTTTCCGTGTCCATCGACAAGCGGATAACGATAGGAAAAATCCTGTGCCATACGCACCATGGCGTCATATACGGCCGCATCGCCATGCGGATGGTATTTACCGATGACCTCGCCGACGATACGCGCCGATTTCTTATGCGCGACCGAAGCAGTGATGCCAAGAGTATTCATCGAATGCAGGATGCGGCGATGCACCGGCTTCAGTCCGTCACGGACATCCGGAAGCGCACGCTGAACGATGACAGACATGGAGTAATCCAGGAAAGAGGTCCGCATTTCCCTGGAAATGTCTACTTGTTCAAGCTTATCGTAATTTGTATCCATGTGCATCTACCTCCTTAGATGTCAAGGTTGGCATAGCGCGCGTTCTCCTGGATAAAGGCACGGCGCGGTCCTACGTCTTCTCCCATCAGCATTTCAAATACGGCATCCGCCTCCATCGCGTCATTGATGGTCACTTGTTTGAGGGTGCGGTTTTCAGGATCCATGGTCGTCTCCCACAGCTGTTCCGCATCCATCTCTCCAAGGCCTTTGTAACGCTGGATCTTGTAGTTGTCGCCAAATTCTTCTTTCAATGCACCCATTTCTTCTTCTTTGTAGGCATAGGCGATCTTTTTTCCTTTCTGGATCTTATACAGCGGCGGCTGCGCGATGTACACGTAGCCTCCCTCGATCACCGGTCTGAGGAAACGATAGAAGAACGTCAGCATCAGCGTACAGATATGGGCGCCGTCGACATCGGCATCGGTCATGATGATGATCTTGTGATAGCGCAGCTTGCTGAGATCGATCTCGTCCTGGATGCCGCAGCCGAACGCCGTGATCATCGAACGGATCTCAGCATTCTCAAAGATGCGATGCATCCTTGCTTTTTCGACATTGAGGATCTTTCCGCGCAGCGGCAAGATGGCCTGGGTGCGGGAATTGCGGCCCTGTTTGGCGCTGCCGCCCGCAGAATCACCCTCGACGATGTATATCTCGCATTCTTCGGCGTTTCGGGAGCTGCAGTCGCTCAGCTTGCCCGGAAGCGAAGAAATGCCATCCAGCGCGCTCTTGCGGCGCGTCAGCTCTCTTGCCTTTTTGGCAGCCAGACGCGCCTTGCCGGCCACGATAGATTTATCGATGATCATCTTGGCGATATCCGGATGCTCCATCAGAAAACGCTCCAGCTGTTCTCCGAGAATGTTGGAAACGATCTTGCGCACCTCAGAATTGCCCAGCTTGGTCTTCGTCTGTCCTTCGTACTGCGGATCTGGATGCTTGATGGAGATGATGGCCGTCAGTCCTTCCCGCACATCATCACCAGATAATGTCTCATCCTTTTTCAGCATATTGTTGTTTTTCGCATAGTTGTTCAGCACGCGGGTAAGCGCCAGACGAAAGCCGTCTTCATGCGTGCCGCCCTCCTGCGTATTGATATTGTTGCAGAAAGAATAGATATTGGGCATATATCCATCGTTATATTGCATGGCAATCTCAATTAGGATCCCCTGCTGAAGCCCTTCGACATAGACGACCTCATCGTGCAATACCGTCTTGTTCTGATTCAGATAACGCACATATTCGATGATGCCGCCTTCGTAGCAATAGGATCGGCTGACTGGTTCATCGCCGCGCTCATCACGCAGATTCAGGCGAATGTTGCGATTGAGGAAAGCCAGCTGGCGGATCCTCGTGTTCAGCGTCTCAAAGTCATATTCGGTCGTTTCAGTAAAGATCAGCGGATCAGCTTTGAAGCGCACGGTCGTGCCATGCTTTTCGCTGGATCCGACTGCCTTCAGCGGCGCCGAAGTATGCCCGCCATGCTCAAAACGGATATAGTATTCTTTGCCATCCTGATATACGGTCACTTCCAGCCATTCAGATAACGCGTTGACGACACTGGCACCGACGCCATGCAGGCCGCCGGATACCTTATAAGCGCCGCCGCCGAATTTTCCGCCGGCATGCAGCACGGTCATGATCGTCTCTACGGCCGAGATTCCGGTCTTTTCGTGAATGCCTACCGGCATGCCGCGGCCATTGTCACTCACACGGATGATATCGCCCTTCTCGATAACGACGTCGATCTCGTCCGCATACCCTGCCAGCGCTTCATCGATGCCATTATCTACGATTTCCCAGACAAGGTGGTGAAGGCCCCTTGAACCAGTCGTTCCGATATACATGCCCGGACGTTTCCGCACTGCCTCCAGTCCTTCCAGGACCTGAATATCGTCCGCAGTATAAGAATGATCCACATGGATGTGTTCCATTTCCAGGATCTCAGGTGATTTTTCCTCACGCATAACCTTACCTCCTTGTGATCTGGCCATCATTGACCGTATAGAAGGTCACTTGACGGCTATGGTCTTGCAAGCGAATATGATCGGTCGTGCTGATGAAGATCTGCATCTGTGCCGGAAGAAGAGACAGCAGACGCTGTCTCCTTTCTTCATCCAGCTCCGAAAACACATCATCCAGCAACAATACCGGATATTCGCTGATCTTTTCTTTTATCATCACGCACAGTGCTGCTTTCATCGAAAGCAGCAGCGTGCGTTTTTGTCCCTGACTCGCAAAGCTGTTCACATTCTGCCCTTGTATGGTAAATGTAACATCATCTTTATGCACGCCGATGCTCGTCTGTCCGCTCAGCAGATCACGCTGGCGGTTCTTCTCATATTTCTGCAGCAGCAGTTCCCGGTCATCCAGATGACCGCTGTCCAGGCATGTATGATAGTCAAAGCCAATCTGGGTATCATCCTGTGCCAGGCTGCGATAAAAGGGCTGACAGATCGTGAAGAGCTCCTGCAGGAAGGTCTGCCGCTGCCGCATGATGATAACCTCACAATCCGCCATTTGTTCGCTCAGTACATGCAGATAAACTTCATCTGGTACTTTCTGCTTGAGCAATGCGTTGCGCTCCCGCAGCAGCTTCTGAAAGCGGCCCAGCGTCTGTGTATAACGACGGGAAAGCTTGCTCAGTTCGATATCGATGAACCGCCTTCTCATGCGCGGCGAAGCGGTAAATAAGTTCATGTCATCCGGGCAGAACAGCACCGCGTTGACCTCTCCGATGAAATCAGACACACGGCGGATGGGATTGCCGTGCAGAAAGAGATTCTTGCCCTTGTCATTCACATATACGCGCAGCTGTTCGCTGCGGCCGCGTCGGTACAGAGAGAGATCAATCAGAAAAGAAGATTCCTCTTTCTGAATCAGATCCCGATCCTGTGCCGTGCGATGCGATCGCATCGTGGAACAGAAATACAGTGCCTCCAGAAGATTCGTCTTCCCCTGTGCATTGCTCCCGCAGATCAGCTGGATCCCATCATCGAAATGTACGCATTCATCACGGTAATTACGAAAATGAACCAGCCTCATCCGTGTGATTCTCATTTCAGATCGATCGTCGTGTCTTCGATCACTGCCGTATCACCCGGATACAGCTTTCTGCCGCGGCGTGTTTCTTTCTCGCCATTGACCGTGATATTCAGTTCTTTCACAGCAAGCTTGGCTTCAGCGCCGCTGGATACAAAGTCACACACCTTGAGCAGCTGACCAAGGGTGATGTAACCGTTTTTCACTTGAAATTCCATAAAGAAAGACCCTCTCCACATCTATAATATTATAGCATAAAAAGGGCCTTTTTTGTTGTATTTCGGTTAATTTCTAAGAATATGTACGCAACGGAACGACCAGCATCGTCACGCTGTCTTCTTCCGATGACTGAATCGTAAATGGCTTCATCTCGCCGCAGAGCCGCACGATGATCTCCCCTTGTTTCAGGGCTTTCAGCGCCTCAAAGACATAGCGTCCGTTGCAGCTGATCTCCAGATGACCGCCGGTGAACACGGCATCCGAAAGCATCTCGATAGAGGAACCGACCTCAGCTGAATTTGAGGTCAAAACGCATTCCTGCTCATCCAGCTTGAAGCGGATGATGTAGACACCATCATTTTTGATGAAACTTGCCCGGTCGATCGCGCTGAGCAATTCATGAGAGTCGATCCGCAGCTCATAATTGAAAGAAGAAGGGATCAGCCGGCTCGTCTCTGGATATGCGCCATCGATCAATCTGGTCTGAATGATCGTGTTGTCGATCAGAAACTGCACTTTCTTATGATCGACAGAAATAGTGACGTTTTTTTCACCGCCGATGCTCTTATATACTTCCTGCAGGCTTTTCGCGGGGATCGTGATATTAAACTGAAGCGCTGAATCAAGCGGGACCAGCTTTCTGGCCAGACGATAAGAGTCTGTGGCCACACATTGCAGCTGCTTATCATGACATGAAAAATTCACTCCGGTCAGCACTGGACGTGTCTCCCGATCGCTTGTCGCAAAACTGGTCTGTGTGATGATCTCTTTCAGTGTTTCTGATGAGATCTCAAAAGAATCCTTCGGCTGCGAAAAATCAATAGCAGGATAATCCGTGGACTTCATGCCATTGATCTTGAACTGAGAACGATCACCTGAGATCCTTGTCTGCGTATCATCCAAGACCTCAAATTCGATGATCTCCCCTTCGATCTTACGAACAACTTCAAGAATATATTTGGATTCGATGACGATGCTGCCAGCAGCATTGATTGTTAACGCGTTTTCCTGATCTGGCGTGATCGTTGATAAAATAGAGATATCAGAATCACTTCCGGTCAGGACGATGCTGTTTGGCACAACATCGATCTTGATGCCAGAAAACGCAGGTAACGGCGAAAATACAGAAATAGCTCTGGATACGATGGAGAGACGCTCATAGAAATAACGTTTGTTGATTGTAAAGTTCATCATGGACCTCCTGTTTTATTTATATTCTTTTATATAATAACAATAATAAGGGTGTGGAAAACTGTGGAAAACTATGAATTATTCGAATCTAATCGCATTTTTCTCACGTTTTTCCAGTGGAAAGAATGTGGAAAAAATGTGGAGACCTGGGGAAAACTACTGAATGCCCAGCTTGGACTCGATCTGTCTGACCGCAGTATTGAAGGCATTATCTTTCATCATCAGCTTCTTTGCTTTCTCATATGAAGACATGATCGTTGAATGATCGCGATTGCCAAATTCGATCCCGATCTTGACAAACGGGATCTGCAGATGTTCCCGGCACAGATATACCGCGATATGCCGCGCATTGGATATCTGCTTAGTTCGAGATTTAGACTCGATCTGCGTTTGGGTGAGCCCATAATAGTCACATACACATTTTTTGATGCGGCTTACGTTCAGTTCATCTTCTACGACGAGCACAGGCTCATCTTCGAATACGCTGCGTGCGAACTTCAGGTCAATGATGCCAGGATTGTCCAGGATAGCCTTGAAAAACAGTTCATTCAGCGAGCCTTCCAGTTTGCGGACATCGCTGGAAAATTTGGTGGCGATGAAATCCAATACCTCATCTTCGATCATGACGGTCTCATCTCGTCCTTCGATCTTCTTTTTCAAGATTGCTTTTGCCGTTTCGAATTCCGGAGAAGCGACTCTGACCTTCAGACCGCTCAGAAAGCGTGAGATCAAGCGGTTTTCAATGCCTTTCAGCTCACTGGGATGGATATCGCTGGTAATGATGATCTGCTTATTGGCAGAGATCAGTTTGTTATACAGATTAAAGAAGATCTCCTGAGACGCAGACTGCTTCATGCGTTGGATATCATCGATCAGCAGAAAATCACATTCCATGAAACGCTCCTTAATTTCTTCTACAGAATTGCCATGGACATTTTTGGTCTTCATCGCATCGATCAGCAAAGTAACGATATCCTCACTATATATGTAGATCACTTTTGCGTCCGGACGGTTGACTTTCAGATAATTGCCGATCGCATGCAGCAAATGTGTCTTCCCTAGTCCGGAATTGCCATAGATCATCAGCGGATTGTTAAACTGACCAGGATAGTTGCAGCACGCGATCGAGGCCGCATACGCTTCCCGGTTATTTTTTCCGACGACAAAATTATCAAATGTATACAATTTGTTGAAATGATCTTCAAACAGCGTATCGGTACGCTGTTTCATCACATTCTGCGGAATCATCTTTTCCACATCTTTGTTCAGAATGACTTGCAATGTGTAATCGCTTCCGGCCGCTTGCGCGAAAGCAGAACGCCAGATATCCAGACTTCCGGAAAAGATGGAACTGGATATTTTATTGGGAACAGAAATCAGCGCCACATCATCATTGATGCGAAACAATCTGGTCGGTTTGATATAGGTGTTGTATATGGCTTCATCATAGGTATTGCTGTCCTTGATGATCTGCAGCGTGGAATTCCACACTTTCTGGTAATCATTTTCCGATATTCCCATAACAGACCCCTTTCTACGCCATCCATTTTACACTAAATTGTGGGGAAATACTATGTCAACTTTGAAGCTGGAGCGTAGGTATCTGAAGTTTTCCACATTCTGAATATATGATCATACGATAAATATAGGGATTTTCCACTTTTCCACATTTATCCACGTGGACAGTTTGTGGAAAAGTGAACAGTGGAAAACCTAAACTGTGGAAAAGTGGATAAGCTATCTAGTCCACACTGCTTATCGTGGAAAACTTGTGGATATAATTTTACGATAAATAAAGCGTTTTTGGCTGTTTTCCCCATTTTCCACATCCTGTGGAAAAGTGGATAAATCTCGATGTGGATATATTGTGGAGAAAAAAGAAAAAAGGCGGAAAACTAGAGTTTTCCACCTTGAGCATCACAATTTTGCTGATCTTGAATGTGGAAAACTGAAAGATCAAGGCAAGATCAGATTGTTTTTCCACTGTATCGTGATCATAATGAAATGAAAATTATAGTTATATTAAAATATGTTTATTTTAAATTGTATAAATATCAAAAATAAGCTAAAGCAAATGTTGAAGTGAATCATTTTTGCATGGTTGACTTATACGTCTATTTTATGTATAATAATCAGGCAATGCTCAGAAATGTATAAATAGAAGGAAGCGGAGGTGTCTTGAGTATGAAAAGAACATATCAGCCGAGCAAGAGAAAACACCAGAAGACTCATGGATTCAGAGCCCGTATGGCTACTGTAGGAGGACGTAAGGTATTAGCACGTCGCCGTAAAAAAGGCAGAAAAGTGTTATCCGCATAAAAATCACCTTCGGGTGATTTTTTTTGAGAATGACGATGAGGTAAGCGTGATGAAGAAAAAATACAGAGTATGCAAGAATCATGAATTCAGCGCGATCATGAAAGAAAAGCAGTTTTATGCTTGTCCTGCCTTTGTGATCTATGTCAAGCCCAGAGCGCTGGATCATGCGAGAGTTGGAATCTCGGTCGGAAAAAAACTTGGCAATGCAGTACAGCGTAACCGCGTCAAACGACAAGTACGGATGATGGTGGACGAAATTTATGATTTTAATGAAGAATTTGATACAGTTTTGATCGTACGTCCGAAATATGACTGCGAAAATTATCTAAACAACAAAAAAAGCTTGGAAAGATTAAAGAAAAAAGTTAAAATGATATAGTACACCTGATTTATGCTTTTAGCGAGGAGAAATGTAGATGAGAAAATTTTTCAAAAATAAAAAAAAGCTGTTGTTCGTCTGCCTGATCTTGATGGTTTCTCTGACCGCTTGTTCCTCACCGCGGGGAAATGACGGAAAGACCAAAGTCAACGAGATTATCGCGTCCGAAACATTCACGGTGCAAAAGAGTTATGTAAACACGACGGATGTTCCAGATGAAGTGAAGGAACAATATGCCGATTATGCGGATGACGATATGATCACGATCGAGGCGACATCGTTTGGCGATGCGATGAATACAGGCTGGTTCAATGGTTTGATCGTATGGCCGATCGCGCAGCTGATCAACTGGATCGCAGGCATGACCGATGCCGGTGTGGGTATCATCGGTACGACCTTCTTGATCCAACTGCTTGTCTTCTTCATTACGATCAAGTCTCAGGTTTCATCGCAAAAGATGCAGATGATCCAGCCAGAGATCCAAAAGATCCAGAATAAATACGCTGGAAAGACGGATGACCGCTCTCGCATGCTCATGGCACAGGAGACACAAGCGCTGTATAAGAAATATAATATTTCTCCGTTCGGATCGATCCTGGTCATGTTCATCCAGCTGCCGATCCTGATGGGTATGTATTATGCAACTATGCGCGCAAGTTCCATCGTGGTCGGATCTTTTGCAGGGATCGACTTGTCCAACACGCCAATGTATGGATTACAGAATGGAGAGTTTATCTATCTGGTCATCTTTGCGCTGATGATCGTGTTCCAGCTGTTGTCTTACAAGATCCCGCAATGGCTGCAGAAACATGAGAAAAAGCGTCAGCACATCAAAGAAAAGAAATATGCACAGCCGAAGAACAGCGGCGGCATGATGGGAAATATGAACATGATGATGTATATGAGCACTGGTCTGATTGCCATCTTGGCATTCTCTTGGCCGCTTGCCATGTCATTCTACTGGCTTGTTTCTTCAGTGTTCCGCGTTCTGCAGAATCTGGTAGTTCATAAGTTCTTTATTGCCAAGAAAAGCGCAGCATAAAGGAGGGATGCCGATATGACAGTAAAGGTATATGCAGGAAAGAATCTGGATGATCTTCTGAAGACAGTTGCGGCCGAAAAGGGAGTAACTGTGGATGAACTTACTTATACGGTCAAAGAGGAAAAAGCCGGTTTCCTTGGTATCGGCGGAAGAGTAGAAGCAGAAATTTACTGCAGCAAAGATATCGAGGAATTTCTGAAATCTTATCTGGATCGATTCTTCGAAAATATCGAAATGCAGGCAGAGGTCACGGTGGTCAATGATGATGGATTTTATCGTATCCAGATCGATGCGGAAAATAATGCAGTGTTGATCGGCAAAAACGGCACAACGCTTCAGTCACTGAATACGATCGTGAAATCCGCAGTCTCATCAGAATTCAGAAAGCGGATTGGCGTGCTTATCGATGTCAATGGCTATAAGCAGGAAAAATACCATAAGGTATGCGCATTGGCCATGCGCGTGGCAAAAGATGTCAGACGTACGAAGACCGATGCGATCCTTGATCCGATGCCGGCCGATGAGCGAAAGGCGATCCACAATCACCTGGCTGATATGGATTGCATCACGACAGAGAGCGAAGGTGAAGGCATTCACCGCCGCCTGAAGATCATGTATACGCCGGACAAAAAAAAGAAAGATTAAAGATCGATATTGAGGCATGAGCAGACGCTTGCGCCTTTTTATTTGTTTCTCTGAGAAAAACGAACGGACAAGAGCTTGATTACGATGTAGAGAGAAATGCCCTTCAGGTATCACAGTATGGGCTGGAGCTTCATAAGGATAGCAACAGGAAGATCATAGAAAAAAACGCAGCTGTATTTCACAATCTATTGTGATCTGCACACTGCGGTTTTACATGAAATGTTCATTTGAACGTAAAAACTCTCAGAAAACAGAAAGATTTATCTGTTCCTGACGCGGATACTGTTATCCGACTGGCTGAAATATTGGAAGTGTTTGTCAATGAATTGTTCCCAGAACAATGATCAAGAATAAATGAGCAGCTTGCAATCAGAAATCGCCGTTCACGCCGTATCTGAAAAACTGTTGCCATTGTATTGGCGTCCATAGTTTTATCAATATCTTCATTTCTGTGTTTTTCAGCATTCTGACCCTTAATGAAAGCATTCGGCGCAATCAGTCAGAGACGACTGACCAAACACAAACTGTAGAAGAACAAATTGCCGCATAAAAAAGCTGTGAGACGTGATGTCATCACAGCTTTTTGCGTGGGATCTTATTCCCGATTCATTCTGCGTCTGATGGCGAGCAGAGCGCCAGCCGCTGCGGCCAGTACGCCAGCGAATAAGCCAGTCTGTACTGCTGCCGCGGTATCTGTCGTATCTACATTTCCGCTAGGCTGAGAAGGCTTTTGCGTAACTTGATCATCACCGCTTGGTTTCTGCGTCTGTGGTGCTTTGATCAGTGCTTCGGCTGCGCTCTTCAGCGCTTCTATTGCCGCATCCACTTCATCCTGAGTAGCTTCCACATCACCATAGACATCTGCTGCAGCTTGGTATGCTGCATAGAATGCCGTCCATGTAGCCGGCGTGTAGTCATTTTCACTGTAGCCGCTGTACAGGCTCAGTGTTTCAAATAACTTGCTCTTGTCAGCCAATTTTTGCACGTTCAGTCTTGCTTCACGTAAGGTCATAGTTGCTTCATCGATTGCTTCCTGAGTCGTTGCCGTATCCAATACGTTTTGTGCGGCAGCCAGCTTATCAGCCAGACCTTCTACCGTAGAAGGTACATAATCATCGATGTTTGCTACTATCTCACTCACGAGGGCGATTTCGTTTTCCAAGATACTTGTATCAAGCTTATCTTCATCGCCTGGCTCTTCGCTTTGTTCTGACGCGATGATCTCATAGATCACCGGTGACGGGTCAGATCCGTTGAACGTCAGCTTGACTTCTGTGATCGTATCATTGATCGTCAGGTTGGTCACTTCTTCATTCAGTGTGCCGACGTCTTTCCATGTACCATCCAGGCTCTTTACGCTGACTGTGGCATTGCTGATGGCATCTGCGTCCTGCATGATCATCAGGTTGCCAACATTTGTGATCGTCGTCATCGCAAAGTTCAGCGTATCGCCGTCTTTGACAGATGTCGGTGCAAAGGCAGTGGTCAGGTCACGGTCATACAGATTAGCGAGCGTACCGTCTGTGAAGGTAGAGGAAGCGATATCGATCGTATCATCACCGAGGACATCCACAGTTTTATTAAATGTGATCTCGAAGATCTGTACCCAGTTCTCGCTGGCTTCTGTAGCGGTAAAGCGGATGTAGCGCGCCATCTGTCCTTCCGCGTTGAATTCAGCCGCGAAGACCCGCTGTCCATCGATCGTCTTGTCTGTGTAGTCTAAATAGTTGATCGGTTCGCCGATTTCGACCCAAGTGACACCGTCAGTGGAAATCTCCAGCTTGGTCGTGAAGAATCCATCGACACCTTCCTGGAGACCTTTCGGGTTGCCGGCATAATTGATGGCCACGTCATACAGCGGGATCTCTTTGCCAAGGTCTACGCGAGCATAGCTGCCTACGGTAGCGCCAGCGCTGGAATAGAACTTTGTATGGAAATTGCCGTCGATGGTATTGGACATCGTTCCTTCGTATGTACCAAGGTCAGTTTCAGCATTCATGACGCCAACGTTGTATACTGGCTTGATCAACATGGAAGTCAGGTCCAGCTCAACTGCGGCATCGCTGTCATTCAGGATGCGTACATAAGTGGCAGTAGCGTTGATCTCTTCGCTGAGGGCTTCTGCATCGGTCCACTCATATCCATTGACAGAGTATTGCAGCTTCAGTCCTTCAGCCGCGCCGATCTCAGTAGTGACGCTGCCGACCTTCATGGCCTTAGGCAGGCGGATACCGATCGATTCGCCAGCGTTGAGCGTACCAGATACATCGCTGATGGAATAGTTGCCCTGCTCAGCGGTAACCTTTACGCTGTCGGCGCCGGCCATCGTACCGATCACAGCTGGATCATTCTGCGGGAATACCGTATCCATGAGCAGATCCTTGATCTGAGAAATAGAATCACGCAGGAGCGGCTTGATGCGCTTTTCGCCGACTTTGACGACATTCATCTTTATGCCGTTGGTCTCCAGGCTTTCAATCTGATAAGTTTCAGATTCATCGAGCTTGATCTCTGTCTGTGTGATATTGCTCAGGCAGTCATCGATGATGCCATCTTCCGCAGCGATGAAGGCGTCCATGCTGGCAATTCCGGCTTCTGCGACTGCTTCATATGCGTTCAAGTGCATCGTGATCTCTTCCAACAGATTTTCATTATTGATGCTGCGCAGTGTCGTGACATCTTCTTTCATCTGTGTGAAATCAGCTTTAAGTACCTCAGCGGCTTCCTTGACCCCGCTGTTATTCTGCAATGCAGTCTGGAAATTGGTGATATCATCGACCAGATAACGGGATTCATCAAATTCAAATCCATCCTTGATATAAGAGATGTTGTCCGCAAAGCGTTCAAATGCTTCATTAGCTTCCGGTACGAGCTCGGCGATGGCGCGTTTCCAGCTGGAAGTACGCTCGAAATCGCCGATGTTCCAAGAGTAATCAGCGCCGCTGAAGATAGCGACCTTGCTTGCCTCTGCCTGAGACATCGGGTTCAGGAAGAAACCACTCAGGTTATCGACATCATTGTCCAGGTTTTCCAGCGGGGACATCATCAGGTTGCCGTCGCAATAGTCATTGACCGGATAGTTCCACCATGCGGCGAGGTTTTTGTTTACGCCAGTCTGTGTCTTCGGCCATTCATAAGCTTCTTTGGTGATGGCAGACATCGTATTGGCGCCTGTCCACATGACGATGATATCATCATCCAAAGAGCTGAAGAACGGCTTGAAGTAAGTCTGCATATCTGGACCCCAGCCATTGCAGTAACGTGTACCGACAACGATCAGCGGCTTGACATCGCCTTTCTTCTGCACGAATTCGCGGTTGACGCGATTGATCAGGTCAGCGTGATCCTGGCCGCTGTAAGAGCCGCTCAGGTCATCATAAGAGATACCGAACTGACGGACACCGAGATCATACAGCTGTTCGAATTTTCTGATCAGGGCGTTATAATCGTCGTCGGTGCTGTAATCGAATCCGTATCCTGGATGCACGCTCCAGCAGAAGCTCATGTTGTCTTTCTTGCCTTCTTCGGCCAGCTGACGCAGCTCTTCCGCTTTGTCGTCCGGATACAGATCGCGCCACTGATCTTTGTGATATGGGTCATCTTTCGGCGCATAGATATACGTGTTCATCTTGAACTTGCTGGACTCGCTCATCAGAGAGAGACGGTCTTCGAAGCTCCATGGATAACCATAGAAACCTTCGACAAATCCACGCAGCTTTACATCTGGGTAATCGGAGATGACAGCCTCCGCAAAGGTACCGTCTTCATTGCCCTGTTCCATCATCTGGGTCAAGGTCATCACACCATAATAAGCGCCGTCTTCATCCGCGCCGACGATGCTGACTTCACCCTTCGTGTTCTCATCGTTGCTTGCGCTCAGAATATATCCTTGTTCTTCTTCAAGCACAGTTGCGTCAGCGTTTGCTGGTGCGGCACAGTCATCGCAATGGCTCTCGTCGGTAGTGATCAGGATGGTAGCCTGACTGTCGTCTACTTCATTCGCTTCGACGAATGAAATGTTTTCCGCTGTCAGAAGTTCCTTGACTTTGGTTACGGTCGCTTCGTTCTGTTCACCATGAACGACAAGGTTGACCGTCCCCTCCAGCTTCATTCCTTCAGTGGAGAGATATTCCATTTTCTGCGGCTTGGGATAAATCTCAGCCTGCACAGCTTCCGTCGTCTGATCATTTTCCTGTGCCATCGCCACATTCGGCATGAGCAAGGAAAGCGTACAGGAAGCAGCCATGGAAATCTTCAGCAGCTTTTTCTCGATCTTTTCCATTTTCTCTCCTTTCTCGCTATCACGGAATTAAAGATAGCCCTTACAGTTATCATATAAAATAACAGACAATATTGTCAATAACTGGAAATCGATATATTTCGCAATATAGTAAAAAACAGGCAAAGGATGAAATAATACATATTATTTACAAGAAAATAAAGATTATCTTCTTGATGAAACAAAATATTACATGTTTGATTTGATGAATCAGACTGCATGCTTTTGGATTTCCTCAAATGAGCAAATCCTGTGATCTCATCTGTAAAAAGAAAGCAGGATGAGTGATGAAAAAAGTGATTTATACTTATATGCCGATGTGAAAAAAATTATAAAAAGATGATATGATAGAAGGCGAAGGTGATCCGATGAACAGAAGACTGCAAGAACAAAGCGCAGAGAAGCTTTCTCGTTATCTCGGCGATGAGCGGCTGATGAAGATGAAAGCCTATATCCAGCATGGCAATGTGACCACATATGATCATTCTGTGCTGGTCGCTTATTACAGCTGCATGCTGGCATATAAGCTGCGTCTGCGGCTGGATGAACATGCGCTGATCAAAGGAGCGCTGCTTCATGATTATTATCTATATGATTGGCATGAGAAAGCAGCATGGCATAAATGGCATGGCTTTCGTCACCCTTATCTTGCGGCAGAAAACGCGCTGCGAGATTTTGAGCTGAGCGAAAAAGAGCTGGAGATCATTCGCAAGCATATGTGGCCGCTGACCATCATTCCGCCGTGCTGCAAAGAAGCTTGGATCGTGAATTGTACTGATACCTTTATCTCGCTGATCGAGACCATTTCGCGGTTTCATCGGATGAAGCGGCTGAAAGAGAATTGGATCGATCAGCCGCTGCTTCATTTCCATGATGATAATCATCAAGACGATCTTTGGAAAGAGCGTGAAGCATGATAGGAGGCATCATATGAAACTGCTGCTGGTAGAAGATGAACAGAGGATGGCACAGGCACTCAGTGAGCTGCTGCGCCTTGAACACTATGAAGTGAAGCATTGCGCAGATGGGATCAAAGGTCGGGATGCGGCAGTGACCGAAGTCTTTGACCTGATGATCTTGGATGTGATGCTTCCTGGTATCAGCGGATTTGAGATTGCCCGGCAAGTTCGGGAAAAAGGCATCCGCACGCCCATTCTCATGTTGACGGCTAAAAGTGAGATCGAAGATAAAGTGATGGGGCTGGATCACGGCGCAGATGATTATCTGACCAAACCGTTTCAAAGTGCTGAACTGCTTGCTCGGCTGCGAGCTCTGTTGAGAAGAAGCACAGGAGCGAGGGAGCCCTTGCTTTCCTATGGCGATATTTCCGTGGATCGAAATACTTCTTCATTGATCTGTAAAGACCGAAGCGTGCGCTTCAGCGACAGAGAATTCCGCATCCTGGAACACTTGATCGCCAACCAGGGCATGATCCTGACACGCGAGCAGCTGGCGGTGAAAGGATGGGGATATGACAGCGAGGCCGAATACAATAATGTGGAAGTCTATCTGTCCTTTGTCCGCCGTAAATTAAATTTCGTCCGATCAAAAGTACGCATCAAAGCAATACGCGGCGTAGGATACGAACTGCGCTTCGAAGATGTTTAGGAAGACGAGGCGCCGTATCGTCGCCGCCATCTTATTTGTGCTCATCGTGCTGCTTGCAGGAACCATTGCTATGATCTATCTGGCCAGTTATATGGAGATGACCAGTGAGAACCGCAGCCTGCTGGAAGAATACGTCAACAGCTACAGCTTAGCTGGGATGATCCATCGCCATCCTGCTGATCCGGGCAATATGCGTGAAGGACCGCCGATGCTGGAGCTCTCTACTTTTTATTCTGTGGCGATCACGGATGACGGACAAGTGCTTAAGGTAGATACGGCAGATGTATCAAGCCTGGATGAAGATCAGCTGACCACTTTGGCAAAAAACCATCATGCCCGCGCGACTGGCGCCACGATAAATGAAACCATTACAAGATGGCAGCTATTGAATATATTTCCACCACTTCTTATACTATAGTTAACGGCAAAGATCGTTTTCTTTTTGGGCCTGTAGCCCGTGCAAAAAACTGATTTTAGGTACTCTCATTTGTACCACGATCTGTCCAGCCGATCACGGCAGAAGGACGTACAGTAAAATAACAATAGATAGAGTACCGAGCCGTAAATTCATTCATGGAGGTGCTGTTATGGAAAGAATTTACGACAAATGTTGTGGTATTGATGTGCACAAAAAACTTATCGTCGCCTGTTTCAAAATGCTTAACCAACAATTTGGTGACTTTTTAATTGTGACATAAATAATGTCACAATGT
>ERZ1643246.1798-NODE-1798-length-22264-cov-106.025665_pt1 | contig 22264 bp, 28 predicted proteins | sample MGYA00579265_ERZ1643246 | MGnify/ENA primary metagenome ERZ1643246 (study PRJEB29033, sample SAMEA4952261) | chicken gut metagenome | biome: Broiler Chicken; feature: Gastrointestinal Tract; material: Caecum | place: Ireland | collected 2018 | study: Broiler...
CGATTTTTCCGACTGCGTTTACAGGGTGTAACACACTACACTTTGCCCTGCAAAGAGCCGTGTGCCAGACGTTCCCTCTGGACTCCCTTATGGCAGGTCTTACGCCCTGCTATCCTACGCCTTGCGGCTTCGGATAAAAGAACGGCGGCATGACGGTTACAGCTCTTGCGAGGGAGTATCCCAAAAACACCGTCACCATCGTCATGACCGTCATGCAGGGGATAAGGGTGACAGTTACGGCAATCGGCAGGGGGCATCCCAAAACTGCCGTCACCACCGTCACCGCTGTCACCCAAAGGGCAGTTACCCGCCGAAGAAAGGAAGATGATGGATTATGCCCTATGCAATCCTGCGTTTCCAGAAACGCAAAGCGGGCGGCGTTGCGGCTTGCGAACGCCACAACGAGCGGAAGAAAGAAGCCTACAAAAGCAACCCAGATATCGACATGGAACGCTCTAAAAATAACTATCATCTTGTCGCACCGCCAAAGTACACCTATAAGAAAGAGATTAACCGAAAGGTAGCCGAAGCAGGGTGCAGGACAAGGAAAGACAGCGTGATGATGGTGGAAACGCTCATCACGGCTTCACCAGAATTTATGAACCAGTTACCGCCCGAAGAACAGAAAGCGTATTTTACGATGGCTCTGGATTTCATTTCGGAGCGTGTCGGGGAGCAGAATATCCTCTCCGCAGTCGTCCACATGGACGAGAGAACGCCCCATATGCACCTCTGCTTTGTGCCGATTACACCAGACAATAAGCTGTCCGCCAAAACAATTTTAGGCAATCAAAAGAGCCTGTCGGAGTGGCAGACCGCCTACCATGAGCGGATGTCCTCACGTTGGAATCAGCTTGAGAGAGGTCAATCTTCGATGGAAACCAAGCGGAAACACGTCCCCACATGGCTCTATAAGTTGGGCGGCAGGCTTGATAAGCAGTATGGGGAAATCGTGTCTGCCCTGTCCGACATCAACGCCTTTAACGCAGGGAAAAAGCGTGACAAGGCTCTGGAACTGGTTGCCGCATGGCTGCCCGAAGTGGAGAAATTCTCTAAGGAAATCGGCAGACAGCAGGCGTATATCGACAGCTTAAAGGAGCAAATCGGGCAGGAAGCCGACTATGCAGGGCGTATGCGTGATGAAAAGTACGAGCAGGAATTAAAGGTGCAGAAAGCCAACCAGAGGATATTTGAATTGCAGAGAACCAACGAGCAGATGGGGCGGCTGCTCTCAAAGATACCGCCAGAAGTGTTGGAAGAATTACAGAGAACAGGCAGAAACAAATCAAGAGAAAGGTAAAAAGTGAATGAAGAAACAGGATTTTAAGGTGTTAAAGACCAAAGATTTATACCCGTTTCCCGACAATCCGTTTCATGTTGTGGAGGATGAAACGCTGTCAGAGTTAGCGGAAAGCATCAAGGAATTTGGCATTGTCACGCCGATAATCACACGCCCGAAAGAGGACGGGAACGGTTATGAAGTGATTGCAGGGCAGCGGCGTGTCCGTGCGTCTGAACTTGCAGGGATAAATACCGTGCCTGCGTTTGTCCTGCCCTTAGACCGTGACCGAGCCATCATCACCCTTGTAGACAGTAATTTACAGCGTGAAAATATCCTGCCATCGGAGCGGGCGTTTGCCTACAAGATGAAATCCGAAGCCATGAAGCGGCAGGGTTTCCGCACAGACTTAACCTCGTCACAAGTTGTGACGAAGTTGCGGACGGACGACAAGGTGGCACAGGGCTTCGGCGTGGGCAGGATGACCGTGCAGCGTTTTATCCGCCTGACGGAACTGATACCGCCGATTTTGCAGATGGTGGACGAGGGGAAAATCGCCCTCACGCCTGCGGTGGAACTGTCCTTCTTGAAGAAAGACGAGCAGGAAAACCTCTTTGCCACGATGGAGAGCGAAGAAGCAACGCCCTCACTCTCACAGGCACAGCGGATGAAAAGCATGAGCCAGAGCGGGCAGCTTGACATGGATATGATATTTTCCATTATGACGGAGGAAAAGGGAAACCAGAAAGAAACCTTGAAAATCAACACAAGCAAACTGAAAAAATACTTTCCGAAGGACACAACGCCGAAGCAGATGGAGGAAACCATCATCCGACTTCTGGAACGTGAGTTGCAGAGAAAACGGAGCAGGGACAGCCGCTAACCTTCTTTTTTCGGGAAGTAAATGCAGGAATTTGGAACAGAAGAAAGACAGAATTTTAAGGAGAATGAGGTAAGGAATGAAAGAAATCCAGTATGAGATTGTAAAGGAAATCGCCGTATTGTCTGCGAGTGACAGCGGCTACACAAAGGAAATCAATCTTATTTCATGGAACGGGAGAGAGCCGAAATATGACATCCGCAGCTTTTCCCCGAACCGTGAGAAGTGCGGAAAGGGTATCACGTTGAACGCTGATGAAGCGGCGGCACTCCTTAAAGCATTACAGAAAGAATTAAACAGCGGGGATTGATGGTATCTGATTGACAGGGCGGGGCGTTTCCAGACGTTCTCCTGCCCTGTCTGGAAAGGAAGATTTAAGTATGGGCGAGGATAAGAAAGCAGATAAAAAGAGAAAGCGTATCGTGCCAAAAGCACCAGTGCAGATGATAATCAGCCGTGAATATGTCGGCACACAGACCGTTACAGAAGCGTTTGTCCCGATTATCTCCGAGGATATTCGGAAGAAGATTGCCGAGGGCGACACCTTCGACAATGAGGGGCTGTCCGCTTAGAATGTACGCAATGGAACATGAAAACGTTAGGACAGATATGGAGGTTTTACAGTATGGCAGGAATAAGAACGGAGAACAAGATTTATGAAGTCGGCATTTACTGCCGCTTATCAAAGGACGATGGCACGGATAACGAGAGTGCGAGCATTGCGACACAAAAATCCATCCTCACGGATTATGTGAAAAGGCAGGGATGGCATTTAGCAAAAACGTATGTTGACGATGGCTACTCTGGAACAAATTTCCAAAGACCAAGTTTCCAGAATATGATTAAGGACATTGAAAACGGGCTGATAAACTGCGTGATTACAAAAGATTTATCCCGTCTGGGGAGGAACTATCTTGATTGTGGGTTATATCTGGAAGTCTTTTTCCCAGAGCATAACGTGAGGTATATAGCGGTCAATGACGGCGTGGACACCTTAAACAAATCCGCTATGGACATCACGCCTTTCCGCAACATCCTAAACGAAATGTATTCTGCCGATGTGTCAGTCAAGATAAAATCGGCGTACCGTGCGAGGTTTCAGCAGGGGAAATTCATGGGAACAACAGCCCCTTATGGCTATGTCAAAGACCCTGCCGACCACAACCATCTGCTGATAGATGACAAAGTTGCCCATGTGGTAAGGGAGATATTCGACCTTGCGTTAGCGGGCAACGGCATCGCCAAAATCCGCAAGCACATCAACAAACAGCATATCCTACGCCCTGCCGCTTATGCGGTGGAGCAAGGGGCAACAGGCTATGAGCGGTACTTTGAGGATAACGAGGAAAACCGTTATATTTGGAGCGAGAACAGCGTGAGGGGCATTTTAAGAAGCCCGATATATGCGGGCAACCTTGCAGGCTACAAGCGGATTGCAGCCAACATGAAAAGCAAGAAACGCCCCTCTAAGCTGCCCGAAGAATGGGAAGTGATACCAGACACCCATGAGGGGATAGTCACGCAGGAGGAATTTGACACCGTACAGCAGCTTATGACGAGCCGCAGGCGGGAGCAGAACGCAGGGGGATTTGAGAATATCTTTTCGGGCGTTATCAAGTGTGCGGACTGCGGCTATGCGATGCGGGCGGCGAGTGCCAACAGGAGGAAACGCCCCGACATCATCGACTGCGTACAATACACCTGCAATAATTATGGCAGATATGGCAATGTTATGTGTACCGCACACAGCATTGAAGCGAGGGACTTATTCAATGCCGTCCTTGCCGACATCAACCGCTTTGCGGATATGGCGGTCAATGATGAAAAGGCGGTCAGAGCCATAGAAAGGCGGCTCACGGAAACAGACCAGAGCAGGGCGAAATCATTAGAGAAAGAAAAGAAGAAGCTGAACAAACGCCTTGCGGAGCTTGACAGGCTGTTTTCCTCTCTCTATGAGGACAAGGTAATGGAGCGTATCACGGAGCGGAATTTTGAGATGATGTCGGGGAAATACCAGAAAGAGCAGCTTGAAATTGAAGCACGGCTGAAAGAGGTAACGGAAACGCTCAATGACAGCTATGAGAAATCGCAGGGCGTGAGGGACTTTCTATCCCTAATCCGCAACTATCAGGGGCTGAAAGAGTTGGACGCAACCATCATAAACGCACTCATAGACAAGATACTTGTTTCGGAACGTGAGAAACTTGCGGACGGGACAGTAAGGCAGGAAATCAAGATTTACTATAAATTCATCGGCTTTGTCGGTGAATTACATATCACACCCACAAAGCGGTGGACGGCGTTAAAGCCTAAAAATTGTACGGTGTGCGGTGTTGAATACGTCCCCAGCTCTGGAATATCAAAGTATTGTCCCGCTTGTGCTAAGAGGATACAGAGGGAGAAATCAAACGAGAGCAAACGCAGGAGTAGGGAGAGGAACCGAAGGGCATGTATTGAACTGTCCGCAAAAAATGACCGACTGATCTGGAGCAGAGGGCAGGAAGAACCATCCGACAAGGCAATCAAAACCCGAAAGTGGAGATCATCCGGTATGTGACCGAGGGAACTTTTGACGCTTATCTCTATCAGACCATTGAGAACAAGCAGAAATATATCAGCCAGATCATGACATCCAAGAACCCGGCCCGGAGCGTGGAGGACATAGATGAAGTGGCGTTGTCCTATGCGGAGATCAAGGCTCTGGCCACAGGAAACCCTTATATTAAGGAAAAGATGGATCTGGATATACAGGTATCCAAGTTACAGCTTTTAAAGCAGAGCTTTCTGAACCAGAAATATGAGATGGAGGATCAGGTGGCAAAACATCTTCCGGCACGGATCAGAGAGCAGGAGACATGGATCACGCAGTATGAGGCAGACATTGCCCAGGTCAAGGCGCACACACCGCTGGATCGTGAAACCTTTCCAGTCATGCAGATCGGGGATCACTCTTACACGGAGAAAAAGGAGGCAGGACAGGCAATCATTGACGCCTGCAAAGCCATGAAATCTCCGGAGCCCGTGCCACTGGGGGCTTATCGTGGACTTTCTATGGAGCTGTCCTATTCCTCTGCCAGCAAGGAATTTGTCATTGCTTTACACGGGAAAGGCACTTATAAAGTACCACTGGGAACAGATATTCATGGAAATATCACAAGACTGGATAACAAGATCAATGAACTGCCGGACAACCTCTCACGCTGCCGGGAAGTTCTTGAGACCGTAAAATCTCAGTTGGAAACTGCAAAGGTGGAGGCACAAAAGGAGTTTCCGCAGGAAAAGGAACTGGCAGAAAAGGTGGCAAGACTGGGGGAACTGAACGTTCTTCTGGATATGGACAAGAAAGAACACATCGTTATGGAAGAAGAACCGGAAGAAGAGGAGATTGAACCGGAGCGGGAAAAAGCCGCCTGGGTGCGGTAAGAAATGCGGTATCGGGGAACTGATACCGTAATACATAGCCTTATTTACAAATGTGCAAACAGTGAAAACGCACAATCGCCGGTGGCCAGAACTTCTGGTATAGTGGGCGGGAAAGGAGGAAAAGAAGGCTATGAAGATAGAGGATGTGGATATTTACGATCTGCCGATCTGGGCCTGCGCTGTGGTGGACGAGATCAGCGAAACCTGCAAGAACCGGTTGAAGTCGTCTCCGGAATACAGCCGGATTTTAAAAGAGAGTGATGAGCTACTGTTTAAATATCCGTTTATCTCTAAGTTGATTGACCGAGATAAGATCGAAAAACCGATGAAACTTTCCGTGAAAAAGGCAAAGGCACTGTCAAAATTCCTTGCTCTGGACGCAGACCGGGAAGATTATGAGAGGATACAGCTTTATCTCATGGGCTGCCAACATACCATAAAGGTATTACAGCTACTGGAGATTTTATAGAAAATAAAGGTCTGGATTGTTGAAAAGAATAAAAATGGATATAGTAATAAGTATAGAAAATGCTGGCTGGCAGAAAGGATAGATATATTGGAAAAGACAGAATTTTGCAATCTTGTGAAACGGATTAAAGAAAATTTTATGGAAATTGATAGCGATATAATGGTAGATTTAAAAAAACAGGACGTGAGATATGCTGATATGTGTTATGAATTAGGCGAAATGGAGGAAAAATATCCATTCATTCTGGAAGTTACGGAGGGAAACGGAGCCATCAGCCTGACAGCAGAGGAGCATGAAGTTGTAAGAAAATATATGAGCATGATGTTCCAAAAAGAGACAATAGAACGCTGTCAAATATATTTCCGGGGGCATACAGATGGGTATGCGTATCTAAAAAAAATCGGGGCAGTTTGAATTTTGATGAAGAATAAAGAAGAATTTACATAGTCGGATGGTTTTCAAAGAAAGAAGATCATCCGGCTATTTTTATGCCTGGATATAAGAAATGAGTTATGGAATATCCAATCACGGGCAGGAAAGGAGATGAAATTTATGCCTTATGTTGCGCCGGAAGTGGTGCAGAGAGTGAAACAGATCGACCTTCTGACTTATCTGAAAACCTATGAACCTTATGAGCTGGTGCATTTCTCCGGGAATGTTTATACCACCAGATCCCACGACAGTTTGAAGATTTCCAACGGAAAATGGATGTGGTGGAGCCGGGGGATCGGGGGCAGGAGCGCACTGGATTATCTGATTAAAGTGAGAGGATATGATTTTGTGCAGGCGGTTCAGATTATAGCGGAGCAGGCGGCGATCCAATCGCCTGTTTCCGTACCAGCCGAAAAGAAAACAGAGAAAAAGCTGATCTTGCCAAAACCTTACCGCTATCAGACGTATGCAGTTTCTTACCTGCAGAACCGTGGAATTGACGGGGAGATTGTTCGATTCTGTTTGAAAACCCAGCGACTTTATGAGAGTGAGAACTACCACAACGTGGTTTTTGTGGGAATGGATCAGAGCGGAACACCCCGTTATGCGGCTCTGCGTGGAATCGGTTCAGACTTTCTCGGAGAGGCGTCCGGGAGTGACAAAAATTATTCCTTCTGTATCCCGGCAGAGGGAAAATGCCGGGCAGTTCATCTGTTTGAGTCGGCCATTGACCTATTATCTTATGCCACGGAGCAAAAGCTGGATGGAAATAACTGGAGAGAGGAACACTTGTTATCTCTTGCGGGCGTGTATCAGCCAGCCAAAGAAATCGAGAAAAGCAAGGTGCCGGCGGCGCTGACACGCTTTCTAAGAGAACATCCGGAGGTGAATACGGTGGTATTTCATTTGGATAATGACCGGACGGGAAGAGTTGCGACACAGGCCATCCGAACAGTTCTTCCGAAGAAATATCAGACTAAAGATGAGCCGCCAAAGCAGGGAAAAGACTGTAATGACAGCCTCTGTATCCGGCTGGGAATCCGGCAGACAAAGCGGGAAAAGCGGCACAGGGAAAGAAATTTTGAACGATAGAAAGAGAGGATTTTGTGGAGAGAAACAGTCATGATAAGTGTTCCTTGTCGGTAGGTAATGATCCGCCGGAGGCGGAAACGGAGCGCAGGTGGAGTGTGATACACAATACCAGCAAGCAACGCCTTTGGATTGCCAGAACTTCTCTGGCAACCCTCCGGCAGCTTGTCAGGGAAACATCCCTGAAACCCTTTGAGAAGAAATGGAGGTAAGGATGAAGATGATCCAGTTTATTTGCGGAACAATGGTGGGCGGTACGATCGGTGTGGCTATGATGTGTCTTATGCAGATTAATCGTCTGTACAGACATGATCGGGAGGTGGACGAATGATACGCATGGAAATGACCAGAACAGAAAAAGACGCTGCAGAAAGTAGATTGAAAAAATATCAGCAGACATTGGCAGGAAAGGGGGATGGACAGCATGAGCAGCACGGTAGCAGTGAAGGCGTTCGCAGAGGGCGTGACACAGCAGATTAAAGATTATCTGCCAGAAGAATATCAGAACATGCAATGTGAGATTTCAGAACAGCAGAAGAATAATGGCGTAATGTTGACAGGAATTGTTTTCAATATGCCAGGACAGCATATCGCTCCGGTTGTCTATATGGAGCCTTTTTATGACAAGGTTCGTAAGGGAGAGCCGGTGGATCGGATCATGAATCGTATCGCCGATGTATGCAGACAGTCATTGTCTGTGCGGGAGCTGCCGGAAAGTCTGGATTTTACGGACTATGATTCTGTGAAGGATTATTTAACTGTGCAGGTCATCAATACAAAAGCGAATCAGCGGATGTTATCCAAAGTTCCGCATAAGCAAATGGAAGACCTATCTGTAATCTGCCGGATTGAATTCCCTTCGCCCGCCGGGGAGGGAGTTGGGAGTGTCAAAGTAACCCATGAAATGCTGAGTCAGTGGGGAGTACGCCCGGAGGAAGTTTACCAGAAGGCGGTGGAAAATTCAGTCAAGGGAAGTCCGGCTGTACTGATGAGCATGGATGATCTGATGATGGAAATGAGTGGACTTCCCTTTGAGGCCCAAAATCTGTTTCAGTTAAAAGAAGGGGAGGAGTTCCCTAGAGAGGGCATGTACGTTCTGAGTAACCCGATGAGATTAAATGGAGCCTCTGTTCTTGCGTATCCAAATCTGCAGGAGCAGTTGGAGTCCGTATTCCCACAGGGCTGTTATCTCCTTCCCTCGTCTCTGCATGAGATGATTATCATTCCTAAAGATCTCGGTATAACACCGAAAGAAATGGGAGAGATGGTGCGTGACGTGAATCAGAAAGAAGTAGCCCGTGATGAAATCTTGTCAGACCGGGTATATGAGTTTGACAAAGAGAAACGACAGTTGCGTCAGATACCGGAATCCATAGAAAAAGCAAAGGAGATGGAGCGATGAGAAAACGAAATGTGGCGATCCTGTTCCGACTAAACCGGAAAGAGGCGGAGGCGCTGGATAAGAAAGTGAAGAAGAGCGGACTGAGTCGTGAGGCGTATCTCCGCCATCTGATCAGCGGTGTGGTTCCGAGAGACGCTCCGCCACCGGACTATTATTCCATGATGAGGGAACTCCACCGGATCGGGAATAACTTAAACCAGATCGCACAGAAAGCCCACACACTAAACGTGATTGATGTGCAGCGGTATGACCAGGATATGCGGTTGTTTGAGGATACTGTAAAAAAGATCACAGAGGCAGTGATCCTGCCGGAACCGATAAAAGATGAAAACCGAAGAGGCGTGTGACGTGGCTACCACATCTATCTGGAGTGTGAAAGGGTGGCTGGGGAAAGTCGTGATCTATGTGGAGAACCCGGAAAAGACCACCGCTCCGGAGATCGCAAAACTTCCGGGATATAAAAAAGAGGAGGTACAGAGTGAGGAGAAAATGCAGAGCCTTTCTGATGTGATCGCCTATGCAGTCAACGAGGAAAAGACCAGACGGAAAGGGAAGAAGGGAGAGGAGGAGATTACCAGTGAGACGGAACCGGTTATGCAGCAGTATGTTTCCGGTATCAACTGTACGCCCGCCACCGCACGTAATGAAATGATGGCGGTTAAAAAGCGGTATGGAAAGGATGAAGGGATCATGGCATTTCATGGGTATCAGTCCTTTGCTCCGGGAGAGTGTACCCCGGCATTGGCCCATGAGATCGGTGTCCGCCTGGCACAAGAGCTGTGGGGCGAGCGTTTCCAGGTGTTGGTTGCCACTCATCTGGACAAGGCCCATCATCTTCACAACCACTTTGTGGTCAATTCTGTTTCCTATACTGATGGGAAACGGTATCACAGAACCCATCAAGACTACCGGGATATGCGGTCTGTTTCTGACCGCCTTTGCCGGGAGTATAGCCTGTCTGTGATCGAACATCCGCAACCGGGAAAGTCCAGACATTATGGCGAGTGGAGGGCAGAACAGGAAGGGAGGCCCACTTATCACAGTATTGTCCGGGATGATGTGGATGAGGCGATTTTACAGGCGAGAACGGAAAAACAGTTTTTCCATATCTTAAAGGCGAAAGGCTATTCCATTAAGTTTGGAAAAGACATCACGATCCGTCCGGAAGGGCGGGAGCGAGGGCTGAAACTGGAACGGAATTTTGGAGAGGACTATTCTCTGGAGTCGATCCGGAGAAGGATACTGGAGGAAAAACCGTCTGCTATCCCGCAGGAAGAACGACAGCCGGAGAAAAAGCGGTATGTGGTGCATGTGCGGGGAAACCTGCCGAAAAGAAAAATCGGAGGACTGCGGGGGCTGTATCTGCACTACTGTTTCCTTCTGGGAATCCTGCCGAAAAACCGTCCTCCCATATCCCCGAAACAACTTCATTTTCTCCTGCGGGAGGATCTGGCGAAACTGGAACAGATCTCCAGAGAGACAAGACTGCTCTGCCGCTGTCACATTGACACGGACGAGCAGCTTTTTTCTTATAAAGGTTCTCTGCAGGAACAGATGACACAGCTATCTAAGGAACGCCAGAGGCTGCGGTATCAGTGCCGCAGTATCCGGGAGGAGGAACGTCTGGCGGAAGTGAAAGCAGAAATTTCCGGACTGACTGCCCGGATCGGGGAACTTAGAGGGGAAGTGGCGCTTTGTGACGGGATCGCCGCACGTTCCGGTCTGATCCGGCAGAAAATACAGATTGTGCGGCAGGAAAAGAAACAGGGAAAGGAGGAGATTAACCATGAACACATCAGGCGAGGCCGCTGACCAGGTGGTGCGGATGTCGCTGGAAGTAGGCGAGGCGGCCTTAAAGATTACGGGAGCCGGGGCAAAACAGCTTGCAGTGCTTCTGTATGCGATAATGAAAGAACAGAAAAAGACCAAGGGGCGGGCGAGACTGGAAACCCTTGTCCGCTCCGGAAAACCGCTGACGGTGTATTCCGTGAAGGAAAGCGATCTGAAACAGTTTGTTACAGAGGCCAAGCGGTATGGAATTTTGTATTGTGCAGTGCGGAACCCGAAAGGGAGCATAGACGGGATGGTCGATGTGGTGGTCAAGGAAGAAGACGCACCCCGGATCAACCGGATTGTGGAGCGGTTTAAATTTGCTTCTGTTACAGAAGCAGCGCAGATCAAGACAGAAATCGAAAAGAGCAGAGAGGAAAAATCCCACGGGAAGAGCCGGGAGACGTTTTCCGGGAAAACGGGGCCGGATACCGGAAAGGGAAAGCAGAGAGCGGAACAGCCACAGGACGGGAGAAAAGTATCCGGAGAAATGCCTGCAGCCCCACAGCAGGAGCGTCCGGAAAAATCACAGGAGGATCGGATCATGGACGAATTGTTTGGGGAGCCGGTAAAGAAAGAGGGAAAGCAGCAAAACCCCTCTTTGGCAAAGACAGAGAAATCCCGTCTGTCCGAGCCTATCTCCGTGAGGCCAGACAAAACCGCCGAGGGTACTTCTAAGCTGTATGCCCCATCCGTGCCGAAAAAGCCATCTGTACGGAAAGAACTTAATGAGATAAAGACAGCGAGGAAGAAAGAGGCGGAAAGGAAGGCGCAGGAAGCGGTTTCAAAAGAGAAACCCAGCCGGACAAGGCAGACGCAGCATACACAGCCGCAGAACCGGAAAAAACCGAGAAAATCGAAAGAGAGGTAGAGAGTATGGAGAACAACTTTGATTCCATGTTGAATGTATCGGCAGTGCCGCAGGACGATAAAAAGGCGGCTTTTATTGCAGAAAGCAAAAATAACCGGAGCCGCTGCTATGAGCTGTCCGAGCAGATCACAAATGAAGTGGCTGCGGACAGCGGGAAATTTCAGCAGTATCTGGACGTACAGGCACGGTTTGACCGTTATACCGCTAACAATGCCCTGCTCATACTGGCCCAGAGGCCGGACGCAGAGCGCCTGGGAGATTATGGCTACTGGAGAGAACAGGGTGTATTCGTGAAACGTGCGGAGCGGCAGAATCCGGTTCTGATTATGGAACCGGGAAAGGAATATGAGCGGGAGGACGGGAGTATCGGCACCTATTATAATGCGAAAAAACTGTATGATATTTCCCAGACTACCATGAGTGAGCGTCCGCAGCCGCAGACAGCAATGGATGAGAGGCTTTTGATCCGGGCGCTGATTAACAATCCTCCGGCCAGTATTGTGACAGCGGAGCCGGATCAAATGCCGGAGGATAAAGGGGCAATCTTTGAACCGGAGGAAAACTGTATCTATGTGCGGAAAGGCATGAACGCACAGGAGATCTTCCAGTGTCTGACGCCGGAACTGGCACTTGCCGGGTTTGCGGACGGAGATCCGGAGTATGACCGGAACGAGGACGCTTTCCATGCCTATTGTGCGTCCTATATGCTCTGCAAAAAGTATGGGATCGACACACAGGCATATGATTTCAGTTATGCTCCGGCGTTTCTGGAGGGAATGGAGCCGCAGGAAGTGCGGGCTGAACTGTCAAAGGCCCGTGAAGCCGCCAATACCATTTCTTCCCGTATGGCGAAAGTGTTTGAACAGAACCGCATGAACCATAGACAGCAGGAACAGGCGGGGCAGAGCCTGGAAGGAGGACAGAACAGAGAGAACGGACCGGAAAGAGAAAGCGGACAGAACCGGACGCATATGCAGAGCCGGGAATCCGGACAACCACGAGGAAACTGGCAGCGCCGGGAGACTGTGCAGGAGCGATAGGAGGTGTGAACGTTGAGCGAGGACAGAGTTACTCTGGAACTGGATAAATATGAATGCGGTGTGATCTTCCATTCGCTGAAAGACAAACGGAACCAGATGTTAAAGGAGGAACGGCCCACGGACGCAGTGGATGATGTTCTCCTAAAAGTAATCGCAAAGCTGGAGGTGCCACCCGAAAAACCACGAAGGGGGCACAGACATCATGAAGAGCGGTAACAGGCAAAGCACATGGATCTTTGCTGCCTTTGGTATCATGCCGGTGGTCTGGTTTGCCTTGTTGACAGCGCCTTATTTATCCGGCGGTCTTATGGGAATCCTAAAAGGGCTGCCGGAGGCCATGAACCATCCGTTTTCCATTGAAATCTGTAAGGACAGTGTAAAAACTGTCCTTCTTTTTCTGCTTGCCTATGGAATGGGGATCGGGATTTACCTGTCTACCCGGAGAAAGTACCGTAGGGGAGAGGAACATGGTTCCGCTGTGTGGGGAAACCCGCAGGAGATCAATAAGAAATATTGTGCCAAGCGGTTTGAGGACAATAAGATCATGACAAGGCATGTGCAGATCAGCTATAACATGCGGAAACACCGGAGAAATATGCTGACCTTAGTGATCGGAGGCGCAGGAGCGGGCAAGACAAGATTTTATGCGAAACCGAATCTTATGCAGGCAAACACTTCTTTTGTGGTGCTTGATCCCAAAGGGGAAAATCTCCGGGATACCGGGTATTTACTGGAAGCAAAAGGATATGACGTGCGTGTGCTGGATCTGATCAACATGGAGAAAAGCTACTGTTACAATCCTTTTGTCTATCTGAAGGATGACAATGACGTGCAGCGGCTTGTGACGAACCTGTTTAAAGCGACCACACCGAAGGGGAGCCAGAGCAATGATCCTTTCTGGGATACAGCGGCTTCCATGCTTCTTCTGGCGCTGATTTTTTATCTGAAATACGAGGCACCGAAAGAGGAGCAGAATTTCCCGATGGTCATGGAACTTCTGCGGGCCGGGGAAGTGAGGGAAGACAATGACGAATACCAATCTCCTCTGGACGAGCTGTTTGAACGTCTGGAAATGCGGGAGCCGGAGCATATCGCAGTGAAATATTATAAGGATTACCACTCCGGAAGTGCGAAAACGCTGAAATCCATCCAGATCACACTGGCGGCCAGACTGGAGAAGTTCAATCTGTCGAGCCTTGCGGCACTGACCGCCACGGACGACTTGGATCTTCCTTCCCTGGGAGAGAAGAAAGTGGCACTTTTTGCGCTGATCCCGGACAATGACACCAGCTATAACTTTCTGGTGTCGATTTTATATACCCAGTTATTCCAACAACTTTTCTATCTGGCAGACCACAAATATGGCGGCAGGCTGCCCGTCCACGTTCATTTTCTGATGGATGAGTTCGCAAACGGTGTGACACGTTCTACGCCTAAAACGGTGGGAATAACCGACAAAAGCGTAGCCTAAAGTCACAAATAATTGAATAAATGATGTGGTTTTAGAGAACTGCATAACTGAAATCTCAAATGATGGGGTAACGCCCTGAAGGGGATTCACTAATACTCCGAATAGCGTCAGCTGGATACAGACGGTTGGGGTTATAAGCTCGGGGAAGTCGTGTGAAGCACACCCTAACGCTGAAAGGCGAGGAAAGATTCGTAGAGGTACGGGTTGTGTGTGACAGTGCGGGTGGGGTGCCATATGGTTAGAATGACCAAAAAGGCGGTCTGACAAAGATTCCGAATGTACGGCTCTAAACGAATGGCTTGTAGAAATGCAAGTGTACCAATGGTACGCAAGCGGGGCAAAGTAAAAGTTGTTAGTATGAAATGCCCTCTGTGTTTATAGGACACAGGTATCTTGAGAAGTTCTCTTGAAGATAATGCTTGCAGGGCTAAAGGAACGACCTAAGTGGTAACAATTCTAAGTTATGCGGAACGTGGAAAGCAGCCAATACGGGAGCTGACTGTATCAGCGGCAAAGTACCGTAGTTGTATCGAAAAGGAAAGGAGTTGAAAGAACCTTTCTACAATAAGTGCATTAGTGGCTGTGAGAGTAGAGGCACAGTACCTGTGAAGCCGTGATAATAAGCGGTGGAGGGATAGCCTCAAGCCGATACTAAGATTTTCTTTCATGCTTATATAGTAATCACCAATAAGGAGATTTTCATAGCTGTCGTGGTGCGACTAAGAAAAAATCATTCTCCAATAAGGAGTTGGTTACTATGGCGAAACGAATTGTAAACAAAGCAGAGCGGAATGCAGAGAGGTATGACGCTAAAGAAACAGGCTACCGATTATTTGAGGACAGCCAGAATGGAAAGACATTTGACAGGCTTATGCCATTGATTGTGTCGGAGCAGAATATTATACTCGCATATCGAAATATCTGCAAAAACAGTGGGAGCAAAACTCCCGGTACAGATGGGAAAACGATTGTAGCAATACAGTCGCTACCTATCGAATCGGTCATTAGAACCGTCAGAAACAAGTTGAACTATTATCAGCCAAAAAAGGTTAGACGAGTTGAAATCCCGAAAGACAACGGAAAAACCCGCCCATTAGGGATTCCGAGTATTTGGGATCGCCTGATACAACAGTGTATCTTACAGATACTGGAGCCGATTTGTGAAGCAAAATTTCATGAGCGGAACAATGGTTTCAGACCATATCGGTCAACGCAGAATGCAATCGCACAGTGCTATAAAATGGCACAGTTGCAGAACCTGCATTTTGTAGTAGATGTAGACATTGTTGGCTTCTTTGACAATATCAACCACAGTAAGTTGATTCGGCAGTTGTGGGGAATCGGCATACAGGACAGAAAGCTGATTATGATAATCAAGCAGATGCTGAAAACAGAAATCCTGTTCAATGACATTATAATCTCTCCAGAAACTGGTACACCACAGGGGGGATACTATCCCCACTGCTTGCAAATGTAGTATTGAATGAACTGGACTGGTGGATTGCCAGTCAGTGGGAAATGTTCAAAATCAAAGAGGGTAAAACAGGTTTAGAGTTTAACAAGACTGATAAAGAGGGAAACGTCCTCACAGTAGACAGAACGCAGAAATGGAATAAGCTGAGAGCAAAAACCGATTTGAAAGAAATGTATATCGTAAGGTATGCAGATGGTTTTAAGCTATTCTGTCGGGATTATGCAACGGCGAAAAAGGTAATGTGTGCCACAAAACTCTGGCTGGCAGAGAATCTGCATTTACAGACCAGTGAAGAAAAATCGGGGATTACAAATCTGCGGAAGAATTATACTACTTTTCTTGGTATCAAATTTAAGGTTGTACCAAAAGGCAGTAAGTGGATAATACGTTCACACATGGCAGATAAGAGTAAAGCAAAGGTTATTAAAAAGCTAAGTGATGTTTGGAGAGACATTAAAAATCCGAGCAAACAAAGCGAAATAGACCGAAATATAAGTCTTTATAATGCAATGGTCATGGGAATGCACAACTACTACTGTATGGCAACTATGGTTTCGGCAGACTTTGCAGAAATCGCCTTTAAAGTTACCGGGAAAAGTAACGGGATGAATCATAATAACCGGTGCTTTCCTATTGAGCGACAAGGCGAGATAAACAGCAAGTTTATCATGGAAAAGTATGGAAAATCGAAGCAGTTCCGATGGATAAAAGGAAGAATGATTATTCCTGTCGGCTACGTTTCATATGAATATCCTAAATATAAGAGGCGTGAAGTCAATAAATATGTGAGGAAGTATTCAGATATCGAAAACTGTATCAGTTTCGATGTTATGAAATATATGATGGAAAATGCACATCTCTATCCTACACTGGAGATGGCAGACAACGCTCTTTCAAGATATATAGCTCAGAAAGGAAAATGTGCGGTAACACATACGGCTCTGTCTGTTTCAGACATGGTGTGTATACACATCAAGCCATGCAAGGGAGAGCGGAACGACACATATAGAAACCTGATAATTTTATCAAAAGATGTGTCGGAAGTGGTCAGAGCGACGAACCCTGTAAAAATCGGAAAGCTGCTTGCAGACCTGCATTTGACCGAGGAGATGAAAGAAAAAATCAATAAACTCCGAAAACATAGAGAGTTGGAAGAAATACAATTCGAGGACTATATAGGCACTAAAAAGTAATCTTAGTCGGTGGAACGCCGTGTGATGGGAAACTATCACGCACGGTGTGGAGCGGGGGAAAAGCCCGAGGTGGAAACACCAGAGGCTTACCTATCGCTATTCAGCCTGCCCGATGACTTTGACAAGATCCTTTCTGTCATGCGATCCAGAGAGGTCAGTGTATCTATTATCCTGCAGAATCTGGCACAGCTAAAGGCATTGTTTGAAAAGCAGTGGGAAAGTATCGTGGGCAACTGCGATGAATTTTTATATTTAGGAGGCAATGAGCAGGGAACCCACAAGTACGTCAGTGAACTGCTGGGGAAAGCCACCATTGATACAAACACCTATGGAAAGTCTACCGGACACTCCGGGAACTATTCCACCAATTATCAGATCACGGGCCGGGAGCTGATGACACCGGATGAAGTGCGTATGCTGGACAACCGCTACGCACTTCTTTTTATCCGGGGAGAACGACCGGTCATGGACGAGAAATTTGATATTTTAAAACACCCGAACATTGCCCTGACCACGGACGGGAAGGGGAAACCCTACCTGCACGGAGAAGTGACGCAGGCAGTGGCGAGCATTACGCTGGGAGACAGTCTGGAGGGCGAGATCGCAGAGGCACCACCGGACACAGAAGGCTATGAACTCTTATCTGATGAGGATTTAGAGAAAATATTCAGTAAGAACGAGGAGGACTCAGACAATGAAACAGAGAGATGAGAAGAAAGAAACCCGGAAACTTCCCATGAGCCGCAGAGGAAAGCGGCTCATGGTCATCTATGCGGCGCTGGTACTGATGATGACAGCAGGAGCCACAACCGTGTTTGCAGCGGATGATCCTTTGACCGTGATCAATAACCTGTCCGAATTCATCTTTGGGCTGATCCGTGCCATTGGAATGATCCTGCTGGGATTTGGTATCGTGCAGATCGGCCTGTCCTTAAAATCCCATGATCCTTCACAGAGAGCGAATGGATTTTTGACACTGGCCGGAGGCGTGATCATTACGTTTGCACGGGAAATCTTAACACTGATTACGGGGTGATGGAAATGAAAACGTGTGAGTGCTATATCCATTCATTGAAAACAGACGGGAAAAACGTGCTTGCAAAGGCAGCTATTCTGGAACGTCTGGGCGAGAATGATTATCTGGCAGAGTATAACGGTGTGAAATGCCATGCGATATTCAACCCTATTGTGGGGAGATATTATGTGGATGATGTTTACGGTGTAATCCGGAACAAACCGCCGGAGCGGGACAGCAGATAATCAGAAACCGGGCAGAGGGGCAGGCCGGAAACGGTCTGTCCTGTTTCTGCCGGAAAGGAGGAATGTGTTTTGAGTGATAACTGGGTGGTTCAGAACCTTCAGAACGCCCTGGACACATGGAACAGCAAACTGGCGGAAATCTGGCAGATCATTACCCAGTCTCCGGAAAATTTCAAAGGGGGAGACATCTGGAACGTGATCGTCAGTATCCACGGTGCGCTGCAGGCAATCGGGTACGCCCTTCTGGTTTTGTTTTTCGTAGTAGGCGTGGTAAAGACCTGCGGAAGTTTTACGGAAGTGAAAAAGCCGGAACACGCACTGAAACTGTTTATCCGCTTTGCGCTGGCGAAAGGCGTGGTCACTTACGGACTGGAACTGATGATGGCGCTGTTCCAGATCGTGCAGGGCATAGTCAGTACCATCATGGACGCTGCCGGATTTGGGAGCGCACAGGAGACGGTACTGCCACAGGAGATCATTACCGCAGTGGAGGACTGCGGATTTTTTGAGAGTATCCCTTTGTGGGCGGTCACACTGATCGGCGGCCTGTTTGTTACGGTCTTGAGTTTTATCATGATCATGAGCGTCTACGGGCGGTTTTTCCGGCTGTATCTCTATACCGCAATAGCGCCGGTTCCCCTGTCCACCTTTGCCGGGGAGCCGACACAGAACGTGGGAAAGGGCTTTTTAAAATCCTATGCTGCAGTGTGTCTGGAGGGAGCCATCATTGTACTGGCCTGCATTATCTTCTCCGTGTTTGCGTCATCCCCGCCAGTGGTTGATCCAGAGGCAGCGGCAGTCACAATGGTGTGGAGCTATATAGCGGAACTGATCTTTAACATGCTGGTTCTGGTAGGCGCTGTGAAGATGGCAGACCGTGTGGTACGGGAGATGATGGGGCTGTAAGAAAGGAGGAGAGCCGATGACAGTCAACAGAGAAAAAATATGGCGGGCAGCTAACCGTGCTTTGAAACGGGAAGAGTTCTACCAGGAAAACAGGGAGTGGGGAGAGACAGATAATTATGATCTGATGTATGTACTTGCAAAAGGAAAGTACCCGAATCCGGATCAGATTATTGCGGTTGCGGGTATGCAATGTATTTGTTATCAGTTTTATCCCTATACACGAGATGAGCCCTGTGAGCTTTGGGGCTTTAATTACGAACGGGATCTGTTTAAACTGTTGGAATCCGGCTATGAAATCGTTGGCATGAGTATGGATTGTCATTTTGATGTGTGGAGTACCATTGAAGCATGGCAGGATGAAATCGAGACAGAGAAAGGTATGCAGAAATATCTGAAATATTGCAGGCAGAACCGTATAATGAAAGAAAAGATCGAAACAGAGACAGGGCTTTCTGGTATGATGGATGTAATGACTCTCTATCATCCGGAACGGGTGCCGAAAGAACCGGAGAGATGAAATCCGGCTGTGGCTGGAGGATAAGAAAAAGACACGGAGCCCCGTGCCTTTAGTCTACCACCTCATTGGTATCTTTGTAGCGCATGTTCCCGGCACTGTCAAAGTACACGGTGTCCATAGCGATTCCGTTGTTTCTGGCCCGCTTGATTTGCCAGCTCATATCTTCTTCCAGCGCCTTATAATATCTCCGGTCACGGATAGCATTTCTTAAGGAAAACAGCCAGCTTATGACGGAGAGGGCGAGCAGTCCATAAAGGATTGCAAAAGCAAGCGTCTCATGGGCGGCGGCCCACGGGTTCAGAACTGTAGCGGTCAGAAGGAAATAAAGCAGTGGCAGAGTCAGCCTTAATTTTCCTGCCAGACGGAAGATCAGAGATAAAAAGAGCAGGACAGCAGAGATACCGAGAGAAATAAAAACAGTGTATGGCATATCGAAGCCCCCTTTGCAGTTTTTTCTTTGAGTATAACAGGAGAAAACGGGGGAAGACAAATGTGCGATTGAGAAATTTTCAGACAAAGGAGGTCATCATTTGGAAATTAAGATCAACCGGGAAATCCGGGAATACACGGAGGCCATGTATTTTGGCCTGTCACTCCGCCAGTTTATCTGTGCGGTTCTGGCCTGCGGCGTTGCTGTGGGCCTTTATTTTTTGCTCCGTCCCCATATGGGGATGGAAACCGTCAGTTGGGTGTGCATGTTGGGAGCGGCTCCCTTTGCGGCCATTGGTTTTATCAAATATCACGGAATGACCGCAGAGAAATTTCTGTGGGTATGGATCAAGAGTGAGATCCTCATGCCGAAGTATCTGGTATTCCATCCGGAGAACTTATATTACGAGCTGACAAAAGACGAGATCAGAAAACAGGAAAAGGAGGCGATGGGAAAGCATGTTAAGAACACTAAAAACCGTCATGCGGCAGGACAAGGAGAAGTTTAAAATCCCGAAGAGCGTACAGCAGGCAATCCCGATCCAGACTATCTGGAAAGACGGGATCTTTCTGGTAGGGAAAAACAAGTATGCGAAGACGTATCGGTTTACGGACATCAACTTTGAGGTGGCGTCCGAGGAAGATAAGAAATCCATGTTTCTGGATTATACAAGTATTCTGAATTTTTTTGACTGCGGAGCCACGACCAAGCTGACGATCATTATCCGCAGGCTGAACAAGGAGGAGCTGAAAGAGGCGGTCTTTATCCCCATGCAGGAGGACGGACTGGACAAGTACCGGAAGGAAGTCAACGACATGCTCATGGAAAAGACCGTGGGAGCCAATGGCATGATCCGGGAATTGTATGTGACGATTTCCGTGTACCGGAAGAACGTGGAGGACGCAAGGAACTATTTTCTGCGTACCGGAAACGGGCTGATCTCCCATTTCAGCAACCTGGGTTCCAAATGTGAGGAACTGGACGCACAGGAAAAACTTCATGTGCTGCACAGTTTTTACCGGGCCGGAGAAGAAAGTCATTTCTCTTTTGATATGAAAACGTCCGCAAAACTGGGCCACAGCTTTAAAGATTATATCTGTCCGGACACGATGGAGTTTGAAAAGGACTACTTCAAAGTAGGGGAACGGTATGGAAGGGTGCTGTATCTGAAAGACTATGCTTCTTATATCTCAGACACTATGGTATCGGAGTTTGCCGACATCAACCAGAACATGATGATCAGCATTGATATTATCCCAATCCCCACGGATGAAGCGGTCAATGAGGCCCAGAACCGTCTGTTGGGTGTGGAGACGAATATCACAAACTGGCAGAGGCGGCAGAACGCCAACCAGAACTTTTCTGCCACAGTTCCTTATGATATGGAATTACAGAAGGAGGAAAGCCGGGAGTTCCTGCGGGATCTGACTACCAGGGATCAGAGGATGATGGTGGCTGTCGTGACTTTAATGCACATGGCCGGAGATAAGAAACAGTTGGACGCAGATACCAGCACGATCCTGTCCGTGGCCAGAAATAAGATGTGCCAGATGGCGGTGCTGAAATTTCAGCAGATGGACGGAATGAATACCGCCCTCCCGATAGGTGTGAGGAAGATCGACAGCATGAGGACGCTGACCACAGAAAGTTTAGGCAGTTTGATCCCCTTCCGGACACAGGAAGTCATGGACAAAGGCGGGATCTACTGTGGGATCAATGCGATCTCCCACAATCTGATCTTAGTAAACCGCGGTCTGCTGCTCAATCCGTCTGCTTTTATCTTAGGCGTACCCGGAAGTGGCAAATCCATGTTGACAAAATTATTTGTGCTGTTAATTATTCTCACGACGTCAAAAGATCAGGTGCTGATCTACGATCCGGAAGGGGAGTATGAACCTCTGGTGCAGGCGCTGGGTGGCGTGAGCCTGCCGATTTGCGCCGGAAGTGATATTCACTTAAATGCTATGGATATGGTAAAAGGCTATGGCGATAAAAACCCGATTGTGGACAAATCCCAGTTCGTCCTCTCCCTGTATGAGCGGATCACGGATGACCGCTATATTATCGGGCCGAAGGAAAAGAGTATCCTTGACCGCTGCGTGGAGCGTGTTTACTCCAAAAAACGCCAGTACGAAATCCCGACCTTTTTCACGCTGCGCCGGGTACTGCAGGAGCAGGATGAGCCGGAGGCAAAAGATCTGGCTCTGATGTTGGAACTGTTCACGGACGGTACGCTGAACAACTTTTCCCATCCCACCAACATTGAGACGGAAAACCGTCTGATCAGCTTTAATACAC
>ERZ1643246.1799-NODE-1799-length-22214-cov-6.259849_pt1 | contig 22214 bp, 15 predicted proteins | sample MGYA00579265_ERZ1643246 | MGnify/ENA primary metagenome ERZ1643246 (study PRJEB29033, sample SAMEA4952261) | chicken gut metagenome | biome: Broiler Chicken; feature: Gastrointestinal Tract; material: Caecum | place: Ireland | collected 2018 | study: Broiler...
GGGGAAAGACGAACCTGAAAAGGAGGAGGAAAGGTATATGTTATATATTGGAGTTGACCTTGGCACGTCGGCGGTCAAACTGCTGCTGATGGACGAGATGGGCGAGATCAAAAAAATTACCTCCCGGGAGTATGGGCTGGAGTTCCCACATCCCGGCTGGTCCCAGCAGAATCCCTACGACTGGTTTACCCAGTCCATGGACGGATTGAAGGAACTTTTGGCGGACTGCGACAAGTCCCAGGTGGCGGGCATCAGCTTCGGCGGACAGATGCATGGTCTGGTGGTGCTGGATGAGAAGGATCAGGTTATCCGCCCGGCCATTCTGTGGAACGACGGACGTACCGTAAAGCAGACCGATTATCTCAACAACGTGATCGGGAAGGACAAACTTTCCGAGTACACCGCGAATATCGCCTTTGCCGGCTTTACCGCGCCCAAGATCCTCTGGATGAAGGAGGAGGAGCCGGAGAACTTCGCGAAGATCAAAAAGATCATGCTGCCGAAGGACTATCTGGCATATCGCCTCAGCGGATCTTTCTGTACGGACTATTCCGACGCTTCCGGCATGCTGCTTTTGGATGTGAAGAACCGCCGCTGGTCAAAGGAGATGCTGGAAATCTGCGGCATTACCGAGGAGCAGCTGCCGAAGCTCTACGAGAGCTACGAGGTGGTGGGCACACTTCTGCCGGAGATCGCGGAGGAACTGGGGCTGTCTACAGATGTGAAAATTATCGCGGGTGCCGGGGACAACGCTGCCGCGGCTGTGGGAACCGGTACCGTCGGGGACGGACAGTGCAACATTTCCCTGGGAACGTCGGGGACGATCTTTATCTCCAGCGAGAAGTTCGGTGTGGATGAGAACAACGCCCTTCACTCTTTTGACCACGCGGATGGCAAGTACCATCTGATGGGCTGCATGCTCTCGGCTGCAAGCTGCAACAAGTGGTGGATGGACGACATTCTCCAGGATACCGACTATGCGGCTGCCCAGGCGAAAGTGGGCGAGCTCGGGGAAAATCATGTGTACTATCTGCCCTATCTGATGGGCGAGCGGTCGCCCCTCAACGACCCCTATGCCCGTTCTGTTTTCCTGGGCATGACCATGGATACCACAAGGACGGATATGACCCAGGCGGTGCTGGAGGGCGTTGCCTTCGCTCTGCGGGATTCCCTGGAGGTGGCCAGAAGCCTCGGTATTTCCATCGACCGCACCAAGATCTGCGGCGGCGGAGCCAAGAGCCCTCTGTGGAGAAGGATTGTGGCAAATGTGCTGAACCTGAAGGTGGATGTGCTGGCCGTGGAGGAAGGCCCGGCCCTGGGCGGGGCTATGCTGGCGGCCGTGGGATGCGGCGAGTATGCCTCCGTGGAGGACGCGGCAGCAGCCATCGTGCGCGTGGTGGATACCGTGGAGCCGGAGACGGAGCTGGTGGCAAAATATGAACAGCGCTATCAGACCTTCCGCAAGATTTATCCTGCGCTGAAGGGTATTTTCCCGGAGGTGTAGAGACCCTCAGGGAAAACTCTGTGACGGAGAGTTTTGCATGAGAAGAGACGGAAAAAAGATTTGTTCCCTGCTGGCGGTGCTTGCTTTCGGCTTCCTTCTGTCGGCCGGGGCGGCACAGCCGGAAAGAGAGATAGCCGGTGTCGGGGACAAGGCGCAGAACGCAAAGACAGAGGGAAACCGGGATGCGGTATCGGACGCGGATCAGGGCGACCGTCTTCTGGATTCCTTTCAGATTGAGGTTGACCGAAACCGATTTCAGATTGCCTGTGTGGGCGACAGCATTACCGCCGGTGCCGGCGTGGAGGAGACCGGCGAGCTGCCCTATCCGGACATTCTTCAGGAACTGGCCGGAGAGAAGGTGCAGGTGCACAATTTCGGCGTCAAGGGGAGATCGCTTCTCTCCACTTCCAGGTGGCCTTACCGGGAAGAGGGGTATTATCAGATGAGTCTGGCGGTGTCCGCGGATCTCTATATTCTGATGCTGGGGAGCAACGATATCTGGCAGGAGAGCTGGGACGGAGAGACTTTTCAGCGTGAACTGGTGGATTTTGTGGCATCCTATCAGAATCTGGAGAGCAGATCGGTCATCTATCTGGTGCAGCCGCCCGCCTATTTTCCGGCGGCGGACGACGCCGAGGGGCAGGAGAAAAACGGATATATGCCCGAGCTCTGTCAGCGTGTGGCGGCTGCGGCGGAGGAGACCGGCGCAGGATTGATCGACCTCTACACCTATACCCGGGGACATCCGGAGTGGTTTGCGGACGAAGTGCACCCAAACGGCGAGGGAAACCGGCAGATTGCCGCCTTTATCTACCGGTGTATCCGGGATGATCTGCCGTAGCGGCTGTACACCAACGGCATCAGCCCTTGTTCGGGGAGGTCGGCAGGCGGCTGCCGGAAAACGGACAGGAATGACAGCATATGGAACGAGTGATTACGTATACAGTGGACAATCCCCTGCCCCGTCAGAAGGTCAGGGGATTTTTAAAATTGAAACATTATTCCACCCACAGCCTGAAGCGGCTGCGGGATCAGCCCGAAAGTATTCTGGTCAACGGAGAACCGGTTTTTCTCAATCACATGCTGCGGCCGGGAGATGTGATAACCGTGCGGATCCGGGAGGAGGCGTCTTCCGATCAGATTCTTCCGGTCTGTCTGCCGGTTGATATTCTGTATGAGGACGAGGATCTGATGATTATCAACAAGGCGGCCGGCATGCCGGTTCATCCTTCCCAGAACAATCGGGACAACACGCTGGGAAACGCTCTGGCCTGGTATTTCAGACAGCGGAATCAATCTTTTGTCTACCACTGCGTCAATCGTCTGGACCGGGATACTTCGGGACTTACGATTGTGGCAAAGCATATGGTCAGCGGCGGGATACTGGCGGCCATGACTGCGGAGAAGACATTGCGGGAGAACAGGACGGTTACCGGGGATAGGGAAAACGATGCCGGCGGGCAGGCTGCCGCGATGAAAAAACGAGGCGGAGGGAGCCGGGAGACCGGGACCGGGGAGGAACGGATCCTGTCCGTGCGCCGGGAGTATCTGGCCATCGTGGAGGGAGAGATGCCTCTCGGGGAGGGGACAATCGACGCGCCCATCGGGCGGGTGGAGGGATCCTGTCTGATGCGGAGAGTGGATGAAGAGAACGGAGAGCGGGCAGTTACCCGGTACCGGGTGCTGGGGACAGGCGGCGGCTGCAGCCTGGTGTCCCTGGAACTTCTGACCGGCCGTACCCACCAGATTCGGGTGCATATGGCCCATCTCGGATTTCCGCTGATCGGTGATTATCTCTACAATCCGAAGGATACCCGCATGAACCGCCAGGCCCTTCACGCCTGCCGGCTGCGGTTTTGCCATCCCATGACCGGGGAACCCATGGATTTTCTTGCGCCGCCCCCGGAGGATATGAGAAGGGCGCTGGAGGAGTTGGGGATTGATATTTTGCCGAAACTGTGTAATACTAATCCCACCGAGGGGAATATGATAGGAAGATGAAAGTCGTGAAATGGAGGGATTTTGAATGGAAATTTTACATGTGACGGAAGCAAATTTTGACAGCCGGGTACTGCAGGCGGATAAGCCGGTGCTGGTTGATTTCTGGGCTACCTGGTGCGGTCCCTGCCAGATGCAGGCGCCGATTCTCGAGGAGCTGGCAAAGGAGCGGGATGATGTGATCATCGCGAAGGTGGATGTGGATCAGAACCCGAATCTGGCTCAGAAATACCGGGTTATGTCGATCCCCATGCTGGCAGTGTTCAAAAACGGTCAGCCGGTGGTCTCCGCTGTGGGATTGCAGAATAAGGCGACGCTGAACGAGATGCTGAATCAGTGAGCAGCTGTCGTGACTGAAAAAGGGAAGATGGAAATCTTCCTTTTTTTTACCTTGACAAATACCCCCATGGGGTATATGATAATCGCGGGGAGAGGAAGGGATAAGAAAACCGGAAAAGATAAAATGACCGGTTGTAAGAGAAAGATGGAGGAGAAAACTTTGACGGAACGGGAAAGAAAGCAGCCGGGCCAGGAGAACCAGGCAGGTAAAGAAGAACGTCCCTGTCCCAATTGCAGTACCTGCAGGAAGAAAGTGCGGGACGAGAAGGAATACAAAGATCTGATCCACCGGCTGAATCGGATCGAAGGCCAGGTAAGGGGCGTGAAACGAATGGTGGAGGAGGATGTTTACTGTGTGGATATTCTGACACAGGTGGCAGCCATTACCTCCGCGTTGAACAGTTTCAATAAAGTGCTGCTGGGCAATCATATCAAGACCTGCGTCGCGGATGACATCCGCATGGGAAATGACGCGGCGGTGGATGAACTGGTGGCGACGCTGCAGAAACTGATGAAATAAAAAACAGGCAAGAGATGTCTGGTCGAAGTTTTCTCTTTGATGACAGGCAGGAAGGAAGGGACATGCATGAAGTCAGATATGAAATGTTATGATGTGACCGGCATGAGCTGCGCGGCCTGCAGCGCTCATGTGGAGAAGGCGGTCAGCAAAGTGGAGGGCGTCAGCGAGGTGTCGGTAAGCCTTCTGACCAACTCCATGAACGTGGAGGGGACGGCGTCGCCGGAGGCGGTCATTCAGGCGGTGGAGAAGGCCGGATACGGCGCCCATCTCAAGGCGGGATCCGGCGAGGGCGAAAGCCGGGAAGCGGGAGCATCCGCTGGCGCGAAAGATACGGACGGAGGCCTGGGGGCATCTCAGCACAGGGAATTTGTGACAATCCGCAACCGTCTGATCGCGTCGCTGGTATTTTTGATTCCGCTGATGTATGTCTCCATGGGACATATGATGTGGAACTGGCCGCTGCCGGAAGTTTTCGCGGAAAACCATGTGGCGGTGGGTCTGTACCAGATGCTGTTGACCATCATTATTATGGTCATCAACCAGAAGTTTTTTGTCAACGGTTTTACCAGCTTTTTCCACGGGGCGCCCAATATGGACACCCTGGTGGCGATGGGATCCGGAGCGGCCTTTGTCTACAGCACCTACGCGCTGTTTGCCATGACCTTCGCCCAGGGGGCGGGAGATCACGAGGCTGTCATGGGATATATGCACGAGTTCTATTTTGAGTCGGCGGCCATGATCCTCTCCCTGATTACCGTGGGTAAGATGCTGGAGGCCTACTCCAAGGGAAAGACGACCAATGCCTTAAAGAGTCTGATGGCCCTGAAGCCGAAGCAGGCGACAATCCTGCAGAACGGTCAGGAAGTGACGGTTCCGGTGGAGCGGGTAAAGAAGGGAGACATCTTCGTGGTCCGTCCCGGGGAAGGGATTCCCGTGGACGGCGTGGTGCGAAAAGGCGAGAGCGCGGTGGATGAGTCGGCGATCTCCGGCGAGAGCATTCCGGTGGATAAGGCACCGGGAGACGAAGTGACAGCGGCTACCATCAACGCCTCGGGATTTCTGACCTGTGAGGCCACCCGGGTGGGGGAGGACACGACGCTCTCCCAGATCATCCGCATGGTTACGGACGCGGCGGCTTCCAAGGCGCCCATCGCCAAGGTGGCGGATAAGGTTTCCGGCATTTTTGTGCCGGCGGTGTTGATCATTGCGGCAGCGACGATTCTCATCTGGATGCTGGTGGGCGAGAGTTTCGGCTTTGCTCTGGCCAGAGGCATTTCGGTTCTGGTTATCAGCTGCCCCTGCGCGCTGGGACTGGCTACGCCGGTGGCCATCATGGTGGGCAGCGGTCTCGGGGCGAAGAAGGGGATTCTCTTCAAGAATGCCGCTGCCCTGGAGGCGGCGGGCAAGACCCGGATTGTGGTGCTGGATAAGACCGGTACCATTACGGAAGGCGAGCCCAGGGTTACCGATGTGCTGCCCGCCGAGGGCGTGGCTCCGACGGAGCTTCTGACCAAAGCCTGCGCCATGGAGGCAAAGAGTGAGCATCCGCTGGCAAAGGCGCTGGTTGCCTACGCGAAAGAGCAGGAGATCTCTCTGCCGGAGGCGGAGCAGTTTGCCAATTACAGCGGCAGCGGCGTTTCCGCGGAGGTGGATGGCGCCAGGATCTACGGAGGAAAACTGGAGTGGATGGAGGAGCGGCTGCGGGAGAACCCGACGGCCCAGAAGGCACTCCGGGATTTCTGTCAGGCGCATCGGCTTTTGGATCTGGCAAAGGAGGGCAAGACACCGCTGCTGTTTCTGGCGGACGACCGTCTTCTGGGAGCCGTGGCGGTGGCGGATCAGATCAAGCCCGAGAGTCCCCAGGCCATCAGGGAAATGAAGGATATGGGCATCGAGGTGGTCATGTTGACCGGCGACCGGAAGGAGACGGCCGAGGCAATCGGAAAGGTAGCCGGAGTTTCGAGAGTGATCGCCGGCGTGCTGCCTGACGGCAAGGAAAGGGCCGTGGCGGAATTTTCGAAGAACGGTCAGGTCATGATGGTGGGCGACGGTATCAACGACGCCCCGGCTCTGACCCGGGCAGCGGTCGGCGTGGCCATCGGCGCGGGAACCGACGTGGCCATCGACGCGGCGGATGTCGTGCTGGTCAACAGCAAGCTGTCCGACGTGCCCGCCGCGATCCGCCTGAGCAGGGGAACCCTTCGGAACATTCACGAGAATCTGTTCTGGGCGTTTATCTACAATATCATCGGTATTCCGCTGGCGGCAGGATTGTGGATTCCCATCTTCGGATGGACGCTGAATCCCATGTTCGGGGCGGCTGCCATGAGCCTTTCCAGTTTCTGCGTGGTAACCAATGCCCTGCGGCTGAACTGGCTCAATATCTATGACGCCTCGAAGTTCCGCAGAAAGGCGAAGAAGAGACAGAAGGGTTCCGGTCAGGGACCGTCGGTTGTTCTGGATCAGACAGAACCTGCAGTTTCTGAAGGGCACAGAGTGGAAAACACGAAAATCAAAGAAGGAGAAAAGGAGAGAAAGACAATGGAAAAGAAGATGACAGTAAACGGAATGATGTGCGCGCACTGCGAGGCAACGGTAAAGAAGGCGCTGGAAGCCATCGATGGTGTGGCTGAGGCAAAGGTAAGCCATGACGCGAACGAGGCAGTGGTAACCTTAAATGCCGATGTGCCGGATGACGTGCTGACAAAGGCGGTAGTGGATGCCGGATACGAAGTGGCGGGCATTCAGTAAAAACGAAAAAAGGGAAGATCCCCCGGCCCCGTAGGGGCTGGGGGATCTTTTTTTCATGTGGGGAGCTGCGTTCCTATGAAAGAAGAAGCTTCACGGATTTCAGATATGCAGTTCTTCTGCTTTTCGAAGAACTCTTGTCGCGTTGATCTGAAGCTGCCTTAATTCCAGTTCGCCGGATTTCGCGGCCTTTACAATGCTGTCAAAGTCGCCCTTGCTGCCCGGCATAACCAGATCTCCGCCCGCCTTGGCGATCTCGGCGGCGATGGGCATCCGATGAAGGGATTGCTTATCCTGGGCCATGTCGACGATCCAGTCGGTCATGACGATGCCTTTGAAACCGTACTCGCAGCGGAGTATGTCTTCGATCAGTCCCCGGTGTTCCGATGTGTGAACGCCGTTGAGCAAGTTGTAGGAGGTCATCAGGGCGTGGGGCTGGGATTCTCTCACACAGATGCCAAAGCCCTTCAGGTAAATTTCCCGCATGGCCCGTTCGCTGACGATGCTGTTGTTGCAGTAGCGGTTTTTCTCCTGATTGTTGGCGGCGTAGTGTTTGATGGTAGTGCCGCAGCCCGGATGACGCTGCACGCCTCTGGTAATGGCGGCGGCTGTCTTTCCGGAGATCAGGGGATCCTCCGAGTAGTACTCAAAGTTACGGCCGCAGCGGATGTCCCGGTGGATGTTCAGGGCGGGGGCCAGCCACAGATGGACGCCAAAGCGTTCCATCTCATCTCCCACGATGGAGCCGTAGGACTCTGCCAGCGGAAGGTTGAAACTCTGGGCGATGGCGGTTCCGATGGGGATAGCGGTGGCGTACTGGTACTCTACCTTCTGTCCCTTTTTGGGTTTTCCGCTGCCGCCGATCAGATTCATGATAAAGCGGGCAGGGGCAGGCAGGAAGGGGAGAAAACTCTCGGGAACCATGCTGCTGCCGATTCCGTGGGCTCCCTTCTCATCCCGGTAAAATTCCTTGGCAAGCCGCAGACCTGCGGGACCGTCGGACATGACGAGGACGGGGAAGCCCTTTTCTTTCAGTACGCCCGTGGTCTCTCCCGCCGCGCCGGCCACGTTGGTGGCGGCGTTTCCGATGACACTGAGAGCTCCGGCCTTCGGGTTGAAGGCCCCCACATTGAGGTAGGCCAGTTCCTCCACGGTAAGATCTTTGACTCTGGGATCGATCTCCCGCTCCTGATCGTAGGTTACCGTGACGGTTTCGATGTCAGCCGCGGCGACGGAGATCCTGGTAATATCAGACAGTTCTTCCGCTGCAGCAGTCTCACTGCCGGAGGGCTTCCAGTCCTCAAAGTCCGTTTCCCCGAGGCAGTTTCTGGCCTTTGTCACGATCGCTTCCCCGTCCAGATCCACAAGGGCGGCAGGCTGTGTGTGATCGCTGCTGTCGCCCACGCGAACCACATAGCTTCCCGCCTCCAGCACATAAGATTCCTTCTGCGCGTCATAGGAAGCGCAGTCCCGGAGAGAGAAGGAGATGGTCAGTTCCTGGGAAGCCCCCGGCTCCAGGAGATCGGTTTTGGCAAAGGCTGCCAGATCCTGATAGGGTTTATCCAGCCGTCCCGCAGGCGCGGACACATAGACCTGCACCACTTCCCGTCCCGCGCGGGCGCCGGTGTTGGAGACGGCGGCTTTGATGCGGATAGTGTCTCCCTCTGCGGCCGCCCCGGTCACAGCGATATCGAAGGAGGTGTAGGAGAGACCGTAACCGAAGGGAAACAGCGGTTTCTTTCCCACCGTGTCAAAATACCGGTATCCCACGTAGATCCCCTCTTTGTAGCGGGTGTCGTTGATGTCGCCGAATTCGCCTTCCCTGCAGTAATCCTCCCAGGAAGCCCAGGTGGTGGTCAGCTTGCCGGAGGGATTTGCCCTGCCCAGCAGAATGTCTGCCAGCACACTGCCCGTCTCCACGCCAAGCTGGGACAAAACCAGAATGTTGGAGACCTCTTTCACGGGAGTCAGATCTACCACACCGCCCACATTCAGCACCAGCATGAATTTCTCATACTTCGCGTCCAGGGCGAGAATGGTTTTCGCCTCCGAGTCGGTCAGGCGGATGTCTCCCGGGATCGGCTCCCGGTCATTGCCCTCGCCGGAGATGCGGGAGAGCACATAGATGGCGGTATCGCCTTCCCCGTCCAGGGGCAGATCATATTCCGGCTGGGGCATGACAGCGCCCATGCCTTCCAGAATCGCCATGGTGTGTTTCTTTTTTGCCCGCTCCTTGATCTCTTTTACAAATGCCTTCTGGGCATCCTGTTCCACCTGGTCGAAGGCGTCCAGCCAGCGGCCGGTGGTAATGGTAAATCCGGCGCCCTTCAGGCCCTGCTCCACATTGACGGAGTAGCGGGAATTTACCTCCCCGGAACCGGTGCCGCCCTTTACGGTGTGGCGGACGCCGTTGCCGTAGGCCGCAATCCTGCCGGGAGTCTCCAGGGGAAACGCGCCGTTCTGCCGCAGGAACAGCGTACATTCCGCCAGGGAATCCCGAAGGAGCCCGATGTGTTCTTTCTCATAATCAAACAGTTCCATAAAACATCCTCCCTTACTTTGTTGTCGCAAAAGTTCGTTTGCTTCTCTATTGAGTATACCATGTCCGGTTGCGGTTGACCAGAGCGATTCAGAAAGGAATTGTCAGGTGTCCGGCTTCTGTGCTAGAATAGAGGGCAAAGAAATGAGAAAAGAGGAGAAAAGATATGATCAACGAACAGTATAAGGCCATGTTGGGTGGTAAATCCATCATTCGGGAACTCAGCGAGTACGCCACCGAACGTGGAAAAGAAATCGGCTATGAAAATGTATTTGACTATTCCCTGGGCAATCCCAGCGTGCCCTGCCCGGCGGATTACACGAAGACGATGATAGAGCTCCACGAGCAGATGGACCCCATGGCGCTGCACGGCTACAGTCCTTCCCTGACGATTCCCTCCGTGCGCCAGGCGGTGGCGGAGAGCCTGAATAGGCGGTTTGGCATGGACTACACCATGAACCATATTTTCATGACCACCGGTGCGGCAGGCGCTCTGGCTCATGCTCTGCGGGCTGTGACAAAGCCCGGCGATGAGGTGCTGACCTTCGCTCCCTATTTTCCGGAGTACGGCCCGTATGTGGAGGGCGCCGGGGATGTGCTGAAGGTGGTTCCGGCCAACACCGAGGATTTTCAGATCAACTTCGCGGCCTTTGAGGAGATGCTGACGGACAAGGTGGCGGCAGTGCTCATCAACACCCCCAACAACCCCTCCGGTATCGCCTACAGCACAAAGACCATCGAGAAGCTGGCGGAGGTGCTTACCCGCAAACAGAAGGAGTACGGGCACGATATTTTCCTGATCAGCGACGAGCCCTACCGGGAGATTGTCTTTGCCGGCGCGGACGCCCCCTATCCCAGCAAATTTTATGACAATACCTTGAGCTGCTACTCCTTCTCCAAGAGCCTGAGCCTTCCGGGGGAGCGTATCGGCTATGTGGCGGTCAACCCGAGGTGCACCGACGCGGATCTTCTGGTGGCGATTATGGCACAGATCAGCCGTGGAACCGGCCACAACTGTCCCTCCTCCTCGGTACAGCTGGCCGTGGCAAAGGTGCTGGATCAGACCAGCGATCTGTCCGTCTATGAGACCAACATGAATATTCTCTACGACGCCCTGACCCGTCTTGGCTTTGAGGTGGTAAAACCCGGCGGTACTTTCTACATTTTCCCGAAGGCTCTGGAGGAGGACGCCAACGCCTTCTGCCTGAAGGCAAAAAAGTACGACCTGATCCTTGTGCCTTCGGACAACTTCGGTGTGCCCGGATACTTCCGTATGGCGTACTGCATCGACACCGAGAAGGTAAAACGGTCCATACCGGTGCTGGAAAAATTCGTGGCGGAAGAGTACGGCGTGCGATAATCCCGACAAAAAGCAGTAAATGTTGCTAGGCTTTTTTCTGACAGTGTGGTAAAATAAAGAAAACGAATTGTCAGGAGGAGGGGATCTATGGCTGTAAAATATGAGATTGACCTGAACGAAACCGGAAGGGAATTTCCCCATTACTGGGAGCTGTGCGTGGGAAGCTGCCACGCAGCCACGGTTCTTCGGGAGGACGTCCGCAGGCAGATTCGAAAAGCCCATGAGGAGTGCGGGTTTCAGTACCTGCGCTTTCACGGGCTTTTTGATGATGACATGAGCGTCGTGCTCCCGCCCATGGGACCGGGAGGGGAGGAGATTTCTTTCTTCAATGTTGACAGCATTTTCGATTTTCTGCTGGATATCGGCATGAAGCCCTTTGTGGAGATCGGTTTTATGCCGGAGGTCTACGCCAGCGGGACACAGACCTGTTTCCATTATAAGGGAAACGTGACCATGCCGGCGGAGGATGATAAGTGGATGAACCTGATCCGAACCTTTGGCGGGCATCTGCTGGAACGGTATGGCAGGGAGGAAGTCAGCACCTGGTTCTTCGAGGTCTGGAACGAACCGAATCTTCGCTTTTTTTTCGACGGAACCCAGGAGGATTATTTTCATCTCTACGAGATGACAGCCCGGACATTAAAGGGTGTGGACGGCTGTTTCCGGGTGGGCGGTCCGGCCACCTCTGTCAATGCCTGGATTCCGGAGTTTCGCTCCTTCTGTGAGGAACATCAGGTGCCGCTGGATTTTATTACCACCCATCACTATCCCAGCGACGATCCGCTGTCCACCATGGGAATGAACGGTCCGGGAGTCAAGGGGACATCCCCCATGGATCCGGAGGTCATGGAGCAGATGAAGAAGCTGCCGCCGGAGGAACTCGCCAAGGTCATAGAAAAGATGATGCATAACGAGAACAACAATCCCCGGGATATCCTGGCGCGGATGACGAAGAAGGCCAAGGAGGAGGCGGGGGATTATCCCCTCTACTACACCGAGTGGAACGGATCGAAGGAGTATGATACCAGCTACCAGGCGGCCTTTGTGACCCAGACCATCGCCTACAACGAGGGGCTCGTGGAGGGGTATTCCTACTGGACGGTGTCGGATATCTTCGAGGAGATGGGACTCCACGGGGCGCCCTTCCACAATGAGTTCGGCATCCAGACCAAGCACGGCGTCGCGAAGCCGGTGTACCGGGCGTTTGAGGCGTTGCATGAGGCTGGAAAACGGAGACTTTCCGTGGAGGGAAGCCATCCCACAGCGGAGGTGCTGGCTCTGAAAGAGGGAAAGCAGGTCATGCTCTTTGCCTACAATCACGATATCGAGCGCAGGGACATTGCGCCCCAGGAGATGGAACTGACCCTCGCGGGACAGATCGCTTCCATCGAGAAGGCCGTTATCGACGAGGAGCACTGCAATCCGAAAAAAGCCTGGGAGACGATGGGCAGCCCGGCGTATCTGACCCGGGAACAGGTGGAGGCTTTAGATAAGGAGAGCCGCCTGACTTATGAACAGATTCCGGTTGCCGGAAACGGAGAGACGAAATTGCATTTCACGGCGGAGGAGGAAAGTGTGACGATTTTCCGAATCTCGCTGGCTTAGATTTTATCCAGTCGGGAGTTTACCGGTAAAAACAGTAAAAAAACAGAAAGAGACAGGAGGATTACAATGGGATTTCCAAAGAATTTTATCTGGGGAGCGGCGAGCGCCGACTACCAGATTGAAGGCGCGTACGATGAGGACGGCAAAGGGGCGGGTATCTGGGATGCCCTCTCCGAAGGCCATGTGAAGCACGGAGAGAATGGAAATGTGGCCTGCGATCACTATCATCGCTATAAGGAGGACGTGGCCATCATGAAGGAGCTGGGGCTGAAAGCCTACCGTTTTTCTGTGAGCTGGCCCCGCATCATGCCCCGGGAAGGGGAGATCAACGAGAAGGGAATCCGGTTCTATCAGAATCTGGTGCAGGAACTGCTGGACGCCGGCATCACGCCCATGTGCACGCTGTTTCACTGGAATCTTCCCATGTGGCTGCACGAGAAGGGAGGATGGCACAATGAGGCGGTCAGCGACTATTTTGCCGAGTACGCAAAGGTGGTTGTGGATGCCCTGTCGGATAAGGTAAGCTTCTGGATGACCATCAATGAACCCCTCTGTTTTGTGGTAAACGGTTACATAACCGGGGATCACGCTCCCTTTGAGCGGGCGTTCGACGACATGACAAAGCTTATGCCTACGGCCACTGCGTTGACCAGAAACGCGCTGCTGGCCCACGGGAAGGCGGTAAAGGTGATCCGGGAGAACGCAAAGCTGACACCGAGAATCGGCATGGCGTTAAATGGCAATATTATCACACCCTGGGGCGATTCCGAGGAGGAGATTGCGGCAGCCAGGGCGGCGACTTTCCCGGATCATGCGACTTTTTCCGGCTTGAACTGGTGGGCAGATCCCATGGTAAAAGGGACGGCACCGGCCATGCTGGCGAATGTTTTCAGCGATGAGGATTTCGAGATCATCTGTCAGCCCCTGGATTTCTTCGGGTTTAACTGTTATAATTCCGGCAATTATGACGAGTATACCGGAAAGAATGAGCATGTGTACTCCGGTATGGCCAGGACATCCATGGACTGGCCGATAACGCCGGATGTCCTCTACTGGGCGGTAAGATTTATCCATGAGCGCTATAATCTGCCGGTGCTTATCACGGAGAACGGTATGGCAAATCTGGACTTTGTCATGAGCGACGGGAAGGTGCACGATCCCCAGAGAATCGAGTTTATGAAAACCTACATCGGCGGCCTGAAGAAGGCAGTGGAGGAGGGCATCCCTGTTCTGGGATATCTCTACTGGTCGATCATAGACAATTTTGAGTGGGCGGAGGGCTATGACAAGCGCTTTGGCCTGGTTCATGTGGATTATCGCACGCAGGAGCGCACCATCAAGGATTCGGGCTACTGGTATGCGGATCTGATTCGGGAGAACGGCGAGTCGCTGCCTGCGACGCTGCATTTGGATGGCCGTCTGGGGTAACCGTCTTTAGAAGAATGGCGTTTTCCCGATTGACCGCCGCCAGGACGGGATCCGTCAGAGATTCCAGGGAGCCTGAAGGGTAAATGCGGAGCAACAACAGAGACCGGAACGCGGAAGAAAATCCGTTCCGGTCTCTTTTTTTGTCGGGCGAATCCTGCTATAATCTGGGCATAGGTGTACGGGGACGCGAAGCAGGCATGATGGCGTTGGTTCCTGTATATCACATGTTACGGCAAGAAAAGAGACGGAGGCGCGAAGATGAGGGATCTGGAATATATGCTGGAGCGGATTTCGCTTTGGGAGAAACTGCCGGTGCTGCTGCTGGACGCGGAGGATCATATGATACCATGGCGGGACAATATTCTGGATGTGGAAGGCTGGTACGGGGAGAACCCGGACCTGATGGATCTGCTGTTGCATTACCTGAACGGGCACAGGCAGACGATTTATCAGGAGCAGGAAATTTTTGCCTACGCCGCGGTGGAGGACGAAGAGACCGGAGAGCGCTGTATTCTCGGCCCTGTTGTGTTGGAAAAGAATTTTCACGGCAGCCTCCGAAATTACCGCAATGTGGGGGCGTACCTGCCGGAGGATGGGAAGCTGCCCTGTGTTTCTCTGGAGTATCTGATCAATTGCGTGGAACTTCTCTATTTTGCGATTTACCATGAACAATTGGATGAGCGGGAGATGCTGGAGAAAATGGGAGGTCAGATTTCCGATAAAGGGGCCAGGGAATGGGACGTCCTCTCCTACGAGATTCGAAAGTCCGAGGAGGAGCGCATACCGCTTCCCTACCAGATAGAGCAGCGGTGGACCAGCGCTTTAGAGCAGGGGGAGGAGTACCGGGTAAATTACCCCGACGTGATTTCCCGTGTGGGAGAGATGGCAAGGAGCGGCAAAAAGCAGCTGGAATATACGTTTGTGGTCTCCATCACACTGGCTGCCAGAGCGGCAATCCGGGGAGGCGTGCCCCCGGCGGTCGCTCTGGAGCTGGCGGATGTATGGCTTCAGAAGCTGGAGCAGTGCAGGGATGAAATTCAGATGCATGGAGTCAATGCGCAGGCTATGAATGATTTTCTGGAGCATGTGCAGGCAGTGAAGAAAAACGACAGGGAACCGGCCTATATTCGGGATTGCAAGGACTATATCGCACGGCACCGGACCGGAAAAATCGATCTGAACGCCATGGCGGAGGAATTGCGCATCAGCTACGGCTATCTGTCCAGAAAATTCCGGGAGATTGTCGGGATGACGGTGCAGCAGTACATTTTAAAGGAAAAGATCCGCGCCGCAGCCAACATGATTCGCTATTCGGATATTCCGCTCTCGGAGATTGCCAACTATCTGGACTTCTCTTCCCAGAGTCATATGGGCACTTATTTTAAGAAGGAATACCATATGACACCCAACGAGTACCGGAAAAGATTTCAATAGAGAAAGCAATGATTTTATAAAAAAGTAAATCAGATGATATTTCATGCCGAAATATCCTGCTAAGATCGGTATATCAGGATAAACCGTAAGGAGGAGAAAAGGCATATGAAGAGAAGATGGATCAGCCTGCTGCTGACCGGGACTCTGGTCTTGGGAAGTCTCGCGATGAGCGGATGCGGAAACAGCAGTGACAGCGGGGATGCGGATACGTTTTCCTGGTGGATTGTCACCACAGACGGGGACGGTACCTACTACGATAAGTACGAGGACCATCCCGGGGTACAGTGGCTGAACAATCAGTACTGGGATGTGGACAATCACACGCTGGGGGAGGAAGGAAAGGGGGAAAACATCAAATTTACTTTCCAGACGCCCATCGCGGGTTCCGAGACCGACAATTTCAACACGATGATCGGCACGGGCGAGTATACGGATCTGGTGGATTTATCCTACTATACCGGAAGCATCGCGGCGCTGGCGGAGGACGGCGTGCTGATGGATATTACCGAGTACGTGGAAGAGTACATGCCGGATTACGTGGCGCTGCTGGATGAACATCCCGCCTGGAAATCCCAGGTTACCACCACGGACGCGGACGGAAATGTCCACTATTACTATCTGCCCCTGCTCAACGACGGGCCGAGGGATCCCTGGGATGGATTCGTGTACCGGCGGGACTGGGTGGTAAAATACGCTGAGCCCACGGAATATGTGTGGGACTGGGACAGCGCCTATGTGCAGGAGAACGGCCATCCGGCGGTGACACCTCTGGAGGCGGCAGTGGCATCCGGCAACCTGGAGGGCTGGAAGGCGAATGAAGTGACAGAGTTTACCGCGAATCCGGGAGATGATCCGGACAACACCTACACGGACAACGTGATCTTCCCCAGCGGAACCGGTAATCCTCTGACCATCAGCGACTGGGAGTGGATGTTTGAAGCCTTTGATGCGGCGCTGGAAGAGAGAGGTTACGGGGATGACTCCGATGCCTACTGCATCACGATCCCGTATCAGGGATATTTCGAGTATGGCGATCTGGTGTCCTCCTTCGGCGGCGGAAACGGATACTATTATATCAACGATGATGGAGAGGTTACCTTTGACGCCGCCTCCGATAATTTCAAGACCTATCTGGAGTGCATGAACACCTGGAACGACAAGGGCTGGCTGGATACCCAGTTTGAGACCCGGTCGGGAGATCTGTTCTACATGATCAACCAGAGCGGTTTCAACCAGGGCAAGGTCGGCATGTGGGAAGGCATGGTATGGGATACCGGAACAAAGATCCGCACCACCTGTATGGATGCCTCCGACCAGCAGGACGCCTTCGTGATGGGCTGCGCGTTCCCCATCAACGATATGTACGGAACCGCGGAGCAGATGTATCATGAGCCGGACGCCTTCTATGGCGAGACGGCAGGCCCCGCCACCGGAGGCGTGGGAATCACGACGAAGGCGGAGGACAAAAATCTGCCGGCGCTGTTTACCTATCTGAACTGGTGCTATACCAGGGAGGGGGCCCTGCTTGGATCCATGGGACTGAGCCAGGAGCAGTACGAGAGCATGGATTTTGATCCGGACAATTACGCGGAATATGGCTTTACGGACGGCCTGTACCACGAGGAGGACCGGGATGGCGTGACGACGTATGTGACCCATATCCCCCAGAATTCCACGCTGAATGGAAACGCGTTTATCACGGGACGTCTGACGGCGCGGCTGCAGCTGACCGGAACAGGCGATGACCTGGACTATGATATCGACAATGGCGAGAGCGAAGTTTACCAGGCATGCCGTGAGGCGTACGGATCCTACGACAGTACCGGAAATGTGATCTCCTACGCCACGAAGCTGACGGACGATGAGAATGAGCAGGCGGGAGATGTCTACACTCCGCTGAAGGATTACATGAACCAGGTCATTCCGAGAATGATCAAAAACGGCGTGGACAGCGAGTGGGATGAGTATGTAAAGACGGTGGATTCCTACGACACCAAGTCTGTCTGCGAGATTTATCAGAAGTACGTGGATGAGGCTCTTGGCCGGTAATTCACGGGAGATGATAAGGAGAGTACCTTTCATTTATCATAAAAATACCTCTTTAAAAAGGACCGGAAATTTGATTTCCGGCCTTTTTTACAATATTCTGCTTAATTTTACAATACATGATCGGCTGGGAGCGGTAAAATTTCTCCCAGAAGACGGAAAAGAGGAGGTTTTTTTATGGCAAGACAAAAGAAAGCGTATCCGGAAGACGGCAAGACCATGTTTGGCCTGTCGACGATGGGATGGGCGGACACGATCGCCACATCGTTTATCACGGGACTTTTTATGCTGTACCTGACGGATTACGCGAATATCGGGGCTTACGCGGCGACACTGGGGACGACGCTGCTTCTGATCGGGCGGATCATCGATATGGTGGATGATCCGGTGCAGGGGTGGATTATGGATCGGACCCGTCCCACAAAGATCGGAAAGTACAAACCCTTTATGATTATCAGTATTATACTGATTACGCTGTCCATGTGTTTCCTGTTCAGCGTACCTCAGGCGATCGTACATAACACAGTGCTGACCAGCATCTGGGTCATCTTTTTCTACCTGCTGTACGATATCGGGACGGCGTTCAACGCGCAGATTCCCCTGAAACAGTCGCTGACAACAGATCCGAGAATCCGGGCGCGGCATATGACCTGGCCGAGGGTGGTTTCCATGATCGTGGTCATTCCCATGTCCTTCTTCATTGCCATGGTAACCGGGCTGAATGCGGTTGTCGGAAACATGAGCAGGAGCTTTTCACTGATGGCGGTTATCATTGCCCTGATTGCCGGTATTGTCTCCCTGATCGGTATCGGTGTGGTCAAAGAGGGAAAGCATATGGACGAATCCAGGGAGGAGAAGATCACTTTTAAAGAGATCGCAAGCCTGTTCGTGGGAAATAAGCCGTTCCTGATCAACACGGTCATGACGATCTTCCACGGGTTCGTGTGGACCATGGTGTTCGCCACCACCACCTATTATATCAAATGGGCTTACTGTACCGATCTGTCCACGGGAGTTGTGGATCAGGCTGCTTTCGGAACCATGACCATGATTATGGGAATTTTCCAGCTGGTGCCCAGTATCCTGGGGGCGGCGATTTCTCCGAAGCTGGTCAAAATTTTTGACGGGCCGGTCAAGGTGTTCCAGATCGCGGCGAGTCTCGAACTGATCGGCGGCGCGGGACTGTTCATCGCCATGATGATGGGCGTGCTGAACAGTTCTCCGGTACTGTACTTTATTCTGATTTTCATTCTCCTGATGGGCGCCGGCCTGACCTTTGTGCCCGGTTCCATGATGGGTGTGGAGTGTATGGATTATGCCATGGTAAAGGTTGGAAGAGAGATGCACGGCATTTTCAATTCCGTCAGCAGTATCATCAGCAAGGCACAGGCGGCCCTCTCCTCCGCACTGGTGGGAGCGGTGCTGATTGCCATCGGATACGAAGTGGATTCGGCGACGGATACTTTCCTGGGGGAGCTGTCCGCGATACCGGATATGCTGAGATCCTTTATCGTGATCAGCGGTCTGGTGCCCGCGATTCTCTGTGTGATCACGCTGATATGCCTGAAACTTTATCCCATTGACAGCAAGATGCGCAGTGAGATCAACGAGAAGATCGCGAAACTCAGAGACGAGTAAATAGGCCGATGTCCGGCAAGCCCATCGGGGAAAAGCCGGACCACAGAGTCAGATATGGTGTTGCTTCCGATACTGCAGGGGAGTGACACCATATTGTTTTTTGAATACGTTCTGAAAGTAGGACTGACTGGAAAAACACAGCAGGCTGCTGATCTCGGAGAGCGGTTTTGCCGTGTAGGCCAGCAGGCTTTTGGCCTCCTCCAGCTTGCAGCGGGAGATGAAGGCCCCCACGTTGATGCCAAGATCGTCCTTGAATTTTTTTGCCACATAGGAGCGGCTTTTCCCGATGTGAGCGGCCACGTCGTTCACACAGATCGTTTCGTTGGTGTGATTGCGTATGAAAGAGATGCATTCATAGAGTTCCGGGGAGAATTCCGCGGGGATGCGGTTGCGGGAGACCCTCTGGCAGAAATCGATGGCGGCGTCATAGAGCAAAAGATAGATGTCGGTTGGTAGAGTCATGCGCTCGCATTCCTGAGCGTAGTGATCGATCATCTGATAGGTCTGTTCCGGGTCCAGCCCCCCGGGGATTGCCCCCAGCACGCCGAGTTTTGTGACGGCCCCGATGAAGATATTTTTGCATTGGCGGAGGGGATTATCTGCCATGACGCCCTCGTTCAGATGATGGAAATTCTGTGGATTTGCGAAGAAAGTCTTCAGCTTTTCCACATCGCCGGAGGCGATCAGATCGTAGATTTCCCGTTCCAGGGCGTAGGTGTTGTGGGTAACCTGCTGCTCCTTGTTTTCGCTGTACTGCCGCAGGCTTTTGCGCTGCTGCATCGAGGAGCGGGACGTATCGTCCAGATGGGCGTATGTGCCGATGTCGATGTGCTCTCTGTTCAGGCAGAAGTGGAGAAAGGCGATCTGGTTGAGGAAGCCGGTATATCCGGTTGTCGGGATGGCGGAGAGGATCGCGAGAATGTCCTTGCGGCGCTCCCGGGGATGCGTCTGCTCTTTTAGAAAATCGTGAAGGACCTTGTCATCCGGTGCCACATTATAGCAGGGCCCTACACAGAGGCAGTCGTCGGTGTCTTTGATTCGGATCAGCCCGTAAAATCCTCCGGAGGAGGACGTGCAGATAAAAGGATTTTGCGTCATTTTTTCGATGGCCATCGGCGGAAGAAAGAGAAAGTGTCCGGGGCATCCGAAGGATACCTGCCCTTTTCGGGTAAAGCAGGTAACGGGGATGTTGGCGGCCTGGTAAAAAAGTGTACAGAAAGTTTTCAGATCCTGGTTCATGGAAGGAGGTCTCCTTGTCTGATTTTGCCTGATTTGTTTTATTTTACAATATGGAAGATGTTATTACAATATATCAGGTAAATTGTGCCGGATAAATCTCTGTGAAAGTGATTGTAAAAAGCCGCGTAACATGCTAAGATGAGACTATGACAATTTTTTGACAATCTTTCCCGAACAGGAATTTCCGAGGCGAGGATTCGAGGACAAGGATATTTCGGAGGACGGGAAAGAAACAAGAATACGGGAGGATTACGGAAATGGATTTTGCGAAGGAATACGAGCAGAAACTGGTATCCGCCGATGAGGCGGTAAGGGAAGTCCGCTCTGGGGACTGGGTGGATTTCGGATGGTGCGTGACCACACCGGACGCGCTGGATAAGGCGCTGGCAAAGCGCACCGATGAGCTGACGGACGTAAAGCTGCGGGGCGGCATTCTGGTAAAGCCCCTGGCAATCTTTGAGCGGGAGGACGCGGGAGAGCACTTCTGCTGGAATTCCTGGCATATGGGCGGCATCGAGCGCAAGCTGGTAAACCGGGGATGCGCATACTACTGCCCGATCCGGTATTCGGAGCTGCCCCGGTACTATCGGGACAATATTACTCCCAGCCGTGTGGCTATGATGCAGGTAGCTCCCATGGATGAGCACGGATATTTCAACTTCGGACCCAGCGCATCCCATATGATGGCAGTCTGCGAAGGCGCCGAGAAGATTATCGTGGAGGTCAACAAGAACATGCCCCGCTGCCTCGGAGGATTTGAGGAGGGCATTCATATCTCCAAGGTGGACTACATCGTGGAGGGAGATAACCCGCCCATCGGAGAACTGGGCGGAGGCGGAGCTGCCACGGAAGTGGATCAGGCGGTGGCGAAACTGATCGTGGAGGAGATCCCCGACGGAGCCTGCCTGCAGCTCGGTATCGGCGGCATGCCCAACGCTGTGGGATCTCTGATCGCTGAGTCGGATCTGAAGGATCTGGGTGTACATACGGAGATGTATGTGGACGCCTTTGTGGATATTGCCAGAGCGGGCAAGATCAACGGCTCCAGGAAGAACATCGACCGCTTCCGCCAGACTTTTGCCTTCGGCGCGGGAACCCAGAAGATGTACGACTACATCAACGACAATCCGGAACTGATGAGTGCGCCGGTGGATTACACCAACGATGTGCGCACTATCAGCAAGTTGGACAATTTCATCTCCATCAACAATGCGGTGGATGTGGATCTGTTCGGCCAGGTCAATGCCGAGTCCGCGGGATTAAAGCACATCAGCGGCGCCGGCGGGCAGCTTGACTTCGTCATGGGCGCTTACCTGTCAAGGGGAGGAAAGAGCTTTATCTGCTGCTCCTCCACCTTTACCAACAAGAAGGGCGAGGTGGAGTCCCGCATCGTGCCGACCCTGGCGCCGGGATCCATCGTGACGGATACCAGAGCCAATATCCACTATCTGGTAACCGAGTACGGTAAGGTAAACCTGAAAGGCCTCTCCACCTGGGAGAAGACGGAGAAGATCATCTCCGTGGCACACCCCGATTTCCGGGATGACCTGATCAAAGAGGCGGAGAAGATGAAGATCTGGAGAAGAAGCAACAAGATCTGAGAAATGTGAAGCAGAAATGTTATACCATGCGGTCATGCGGTTCTGTGGGCGAGACAGTCAGAGGAACCGGAAAAATGCGTCGGCGGAGGAATCCGGTCCGGCGCATTTTTTGATTCGCGGGAAACCGCGTGCCTTGTTGTGGAGGAGGAACGGGAAATATGGACTGCCGGGTAAATTTCTGAACAAATCGCGAACAGCTTTTTTGGCGGTTCTGT
>ERZ1643246.1800-NODE-1800-length-22206-cov-8.533610_pt1 | contig 22206 bp, 18 predicted proteins | sample MGYA00579265_ERZ1643246 | MGnify/ENA primary metagenome ERZ1643246 (study PRJEB29033, sample SAMEA4952261) | chicken gut metagenome | biome: Broiler Chicken; feature: Gastrointestinal Tract; material: Caecum | place: Ireland | collected 2018 | study: Broiler...
ATCTCACCTCTGCCGGGTACTCCGCCAGCTCCGTAGAGAAGTATCATTATCATTTGGGCTGTCATTGCCAATATCAAAGGCTATTTGATAGTCATATCAGGAGTTCTCGCTTATCCTATATCCATCATAGGGTTATGGCGTACCTGATAAAGTAGCTAAAGTCACCCAAAATAAAGTCTTTGTGACCTGTATATTCGATTTTCAAATAACAAGCGAAGAGAAGATAAACTAGTCCCTTCACTTATTTAGACAAACGGTCTTAAAATGCACACCCAAATTGAAGTAAAAATCGAAAATTTTTAATAAATTTAATTATGGGAACGAGTTTCCTAATCGATTCAGGCTACTAAACGTCATATAGTAAACAATTGTTCCTAAATATCGATTAATATGGATAGGCATATAAGTTACTTTATTGACGGATGATATAATATAAGCAAATATTGCGCTAGATTTGGTGACGAGTATTGACCTGTACGTAACGTATACGCTTATGCTTTAGGTGTAAGGAGGTACTTTGGTATGTTATTAAATGAAGTGATTAAAGAAGTAGGAATGACCAAACGTGCGATCAAGTATTACGAAGAAAAAGGATTATTATCGGTAAAGAAAGATGATAACGGTTATCGCAATTACACGAAAGAAGATGTGGAAATATTAAAAAAAATTTCTATATACAGAAAATTAAGCATTGGTATTGATGATATCAAAAAGCTTTTAGAATCCAATGATAAAAAAGTTCTTCTAAACATATACCATCAAAAGTTACAAGAAAAGCACTTATACGATTCTGAGCTTGAAGCATTAAAGAATTTTATTGATGATGGTGATCCTGATAAAGCAAATGACTTACTTGATTATGAGACTGTTGAAAAGGCGATAGCGTCGATGCTTCCCGAGGAAGAATGGGCGGACTATTTGATCAGTCACTTTAAACCCTTTCTCAATATAAGAATTAAGACTCCGGAGCAAAAACAAGCTTTAATAAACATTTTAGAATATTGTGAGAACACCACCTTAAAAACCCCATTTTTGATGAAATTAGGCATTAAGCTTGCCGGCGGTCTAGCTAGAGAAACAAGGACAGCTGATGAGATGATTGCTTATTATCGCGATATGAGCAAAGAAGAATATGAAAGGCTAAAAGCTGGTGTTTTAAAAGGAGCTAAATTAAAATCAGGTATTTTGAAATATCATCCGTCATATGTAGCTCAAAGAAAAATGATGAAAGAATATCAAGACAAAGGATACAACGACATATTCATTCCTAACCTTATGGTATTATCTCCAAAATATGGCGAATACAAAAAAGCCTTAGATAGCGTTAATGATAGGATCTGCAGAGAATTGGGACTTCATTATGATTCAAACTTTAATCTCGTGATTAGAAAGCCATAAAATCGTACGTTTCTCACTTCTTTGCCTATTGACTATAATGAAATCGTAAAGGAGTGGTGAAGATGTTCTTTAATAAGAAATATTGGTTATATCTATCTAAAGGTGAATATGACTTGATCATCCATTGTTTGATCGATTTAAAGAACAATCTCATCAGACAAGGAAGATATACTGATGCGGTTGATGATGTCCTCATCAAATTTCTAAGATATAAAAAGGTAACTTTCTAATAAAAATAGTCCTCTGTCTTGAAGAAATTAAAACTTCAATTCAGAGGATTTTTTGTTTAGATCTAATAAAAAACACAACAAAAAAGAGCCCCTGCATATAATACAGAAGCTCAATTTTACTATTGTAATTTGCCTTTAACTTGCAAGCCTACTGGTACAATCGCACTTGTATCAGAAGACCTTTTTTAGTCATCGTGTATCAAAAGTGTATCAAAATCACTTTTCCAAAAAGTCGATGGCTCAGAAATGCCGATAAATAAAGGCTTTTTAACAACCTCCAAGCCGAATACTACTATTCGAACTCTATCGTTCCCGGCGGCTTTGAGGTGATGTCATACACTACTCTGTTGACATGTGGCACCTCGTTGACGATGCGGTTGGAGATGATATCGAGCACGTCGTATGGGATCTTTGCCCAGTCTGCGGTCATGCCGTCGATCGAGGTCACGGCGCGGATGGCTACGGCGTAGTCGTATGTGCGCTGATCGCCCATGACGCCGACGGAACGCATATTGGTCAGGCAGGTGAAGTACTGCCAGATCTCTTTCTGCAAGCCGGCCTTGGCGATCTCCTCGCGCAGGATGGCATCGGATTCTCTGACGATGTGCAGTTTCTCTTCGGTGATATCGCCCAGGATGCGGATACCGAGTCCCGGGCCGGGGAACGGCTGTCTCCATACCATTTCTTCCGGCAGGCCCAGCTCGATGCCCAGCGCGCGCACTTCGTCCTTGAACAGCGTGTTCAGCGGCTCGATGAGCTGGAACTGCATATCTTCCGGCAGGCCGCCGACATTGTGATGCGACTTGATCGTCTGCGCGGTCTTCGTGCCGCTTTCGATGACATCGGTATACAGCGTGCCCTGTGCCAGCCACTTGATGTCCTCGCCCACGACGAGCTTCTTGACTTCTTCATCGAACGTATAGACGAATTCGTTGCCGATGATCTTGCGCTTCTTTTCCGGATCGCTGACGCCCGCCAGCTTGCTCAGGAAACGGTCTTTGGCATCGATCTTCGTCAGGTTGATCTTCATGTTCTTGCCGAACATCTCAACGACGCTTTCCGCCTCGCCTTTACGCAGCAGGCCATGATCGATGAACATGCAGTACAGCTGCGGGCCGATGGCCTTATGCAGCAACGCCGCCACGACGCTGGAATCCACGCCGCCGGACAATGCCAGCAGCACTTTGTCATCCTTCACCTGTTCACGGATCTTCTCGACCTGGGTGTCGATGAAATCATGCATCGACCAGTTGGCTTCGGCCTGACAGATCTCAAACACGAAGTTTTTCAGGATGTCATTGCCATAGACGGAATGTCGCACTTCCGGATGGAACTGCAGCGTGTAGATCTTCTTTTCATCATTGGCGCTGGCCGCGAACGCGCATGTCTCGCTGCTGGCGACCGCGTGGAAACCTTCCGCGAGCTTCGATACCTGATCGCCATGAGACATCCACACGATCTGCTCCTGCGGCAGAGCCTTGAACAGCGGACAGTTCGTATCTGCCTTGATCTGCGTGCGTCCGTATTCCTTGGACGCACAGCTCTTGACCGCACCGCCGTTCATGAAATGTGTCATCTGCATGCCATAGCAGATGCCCAGGATCGGGATGCCGGAATCAAAGATGGCCGGATCACACTTGAACGAATCCTCATCATAGACGCTGTTTGGTCCCCCGCTGAAGATGATGCCTTTTACATCGCCGAGCGCCTCGATCTCCTGCAGCGTCATCGTATGTGGATGAAGCTCGGAATAAACGTGAAATTCACGGATCCGGCGCGCGATCAGCTGGTTGTACTGGCTGCCGAAATCCAGAACGATAATTTTATCTGCCATGTCAACACTCCTTTTTATATCCCCATTATCATAACATAAAACCATATTCCTGAAAATGATTACCACGCCTTTTGCCAAAGAAAAAGGCCCTTCACAGGAAGAGCCCTCATATCAGGCAAAGGTGACCCAGAAATAGATCAGGAAGATCACATCGAGCACCCAGACGGTCGGATGGATCTCCTTGGTCTTGCCGGCGCCGATCATGCCGATCGTATAGACGATGAAGCCAAACGCGATGCCGTTGGAGATGGAATAGCCCAGCACCATGACGATGATGGTCACAAAGGCAGCGGCAGCGATCATCATATCTTCCCAGTCGATCGACTTCAGCTGCTGCGCCATCATGACGCCGACCACGACGAGGGCCGGGGCAGTGACCGCATTGGTGACCGCGCTCAGGATCAGCGGCGAGATCAGGATGGAGAGCAGGAAGAGCACGCCGGTCGTCACAGCGGTCAGGCCCGTGCGTCCGCCGACCCCGACACCAGAGCTGGACTCAACGAAAGAAGTGACCGTAGACGTACCGACAGCGGCGCCGAACACCGTACCGATGGCATCGGCCAGCAGCGCGCGTTCCGCGTTCTTCAGCTCACCGGTCTGCGGATTGACCAGGCCGATCTTACTGCCGATGGCCACCAGCGTGCCAGCCGTATCAAAGAAATCGACGAACAAGAACGAGAAGATCATTACCAGGCTCTTGGCCGGATCCGCAAACAGCTCGCCGAATCCGTTCATGAACGCGCCGGCGCCTTCCATATGGAAATTGGTGGTGATGAATGACCCATCGGGCAATGCCGGCATGCCCTCGATGTGGAACACCGCGCCTGCCACGATGCCGATCAGCGCCGTGATGATCATGCCGACAAACACCGCGGCCGGCACCTTGCGGATGACCAGCAGCAGCGTGATCAGAATGCCGAACAGCGCCAGCAATACCGTGGAATCCGCGAAATTGCCGATGGCCACGAACGTCGATTCATTGGCCACGACGATGCCGGCGTTCTTCAGGCCGACAAACGCGATGAAAAAGCCGATGCCCGCGCCGATCGCGAGCTTCATCTGCACCGGGATGGCATTGATGATCATCTTGCGCACCCCGGTCACGCTGATCAGGATGAAGATGACACCGGACACGAATACGCCGGCCAGCGCGCCTGACCAGGAGTAGCCCATCTGCCCGCATACCGTATACGCGAACAGCGCGTTGACGCCCATGCCGGCAGCCAGTGCCACTGGATAATTGGCGATGACGCCCATGACCACGCTGGCTACGGCCGCTGATAATGCTGTCGCGAGGAATACCGAGGATACATCCATTCCGGCATCGCCCAATACGCTCGGGTTAACGCCAAGGATGTACGCCATCGCAAGGAAGGTCGTCAGACCGGCAATGAGCTCCGTCCTCACTGAGGTCTTGTTTTCCTTCAGGTGAAACAGTTTTTCCAACATAATCTTACCTCTTCTTTCTTCGCCCTTTCTTCGCATGCTTGCCAACGAGCTGACGATCCTCAAAATGCGCGATGTCAGGCACATCGCGCAGACTGTCTGTGCTGCATGTCGATGGCAAGCCTTCAATAAAAGACTTTTTAAGTCTAACAAAAACGATCTTTTTTTACAAGCGTTTAATTTTACACATTTCGCTTGATCGCATCAAGACATGCGTGCCGTTCACTTCATGCGCAAAGCAAGCATTTCTCGTTTTGTTTCACGTCCATCCGTGATAGAATAAGAAATGGAAAGACCTCCTTTGGATCTTGTTTTGTGCCATTCTATTTTCATTACATCTTGAGCAGGTCTTTCTTCAAAGAGATGACAAAAGGGCGTTCGTTTGAAAACGCCCTTTCTTATCATAAGTCCTGCTTTTCATGCAGATAACGCGTGATCACGCTCTGGGTGCCATCTTCGCCATGTCCTTCCGCGGCCAGCTGTTCAAAGTTGCGCAGCACGGTCTGCAGCACATTCAGGCACAGGCCGTCTTCTTCTGCTTCTTCATCGGCCAGGCGCATATCCTTGATGAAATGCTTGACGAAAAAGCCCGGGGCCAGATCGCGCCTCACCATCTTGGGGCCAAGCAGCTCAAGCTGTCTTGATCCGGCCGCGCCTGCTTTCAGGTCATCGATCATCTCCTGGGGATCCATCCCTTGTTTCTGGATATACGCGAGCGCCTCGCTGACGCCGCTGAGCGCGCCGGCGATCATGATCTGATTGGCCAGCTTCATGTGCTGTCCGCAGCCAGCCGGACCGCAATGATGGATATGCTCGCCCATTGCCGCAAACAAAGGCATTGCCGCATGGACATCGGCCTCACTGCCGCCGATGAGGATGGTGAGCGTGCCTTCCCTGGCGCCGACATCCCCGCCGGTCACTGGCGCGTCAAGCACCCGCAGCCCTTTTTGTTCACCTTGCTCGGCCAGCTCCTTTGCCAGCTTTGGCGAAGAGGTCGTCATGTCGATGAGCAGCTGTCCTGTACGAGCATGCGCCAGGATGCCCGCTTCGCCCTGATACACTTCCCGCACATCAGACGGGAAACCGACCATCGTGATGACCACATCGCAGGATCGGACACAGTCGGCGATCGTATCGTGCAGGATCGCGCCTTCAGCTATGATATCTTCCACTTTATGCGGATGTCTGGCATACAGATGCAGCGAAAAGCCGTGTTTCATCAGATTGCGGCCCATCGCCTTGCCCATGATGCCGGCGCCGATCCAGCCGACCCGCGTCATCGCTTTTCTCCTTCGAGCAGCGGCTTCAGATAAGCTTCAGCGCTGCGGTTCATTTCCCTGGAAAACGCGCTTTCGTATTTCCGCTTCCAGAATGCCTGTACCTGTGCCTGGAAATCTTTTATCGGCGCGCCATTGCGCTGGGCGCGTTCCTCATAAAAGAAACGATGCTCCTCTGGGCGCATCGCGCGATAAGCATTCTCATGCACGATATAATCACGATGGAAGCGCGCTGGTTTTTGGCGTTCCTGCTGCTGTTTCGTCGGATAGCCAAAGACGAGCATGCATGCCGGCATCACTTCATCCGGCAGCTTCAGCAGTCCCTTGACCGTTTCGACCTGCTCGATGATGTCCCCGATATAGCAGCTGCCGATGCCCAGTGACCATGCCGCGCACACCATGTTCTGCGCCGCGATGTTGGCATCGCTCAGCGCCAGCCACATGTCGCCAGCGCCCGGACGGCGCGCCTCACACCCGGCTGCCGCATACAGATCGAGCCAGCGGCGATGATCGGCCACGAAGACGACGGCCAGCTGTGCCTTGGTGATCCACTGCTGATGATCACAAGTCTCGGCCAGCTGCGCCAGCAGCTGCGCGTCCGTGATCTCGATGATGCTGTACAACATCTGATTGCCGGCGCTGGGCGCCGCAAAGGCCGCTTCATATAATTGCGCCTTGACCTCATCGCTGATCTTGCGCTCTTCAAATACCCGCACGCTCTTGCGTGCCTTCAGTTCATCTATCGTGCTCATCTCATGCTCCTTCCCGCGCGAACACCCGCGCTGTTTCTGCCTGATCCAGCTGATCGAAGGGGATCAGCGGCAATACGGCTTCGCTCTCGTCGATGAGGGTCTTTTCCAGCCACGCCACATCATGCCAGCGTCCCTGCTTATATCCGCAGCGGCGAAGCAGGCCCGCGGGACAAAAGCCAAGCTTTTCATGAAAGCGCAGGCTCGCTTCATTGTCTCCGGTGATCAGGGCATAGGCGACATGTACACGCTGCAGCCGCAATAACGCCATCAGCGTCTCATACAGCGGCCGTGCCATGCCATGATGATCGCTGTCCATGCGAAAATAGATGGCCAGATCAACGACCCAGTCATACGCGGCGCGCGCAAAGGCCCGTGAAGCATAGGCATACCCCAGCATCCTGCCTTGCTCATCTTCCGCGACGAGCCACGGATACACCGCGGTGATCTGCTGAAAGCGCTGAGTGAATGCCGCCTGATCCGGCATCACGGTCTCAAAGCTCACCGCGCTCTTTTCCACATATGGGCGGTATATGGCCATGATGGCCGGCACATCCGCTTCTGACGCGCTTCTGATCCTCATCTTATCCCCTCATTTCCTACGTGCAGATTATACCACAGACCATGATAAAATGCCGGCTATTTTTCCGCCGGCATTGTCTGACGCATGATGACTTTCTTCGTCTTTTCTTCAGGATTGCGGTCAAGATAACGATTGACCAGATGCGCGATGAGCGTCGTCAGGATGAAGCCCGCGATCACGATGCCCACGATGTAACCGGCCAGTGTCACGTTCATCGCAGAAAGCTCCAGCCAATTCCAGAACAGCAGCGAAGCCAGGATGAAGCCGATCACATCGATCACGAGCACGATCGCGCGATAACAGTTCAGCGGGCTGTAGATCCGATAGATCATATGGATCGAGATCATCGAGGTCGAGAAATACAAGATGGTGAAGACCTCGCGCTGACTGAGCCCCGCGCTCTTGCCGATCAGATGCGCGGCGAGCACCGCCATGACGATCGCCAGCGCGTTAGGCAGCGAATAACGCAGCGCGTGACGGCCGATCGATTCTTTCTGCCGTTCGATATTGCGCTCAAACAAGATCATGAACGACGGGAAACCGGCCACGAAATTATCCAGCAGCGTCATCTGAAACGGGATGAACGGATACGGGATGTTGAGCACCAGGATGAGCAGCGAGATCAGGATCGTATAGATGGTCTTCAGATAATACATCGATGCGGAACGCGTCACATTGTTCGTATCGAGGCGGCCCTCTTTCACCACATCGGTCAGCGTGCTCAGATCACCGTTGATGACGACGAACTGCGAGATCTGCTTGGCCGCGTCGGAGCCATTGCCCATCGCGATGGACACATCGGCATCCTTGAGCGCCAGCACATCGTTCACGCCGTCTCCGGTCATGGCGACCTTATGGCCATGCCGCTGCAGTGCGAGGATCATCTGATGCTTCTGCTGCGGAGAAGCGCGGCCGATCACAGAATGATTCAAGATGGCCTCTTCCAGCTGCGCATCACTGTGCAGCGTGGAAGCATCGACACAATGCTGCGCCCCGCGCACCCCGGCCTGCCGCGCCAGCGCGCTGACCGTCTTGGGGTTATCGCCCGAGATGACCTTGATGTCCACTTCGTTCTCCTGAAAGAAGCGGATGCAGTCCGCGGCGTCTTCGCGCAGCGGGTCGCTGATGATGACTGCTGCTAACGGCTCAGCCTCATTCAGCCGTTCCTGAAAGCCCGCGAACGGACCAGCCAGCGCCGCCAGCAGCACCCTTGCCCCATCGGCCTTCGCGGCCTCGATCTCTTCATCGAAGACAAGATCCGGCCGGATGAACTCCGGCGCGCCCAGCACCAGCGTGCCTACCTCTTTCAGCTCAAGGGCGCTCCATTTGCGCGCCGAGGAAAAGGAGACCCGCTCGCCGCAGCCATAGACGGCATCGCCTTGAAAATATTCAGCCATCGTCAGGAACGTGGCATTGCTGTCGAGGCTGCCGCGGATGAACGAAGTCATGATGTCATCCACTTCTTTCGCGCTGTGCCCCGCCAGCGGCTTCACTTTCTGCACTTCCATCTTGCCCTGCGTCAGCGTGCCGGTCTTATCCAGACACAGCGTATCCGCCAGCGAAAGCGTCTCGATGCTGAACATTTCCTGCACGACGACCTTCTTCTTGCCCAGGCGCACGACGCTGGCCATCATCGAGATGCTGGCCAGCAGCACCAGCCCGACCGGCAGCATGCCAAGCAGCGCCGTGGATGTATTGACCACCGTGGTCTCGATCGGCTGATGACGCAGCACGAGCGCCTCAAACAACATCAGCGCGCTCAGCGGAACGACCAGAAAGCTCGTCATCCGCGTTACTCGGCTGAACACCCGCACCATTTCTGAAGTGACCGGCTTGCGCTTGCGCGCCTCATTGGCGATGCAGGCGGCATAGTTGTCCGCGCCCACATGCTCCACCCGGGCATGGCAGGCGCCTGAAAGCAGGAAGCTGCCCGAAAGCAGATGATCGCCCGGCTGCTTGAGCACCGGATCTGCCTCGCCCGAAAGCAGTGACTCATCGACCTCGACCGGCGTATCCAGCACGGCACAATCGGAAGCGATCTGCATGCCGCTCTTCAGGAAGATGACATCATCGAGCACGATCTCCTCATTGCGGATCTCCTGCTTTTCCCCATCGCGCACGACCGTCGTCTTCGGCGAGATGATCAGATTCAGCCTGGCCACCATATTGCGCGACTTGATCTCCTGATAGATGCGCAAGAACGCGTTGGAACTGACGATGACGACAAAAAACAAGCTCGTCCATGCCTTCACTGCCACCAGCGCCAGCGCGATACAGAAATTGTACGCGTTGAACAAATTGAATGTATGCTCAAAGATGATCTGACGATAGCTCTTCACGACCGGCTTCGGAGAGATGTTGACCTTTCCCTCCCGGACGCGCGCATCCACTTGTTCTTTTGTCAGTCCTCTGATTTCTTCCATGCCCTCACCCCGCGTGTGTCTCATCATATCATAATATCCGGAAAATTCTTTTATTCTTACAGAAATTTAACATTTCGCAAACCACTTCCGGTGTCTCCAATTATAATAACTGTCCGCAGATGAAAAAAGATCCATGCCCGCTCAGTTTTTGGAAAATCACAAAAAGAAGAACCGCGCCAGGCGATTCTTTTAGGTTCATCGTAACGACAGCCCGGCATCAGCGCTGATACCAAGATCAGCGCGGCGTCCATGCTGATAAGCGATGGTGCCGGCCACCGCGATCATCGCCGCGTTGTCGGTGCAGCAAGACAGCGGCGGAATGGTGAATTCGATATCAGGATAGTGCGGCGCGATCTCCTCGCTGATCAGCGCGCGCAGCCGTGAATTGGCCGCTACGCCCCCGGCCGCGACGAAATGCCGGATGCCCTCCACATGATCAAGCGCATAGCGGACGCGCTGCAGCAATGCCTCCAGCGCCGTCTCCTGAAAGCTGCACGCCAGATCAGCCGGCACGTACGACTCGTTTTTCCGCTCGCAGCGGCTGATGAACTGCAGCACGCTGCTCTTCAGCCCGCTGAACGAGAAATCCATCGGGTCTTCCGTCTTCGGCTTAGCCAGCGCATAGACCGGATGACCTTCCTTCGCCAGACGGTCGATCTGCGGCCCGCCCGGATAAGGCAGTCCCATGACCCGGGCCACTTTGTCAAACGCCTCGCCGATGGCATCATCCTGCGTCTCGCCCAATACCTTGAAGCTGTTTTCCTCTTGCAGATACACCAGCTCCGTATGGCCGCCGGAAACGACCAGCGCCAGCAATGGGAAACGCAGCTCGGTGATCAGCGCATTGGCAAAGATATGCCCGGCGATATGATGCACCGGCACCAGCGGCTTATGATATGCCCAGGCCAGTGTCTTGGCCGCATGCATCCCGACATGCAGGCAGCCGATCAGCCCTGGTCCTTGCGTGACGGCGATGGCATCGACATCTGCCACATCGAGGCCGGCTTTTTTCAGCGCCTCCTCGATCACCATGGAGATATTCTCCACATGGATGCGGCTGGCTACTTCCGGAACGACGCCGCCGAACTCCTTATGCACATCGATCTGCGTCGCCACGACGCTGGAGAGGATCTCCGTTCTGTTTTTGACGATCGCGACTGCGGTCTCATCGCAGCTGCTCTCGATTCCAAGCACGATGATATCTTTCATTCTATACCTCCTGGGGCCCGTGCGTACACATACGCGTCTTCCCCGTTGTCCTGATAATAGTTTTTCCGGCATCCGCCGCGCACGAAGCCCATCGCCTCATACATGGCGATGGCCGCTTGATTGCTCGTGCGGACCTCCAGCGTGATGAACTCACAGCCTGCGGCCGCGGCATCTTCCATCAGCCGGCGCAGCAGCGCTCTGCCATATCCTTTCCGACGCTGCTGCGGCGACACGGCGATGCGGCAAAGCTGACAAGTCTCAAACACGATCCAATAGATCATGGTGCCGATGAGCACGCCATCCTCCTCCAGCACCAGCGCATGAGAGAATTCATTTTCCTCCAGCTCATAGCGCAGCTGCGCTTCGTTCCAGACCGAGCTGAAGCAGCGCTGTTCCAGCGCCTCTGCCGCCGGCAGATCAGCCAGGGTCATCGCGCGGATCATCTTGTCTTGACCTGATACGCGCTTTGATCCTTCAAATAAGCTGGCGTCAGCGTATGGATATTCTCCACACGCTGATAACACGGCCGCAGCGCGATAAAATTGTCCAGATAATCGGAAGGCAGCGCGGACTTGCCGATCAGCTGCGCGTCGCCATAATAATGATAGCTGCCCTGCGCGGCAAGCTGTTCGATCTCCGCCAGCGGCATCGCGCACGGCTTGCGCAGAAAGCGCCCTTCCTCCAGGATGCCGACATAGGCGCGATGGCTCCGCGCGTCCATGAGCACGAGCGCCTCTTCATCAAGGCCCGCATACAGCTGCAGCGTGCTGATGGTATACAGCGGCAGATGCAGACGGGTGCACAGCACCTTGGCGACCGTCATCGCGATGCGCACGCCGGTATAGCTGCCCGGGCCGTCGGTGATGACGACCTCATCGAGATCCATGCTGTCCCAGCCTGCTTTTTCCATGCATTCGACAATGGCCGGAAACAGATCCTCGCTCTGGCGCTTCCATGCCTCCTTGGCAATGCCGCAGACCCTGCGGTCATTTTCATAAAGCCCCACGATCAGGTTTTTATGGGCCGTATCCATACACAGTGTCTTCATGCCAGTTCCTCCAATATCTCTTCATACTGCGCGCCGACCGCGCTCAAGGTGAACACACGCGCTTCCCCGATGCCGTTTTCGATGGCAATGGCCAAGCGCTCACGCGGCAGATCGGCCGCGATGAAATCTGACCATTCGACCACACAGATGCCCTCATCGAAGCATTCCGCAAACCCAAGATCCTGCGAAATGCCTTCCAGCCGGTACGCGTCGATATGATACAGCGTCTCGCCATCTGCCATCTGATAGCTTTTCATGATCGTAAAGGTCGGGGAATTGATCGTCGCGCTGACCCCCAGCGCCTTGCCCAGCGCCTTGGTGAAGGTCGTCTTGCCTGCGCCCAGATCACCGCTCAGCGTGATCAGCGCATGCTTTCCCTTTAATAAGGCAGCCAGCCGCTGCGCCAGCTTTTCGGTATCCTGAAGTGAATGAATTGCGATTTTCTTCATTCCGATTCCTCCTGTCTGATGGTCATCCTGCCTTTGTGTTCATCCGTTCCTTTTTTACCATCGCCTGTTTGCGGCGCTGCATCAGAAAGCGGAGCGCACGGTTCATCAGCGGGCGGATGACCAGGTCAAACTCGCCGATATACTCGATGATGTATGGGTCAAAATTAAACTTGAATGTCGTCAGTCCATTGCGCTGATCCATCGGGATCCCGCCCATGTTGGCATATTCACAGCCATGCGCAAAAGCATATCTGAATGTCTCCACATAGCTGAGATAATTCGGGTAGAACTTGGCAAAGTCTTCATTCAGCCCGCTGTAAAGCATCTCCAGCATCTGGTTGGAACGCACCGCCAGCTGCCCGCCGATCACCGCATGATCGCCATAGCGCTCGCGCAGCGCGGCATGCGCCTTGAGATCGCGCTGGGCATTGGTGATCTTGAGCTCCAGCTGCTTCAGCTTCTTCTTCGCGTTTTCCGGCACGTTCTCCCGCTCCGCGAGCATCTCCTGGTATTCTTTCGCTTCCCGCTCGAGCAATGTCTTCAGGTCCACTTCGCATAGCAGCAGCAGCGCGTCTTCCTTGAACGCGGCCATCATATCGTGAAAATACTCCCGGCTGCGCAGTGTCACGCGCTGCCGGCGTTCGGTATAGGCGATGATGTCCGCAAACTCATCGATGCGTTCGATGCCGCAGATCACGCCTTTCACCTCATGGCGGTATGCCCGGCGAAGCTTCTTTTCAGTATCGCGAGGCAGACGCTCAAGCGCGTCTTGTTTGACCGCCGCCATGAAGCGCGGCTGCGTCGTCGCGTTCAGATCTTTGGTAAAGCCATAGTGGATGCCGCCGCTGTTTCGGATGTTCGCCATGATCTCATCCAGCTGCGCATTGCGATAAACCGTTTCCTCATGCCGGCTCTCGCTGATGACCAGCTGCGGATCAAACTTGAGGAACACCGCCTTGCGCGAGCGGGCAAACCGCTTCAGCTCTCCAAGAAAGAACTGAGTCAGCGCCGCATCGGTGTAGTCCATCAGCGGGCCGCGCGGCACATACGCAAACGTGTAGCCAAGCGGCAGCGGGCGAAACAGCACTAAAGCGGCCGCGATCAGCTGCCCATCCTGCTTTACGCCGCAATATGCGCTGTCCCACTCTTTCTTCAGTCTTGCCCAGCCGGAAGTCTGCATCATGTTGCCTAACGGATGGGCAGCGGAAAAGCGGTCAAAGACCGCGCTGTCCAGATCATTCAAAAATGTATAGCTCATTTCATTCTTTGGCAGTCACCTGCCGCTCCTTTCATTCTTTCATCCCTTGATCTTGTTTCGGAGCTTCTGCAGCCGCAGATAATTCCGGTAAGCGAACGCATGGATCGGCATGATGAAATCACCGAGCAGCTCTACCACATCCGCGTGGAAGCCGCGCTTGAAATCAAATACGCCAAAGCCATCCTCATCCTTTTCAAACAATCCGCTGATCCCATAGAAGTTATAGTAATCATAGCCCTGATCGAGCGCCATGCGGATCATCTCCCATTGCAGGGCATAAGGTCCCTTGAATTTCTTATACTGATCGTTGGACCCGCTGGTCAGATAAACGATCTCTTTGCCATAAAACAGGAACAGCGCAGCCGCCAGATAAACGCAGGAACCGCATTCTTCTCGCAGTTTGAGGGCCTCATCCTCGCGCTTCTTCAGCGCTTCCAGATGCGATCGTGCGCTCTTGAGCCGGTTCGTGCTGTTCTTGGAATGCGGATTTTCCCGCAGCCCCTCCTGCGCGGTCTCTACATTTTTTTCTTCTCTTTCCTGCTCCTCATGGATGCGCGCCATGTAATCATCGAGGTCAAGATAAGAAAGATAAGCTTTCGCGTGCTCGCCGAATGTTTCCAGCTGCTGCTGATAATAGGAAAGCGGCAGATACTCGAACCCGCGCCGCTCGCCGGTCCGGTTGACGATATCATACAGGATATCCAGCTCATCATAAGCAAGCTCACGCACCCGGATGCCATTCTTGATCGTGTTCTTGACATTCTGGCGCGTCTGCGCATTCATCTGCTTGAGCAGCTGTGCCTCACTCTTCTCTCTGAGATCGAGCACAGACATCCAGCGGCACTGATTGGCCATGTCATAGCCTCTGGCAAAGCCCTGATGCGCAAATCCGCATGCCTGCAGGTCATCCACGATCTTCTGGTTACAAAAGCCGTCCTCCACGACTTTCCCATCCTGATCATGTTCCTGATAGGGCACATATGGATCGATCTTCAGATACAGCCCATTGCGCTCTTTGGCAAACTGCTTTACGCCCTGACACATCGCTTGCAGCAATTCATGGTCGGCATAGTCGAGCAGAAATCCTCTTGGCGCGTAATAGTAACGATAGCTGCCATGCAGCTTCACGGACACCAGCAGCGTGGCCGCCGCTATTTCCCCATCGCGGCGGATGCCGACATAATGAACATCCCAGCCGCGCAGGGCAAACTTCCTTCCGGAATAGATCGAATTCAGAAAATTCGCGTATGGGTGTACGGACGCAAAGGCGTCATATTCTTTCTCACTCAGTTCCAGCAATGCGGAAAGAGCCATGTATATCACCTTCCTGAACGCCTGCCAACCGCCGCATGACGGTTTTGCAAAGACTGTATAATAGTATACCACAATTCTTACCAAAAGTTCCCGCAAAGATGCCCAATGCGCTGAGGCTCTGTAAAAAGCGCATTTCAATTTACGCCTTTTGTGCTATACTTGTTTCTGAACGTTACGAAGGAGTGTGTCACATGGAATTCACCACATTGAGCGAACAGGAATTTTCCGCCTTTGCGGATACGCATCCGCTGCGCAATTTCTGGCAGACGCCCCAGATGGCGCATGTCAGGGAAAAACGCGGCTTTCATACTTATTATGTCGGAGTCAGGGACAATGGAAACATCATCGCTGCCGCCATGCTCAGCGAACTGAAGGTCTTCCTGGGGTATACGCTCGTGCAGGCCTTGCGCGGCTTCCTCATCGACTATGAAGACAGCGAACTGCTCGACTTCTTCCATCATGCGCTCATCCGCTTTCTGAAAGCGCGCAAGTGCATGATCCTGAAGATCGACCCGTATTATCCTTATGTACAGCGCGACCTCAATGGCGAGCGCGTCCCCGGCGGCTTTGACCACAGCGATGTGGTCGAGCATCTCAAGCGCCTCGGCTATCACCATCTTGGCTTTACCCGCGGCATCGATCTGGATTATGAGCCAAGATGGATCTACACCGTGCCTTACCATGGCATGAGCGCTGATGAGCTGTTAAAGACCTTTGAGCGCAAGACCGTCCGCAGCATCCGCAAGGCCGAAAAATACCATGTGACCGTCAGAGAACTGGATGCTGACCAGCTCGATCTGTTCATGAAGGTCATGGAGCATACCGAAGACCGCCGCGGCTTCGAAGGCCGCAGCAAAGAATACTACCAGCTGCTGTATCAGGAATTTGCGCCGAAAGGTTACATCAAATTCCTGTATGCCGAGCTGAAAGTTAATGATTATATCGCCGATCTTGAACACGACCTGAAACAAGAAAAAGCGACCGAAGCCGACTGCCTGAAAAAGCTGGAGGCCAACGAAAAGAGCCACAAGATCCGCACCCGCCTGGAACTGGCACAGGAACAGATCCGGCAGCTGGAAGAAAAGATCAGCGAAGCGCAAGAGCTGAAGAAGACCGACGGCGAAGTGCTCGTGCTCTCCAGCGGCGTCTGGTTCACCTACGGCCGGGAATCGCTCTGCCTGCTCAGCGGCGTCTATGACAAATACATGAAGTTCGCCTCTCCTTATGCCATGCACTGGAAGATGATGCAGGAAGGCATCGCCAAAGGACAGGAGCGCTATAATCTGTACGGCACCAGCGGCATCTTCGATCCGAAAGCCTCTGACTATGGGGTCTATCTCTTCAAGAAAGGCTTCCAAGGCGAGATCGAAGAGCTCCTCGGTGATTTCCATTATGTGCTCCATCCTTTGCTCAATCGTATTTATGATACACTGCGCGGCATCAAGCATAAGCTGCGCGGATGACCCAGAACGGCCTGATCACATCAGGTCGTTTTTAAGTACATAAAAAAAACGCACCATGACCGGTACGTCTTTATCTAATGGTGGAGCGTAGGAGGATCGAACTCCTGACCCCCTGCGTGCAAAACAGGTGCTCTCCCAGCTGAGCTAACACCCCATCGACAACGTTATTTTATCGGGTTTATCTCATGTTGTCAAGAAAAATTTTCCCTGAAGTGTTGACCCCTGATGTACATGATCCAAAAGCAGTATTTGCTCAGATGAAAATAAGTGATCCCGCCGCTCCGCTTGCTTTTCACTTCATCCTGCGATCGCTTCCATATGAGGAAAAGAGGCCGTGCTCTGGGCATGGCCTCTTCATTCAGCTTCTTTTTCTGCGATAAACCGTACATGCGGCCGCACCTGCCGCGATCATCAGCGCGAACATCATGCTGCTCGTATCGCTTGCCGCGGTATTGGTCGGCACCGCTGTCGTGCTCTGACTGCTTGCCGCATTATCCGTGATCGCATTGCCCGTATCCGGTGTCACGCTTTCGACGCTGACCGGTACCAGGCCATCGATCGCTTTCTGAATCTCTGCGACTGCCTCATCTACCTGCGCAGGAGTCACTTCCGGGTCAGTGAGCAACGCTTCATTCTTGGCGATTGCCACATTCAGCGTCATCACTGAGCGCTCAGTGTAATCGCTCAGGCTCAGCGTATTCGCATAGGCGATGATCTCTTCCAGGGCACTGACATCGGCCTTCGTTCTTGCGTTCAGGCGCGCTTCACGCAAGGTTGCGGTTGCGGCATCGATCTCATCCTGGGTCGTCGCGTTCATCGCTGCCTGCGCAGCTGCCAGCTTATCTGCAAGTCCTTCTACTGTGGAAGGTACGTAGTCATCGATATTGGCAACCATCTCAGTGACAAGCGCGATCTCATGCTCAAGCGCGCTTGTATCCAGTGTGATCTTCTCCAGACCAGCGATCGCGTTGGCCAGGTTCGTGATGGCTTCTGTGACTTCATTCGTTGTCGCATCATCATTATCCGCTACGGCCTGGGCATTGGTGATCGCATCCTGCAGGATTGCGATGCTTTCTGCCGTGTAGTCCCCATCGAGGTAACCATTGGCGGACTCGATCAATGCTTCCAGCTCAGCCTTCGTTACGATCTCCCACAGCTCCTGGGCTGCCTTGGTCATCGCTTCGTTGGCGGCTTTCAGCTCATCGGCCGTTGCTTCCGGATCATCAACAACGGTCTGCGCTACTTCTACAGCTGCTTTCAGCGCGTCTACCTTGCCCGGACGAACGTTGTCCACATTGGTCAGAATGTTTGCATTGATGAAATCGATCGTCGCCTGTACATCGGCTCTTAACGCATCTTCATTTTCTTCTGTGTTCAGCGCCTGCATTGCTTCGCTCAGATCGAGCAGAGCGGTCACGACTTCGGTCGCTGTCGGCGCATCTTTGTCCAGTACCGCCTGTGCGTTAGCGATCGCGGCATTCAGCGTTTCATCCTCAGAGCCAAGCGCATTGGCTTTGTCGACCATGTTCTGCAATGCCTGCAGCGCTGCTTCGCTGGCTGCGGTATCCGTCTGCTGTGCTTCCAGCACCGCCATGACAGCATCATAGCTGTCTTGCAGCTCAGTGGTCATCGCGTCTACGACAGACTGTGCCAGCTTATGTGTCAACAACGTATTGTTCGCGTCTGTGAGCGCTTCATTCATCGTGTTGATCTGTGTCTCTGCTGCGGCGACAGATTCCGGCGTATATGCATTCAGATCCAGCGCATTTACCTGATCGACCAGTGTCTGCAGGCTGCTCTTATCCGGATCAGAAACAAGCGAATCGTAAGTCAGGCCATAGCCCAGCTGGTACACGATCTCATCCGAATATGTGCCAGTTCCGGAAATATAGCGCGGGATGTCGACCGGCAGCTTTCCGGAAGCGCCAAAGGTGCCCAGGATCACTTCTACGCCAGCCGTCAGGTTCGGGCTGAATGCCGCGGTCGCGCTGACGGTTCCGCCGCCAAATGATTCAGTGATATCCACGCCGGCGCTCGTCGTGCCATAAACAGCTACGATGGCATCCGCTTCGGAGAAGGCCTGCACATCATACGGCTGATTCAGCGAGATCGCAACGGTTTCTTTGCCCTGGCCTTCACAGTAGTTGATGAACAGCTGCGGGCAAGCTACGCGATAGCCATCGATGTTGGATGCGCTGGAGATCTCTGAGGCATGCACAAGCACTGTGCACCAGTCTAACAGATCCTGATTCGTGCCCGAGAAATTCGTGCCATCGGAATTGATGGCGCTGTTGACCTGATCGCCAAGTCCGGTCCAGTTATAATGCTGCAGGATCTTATAATCCGCGCCCTCTGGGATCAGACCGGCCTGCTTAGCACGCTCCCATGCCAGGACAAAGCGGTTATTGTTGCGCGAATATGTGCTGGCAAACAGCACACGGGAATTCTCATCCAGCTTCAGCGGCAATACAGCGTTGTCATTCTTTACGACCGTGACCGCATTGGCAGCGATCAGACGCTCCGTCTCCCGGTGTTCGACCGAACCGATCGTCGCGGCGGCCGCCGCTTGCTTTTCTTCCAAGGTGCGATAGTCTTCGCTCAGATCCATGATGCCGCGGTCAAGCTTCATCTTCAGGATCCGAGTCACAGACTCATCCAGCTCATCCTGTGAAAGCGTGATGCCATTGTAGCCATCTTCTTCTGTGTACGCCTGTACAAAGGCATCGATCAGCGGGATCAGCTTGTTTTCCATATCTGCCCAGGAAGACATATCATTGAACGGGATATCGAGGATATCGACGCCAGCCTGTACCGCCAGCAGATTGCGTTCATTGACATCAAAGTAGTTAGCTACGGCATCCATCGTCATCGAATCAGTGACAATGACACCGTCAAAGCCCATTTCGCCTCTTAACAAGTCAGTCAGAATCGCTCTTGACATCGTTGCCGGCGGGCTGATCCACTCATCCTGAAGATCGGAGTAGATCGTTTCGGAGAATGCATTAGGGAACTGGATATGCGCAGTCATGATCATGTCCGTGCCCGCGTCGATCGCGGCCTGGAACGGCACCAGTTCCACCTGGCGCAATTCATCCAGCGTAGAGCCAATTGAAGGCAAACCAGTGTGTGAATCTGTTGTCACGTTGCCATGTCCCGGGAAATGCTTGGCGGTCGTCGCCACATTCTGGCTATGTACGCCCTCGATGTATGCCTGAGTAAATTCAGCCGCGATCTGCGGATCGCTGCTGAAGGAACGCAGACCGATGACCGGGTTGTTCGCATTATTGTTGACATCCGCAACCGGTCCGAAGTTCGCGTTGACGCCGACCGCGCTCAGCTCACTGCCGATGATCTCTCCGGCCATGACCGCATTCTGCGTATCGTCGGTAGCGCCCAGCGCCATATTGCCCGGCAGCGCGGTGCCGCCAGTCAGCCGGTAGACGATGCCGCCCTCCTGGTCAGCGCCGATCATCAGCGGGATGCTGTTTTCGCCCAGCGACTCATCCATGGCCGCCCGCTGCAAGCCATCGGTCAGCTCAACATTGACCGTTGCGTCCGCGTCAAAGTTCGCCGCGAACAAGATCACGCTGCCAATGTCATATGTGCCGATGATGTCATAGATCTCATCATTGATCCTTGTGACCGCGGAAACGCTCGTGCCATCCCGCATGGTCCAGCCGCTTCGGAAGGAGAGCATCAGCTTTTGCCCGATCTTTTCTTCCAGGCTCATCTGGCTGACGATCTCACGCGCTTTTTCCTCATTGCTTAGCTCGCTTTCCTGGGCACTGACTGCCGAAACACTGGTGCCAAACACAGATGATACACCCATGAACAATGCCAGCCCAAGCGAAGCGATCCTGCCTTTTTTTGTGTTCTTCATTATCCTACCTCTCTTTTTTCTTCTGACCATGCGCATATGCGCATGGAAGCCGCGATGTTTTGACTTTGCATCCCTCCATTCTGCTTGCAGAAATGATCACTGTACAAGAACGGCCGCAGCCCACATCTCTCTTGACCAGATCATCAGCTGCCGCATGTTCCTGCCCTGCTGATTTCAGTATAGCATTGCTGAAAACCGGTGTAAACGCTTTCTTAAAAGCGATAATTTTTTCTGAAACATATTTGAACATCCGGTGAAAATTCGAATGTCCAGCATAAAAAAAACAGACAAGACCTTGCAGATCCCTCTGTGTCTTGCCTGTTTGCTCTGTAATCAATACGGTATGCTGTACAGCGGTACGCCCGCTGGCATCGCCTGCCCGCCTTCTTTGATCAAAAACCATAAACAGTCATTTTCCAGACTGTCATAAATGATCTCCGCCTGAGGATAACGCCTTTGCAGCCTGGTCTTGACCCACATGATCTGTTCTGGGCGCAGGCCATCATCCAGAAAGCGCAGATGTTCGATGAACGCCTCCCCGGTATGCACCTGCACACAGATCACATCTTTTTCATGATCCAGATGACTTTCTTCCTCATTCAGGATGAGCATGAACCGCTTTTGCGGATCATGGTACAGCATCGGATGCGCATAAAACGATCGTTCCTGACAGTGCGGGCAATGAAATGTGAAGTATTCCCCGCTGCGCAGGCGTTCCTTCATCGTGCCGCCGAAAGAGGCGACCACATATGTTTCCTTATTTAAAAATGTCGAGTATCCGCACGCCGGACAGCGCACGCTGACCAATCGATTTCGCAAGCGCGTCAGATGGCCCTGGTCGCCTGCTTCAGCCACGTCCGTTCCGCATCGTTCAGATACGGAGCGACTTTTTCATATACTTCCGCGTGATACGCGTTCAGCCACTGCCGCTCATCCGGCATCAGCACATTCACATCCACGCCATCCAGATCGATCGGCACGAACGTGATCGTCTCCAGATACATGAACTGGCCGTATTCGTTCTTTGCCCCTTTGCGCACCACTGTCTCATTCTCATGACGGATGCCATACTTCCCTTCCAAGTATACCCCTGGCTCATCGCTCTGCACCATACCTTCTTCCAGCACGCAGCTGTCGTTGCGCTCCGGCACGATCCGCCAGCGGAATCCATTGGGCGCTTCATGCACATTCAGCACATGCCCGATGCCATGTCCGGTCCCGCATTTGTAATCCAGGTCAAGATCCCACAGCGGTCCGCGCGCCAAGATGTCCAGGTTCATTCCCCGGCATCCATACAGGAAGCGCGCCTTCGCCAGACGGATCATCGACCGCAATGCTGTCGTGAAGTGCAGCTTGCATTCGTCACTGAGCTCGCCCAGCACGAAGGTCCGCGTGATGTCGGTCGTTCCTTCCTCATACTGACCGCCGCTGTCCACCAGCAGCATCCCTTCTGCCTTCAGCTCCACATCGCTTTCCTGCGTGGCGCTGTAATGCATCATCGCCGCATGATCCTTATACGCCGCGATGGTATTGAAGCTCGGCTCGATGAAATGTTCTTGTTCCTGCCGGAAAGCCAGCAGCTGATCGCTTGCCGAGATCTCGGTGATCTTCTCTTTGCCCACATGTGTCTTCAGCCAATACATGA
>ERZ1643246.1802-NODE-1802-length-22180-cov-6.823593_pt1 | contig 22180 bp, 21 predicted proteins | sample MGYA00579265_ERZ1643246 | MGnify/ENA primary metagenome ERZ1643246 (study PRJEB29033, sample SAMEA4952261) | chicken gut metagenome | biome: Broiler Chicken; feature: Gastrointestinal Tract; material: Caecum | place: Ireland | collected 2018 | study: Broiler...
GATGGCTTCCCAAACTTCAAAACCCCCGTCGAAACCAGTACAAGCCCGAAGTTTTGTTCTGTAGGAACTATAACATATCTTCCGCGGGCCGTCAAGCCCGCAGAAGCTTAATACAGATTTTTCACCTTAAACTCTCTTTCCGCTTCCCTGCGCTGATCTTTCTTTGCAATATCCTGGCGCTTGTCATAAAGCTTTTTGCCCCGGGCCAGGCCAATCTCCACCTTTACAAGCGAATTTTTAAAATACACCTGCAGCGGCACCAGCGTGTAGCCCTTTTCCGCGATCCTGCTCTGCAGCCTGCGTATTTCCGCCCGGTGCATCAGCAGCTTTTTGGGGCGCAGCGGATCCCGGTTAAAGATATTTCCCTTCTCATAGGGACTGACGTGCATTCCGTAGACAAAGACCTCCCCGTTTTCAATCCGGATGAAAGATTCTTTGATGGAACACTTGCCCATGCGCAGGGATTTCACCTCTGTCCCGTGCAGAGATACCCCCGCCTCATATTTTTCTTCTATAAAATAATCGTGATACGCCTTTTTATTGTTGGCGATCAGACGGCTGTCTTTTTCTTTACTCATCTTCCCTCTCTCCTGCCAGTACAAAATCAACGGTCTTCGTCTCCACATCCGCATCTTTTACCCGGATGCGGACGCTTTGTCCCAGGGTATATTCCCGCCCGGTGATTTCGCCCACCAGCCGGTAATTTTCCTCATCAAAATGATAGTAATCTCCCTCCAGGCTGCTGACATGGACCAGGCCCTCCACTGTATTTTCCAGTTCCACATAGAAGCCCCAGCCCGTAACGCCGGAAATAATACCCTCGTATTCCTCGCCGATCCGGCCGGCCATGTACTCCGCAATTTTTAGCTTGTCCGTCTCCCGTTCCGCCTCCTGGGCCCGGCGCTCCGTTACCGAGGACTGCAGGGCCACATCCTCCAGAATTCCGGCGTAATGGGCGATCTTCTCCTGCCGCATCCGTCCCCGGAGATCATCCTTGATGATCCGGTGGATCTGCAGGTCCGGATAGCGCCGGATGGGAGAGGTAAAATGGCAGTAGTATTTTGCCGCCAGCCCGAAATGGCCGCTGCAGCCGGTGGTGTATTTTGCCTGTTTCATGGAACGCAGCAGCAGACGGCTGATCAGCGCCTCCTTGGGGCTTCCCTGGATCTGCTGCAGAATTTTCTGTATTCCTCCCGGTGTGATGTCTTCCGAAGTCTTCTCCACCCGGATTCCCTGATTCCGGATAAAAGTGAGTACAGCCTCCATCCGGTCCGTATCCGGATTTTCATGGGTCCGGTACAGAAACGGCAGTTCTTTTTTACAGTACGTCCGCGCCACAGTTTCATTGGCCATCAGCATAAAATCCTCGATCAGCTGTGTGGCCGCGTTCTGCTCATAGGCACGGATTTCCACCGGATGGCCCTTCCTGTCCAGGAGGATTTTGCTCTCCGGAAATTCAAAATCTATGGCGCCCCTGGCGCTTCTGTTCTTCCGCAGAATGCCCGCCAGCTCGTTCATCTGAAAAAACATGGGAACCAGCTCTCTGTATTCCTCCATCAGTTCCGGCGGCTGCTCAGTCAGAATCCGGTTCACGACTGTATAACTCATTCTCCGGTCTACCCGGATCACTGTTTCCGCAATCCGGCTGTCCGCGACACGGCCCTGGCTGTCAATCTTCATAATGCAGGACAGAGCCAGCCGGTCTTCGCCTGCGTTCAGAGAACAGATTCCGTTGGAAAGCCTCTCCGGCAGCATGGGGATGACCCGGTCCACAAGGTATACGGAGGTTCCCCTCTTTAGAGCTTCCCGGTCCAGCGCGCTGCCTCCCTGGACATAGTTGCTTACATCGGCGATATGCACCCCCAGCCGGTAGTATTCTCCCTCGCGGCATACCGATACGGCGTCGTCCAGATCCTTTGCGTCCTCCCCGTCAATGGTAACCATCTGCCAGCTCCTCAGATCCAGCCTCCCGTTAAAATCATTGGGAATCAGCGCGTCCGGACAGCGGTCCGCCTGTCTTAGAACCTTTTCCGGAAATTCCATGGGAATATTCATGCCCCTGGCTACCGACAGCACATCCACGCCCACATCCCCGGCATGACCCAGAATTTCCGTCACCTTGCCCTCCGGGCTCCTGCGCCCGTCTCCATAGGAAGTAAGCCGGACAACCACCTTCTGCCCCGTCTGGGCGCCGGAATCCTGCCCCTGGGGTATAAAAATGTCCACAGAAATTTTGGGATTGTCAGCGGTTACGAAGCCGAAATGGTTGCTTCTCTCGTAGGTGCCCACCAGTTCCGCCACCGCGTGGGAGAGAACTTTTACCACCTTTCCTTCCCGCCTTCTGTCGCCGCCCTTCTTCGACAGCTCCACCTCCACTTCATCCATATGGAGGGCGCCCCCGGTGCAGTCCTCGGGGATAAAAATATCCTCCTCTTCGCTGTCCGGTATTTCAACAAAGCCAAAACCTTTTTTATTTCCGATAAATATTCCCCTGACGCGTTCGGCCGGCTTCTCTTTCTTCTTTTTCCGATAACGGCCCCTGGCATCTGACACGGCCAGTCCCTCTTCCGTCAGAGCGTCCAGCACCTCCTGCAGCTCCTTCCTTTTGCCCCTGGGGATCTGCAGAAGCGCGGCGATTTCTTTTGCCTTCATCGGCACATAGTTCTTTGTGCAGAACAGATCGTAAATCATCTTTTTTCTGTTCTTAAATGTTTCTTTTTTCAAGTGTATCTTCTCCTGTCTGTTTCCGCGCGTGCCGCGCAAACAAATAGGCTGCCGCAAAAACCTCTTGCAGCAGCCGTATTTTTTCTAAAACTTCATATTCAGGATTACGGCGATTACTATAAACAATACTGCCATAATCTTCGTAGCTCTCTTCAGATTACCTTCTGCGGAGCGTCCCTTGTTCCTGTCCCAGTAGGACTCGGTGGTGGTTGTCATCTCTCCCGCGATGGCTCCCAGGCCCTGTTCCTTACCCTTCTGCATCAGAACCACAATACTCAGGGCGATACAATCTATAACGAAAAAAACGGTCAAAATTGTGCGGATAATTGCTGCCATTTTTTCACCTCCTAAAACTAACCAAGGTGTATTTTATCACAGGCACAGGAAAATAGCAAGCTAAAAATCCATTCTTCCGCGGAAACTGCCGAAGGGATTTTCATATTCCGCGGAATCGCCCAGATCTTCCTCCAGGCGCAGCAGCTGATTATACTTGGCGTTCCGGTCGCTGCGGCAGGGGGCACCCGCCTTGATCTGCCCGGCCCCGGTCCCCACAGCCAGATCCGCAATAAAGGCATCTTCGGTCTCGCCGGACCTGTGGGAGATCACTGTCCTGTATCCGGACCGGCTGGCCAGCTCCACCGCGTCCAGTGCCTCTGTCAATGTTCCAATCTGATTCACCTTCACCAGAACAGCATTGGCCACGGACAGATCAATACCGCAGCGAAGCCTGCGCACATTCGTCACAAACAGATCATCCCCCACCAGCTGCAGCTTGTCTCCCAGCTCCGCGGTCATCTGCTTCCAGCCCTCCCAGTCATCCTCCTGCAGGCCGTCTTCCAGCGAAACAATGGGAAATTCACGGATCAGTTCTCTGTAATATTCCACCATTTCCCGCGTATCCCGCTGCACCGCGCTGCCGGTCATCCTGCTTTCTCCCGGAAAATAATAAACATTTTTTTCCGGATCGTACAGCTCACTGGCCGCGGCGTCCATGGCAATTGCCACATCCTGGCCAGGCCGGTATCCGCTCTGTTCCGCTGCCTCCAGGATCAGCTGCAGCACAGCCCGGGTATCCTTCACATCCGGGGCAAAGCCGCCCTCGTCTCCCACGGCAGTGGAAAGCCCCCGGTCCTTCAAAATCTTTTTCAGAGTCTGATAGATTTCCGCGCACATGCGCAGACCTTCCCGAAAACAACCGGCGCCCACCGGCATAATCATAAATTCCTGAAAATCCACCGTGTTGTCTGCGTGCCTGCCGCCGTTCAGAATGTTCATCATGGGAACGGGCAGCCTTCCCGCATGGCAGCCTCCCAGATAGCGATAGAGGGGCAGGCCCAGTGCTCCCGCCGCAGCCCGGGCCACGGCCAGCGAAATACCCAGCACCGCATTGGCCCCCATATTTCCCTTGTTGGAGCTTCCGTCCGTCTCCGCCAGGATTCTGTCTATATTTTTCTGATTCAGCGCGCTTTCCCCCAGCAGTGCCCCCGCCAGCTCCTGGTTGGCATGTTCCACGGCGCTGCGGACTCCCAGTCCATGGTACCGCTGTTCTCCATCCCTGAGCTCCGCCGCCTCAAACTTCCCGGTGGAGGCGCCGGAAGGCACCATGGCTCTCCCCGTGTAGCAGTCCATTCCCATAACCCCTTCTCCCACAGTCACTTCAACTTCCACCGTCGGGTTTCCTCTGGAGTCCAGCACTTCTCTTGCATTTATCCGCCGTATCGGTAAATAACGAAACATGGTCGTTCCTCCTTCACATTTCTGGGACGGCAGCATGAAGCTGAAAACCTCCCTGAAAACAGTATAGACAGATTTCAGGGTTCTATGTAAACGGACTTCCTTCCTTTTTTTATTTTCATAAAAATCGGGATAAGGCCCAGACCTGCACCCGCGAGAGCACCGAAGACCCCGGGAGACAGCCAGGCGTCCTCTCTTTTGCCCGCCATCCCCCGCAGCAGAAAGAGCCGTCCGTTTCCGGCCGCGTCCACAGCGCGAACCTCCAGCGTTCCTCCGGGATCCGGAGGGAGAGAGACATAATAAGAGTCTCCTTCCTGCCGGAAGGAAAGCTGTTCGCCCCCGCAGCAAAATTCCACCTGCTTCAGCAGGAAATTATCCTGTATCCGAAAATGTTCAGAATTTTTTTCTTCCGGTACAAGCCGCTGAATCAGCGGTTTCACCCGGTCCAGCCAAAAGCTTAAAGGCTTCTCACGGAAAAACAGTTCACTTTCATTGCTGTTTCCGGCTTCATCTTCCGAGCGGAACAGAAAGGCATAGACTCCGTCCGCTTCAAAAACCCCGGGGGACACTGCATACTGATAGCGGCTGCCCTCCGCCGTTTCCTCCTCAACCACGGTGTAGCCGCCGCCTCTTTCCAGCTGCCGGGACACACCGTTTCTGACCATCCACACTTCTATCGTCTCCTCCCGCAGACGGTCAATATTTTCTTCTGTCAGCAGAATCTCCGGGGGCTCCGCCGTATACGCTCCGAGAACCCTCTCCAGCTCTCCGCTGACCGCGTACCGGGAGCCGCTGCGGTTAACGGTAAAGGACGCCTCCGCCTCACTGACATTTCCGGCCAGATCCCGGCCCTGCACACGCAGCGTATAAAAATCATCCTGCCCGGGAAGGTTCTCAAGCTGAAAGCATAGTTTTCCCTCCTCCGCAGCTGTCTGCCGGTACTGGATGTGCACTTCCCCCGATTTTCTTCCCTCCAGGGCCATTGTGACAGCCCCGCTGTCAATGGCCCGGTCTTCCACTGTAATCAGCGGATTTCTGCTGTGCGGATCCAGGGCTCTGCCGTCCGTCTCCGTGACCGCGATGGAGGGGGCTGTCCGGTCCAGCGTAAAAGAATCCCCCACCGTATACCGGGTTTTGTTTCCCGCCCGGTCCTCCGCGGAAACAGAAAAACTGTAATCCCCTTCTTCCTCCAGAAAGAATTCCGCCTGCATCCCCGCCTCCGTTCTCTGCCAGGCCGGCGGCAGGGGGAGCCCCTGTACAGTAATCTTTTCCGGCGTGAGATTCCTGTCCCGGACCTGCAGAAGGTATTTCTGCGGTTCTCTCCGGTATTCTCTCTGCCCCTCCGTCTCCAGCAGCAGCTCCGGAGCCGACCCGTCCACAGCCAGATAAATGCTCCTCCAGCTCTCTTTCCCGTTCTGCTCCTCCATTCCCACCCGCAGCATGATTTCCTGGGATTCTTCCAGGATCTGCAGCTGTTTTTCCGCCTTTATCACGGCCCCTGCCTGCTGTTCCAGAACCGTAAAGCCTGCCGCGCCTGCCCTGCCCGCATCCGCAAAATCCGCCCTGCCGCTTTCCAGAATCCGGCTTCCCTCTGCCTCCACCCTCCAGGTTACTTTGGCAATTCCCGATCCGGGGGCAGAAAGCATGACGGTCACCCCGGCCGAACCCTGATACAGATCTATTCCCTCCTCCGTTCTGCCCTCCGGCTCTCTTCTTTCAAATTGAATCCCCGCCTCTGCACTGCCTGCTCCTCCCAGAAGCAGACAGATGCCTGCCGCGGCCAGACAGCCGGCCAGCTTCACTGTCCCCCGGTTTCTTTTTTCCCTTCTCAATTTCTATCCTCCTCCCGCCGCGATCTTTCTCTCCCTGCTGATTTCTTCCAGCATCTGCCGTTCCCGGCTGCTTCCCGGCTCCAGCTTTTCCGCCGCCTCCCACAGCCGATCCAGAAACAGTTCCTGTTCCTCCCGGGATATGCCTTCCAGTTTGAGAGCCGTCTGCCAGATCCTGACGGTACGGAAACAGAGTCTCAGCAGCTCCAGGCGCTCCGCTCCCACTTCCTCCCGGGACTGGGCCTCCAGTTCCTGCAGCTGTTCCCAGAGCTCGCGGATGTTTTTCTGTTCTGTTCCTTCCCGGACCTGCAGCTGCAGTTCCTGAAAAAAATATCCGATCTGCGCGTACCGCTTGGCACTGTCTGCCCATTCCTCCGGTCCCCCGGAGGCCTCACGGAACCAGGGCGCTGCTGCCCGCATCCGGATCAGCCCATTCTCCTCCCCGGCCGTCTGGCCGTAGCTGTAATAATACCAGTAAAGTCTTCCGGCCTGATACGCCAGGCCTCTGTATGCGGAAGATCTCTTAAATTCCGGCGTCAGCTGACCGGCCGCCTGCAAAAAGATTTCTTCCTCCTCCGCGGTAAAGCTTCCGTCTTCCCGGAAAATCTCCAGCAGCAGCCGATACCCTTCCGGCGCATCTCTCCGGAGTCCGACGGCTTTTATGCATGCCTCTGTCCTGGACTTTGCGCTCCCCGGGCCTTCCGCCTCCCTCAGATACGCCTGATACTGCTTCTCCTCCGCCCGGGCCCCGCGCAGGCCGGCCCCCAGGGCAATACCGGCTGCGGCTGCCGTCAGCAGGATTCTTCTCCGCTTTACCCGGTATTGCTCCCGCTCCTCCCTGCCTTCTCTGCAGGTTCTAAGTGCTCTCTCCAGGGCCTTGCAGGAAGAAAATCTCCGTCCAGGCTCCTCTTCCATGCATTTCCGCAGAATCCGGGCAAGCCCGGGAGACAGATTTCCCATCCTTCTTTTTTTCCGGTTTTTCTGCGGAAAGCGGCCGGTCGCCAGACGGTACAGGGTAATGCCCAGGGCATACAGATCCGTACGGGCATCCTGCCGGTTCCCGGGCTGCAGCTGTTCCGGCGCCGCGTAATTCCGGCTGCCGGCCAGAGAAGGACAGTCGTTTTCCCGTTCCGCAATCCCGAAGTCCACAAGCCGCAGCCGTCCCTCTCCGTCCAGAATCAGATTGGAGGGCTTCAGGTCCCGGTACAGAACCGGCGGTTCCTGTCCGTGAAGATACTGCAGAGCGTCACACAGCTCACCTGCCCACTTCCAGATTCTTCCGGCGTCAAAGGGGCCGTGGCTCTTCAGCCAGGTCTCCAGATTCTTTCCTTTTATATACTCCATAACCAGAAAGATGCCCTGTTCATCCTCCCATCTGTCTATAACACCCGGGAATGCCGGATGATTCAGATTCTTCAATATCTCCCCTTCCCGAAATCCTCCGCCGGCATTCCCGGGCCGCTCCGTATACTTCACCGCTCTTTTCGTGCCCAGCCGCAGATCCTCCGCCAGATAAACGGCAGCGCAGCCTCCCCGGCCGATTCGCTCCAGGATCCTGTACTTTCCGCCTATGATCCTGCCTTTTTCCATCCCGGCACCACCAGATCCCTTCTTAATTTCTGTTGTAAAACGTGAAAAACTCTCCGAATGGAGAAAGAAAATATAAGAAACAGGCAGGAATTTCCCGCCCTGTCCCCCGCGCGGGGGGATTGTTTTCAGTATAGCCCTAAACTGTGTAAAATGCTATTAAATCTTTCTAAAAAATCAGGCTTTTACAGATTCTCCAGCAGTACTGTAAAAGGCCCGTCATTGACCAGAGATACTTCCATATGGGCTCCAAAGACGCCGGTTTCCACAACATCTACCTGTTTTTTCGCCTCTCTGACCATATATTCATAGAGCTGCTCCGCTTTCTCCGGATCTCCCGCCTCTATAAAGCTGGGCCTGTTTCCCTTTCTGCAGTTTGCGTACAGCGTAAACTGGGAGACCAGCAGCAGCTCTCCCTCCACGTCTTTCAGAGAAAGATTTGTCTTCCCCTCCGCGTCCTCAAAAATGCGCAGCCCCAGCAGTTTTTTCAAATACTTGTCTGCAGCTGCCTCCGTATCCTCCCGGCCCACGCCGATCAGAACCAGAAGACCGGCGCCGATTTCTCCCGCCGTTTTTCCGTCCACCTCCACCCGGGCAGATTTTACTCTCTGTATCACCAGTTTCATGAACAATCCCCTTTCAGAACAGATTCTGATTTATTATACCTCCGCCCTTCTTTTTGGTAAAGCGGCTTTTACGGCATAATTTTTCTGAATTATCTGATGATTTTCTTTTATAAACAGTTATCATTATTTTTTCAAAAAAAATTTCAAAATAGTTATTGACATATTCAATATTGCCTGTTATAATAAAACCATCAAAAGAAAAGGAGGACGGACCACCGAAGACTTAAAGTAATACCTCATAATATTACAGAAAGGAAGGTACGGACCACCAGAAACATGAAAAAATTACAGATTCACACGTAAAGAGCCATTCGATGACGAGAAAGTCGAATGGCTCTGTTACCGTCTGTATTCTTATTTTCACAGCATTTTTCATTTTTCTATCTGCACTTCCAGACCGTCACCCCCTCTCTTTTCTCTCTTTCTTTCGATACTCGGCTGCATATAACTTGCATGAAACTCCGCTTGCGGGTATTCTTTTGATAAAGAGAACACAGGAGGAAGATATTGCAATCGGGACTATTATCTCCAGCTTGCAGAGTGACCGGCTTACAAAAAGATTCGGCACTGGAAACAGTCGGCAAACATGGACGCTGCCCAAACGAAAAAAAACAGCAGACCGCTTTCTCTTGGCACGGTCATTCGTATTCCCGGTGCAAAAGAAGTCATGCTTACATTTTTCTGTTATTGCGCTCTGGAGCAGACTTCCGGTCTCTGGGCCAGCAGCTATCTCGTACTGCGGCATGGATTATCCGCTGATACGGCAGCGGGTTTTGCCAGTCTGTTCTTTGTCGGAATTACGGTCGGAAGGGCTCTCAGCGGCTTTTTAACATTGAAGTTTAACGATATGCAAATGATCCGCCTGGGCCAGGGGGTGATTTTGCTCGGTATTCTGCTTTTACTTCTGCCTCAGGGAAAAGAAATTGCTCTTTTCGGGCTGGTGCTGATTGGTCTGGGATGCGCTCCGATCTATCCTTCTATCATACATTCTACCCCGGAACATTTTGGAGCTGAAAAATCCCAGGCTATGATTGGAGTTCAAATGGCTTCCGCTTATGCAGGAACCTGCCTGATGCCTCCACTGTTCGGTCTGATTGCTAACCATATCATCGCTTCACTTTTGCCTTTCTATTTACTGTTAATTCTGGCTCTCATGGTATGGATGCATGAGCAGATGCTGAAAAAAATAAGCAGACAGCACAATACTGAATCGTATGCGAAAAAATATCGCCAGCCACCATGTGGCTGACGATATGAAAACACAAACGATTTATTTTCTGATCAGCAGAGACTTTCCGGTCATCTCCGCCGGCTTCTCCATGCCCATCAGGTCAATGAGCGTCGGCACGATATCGGCCAGGCGTCCTCCCTCGGCCAGTCCATACTCGGAGCCGGCATTTACCAGAATAAAGGGAACGGGATTGGTGGTATGCGCCGTGTAGGGCTCGCCGGTCTCTTCGTCCACCATACGCTCCGCGTTTCCGTGATCCGCGCAGATAAACATCTGGCCGTCCACCTCGCGGATGGCTTCCACGGCTCTTCCCACACAGGAATCCACCGCCTCGATCGCCGCCACCGCTGCTTTCTCAACGCCCGTGTGGCCCACCATGTCCGGATTTGCGAAATTAATGATAATCACATCGTATTTCTGAGATTTGATGGCCTCCACCAGCTTATCGCAGACTTCATAGGCGCTCATCTCCGGCTGCAGGTCATAGGTAGCCACCTTCGGGGACTTCACCAGAATCCTGTCCTCACCCTCGTTGGGCTCTTCCACGCCGCCGTTGAAGAAGAAGGTGACATGGGCATATTTTTCCGTCTCGGCAATCCGGGCCTGAGTCATATGATTGGCCGCCAGCCACTCGCCGAAGGTGTTGGTGATCTCTTCCTTCTTAAAGGCAACTGTCTTGTTGGGAATCGTTTCATCGTACTCGGTAAAGCAGACATACGTAAGATCCTGTATCCGCTCCCTCTCAAATCCGGAAAATTCCGGATCGCAGAAGGCCCGTGTGATCTCCCTGGCCCGGTCCGGCCGGAAATTAAAGAAGATCACGGAATCTCCCTCCTGGATAGTGGCCACCGGCCTTCCGTCCTTCTGCATTACCGTGGGAAGCATGAACTCATCCGTTTTTCCGTCATCATAGGAAGCCTGCACCGCCGCCGCGGGATCGCTTCCGCCGTCCACGCCCTCACCCAGTGTCAGGGCACGGTAAGCCTTTTCCACTCTGTCCCAGCGGTTATCCCGGTCCATGGCATAGTAACGGCCGGAAATCATTCCGATCTCGCCTACGCCCAGCTCTTTCATCTTCTCCGCCAGCTGCTCCACATAGCCCTTTCCGGACTCCGGCGGGGTATCTCTTCCGTCCAGGAAGCAGTGTACGTATACTTTTTTCAGCCCCTGTCTTTTCGCCAGCTCCAGCAGGCCGAACACGTGCGTAATATGGCTGTGCACACCGCCGTCGGAGAGCAGTCCGTACATATGAAGGGCGGAATTCTTCTCCTTCGCGTTCTGAACGGCCCGCAGCAGCTCCTCATTTTCATAGAAATCTCCGTCCTCGATCGACTTGGTAATGCGGGTCAGCTCCTGATATACAATTCTTCCCGCTCCCATATTCAGATGGCCCACCTCCGAGTTGCCCATCTGGCCATCGGGAAGGCCCACCGCCAGGCCGCTGGCCTGACCGCTCACATAGGGGCACTGGCTCATCAGCTGATCCATCACCGGCGTCCTGGCCTCGCACACCGCGTTGTGCTCGCAGCTCCTGTTCAGCCCGTAGCCGTCCAAAATCATCAGTACTGTTGGTTTTTTCTTCATGATCTGCTCCTCTCGGCGCACCGTCTCGCTGTCACAGCGCGCAAATTTATGACAAGTTCTCTGCCGGCCTTTTCACAGAAAAAGGCCCGTGTCCGCAATCGTTCTGTCCGAGACATATTCTATCACGAAACGCCGGGCCGGTAAAGGAGAATTTATAATACTTTTGACAAAAACTCCTGCAGCCTTGGGTGCTTCGGATGGGCAAAAAACTCATCCGGCGCTCCCTCCTCCTGAATGTTTCCGTTGTTGATAAAGATCACGCGGCTGGCCACCTCCCGGGCAAATCCCATCTCATGGGTTACCACAACCATGGTCATGCCCGATTCTGCCAGTTCCTTCATGATCTCCAGAACCTCGCCCACCATCTCCGGGTCCAGCGCCGATGTAGGTTCGTCAAACAGCATGACATCGGGGTTCATGGCCAGCGCCCTGGCAATGGCGATCCTCTGCTTCTGGCCGCCGGAAAGGCTTCCCGGATACGCGTCCGCCTTATCGGGCAGTCCCACCCGGTTCAGCAGCTCATCCGCTTTCGCGGAAGCCTGCTCATTTGTCATAAGCTTCAGGGTCACAGGCGCCAGCATAATGTTCTCCTTCACTGTTTTATGGGGGAACAGATTAAACTGCTGGAATACCATACCGATCTTCTGGCGGTGGCGGTTAATATCCACCTTGGGATCCGTAATATCCTCTCCCTCAAACAGAATCCTTCCGCTGGTGGGGACCTCCAGAAGATTCAGGGAGCGGAGAAAGGTTGATTTTCCGGAACCGGAAGGCCCGATGATGGCCACCACCTCGCCCTGGCGTATCTCCGTGGAAATTCCGTCCAGCACCACATTATCTCCGAACCGCTTGGTCAGCTCCTGCACTTCGATTAAAACTCTTCCGTCAGTGGTCACTTCTGCGCAGCCTCCTTTCCAGCTTGCCCATAAAGTGGGTCAGTATCATAACCAGTATCAGATAGAAGACTGCTGCCGTCAGCAGCGGCACGTAGGCGTCATAGGTACGGCTCTGTACCAGGGTTGCCGCCTTTGTGATATCCACAGTGCCTATGTAGCCGATGATGGATGTCTCCTTCAGCAGCACAATCATTTCATTGATCAGCGCCGGCAGTACATTCTTGAATGCCTGGGGCATGATGATCAGCTTCATGGTCTGCCCGGAGCTTAATCCCAGGCTCCGCCCTGCCTCCATCTGTCCCCTGTCGATGGACATGATGCCGGAACGGACAATCTCAGCCACATAGGCGCCGGAATTAATTCCGAAGGCGATACCGCCGATGATAATGTTGTTCAGGTTGACACTGGCAAACACGATGGAGTAACAGATCAGCACCTGCACCATGGTGGGCGTACCCCGGATGATGGTCAGATAGATTTTGGCGATCACGTTCAGGAATTTCAGTTTTCCTGTCTGCTCATGGGTGGAACGCACGACTGCCACCAGAAAGCCCAGCACCACGCCGATCACCAGAGCCAGCAATGTTACCAGAAGGGTCGTCTTAAGACCTGTCAGCCACCATTCATGGGCGCCGTTATCCACAAAATACCGGTTGAACCAGTGCTGGATATTTTCCCACATATTAATCGTCTCTCCTTACTTTTTCACAATAACAACCTGGCTGGCATCTGCATAGGTATCGGTAAATTCCACACTTTCCTCTCTCTCGGGAGTTACCGTCATACCCGCAATACCGAAATCTGCTTTTCCTGAGCTGACGGCCACAAGGATCGTGTCGAAGGCCATATCTTCAATGGCCAGCTCATATCCCAGCTTGTCGCAGATGGCCTGGGCAATATCCACATCGATTCCCACGATAGCGTTGCCCTCCCGGTACTCCCAGGGCTCAAACTCCGCATTGGTGGCCATGGTCAGGGTTCCCTTGGAGCGGTCCACATCTGCCGGGGATTCATACGGATGCTGTCCGATCTCATCACCGATATAGTTGCTCATGATGCTATCGATGGTTCCGTCCTCCTTCAGCTCGTTCAGGGCGCCGTTGATCGCATCTCTCAGCTCTGTATTGCCCTTCTTGAGGGAAATGGCATACTCCTCCGTATCAAAGATGCCGTCAACGATCGTCAGGTCATCGTTCAGCTCCACGAACTTCTCCGCCGGCAGAGAATCAATCACCACACAGTCCACTTTTCCGTTCTTCAGAGCCTGCACCGCATCCGCCCCGGTATTAAAACGGTTCATCTGGGAATCCTCGTTGACCACCTCCGTTGCCTGCAGATCGCCGGTAGTTCCCGTCTGTACACCAATCCTCAGATCCGCCAGATCCTCAATAGAGGTAATTCCCTCCTCCGATGAAGAGGCGCTGACGGCTGCGGCATCCTGGGAAGAACTGCCGGATGTGCCGGATACTGCCTCATTGCTCCCGCAGGCTGTCATGGACAAAACAAACGCTGCCGTCAGGGCCAGCGCGGTAAATTTCTTTAAATTTCTCATACTATCTCCTTCCTCGCGCTCCGCCTGCCGGGCAGGCAGAGTGTCTCTTTATTATTTTTTTATAAATATGCATAACGTTATTATAACAGCATTCTTTTGAAAAACAAGTGGAAATTTATCGAATATCTGCCCCTGTACTTCCGAGATTCTCCGGTCCGAAGCTGTCCGGAAGCAGCTGTCCCAGCGTGCGGATTTCATATTTATTCACATCCTCCACCAGCAGAATAATAAAATCCGGTCCGCAGAATTCCCTCAGGGCCTGTCTGCACATCCCGCAGGGAGCTGCCATTCCCCTCCCTTCCCGGCCGCCGGTGACCGCCAGAGCCCGGAATCTTCGCTCACCTTCGCTGACTGCCTTGCACAGAGCGGTGCGCTCCGCGCAGATCCCCACCGGATAGGACGCATTTTCCACATTGCAGCCCGTATAAATTTTTCCGTTTCCGGCCAGCAGTGCGGCCCCCACCCGGAAATGCGAATAGGGACTGTAGGAAAACTCCGCGGCGCGGACGGCCTCCCGGGAAAGCCGGTCGTACAATTCTTTTTCCTCCATGAAACAGCTTCCTCTCTTTCCTGTGTTTTTCTGAATGCATTATACCAGAAACCGGAAAACCTCACAATGCGCCGCCGTGAAAGTTGTGCAGTCTTTCGATTTATGGTATACTGTACAAGTGTCCCCGGGGACACAGATCACTGAATAAAGGAGCTGCCATGGAGACCTGGATGGGTAAACCGTATTATTCGCTGGACGTATTTCTCCAGGAACAATTTCATGAAAAGGTCTACAAAGTTTCTCTGGACGGAGGCTTTACCTGTCCCAACCGGGACGGCTCTCTGGATACCCGCGGCTGCATTTTCTGCAGTGCCGGCGGCAGCGGAGAATTTGCCGGCGACCGGCATCTCTCCATTTCCCGGCAGCTGGACCTGCAGATAGAAGCTCTGCAGAAAAAAAGGCCCGTGCGGAAGTTCATCGCATATTTTCAGGCCTTTACCAATACGTATGCGCCGGCAGACCGGCTGGAAGCTCTGTACCGTGAGGCTATGGACCACCCCGGAATCGCCGCGCTGTCCGTGGCTACCCGCCCGGACTGTCTGCCGCCTCCGGTGCTGGATCTGCTTGCCCGCCTGAACCGGGAAAAACCGGTCTGGGTGGAACTGGGGCTGCAGACCGCCCACGAAGATACAGCTGCCTATATCCGGAGAGGTTACCCCCTCTCCTGTTTTGAGGACGCTGTCATGCGTCTGCAGGAAAAAGGGCTTGACACCATCGTCCACACGATCCTCGGTCTTCCCGGCGAATCCCGGGAGCGGATGCTGGATACCATACGGTATATCAACCGCCTTCCGGTCCGCGGCATCAAACTGCAGCTGCTCCATGTCCTGGCCGGCACAGATCTGGCCGCCGACTACCGCCGCGGCCGGTTCCGCGTCCTGACCTTCGAAGAATACATCGACCTCCTGATCCGCTGTCTGGAGGAGCTGCGGCCGGATATTGTGATCCACCGGCTTACCGGAGACGGACCGAAGGAGCTGCTGATCGCCCCCCTCTGGAGCAGGGCCAAGCGGAAGGTTCTCAATACTCTCCATCGGGAAATGGCTCTTTGCCGCACCTGGCAGGGGCGCCTGTACGAACAATATACGGAAGGAAGCGCCAAACATGATTGAATCCACCTATTCTCTTTACAAACTGATCATTTTATATATGCTGAAAAAAGTCAGCTTTCCACTGACCAATGCCCAGATCTCTGACTTTATTCTGGGGCAGGAATACACCTCCTATTTTCATCTGCAGGAAGTGCTCTCTGAAATGCACGAGTCAGGGCTGATTCAGACGGAAAGCATTCACAATGCCACCTACTACCGCATGACGGACAGTGGGCGGCAGACACTGGAATTCTTTGAAAAGGAAATCTCCTCCGAGATACGGCAGGATATCCAGCGCTATCTGACCGACCACTCCTATGAAATGCGCAATGAATCTTCTATTCTCGCGGATTATTACCGGACTGCCGGTCAGGACTATGCCGTGCACTGCCGGGTTAAAGAGGGCAATACCGTTCTCATTGACCTGACCATCACCGTCCCAAACGAGGGCGCGGCCCAGACCCTGTGCGACAACTGGAAAAAGAAAAGCCAGGAAAACTATGCGGCCATTATGAAGCTTCTGATGTAAAAAGGGTATCCCGCAGGTCCTTGATGACCCCGGGATACCCTTTTTTGTTACAGCTCCAGTTTCAGATCATTTTCTTTAATCCATCCATGCTTCCGCAGGGGCATGGCAAACAGCACCGTCAGCACGGCCGGCAGCAGAAAGCAGATCAGCACCAGACCCAGCCAGTCAAAGGCTGTGATGGCCGCCTTGGCGCCGCTTTCCACATCGCTGATCCAGCCGGTGTAGACGCCGATCTGTCCCACCAGGCCGCAGGTCCCCATACCGGAGGCGATGGCCGCCCCGTTCATCTGCATCCGAAACACGCAGGTGGCAATGGGCCCTGTAACCGCCGACGCCAGCGTGGGCGGAATCCAGATCCTGGGATTCCGGACGATATTTCCCATCTGCAGCATAGAGGTTCCGATCCCCTGGGCAAACAGTCCTCCCCAGCGGTTCTCCCGGAAGCTCATAACCGCAAATCCCACCATCTGGGCGCAGCAGCCGGCTACTGCCGCGCCTCCGGCCAGTCCTGTGAGTCCCAGCGCCGCACAGATGGCAGCGCTGCTGATGGGCAGCGTCAGGGCAATCCCCACTACCACGGAAACGATCATGCCCATCAGGAAGGGCTGCAGATCCGTGGCCCACATAATCGCGCTGCCCACCGCGTTGGCCGCTGCCCCGATGGCAGGCGCGCACCACATGGACAGCAGGACGCCCACAATAATGGTAACGCTGGGCGTTACGATAATATCAATTTTCGTTTCCTTGGAGACGATTTTTCCGCACTCGGAGGCTACAATGGCCACCACCAGCACGGCCAGCGGACCGCCCGCTCCCCCCAGGGCATTGGCTGCTCCGCCCACGGCGATCAGCGAAAACAGTACCAGCGGCGGGCACTTCAGCGCATAGCCGATGGCCGCTGCCATGGCCGGTCCCGAGGCCGCCTTGGCATAGTCCCCGATCTGCACCAGCACCTGGAGGCCTGTCTGCTCTCCCAGCGTGCCGATGATGGTTCCGATCAGCAGCGAAGCAAACAGCCCCTGGGCCATGGCGCTCATGGCGTCAATCCCGTACCGTCTGGCGGAAAACTCCACATCCTTCCGTTTCAGAAAGGCCCGGAAGCCTCCCCGCTTTGTTTCATTACTCATGCTCTTTTCCCCCCTGCTCTGTTCTTATGTATTTTCCTGAAGTACGCCCGGATCTCAGCCTCATACCCATTCTCCGTGGGCCGGTAGAAAGAGGCGCCCCGGATCTCATCCGGCAGATACTGCTGTTCCACATAGTGATCCGGATAGTCATGGGCGTATTTATATCCGGTTCCCCTTCCAAGGTCGGCCGCCCCCTTATAATGGGCATCCTGCAGATGGGCCGGGACCGTGGTCTTTACAGTCCGAACCGATTCCATCGCCTCAAAAATGGCATCGCAGGCCGCGTTGCTCTTGGGCGCGCAGGCCACATAGGCTGCCGCCTGGGCCAGAATAATCTGGGCCTCCGGCATGCCCACACGTTCCACCGCCTGGGCGGCGGAGACGGCCACGGTCAGAGCCCGGGGATCCGCGTTTCCCACATCCTCCGAGGCGCAGATCATGATCCTCCTGGCGATAAATTTGATGTCTTCCCCCGCGTACAGCATTTTGGCCAGATAATACACTGCCGCGTCCGGATCTGAACCGCGCATGCTCTTGATAAAGGCTGAAATCGTGTCGTAATGCTCATCTCCGCCCTTATCATAACGGACTGCCCGCTTCTGGATACAGTCTGAGGCCGTCTCCAGATCAATATGGATCCTGCCGTCCTCCCCCGGTTTTGTGGTCATTACCGCCAGTTCCAGAGCATTCAGGGCACTCCTGGCATCACCCCCGGAAACATCCGCCAGAAATTCCTCCGCCTCCGGCTCCAGCACCGCATGATAGCTGCCCAGCCCTTTCACCGGATCCGTCACCGCTCTTTGCAGCAGCGTACAGATATCCTCCGGAGACAGCGGCTTCAGCTCGAAAATGACGGAACGGGAGAGAAGCGCTCCATTTACCTCAAAATAGGGATTTTCCGTGGTCGCTCCGATCAGGATTACCGTTCCGTCCTCCACAAAGGGCAGAAGATAGTCCTGCTGGCCCTTGTTGAACCGGTGAATCTCATCCACAAACAGGATCGTGCGCTTCCCGTACATGCCCAGGCGCTCCTGCGCCTGCCGGACTGCCTCCTCCATATCTTTTTTCCCGGCCAGGGTGGCGTTCAGCCGGGTGAACTCCGCGCTGGTCGTGCGGGCGATCACCTGGGCCAGGGTTGTTTTTCCGGTTCCCGGAGGCCCGTAGAAGATCAGGGAGCCGAGCTTATCCGCCTTCACCGCCCGGTACAGAAGCTTTCCCGGTCCAATAATATGCTGCTGCCCCACCATTTCCTCCAGCGTCTCCGGCCTCATCCTGGAGGCCAGCGGCGATTCCCGCTTCAGACTCTTCTCCTTTGCGTACTCAAACAAATCCATGCCCTTCATCCTCCCGCTGCAAATTTCCCGTCCCTGCCGTCCGGACTTTCTCTGTAGTATATCAAATAACTCCCTCCCTTTACAACAAAAAAATGGCACAGAAATCCCACTGTGCCGGATCCTCCGGGAAAAATGTGGTAAAATGGAGGGAGAACAGAATACAGAAAGACAGGTAAAGGAATATGAAAGAAACGAACACAGCAAAAACGTATGCTTCCCTCCGGGAAGCCGTGGAGGACTGCTTCGGGGCTTCCGCCCGAATTACGCATACGGAGCACCTGCACGGCGGCGATATCAGCGATGCCTTCCGCGTCCGCCTCTCCACCGGAGACCTCCTGTTTCTGAAAACAAATGCCCTGTCCCGCAGGGATCTCTTCCTTACGGAAGCCGCCGGACTGCAGGCCCTCGGAACTCCCGGAGAAATCGGCGTTCCCCGGGTTCTGGGTACCGGAACAGACCCGGAACAGGGAATCTCCTTTCTGGCTCTGGAATATCTGGATGGCGCTCCCCCTGTTCCTTCTTACTGGGAAATCTTCGGCCATCAGCTGGCCGCCCTGCACAGGGCCGACTGCCATCTTTTTACACCTTCCGGAAAGTACGGCTTTTCTATGGACAATTATATCGGCTCCAGTCCACAGAAAAACATTCCGTCGGAAACGTGGACGGACTTCTACCGGAACTGCCGGCTCCAGCCCCAGTTCGCGATGGCCTGGCACTACCTGGATGATTCCGCCCGGAAATCTGCGGAATATCTGCTGGAGCATCTGGACGCTTTCCTGCGGGAACCGGAATTTTCCTCTCTGCTCCACGGCGATCTCTGGTCCGGAAATGTTCTCCGCGGCCCCGACGGCCTGGCCTGGCTCATCGATCCCGCCGCCTGCGTGGGAGATTTTGAGGCCGACCTGGCCATGACGCGGCTCTTCGGAGGATTCCCGGAAAGCTTTTATGCCGCCTACCGGGAGATCAATCCTCCGGATCCCTGCGGCCTTGACCAGCGCAGAGATCTGTACCAGCTGTACCACCTGCTGAATCATCTGAACTTATTCGGGGCCGCCTATCTGGGCAGCGTCCTGGACATCCTGAGACGTTACGGCAGATAATTCACGGAAAAGTCCCGGGGCTGCCTGCTCCGCTCTGTCACCGGTATCTCCGGAATGCCTGCCGCCACCCCCAGCAGGGGTTCAAAATCCGGCGGCAGTTCCAGAAGCCCTGTATGATCCAGCTCCGGTATTTCCCGCATGGCTTCCAGCACACCCCAGATCAGAACGCTTCCCAGCCCCTGGCTGCAGGCTGCGAGATGCAGCGTCTGGGCCACGCACGCGGCATTGGCGTATTCAATGCCCGGCTGCAGTGTCTGGCGTCTGTGGGAAATAAAAATAACCGCAGGAGCGCCGTAGAAGGGATCTAACCTTTTCCTTTCCCTGGGTACATCCACATCTTCCACGAGCTTTTTCATAAGCGCCTGATTTTCAGCCCGCTTCACAGCTGCTTCCGCCAGCTTCTCCAGAATCTCCGGATTCTGTACAACCGTCAGATGAATATCCTGGCGGCGGTTGCTGCCCACCGGCGCAAACCGGGCCGCTTCCAAAAGCTTCTGGAGCTCTTCCGGAGGGATCTTCTCCTGTCTGAATTTCCGGACAGATCTTCTCCGCTTCAGCACTTCCATAAAATCCATGTACATGCACCTCCCTGACCTGCCAGTTAATTCTGACAGATTTTTTTAATTATACAGGATTTTTATGGCTCAGTCTACCCCCTGCAAAATCGCCACCGCCTGCTTTCCCAGCTTTTCATACGCCGCCTCCACGCTCTCCCGGCTGTACCCGGTAATTTCCGATTCTGCGGCCGGATCACTGAAATAATAGTTGTCTTCATCGAAGCCTGTGAGAACCAGGCAGTGCTCCGCTGTATAAAAAGTGACAGTATCGCCCCTCACCTGATCTTCCCAGGTGATGGTGCTGGTCCAGGCACGCATATCGATGGTGGCCCAGACAATCACCGGCACATCCCGGCTTACGTATTCACGGCAGAGTGTCTCCAGGCCTGTCCCGGTAAGATTCAGCACCTGGCTGTCCGTGCCCTCCAGGACCTGCTGCGCCGCCCGGACAATCACCGGCGCGTTGCAGCCGCAGCCGTGGACCGTCCGGGGGTCTCCGATGAAAGCATCATCCAGGCTCGGACCTGTGAGGACGCCTTTTTCGTTTTCCCCCAGACTTCCCTTCACCAGATACTTGTCAATAAAAGTATCCACCGAAATATCCGCCCCGCTATAGCGGAGGGCGCAGACAGCGCTGACGCTTTCACATCCTGTGGGATAGCTGTCATACTGATAAATATGCGGAACATCCCAGATCATCCAGGATAAAATTTCCGGCACCGGCAGCTCCTCCTCCCCATATCCCTCCTGTCCTGCTGCGGCCGCCCCTGCTTCTGCCGCGGAAGCATCATTCTGCGGAACGGTGATCTCTGTATACTGCGGATACTCCCTTTCCAGCCAGGAAAGGGGCGGGGCCACCGCGCCGTAGCTGGCAAGATAATTCCAGGAAGCGGCCGCCACCATGACGGCACAGATGCCGTTTCGTATACGTCTTAGGGATCTCCTCTCTGCTTTTTTCATACCCGTCATTCCTCCTGCTGCGATCCTGATCCACGGGTAGCTTTTGCGAAAATTCCGTTTTCTATCCTCCCTTTACGGGAAAATCAGCTCATCCACCGTGACAAATTCATAACCCCGCTCCGTGAGTCCGTCTATGATCTGAAATGCTGCTTCCACAGAAGATTTATAACAGTCATGCAGCAGGATCACGGACCCGGACTCCGCCTGGGACAGCACCTCCTCCGCAACCGCAGAGGCATCCTTTATTTCCCAGTCCCGGGAATCCAGCGTCCACAGCACCGGCACCATAGTCACATGAAATTCCAGCTCCTCCGGCCACCGTCCGTAGGGCGGACGGATAAATGCCGTATACACGCCTGTAACCTCATAGATGGCGTTGCTGGTGCGAAGTACCTCCCGCTCTGCCTCCTCCCGGCTCAAAGCCGTCAGATCCTTGTGGGAGTAGGTATGATTTCCAATCAGATGGCCTTCTTCCTGCATCCTTTTTACGATCCCTTCTCTTCCCTCTATGCACTGTCCCAGCAGAAAAAAAGAGGCAGGCACCCCCCGCTCCTTCAGACCGTCCAGCAGCAGCGGCGTACAGACAGAATGCGGACCGTCGTCAAAGGTGATGGCCACCTTCAACGCTTCCCGGTCCGCATCTGTCCCGCCTGCTTCCGTACTGCTCTGAACCTGTCTGCTTCTCTCCCGTCCGGAAAATGCATTTCCTTCCAGAAAAGCTAAAAGGCCTACACAGAAAATCAGCAGTCCTGTTTTCCACTTTTCCATATACGCTCCGCTGCAGCCCGCATTACTACAGTATATGCTTAAGAGCTAACTTTTATGATATACGTTCCTCCTGTACTTTCAGAATTGTCCCCGAAGACTACTTCTCCCAGCTCTGCAAGAAGCTCTTCGTTGAGCGCGTCCCCGTATTTTTCCCGTTCACAGCTTCCCACAAAAATATATTCCACCTCATATTTTTCCAGAATTGCTTCTGCCGCCCGGGGATCCGAAGCGGTATAGACCGCCTGTATTTCCGCGGATTTCTCGTTGAGATCCGCCGTATCCCCTCTCCAGAGCCATTCATGTACGTACCAGCCAAGCACCGTGGGCAGGCCCGTCATGGCAGATACGCGGCAGTACTCGCTGTAGCTGTCTCCGTTGGCCTCCAGAATCACAGGGGAACC
>ERZ1643246.1803-NODE-1803-length-22175-cov-10.570524_pt1 | contig 22175 bp, 22 predicted proteins | sample MGYA00579265_ERZ1643246 | MGnify/ENA primary metagenome ERZ1643246 (study PRJEB29033, sample SAMEA4952261) | chicken gut metagenome | biome: Broiler Chicken; feature: Gastrointestinal Tract; material: Caecum | place: Ireland | collected 2018 | study: Broiler...
TTGCAAAATCAAAGGAGATTGAGGAGAAAAAAAGAATCCGGGATCTATTGATACAAAGATCGGAAACATATACAGAAGAGCAGATCCTGGTATTTTGTGGGATGAATAATATTATCGAGTCTGCCTTTCGATATTTTACAGACTCCGGGAAAGAGTTACAAGCAGCAATGAAAGAATGGGAGTTACATGAACTGGAATAGAGGAAAAGGACGAAAATGACGAAGCAGGGAAATAACTGCTTCGTTATTTTCATGAGTAGAATTCTGTGTATAATTGAAAAGTAAATTTTAGAAAAATCGAAAGTTTTTTTGGATTTATACGTCTTATATATAGAAGGGTATTTAGGGCTATTAAAACTTGATATCTGGCACAAAAGTAATTATGATAACAATAAAATTTAACATTAGAGGATCGAATATGAATGGATATACAAATATAGAGGGACATACGGTTATATATTCTTATGAAGATGGTGTATTGACGTTTCTTTTAGATACTATTCATAATATTAAGCAAAGTACAATCAATTCAGAGGGAATGGCACTTCCAACAGATGAACCATATATTATTGGTTACGATTTCAATACTCATAATTATTATGTTTTCTTTGTGAGTTATATCCCGGATTTACATTTAGAGGAGACACCATTATTAGCGACAACTGTTACTACCAGTGTATATGGTTATATCAAATATGATGCTTCCTATAAATCTTCTGCTATTTCGGGAATGAGTTTTTACGGGCAAGAAATAGACAAATTTTACTCTCTGAAAAAGGGGTATAAAATAGAACTTCCTCTTGATTTGAGATCAGGAATAGTAAGATCAATTCCATATGAAGAGACAACGGATTCTTTTGAGTTTAGTATGGATGGCGAAAAGGTTACATGTACTCTTGGGGTTCTAGGGAAGGCTAATTTATGTGATACGAATCCATTATCTTTTAATTCAAGAGTTTTATTGCGATTTGAAGAAACGAATTCCAGTGAGAAGATAATTAATCTTTTTGAGGCTGTTAAAACTTTTTTTTCATTTATAACATATCGAAAAAACATAGACATATCAAATGTGAGGCTGTATGGTAAAACGGAGTATAGCAGTTTTGGTGAAATTGGAACGTTGTATTATCAAGTAGGAAAGTGCGATATAGAAGACAAAGAAGAAATTGGAAAAACCATTCCCTACGAATTTATTAAAGATCATATAAGTGATATCTTTGAACTAATAGTAAATGATAAATTGTATGTAAGACATATTCCGGAGAGTAGTTATAGTAGGAGGCAAATAACTGCAGCAAGATTTGTTTTGACAACAGCAGCTTTTGAGTGGACTGTTCGAAGTGCTTATATAATTCCGAAAAGTACAAAACAAGAACAGGTAAAAAAAGATATTTTAGAAGCTATAGAGGAAATCCCAACTTCAAAAGGTTATAATAAAGACCTTAAAGATCAATTTAAGTTTTTTCAAAAAATTATATCTGGAATGGATACGAATTTGTCTGGGAAAATAGCATATGCATTAAATGATTTGGATTCCATACTGGAACCGTTTATAAAAAAACTCTATCAATCTAATAAAAAGGAAGTGGATTCATACTCACATATGGGAGACCGATTACAAAAACAACGCAATAATTATGCACATGGAAATATTGATAAGGAATTAGATACAGACGTGATTCTTGATATTCTAGTGCTAGAATGGGTTAACTATTCCATGGTATTCAAGATGATTGGATATACAGACATGCAGATTGCAAAGCTGATAAATGGTATTTTTCATTTAAATTGCTATATTCCTGATGATGAAGAATGATTCATTATGGAGAATAGCTTAGGATCTGTTTTAGAAATCTATATCAGATACCGCTTTGTTATATTTCTCCTGAAATGATATAATAATCGTTGCTTGTGAGAAAGAACTTTTGAAAATTTTCTATTTACAAATAAATGAGCAAAAGGAGTCAGGAATTAAATTATTATAGGTAAGTTTCGTTTGTGTTTTATAGGCTAGGCTTTTGAACAGCAAAATGGTTGCAAATTTGATAAAGGGCTTATATACCGATATGCAATTAAAATATAAGAATGAACATCATATGAATTGTGCATAAAGAAAAAAGAACGGTGTGACAGAGGAAGTAATGTATTACTTAAAAAATCCCCTTGATTTATTTTAACAGTGTGCTATATTCAAATTAAGGTTTTTGATTGTAAGGATAAATATAAAGTTGAATGGAAAGGGATGATTCCGTTGAATATTTATGTTTATAGCTGAATCAAAAACTTTTTTTATGTAATTTGACGAGTAGCAGAGTTGAAATGGGGCTTTATCTATAAGGAAAGGGGCTACATTATGAAGAAAAAAGTTGCAAGCATTTTATTTAGCATGATTTTAGCATCGGTTTCGATTACAAGTATAGCAAGTGATAATGGAGTAAATTTACAAGAAGATTTGGGACTATATGAAACACAATATACTATTAATAATAGTATTATCGAAAAATTAAAAATCTTGTTAGAAGAAAAACCAGGGGCAATTACTTACATTAATAATAGCATTAAAATGTTTGAGGAGGAAATACATACTAATAATAATGAGTTTAACGAATTTTTGAATGAGACAGTTGATGCAGCGATGTATGTTCATGAACAACAGCAAAAAGAAATTGAACTTGCTGAAGAAGAAGATAAAATCTCAGGCCAAGAACAGACAGTAAGGCCGTTAGGAGCAGAAGATATTGCTTATGCTGCATATGATCAGGGAATTAAAATAGTTAAAAGCAAAGGATGCACACAAACGGCAAAATATATGGAACACGCAAGAGATATTGTTGGACAAAGTGGTAATGGACATTATTATCATAATTACGATTCTTGGGCAAAGAAGTGCGCTACTAATCAGGAACTTTTCTATAAAGTCACAAATCAATTTGAGAATGAAGTGATGGCAAATGGAAAAGATTGGGGTATTGTTTCTGGAGATTTTGCTTATACTACGAAGAATTCGTCATTAGATCAATATACAGCATTGCATAATGTACATTATGCAGTTACATTTAAGAAAACATCGGTTGGGTATACTGCAGAATATGATATAGGCGACACTTATGATTTTGACTGGGGTGCTTATGATAATTTCGCAATTGGATTCGGAAATAATTATTGTGTTGCGATGCAGAATTTAGGACTCATTAAAAGATTTGGAATAGATATTTATTGGAAGAATTAGAATGAAAAAAGAAAGAGTAAAGATTTATGTACTAATAATTCTTAATTTGGTGGCAATTCTAAGTTCATTTTATGTTGAAAGAATATCACTAGAGAAAGATTTTTTATATGGGGCTATTTACTGCATAATCTGGTGCGGTTTACTATGTATAACGATTTTTCAAATCCGAAAATGTAGCAAAATAAAGGAAGTGGCATTGATATTAATTTGCCTTGCAAGTTTTGTTTTCCTTATCAGGTTGGGATTAATAGTGAGATTTGATTATGAAATTACACATGGGCTGTTCCACGCATCATAATTAGTTTCCGAGAGTAAGATATAGTACTCAGGAGAAAATATGGGAGAGGCTGTCGAGCCCTCCCATATTTATAGAAACATACATATCATTAAAGTGTGAAAATTAATAGATGTAAATGTTGGGGTATTAGGGGAGTTGATCCCCTAACAAGATGTCATTTTGTTAAACAAAATGCGTATCTTGCCAAAACATATTGTATTATAATGGCATTCTGCCATACAAAAAACGGCAAAATGCCATACAAAAAGCTGGCAGTCGGCCATACCGCAATGACAGAAAGCCATACATAAGGTACAGTAGGGGGGACTACCTGATAGAACCTAAAGTAACCTAGAGGAACGAAGGATAGAATGATATAGTATAAGTGGAAACAAGCAGTTGAGGCTGCTTGTTTTTTTTGTAGACAAAGAAAGGAGGTATGGAATGAAAATAAAGAAAACATTCCGGCTGTCAGAGGATATTGTTGAACTGATGGACCACAGAGATCAGCGGAAATATCCATCAAGAGAATTTTATTTGGAATCTGCAGTCAGGAAATTCGCAGAGAATCCAGAGGGAAAAATAGATGAAAAACTGGAAGCCATCCTAAGTGCAGTGCACAAAAACGAGCAGCTGGGAATGGAAATTCTTTATCAACTGCAAGAGGGCAACAAGACGGACCATGCACAAAAGATCAATGAGGAGTTGGATTTGGATACGTTTGATACTTTGTTGTAATAGGAGGAATGAAATGGATTTTGAAAAATGGCATGACCAAGTAAAAAAAAACAATGACGAACAGGCCGAAAGAGAGTCGGCCGGTGTAAATGATTCCGGCGATGAACTCATGTAAAAAAGAAAAATATATTGGAATTCGGTTGTCAGAAAAAGAATATCAGATGGTTAAGAGAGAAGCGGAACATGATCCAGACTGCAGGTCGAAAAGCGGGACAATCAATATCAGTAAGTTCATCCGAAACAGGGTTTTAATGCCGGAAAGAAATGCAATTCGGGTTGAAAGAAAGATGGAGGATTTGATTTTTCAAATTCGAAAAATCGGAATCAATATTCATCAGGCTACGAGAAAAATGGATTCCGAGTTTGGAGAACTTTCTGATATCCGAGTGCTCAAGGAAGAGCAGAAAAAGATTGAGGACCTGCTGAAAGAACTGATTCAGCTTTATGCCCGGAGATAAGTGAGTATGGCAATTACAAAATTGATGCACATTAAAGAGCGAAAACAAGGGAATCCGTCGGCAGGACTTTATGCCTGTATCCGTTATATTCTCAATGAAGAAAAAACGGAACATCAGATATGGATAGGTGGGAACTGCGGAACGGAGGCGCAGGAAATTTATGAAACTATGATGGACACAAAACGGGATTTTGAAAAACCGGATGGGAGACAAGGCTATCATTTTGTTTTGTCTTTTGCCAAAGGAGAAGGAAGCGAAGGGCAGGTTTATCAAATAACAAAAGAATTTTGTGAAACATACTTAGGAGATGCTTATGAGTATGTATTTGCTGTCCATAATGACAAAGAGCACCTTCATGCTCATATTTGCTTCAATTCGGTTTCCAGATTAACCGGGTATAAGTATCGCTATGTGAAAGGAGACTGGGAAAAACAGATCCAGCCAATGGCAGACCGGATTTGCGAAAAGTATGGTCTGATGAAACTTCAATTTCAAGAAGAACGTACCGGAAAACAGTACGGAGAGTATCTTGCAGAAAAAGAGGGCAGGATGACATGGAAAAAAATTATCCAGATGGATATTGACTATGCGATTTCACGATCCGGGACTATGGAGGAGTTTGTGGCCAGGCTCAAGCAGGAGGGGTATCAGATCCGGTATGGTACTTGGCAGAAAGCGGAAACATACCTGACTTTTTATGCACCGGGAGCAAAACATGGACGAAGAGATCGTAGTCTTGGAACTGGATATCGCTATGCAGAAATCAAGAAAAGAATTCAACTTCAGGAAAAACACCGGCAGATGACGCCGGTTGTAAAAGCAGTGAAAAAGGGAAAACTCTGCAGCCGGCTTCGGTCCCGGTATCAGGTACGAAAGGTGAAAACATTATATCGTATCAGATATTTTCACTACTTGAATCCTTATGCAGTGAATCAAAGTACGGTCCGGAAACAATTGCTTCATATCCACTTTCTGTCTGAAGAAGTGGGGGTAATGCTGAAGTACGGAATCCGGTCTGTGGAAGATGCGGAAACGGTATATCGGGAACTCTGCTTGGAAAATCGGCAAAGCGGGAAATCCGGACTTGGATCGGAGGAACTTGCCGTGCGTCAGAAATATCAGGCTTTAAGAAAACAAGTTGAAAAAAAGACAATGGATGATCATCAAATGGAAATGATACTGGATCAAATGGAAGAATTGGAGAGGCAATACCCAGGCGGTCTGCTCATGGCACAGGAAGGGGAGACAAAGCAAAATCCGGATATCAAAGTTTTGAGGCGAATGATACGGAAAGAACGCAAAGAGCAAGAAGCAGCATTGGAAATGCAAAAGAAAGGAGCAGCATGTCCGAGGAAAAATCAGAACCAGGAAAGGATACGTTGATTGAGCAGGTTTTACAGTGCCAGATTGTCATTGCAAGAAATATTGGCTTAGACCGGGATGTGGTTTCGTTTCTGGAGAGTATTACGGACTGGAAAAAAAGAGAGTGGTATTATCTGGCAGCATTGGATGGCATGTCCTGTCAGGATCTGCAGGAGATGGAGCAGAAAGATATGAGCACCAGTCAGATTAGAAAAGAACGCCTTTTTTATCTAAAGAATCTTTACACGGATCATGACGAATTGGGTGAGGAAGTGCTGAAGTTGAAAAACGAGATTACGGATACCAGAAAACAGAGCGAACAGATCAGAACTTTGGTTGAAGAAAATCTGGAAACTGCATTCAAACGAGAAGCAGAGTCGTACAAACATCTGATAGAAGAAAAGGAGAAGCGGATTCAGTTCCTTGAAGAAGAACTGAAAAATCAGAAAAAAATGGAACAGGCGGTCAGTTTAACACGAGGAGCCAAGAAACAGTTCTGGCATCGGAAAAGAAAAAAGGAACTGGAAGGACTGTTGACGAACGAAAAAATGTCAGATGAGCAGAAAGATTTTTTGATTGACTGTCTGGAAGAAGGACTGACGCCTAAACAAATTATGGAGTTTGCAGATCCGAATTTTAGTGTCAATGTAATGAGACGATTAAAGCAGTTGCAGCAAAGAGGTGGATTACATGGGGGTATTGGAAGAATTGGCCGATAAGTATGGAGGATTTGTTTCGGATCTTCGGTTCGATCCAAAGAAAAGGGAAGCTGCCATGATGGATCTGTTAGGAATGCAGCTTCAGAAATATTCCACAGTGGATATGGAACAGCGGGAGGCAATGCTGTATTTGTTTGGATTCCCGTGGAGAAAGGAGGGAAATTGTATCGGAGTAGAAAATTTTGAAGGTATTTTGGCGCAGATGACAGTGATTGGATATAGCGATGAAGAAGCATGTGCTTATCTGATAGACGAAGAGGGCGCATACTATCGATGGCGTTGCCCGAAAGCAGTTGTATGGCAGGGCTGTTCTGTCTCAATGCACCCGGAGATGGAGAAAATCACAGATCCAGTCCGTTGCAGACAATGTGAAAGGATGATGGAAAATGGAGAAAAAGGAACCGGGATGGAAAGCGGGGTATGAAGCCAAGAAGGAACAGATGAAAGCGTGGCTGCAGGAATTTGCCAAGTATCAGCAGGACCCGCAGCAGATTATGGAATTTCTTGAGTTTGGAAGTCGGTTTTACCATTACAGCCTTCGGAACACGCAGCTGATTTATCAGCAAAATCCAAACGCAACGTTTGTACAGTCTTATAGTGCATGGAAACAGATGGGAGTCAGTGTAAAAGGGCAGAAAGGAATCAAGGTATATGTGCCGAAATATGTGACATACCTGATGATTGATCAGCAAGAGCCAGTGCAATTGAAACTGGCAACTGCAGAACAAAGAGCCGCTTATCAACGAGGGGAAATCCAGGGGAAACAGATCCTGACTTATGGAATTGGTAATGTTTTCGATATTTCCCAGACTGATTTTCCAAAAGAACAATACCCGGCCCTGTTGCAGATGGGAAGAAACTCGGAAGAACACGGTCGATGGATTGAGGTTTTGACAGCATTTGCGGAGGATGAACTGCATTGCAGGGTAACGGATCAGGATATGGAATCTATTTCATTAAGAGGATTTTACCGTTATAAAGAGGAGAACAAAGAAATTGTTTTGAACCACCTTCTGAACGATACAGAGAAGCTGTCCACGTTAAGCCATGAAATTGGACATGCTGTCACCTATCAGGAAGAGATGGACAGAGCGGAAGCGGAATTACGAGCGGATATGATATCCATGATGCTGCAGTGGAACATGGGAATTGAAGTAACAGAATCCAGAAAGAGACATTTTCAGGTGCATTATCAAATTATGTGGAAAGGATTTGGGGATCATGCCGAAGAAAAAATGGATCATCTGCTGGAACAGGTTTTTCAAACCTATAAACAAATCAACGAGAAATTAGAAGTTTATCAAAGTATGAGCCAAAAAGCGGATAGAAAGGAGCAAAAATATGGAAGAGAATACCAAAAAAATGCGGGAGTTGTACGGTAAGTTTCATCAGACTCAGAAGGCTGTAGTAGAAAGAGAAGCATTCTTTTTAGATGGACAACTCGTGTATGAAGCAGAACAGGAGGCAGAGAAGAATGAATAGAAAAGAACGGAATCAATATGTAGAGCGGCATATAAAGGACTATCTGCCACAAGAGTATCAGCAGTCAGATGTGAAAGTGTATGAAGTCAACAAAAAGAATGGAGAAATCAAGGATGGTCTGGTAGTCAGAGAAAAAGGAGAAGGAATCTCCCCAATCCTGTATTTAGACACGTATGATTTTTCTTATCCAGAGGAAACATTGCAGAAAATTGCCAAAGACTATGTGGATATTCTTGTCGACAATAGGGATATGGCGGACATGATTCGTGAACAATTGACACAACGAGAAGAGATTCTGAACCGGGTTACCCTTCGCCCGATCAATCGGGAAAGAAATACAGTATTTTTAGCGGATAAACCATATATAAAACTTCAGGATTTAGCGTTTTATCCGGTGGTAGAAGTAAATCCATATCTGTCCTGTGATATTACCTATGAATTTTGTAAGAGTATGGATTTTTCGGGAAAAGAGATACTGGAAATTGCGACAAAAAATCTGATGGAACAAAAGCCAATCATCTCCCCTATAACGGATGTGCTGATCAATGCAAATATGATACCTGCGGAAGAATTACAGGAATTCAGAGAAGTTCCAATGTATGTTGTTACAAACTCCCAGAAGTATTTTGGGGCTGCACATATTATGAATCCGAACGTGATGGAACGTCTACAGGATATTTTTCAGGGTGAGTTCTATATCCTGCCGTCATCGACCCATGAAATTATTGCGGTCAATCCCAGAGAATTTGATCAGCCGGATGCAGAGTATGAAAAAATGGTTCAGGAAATCAACCAAAGTGAGGTGGAATACGGGGAACAGCTGTCAGACCATGTCTATCGGTATCGGAGTAAGGAGACCGGGCTGGAAATGTATCAAGAAGGAAAATGGTACGAAAACAGCATCCAGATCCCTACACCGGAAAAGATCCCAAAACAATAAGGGGGGAAGATTCATGGAACCATCTACGAAACTGGAGGAATTGTACTCTTATCATCAAAAGGGAATGGAAGAAATTTTGTCCAGGCAGCAGCTGGCAGAGCTTTTTCAGCATCCAGAACAGAAGGACGGAGAGTTTGAACACTGGCTGGACACTCAATGCCAGGCCGGACAGTTAAAAAAACTGATTCCGTTAGAGAAACCTACAAAATTTGGAAGCCTGATTGCAGAAAGACGTAAAGAACTTGGAATGTCCGTGGAGCAATTGTCAAAGCTCTGTCTGATTTCACCAGAGCAGTTAAAGTGGATTGAAGCAGGAGTGTTCAATCCGGATCAAAATACGTTACAATGGCTTGCCAATGCAATAGGAGTGCACCGATCCAATCTGTTAAATGGACAGATCAAATTAAAGCCGGATTATCAGGAATGCCTTAAAGCGATAGAAGGCATGCAAGACGAGCTGCTGTTGGCTAAAGAGCATCTGAATCGTTTGAATCGTTTTGTTGCGGATCATGGTGTGACGGAGTACCAAGTTCAGAAACATGAGGATCAATATCGGATCAAAAGTACAGTTAGTAAAGAAGTACAATTAAATGGCATCATTCGGGAATGGAAGGATGAAAAGTCTGCAAGACAATTTGCAGATAAATTGAATCAAAGAAAAGCGATCACAGAAGACAAAACCGATTCGGCTCGGTATGTCGTACAGTCAGAAGAAGACTTTGTGAAAGCGGAAAAAGAAACGGAGAATAAGTCGGAAGAGATTTATCTTATTGTAGACACGAAGACTGGAAAAGCGGTTTCGGATCAAGGAGACGTTATCTTGGAATTTCGCAGTAAGGAGACTGCACAAAGCTATGCGGATCGGTTAAATCAGAAAGAAATAGCCTTGGAATCATCCACAGAGAAGGCTGCGTCCTTACAAAAAGCGCAGAATCTACCGCAGCTACAGCTTGGAAAGTAGGAGAGGATAAACGATGGATCAGGAAAATGAAAGAGTGCTTTATAACATTCAGAATGGTACCCGGATGGTAAGTATGCTGTTATTTGCAGATGCCAGAATGGCATTATGGTTATATCAGATGCTATCCAGGATGTATGATCAGAAGCTGTTAAAACACACGGATCTTCTTACATTCGAAAAATTCATAAAGGTTACAAAAGGGAAACTGGATTTAATCAATGTGCCGGGAAATGTAGCACGGTTCCAGCAGGATTTAAAACAGTCACAAATCCGTTACTGTGTGATGCCGGATCTCAATCAATCGGATGGAATGGTACAGATTGCCGTGTTCAGTGAAGATCGGCAGAAATTTCAGGCATTATTTGAACAGCATATCAACAGGGAACTGCAGGGAGGCCGGAAAGGTATCGAAGAATTATCCCGGCTGACAGAAAACCATGTGAGTTATATTAGTATTCCATGCGAAGGGGCAGAACAGGCGATCATAGAAGATCTCAATGCGTTGAAAGTGAATTATGCTATACTTCCGGATCTCCATGTAGGGGATGGCGATATACAGTTAATGGTAGCCAATGCAGATCTAAATAAAGTGGAACAGTGGTTTGAACAGTATAAGAAGAAAATAGCAGACGTTGATCCGAACCGATATCAGGTTTTATCTAAAGAGGAATACCTGAGAAAGTCGGAACTTACTGCAGAACAATATCTTCAGACTGCAGATCCAGAGACTCAAAAAAAACTGAAGCAGTATGATCGGGAAAAGGTAGATACGGAAATTCGAGACGTAGTATCAACGGGCATTGCATCAGAAGAGTCACCGGAGTTTTCAAAACTGAAAAAAGATCCGGATTATGAAATGGTCTGGATTGATAAAAAAGCGATGGTAGATGAAAATGCTGTTGCCCAAGAGATGATGAGGCGGTATCCAGAACAGTTTGTCAGCCGGATTCCGGGAACCTGGGGCCGGAAAGAGGAACTGCTGGTGCTCCCAACGGAGAACGTATTTTTGGCAAATTCCGGGAAAACCTATCTGGCATTTATCAGAAAAGCAGAGAAACCGTTGGTATTCAATGCATACGGGAAAATTATACCAATATCCGCCAGAAGAAGCGGAGCTGAATTGAAAAAGCATTATACCAAAGTGGCAGACTCTTTACAGCAATCTGCCAAGACCGCATTAGGCAAAGAAGCAGCTGTGAAAACGGGAAGACCGGAAAAGATTCCGGCAAATCCAATCAAAGCAAAGTAGGCAGGAGGATCTGGCATGATTGAAAAGCAGAAACCCGCAATTGGACTGTATGTGATCGCATTGCTTATTTTTTTGACAGTGAGTTACTTCCTGTCCGGCTTGTTCCTCTTTTCCGGTTTGTCTATAGAGAATCTGCAGGATACTGCGGCCTATATTTTTCTGCATCCATTGAAAAACTGGTGGAATGATAAAAGCCCGGCCTGTCTGGGAATCGGCTTATTAGGATGGATTTGTTTTGTAAACTGGCACAGCTATCATAACCGAAATTTCCATTTTAATAAGGAATATGGATCAGAAGAATGGGCGACACCCGGAAGTCTAAAAAGAATTCGGAATAAAGATGACCGGAAAAATAGAATCCTGAGCAAAAATGTGTCCGTATCCATGGAGGGTGTGTTATCCAATAACAATATGTTTATTATTGGATCGTCAGGATCTTATAAAACCAACGCTGTCGTCACTCCCAATTTACTAAAGGCAGAAAATCACTATATTGTGCTGGACGTGAAAGGGGAGCTGCAGTACAAATTTGGAAACTACCTGCAGGAAAAAGGGTATACGATCCGGTCTTTAAATCTCAAGAACCCGGAGAAATCGGACCGTTACAATCCATTTCTCTATATTGAGAAGGAAGAAGATTTAATCCGGCTGATCACAAATCTTCATGAGGCAGTAAAAAAACCGGATGCCATGCAGGGAGAACCGTTTTGGGATGACGGAGTAGATTTGTATTTACAGGCGATTTTCTATTACGAATGGCTGGAGTCGATTGAAGAATCACGTACAGGAAGCATGAACAACATTCTATATCTGGTCAATTTGGAGACACAAAAGATGCCGGATGGAGAGACTACAAGACTCCAGCTGGAAATGGACAAGCTGGCAAAACGAAAAGGGGATTTTTACCCGCCAGTACGGGATTACCGAAAACTGAAAGAAGGGGCAACGGAAACCGTTCGGAGTATCATCATTATGGTAAATGCAATGCTAAAACTCTGCGAAACGGCGGGGGTAAAACGCATTTTTGAAGGAGATGATATTCAGATCCGGGAATTGGGAACAGGAGTAGGCGGGACAGCAGAGCATCCAACAGACTGTAAGATTGCGCTGTTTCTGGTTCTGCCGGATAATGACAGATCCTACAATTTTTTGATTTCCATTTTTTATACCCAGGCATTCGATATCTTAATGCGGATGGCAGATAACGAATATCATGGCCCCCTCCCTATTCCGGTTGAATTCTGGATGGATGAATTCTATGCCGGGGCAAAACCGACCGATCCGGATGTCCTTCTGGGGGTGGTAAGATCCCGAAATATTTGTATGATGCCAGTGCTGCAGTCGGTTTCCCAGATTAAGACATTATTCAAAAATGATAAATGGGAAACCATGCTGGATAATTGTGCGACTTTATTGTACTTGGGATCGGGGCCGGGAGCATTATCTACTCATAAATATATTTCCGAACTGCTTGGAAAAATGACGATTGATACACGCCATGATGGCCGCAGCATGGGAAGAAATGGAAGTACCAGTGAAAATTACCAGCAGTCCGGGCGTGAACTGATGACTCCGTCCGAAGTCAAGCGACTTGACCGAAAAAAATGCATTATTTTTATGGAAGGGCAAAGACCGATTCTGGATGAAAAGGCATTGCCTTTCCATACGAAAGAGTATCTTCATGCAATGGAACTAAACAAACAAGGCGGTTATGAACACCCGGTTTTTACTTACTACGATTCTGAAACAATGTCCTACCACACGATTCTGTATCGGGATCGTATTCATATTTTAGACCGGAAAGAAGCAGAATATTATATGGAAGCTGCCAAGAAAGACCCCAATATCCATGTGTTTCAGGCAAAAGGAAAAGAATTTCTCTATCAGGACTGGAATAAAGCTCCGTTTCCTTCTGAGCAGGAAATTGAAAAAGCATTTCAAAACATTATAAGAAAAGTAAATCGGGAAACGGATCAAATGCCGCCGGAGGATGTTTTGGCCATGAAAAATGGGCAGAAGCAGTCTGATTTGCGAGAAAAGGAAGAACAGTGGGACTTATCTGGATCGTTGATAGAATGTATCAAGCGATACAGCGAAAAACTGTCGGAGGAAGAATTGAATGAGATTATTTTAGGGATTGAACAGGGACTGACAGAAAAACAGATAAAAAGTTATTTTCAGTATCCAGCAAAAAAAATGGAGCAACATAGAAGGGCATATCTAATGATAAATACGACAGATAGCTGATTTCATCCTGCAGGTTTTCCTGTGGGATACGTAGACAATGAAATCCTGCGGTATCGAAAGCTATTAGTAGATGGATAGAAATACTAAGAAAACAAAATAAAGGAATGTGTTCAAAATTATTGTAACATGGCATATGAATTGACTTGGGTTCTTGTAAAGATAATCTATCAAGTCTGTTAAATCAAACGATGCGGAATGGAAATTATTGATAAAAATTCTTGTAGAAACGGGAGAAGGGGTGCGAACGTAATCTTGGCCTAGCTAGGTTACTAATCCAAGATTACGTCTTCCAATAGGCGGAATTTAAGGATTCAACCACGTGCGTTGTATAGATCACTTTTCTGACTGTTGCTTAAAATTTGAAGATCGGGAAAATCATATCCCGGTTATCTTTTCAGTGCCTTATATGAAATTCTGATATTTTTGGAGTCCATTTTTCAGTTACTTGGGGTCTACGACTCACCAAATTTCCGGGTTAGTCCAAGAAAATGTCTGCACCTCCAACTCAATATACGCACCCATGTTTTCTCTTTTTAAGTTCATTCCTTATTTTTATGCTTTATATTTTGTAATATAAAAGTAATTTTAGTTGCTTCAAAATAATATTTATACTTTGTATTATATTTTTCGGCTTCTTTATATTCTTCAAAATATGTAGTTGTTTTCCAATCAGAAAAAATTTCATTTATTAATTCAATAAGATTATTAGAGGATAAATTTGCTTCGCTTTCAAATGTATAAATCTCTCCATTTTTGTTTCTTCTTATAATATCAGCAAAAATTACTAAATAGACAACAGCATTTTTTGAACAGTGGTTGTAAATTTTATTTAAAATAATTTTTATATCGCTATTACTTAAATAGTGTAAGACATCTTTGCACACAACAAAATCGTATGTCTGAGATAAAATATATTCTTTTATATCACAACAAATTATGTTAATTTTATCGAGCGTAGAGTAACTATTTTGCAGTCTTGATTTAAATATTGAAGGATCAATAATATCAATGCAATCAACATGATAGCCTGATTGTGCTAAATATATACTATAATTACCGTAACCGTATCCTAAATCTAAAGCATATTTTAAATGTGATGATTTATTTGCCGAAGAAAGAAGCTCAATAAAATGTTTGCTTGGTTGATTGAACAAGCCTTCTGTATTATCTTTTTGTTCTCTAAAAAGAGTATTATAATATTTTTCAATCTTTGTGCTCATAATAAAACCTTTCTTCTCTTCCTCAATAATATATTAATTACATTAAATCAATACAGATAGGCTTTCCAGGTTCAACAATAGATTTTCCTATTACATATACTAATTTCATTACAATTTCATGACTTTGGAAAGTACTTCTATCATCTTCATTATTAAGCCAAGATAGCATTAAATTTTTATTGCTATTACTGTGGAATATTCCGGTATACGTAGATTCTGTTACATATTCTTCTGATGGAAGGAAAGAAGCATTGCTTCTGGTTGTAACTTTAGCGATAGCATCAATTTTTTCGATTTCTTTCTTATTTTTTACGGGTACATCATAACAATGAACTTTTACAGAATGTAATGTTGAAAGCTGAACTTCAAAATCAACACTAGATGTTCTTCCATTTTTGTTATAAATATTTTCAGGAATATTTTTCCAATTCCTTACAGAAGGAGTTGTTTGTTCTAAAGAGATAGTTCCTAAAGTTATGACACTGTTAGTATTTTTGTCCTTTAAGCAAAATGTTGAGGTTATATCAGTTTCCCCATAGTTATAATTTGATTTTTGATTACGCCAATTTGGAAGATAATCGTCAAAAATAGAAGAAATTTTTCGACCGATTCGTGTATTTTGATCTTGTGGATATGCTACAAAGGAACATAATTCTAATGAAAAATTTTTTTGAGGATACAGAAGCTTATTTATAAATAAAGCTTGAGCAACCAGATCAATGTAATGATATCCGCCATGCATAAGCATACCATATCCATATTTGTAAGGATGATCCTCCCTAGTATCGTATTCAATATGCGTGTTCCATACACCACCAGCATGTTTTAGATGAATTGAAGTAATTGGAGTCTGCAAACTAAGAGCTTTTTCTTTTGCAAATTTCAATACTATATCATTATAAATTGGATGATAACGACTTAAAGACATAACAGAATGATTAACAGAAGAATGATTAACATAAAATAATAATTCTTTCATAATGTCTGGAATTTTATCAATATCAAAGTGACCATTTGTAATAGGAGCAAATATAGGCTTTTCTGTTAAAGATGGAATTCCTTTTTTTAAACAAAAACGCAAATATTTTTCATGTGATTTCACTTCGGTGGAGATATATACCTTGATATTTTTTTTGACAGAAACAATATTATTGATTATTTCACCGAAATACTTTTCGGAGAACCAAATATTTTCTGGAAGTGTAACATTATCTAAATAATAAATATTAGTTGGTTTAAATGATTGAAGACCAATTCTTTTTTCTATGTCCTTTTGTTCTGACAAAAGATCTATGATGGAATAGCCATCTATTCTATTTTGTAAAAAAGCTTGATAAAAGCATTCTGTGTACTTATTGGATACAATTTCGTCATAACCAATAACTAATAAGTGAAAAGTTTCAAACATTCTTAAATCACATGATATATAAATCCGTTATATATCATGACCTCCTTTTGTTATATAGTAGTAGTATTTATTGACCCTCTCCAAGGTCTGGATTCTATACATATAAAGATGTTGCAAATTGTTTGATTTTATTATCGCATAATGATAAAAAATATAACAAAATCTTCTGTATAGTTAATAATTATTTGGAAACTAAACAATATTTTGTTCAGAATAAATCAAAAATTGCAGATAGCAACAATAATTCTAAATTTTTGATTAGATAATCAATGCAATTTTAGATAAATATCAGTTGAATAATTTTATAAACTGATTTTTTGTAAATGTTGAAAAATTTATTGTTATGTAGTTTCTAAAATTGAAAATATATATGAAATGAATTTTTTTAAAAATTCATTCAAATATTTAATTTGAACTTAATAAAAATAATATCAGAAATCAAATAAATACCAAAAGTATAATACTGTTAAAACAACTTTTTGTCAACAAAATAATAAATAAAATAAATAATAGTAATAAAAATTAAATATTAAATAATTGATAAAAAAGAAAATAATAGGCTAAAAAAGTGATTGACACAATATTTTGTGTAGTTTATTCTGTAACGGTATAAAAATTAAAATTTAAAAGAGGGAAATGAGAAGAATGGAAATAGGAATCAGTGTTGTTGTACCATGTTATAATAATTGGAAATATATTGAAGAACTTTTGGATTCTTTTTATGCACTAAATTTAAGATATAAATCAGAAGTAATTATAGTGGATGATGCTTCATCTGAATATATTAATATAAAAAAATATAAATATAGAAATTTAAAGATTATCAATCATAAAATTAATTTAGGAGTTCAAGAGGCAAGAAATACGGGCCTTTATTCAGCAAGTTATAAATATATTATGATGCTAGATGCAGATGATAAATTTCCGGTATATAACGAGAATGAAGAAAATTTTATAAATCTTTCTATTGATATGCTGGAAAAAAATGAAAATATAGTTTTTGTACACGGATTAGTCGAAATGTTTGGTGCGTTTGATGGCTATACGATATCGGCATATCCTGTTGATGCTAAAATGATTTCAAGAAAGCATCATGTTCAAACTTCTATTATTTATCGATGTGAGGAAGCTAAGTCTGCGGGAGGGTATTTTAATCAAATTCAAAAATGGCAAGATTGGTCATTCGGAGTTGCCTTGTTGAATAATAGAATATGCAAAAATAAGAAGATAGATATAGGATTTTTAAATATAACTGCATATATGTATAGAATACATGAATTTTCAGAAAGAATATCTTTAAAAAAGGTGAGTGAATATGAGATGACAATGAAAACTATAAAACGATATAGAGAATTTTTTTTGAAATTTTATGGAAATATGGTTGATGAAGAATTAGCAAAAAAGATATTAGATTCTAAGCCGACAAGATTAATAGATTTGCTTTATGTTGCAAACTATGATTTCGAAAGAGCAATTGATATAATTTCTCATAGAAAATATGATGTAAGTAGTAGTAATGTTCTTCCGAATATACCTTAAAAATGTCTATTAGGAGCTTCCCGTATAATTCAAAATGTAAGGAATCCTAAGTAGGTAGTGAAACCCACTATGCAAGAGCATTTGACTGGAGAAACATTGAATTTTTCAGGAAACCATTCGCATTTAGTAATGACAAAGCAGGTTTCGCTTCTTTCAAGGCATGGCCGGAAGACATCAAGGAGAAATCTGGCAAAACGATTGTGATTTCTGGTATGAACCAACAGGACACTATTGGTTCAATCTTGGAGCATTCTTGTAGGACAACGGAATGAAGCCAGTACATGTGAACCCTCACCATGTACACAAATCAAAGGAACTGGATGATAACAATCCAAGTAAAGATGATCGTAAAGATCCAAAGACAATTGCAGCGTTGGTAAATGAAGGGAGATTCAATTACCCATATATTCTATAGGCGTATATGCAGAAATCAGAAGTTTATATAGTATTCAAGTGAGGACATAGGAAGCACTGAAACGAGTGAAAAATCGAATTGTACGTTGGCTTAGTATCTACTTTCCGGAGTATAAAGAAGTTTACCGGAATCGTGACGCAATCAGTAGTGTGATGTTGCTTAAAGTATGTCCATTACCGGCAGATATCGTAATGCTTGGAGCAGATAGTGTTAATAAAATCTGGCGAGATGCCAAAATAAGAGCAGCTGGAATGAAGAGGGAAGAGACCCTGGTAGAGGCTGCAAGGCACAGTGTTGGAAGTACACAGTCACCGGAAGAAGCTGCTAAATGCGAAATGGAACTTCTGCTAAGGGACTAGGAGGTTTATACAAAGCACTTGGAGGAATTGACAGAGAAGATAGAATCAAAGCTGTCAGAGATTCCACATGTTGATAAGCTTCTGGAGATAAAAGGTGTGGTAAAAAGATAGTGAGTGGACTAATTGCAGAAATAGGTGACATTAGTCGTTTTGATAACCTGAAGCAGGTACAGAAACTTGCAGGATATGCGATCGTTGCATGTAGCTCTGGAAAACATAAGGGCGAGAGTGATATCAGTTACAAAGGAAGAAAACGTCTTTGTTATGTACTGTACGAAGCAGCCATTTCATTGATTGGACAGAATTCAGGATTCAAAGAAATACATCGTTACTATCTCACGAGACAGAACAATCCGTTGAAAAGATGAAGCTTGTGGTTGCAGTGGCGTGTAAAGCACTACGAGTCTTCTATGCGATACTTACAAAGGGTGTGACCTATGATGGAAAGTTTATACTGGAATCTATCAGGCATACAGAGAAGCAAGTATTGGGAAACCGCATAGAAGCAACATCTGCCATGGGTGAATAGAGCTGTTGAGGATTTTACATCTGTGTTCAGTCATGATGTGGATGACTGAAATGAAACAATAATGATCAATGACTGAGGAAGATGAGACAGGGAAAACGTCGACGGATATCGTGCCTGCATAGGGAAAGAAGGTCAGTAATGAAAAATACAAAGAATGAGACAGTACTCGGTAGGAATATTTACTAGAGGGTAATGCCCCTATTTAGGAGCTGAATCGACATCTCGGTTATGGACAGGTGGAACGAAGGAAGTGGGGACCTCTGGAGACAGAGATGATCTTGGGAGATACGGGAAATACGTTGCCATAGAGGGAAGGGTATACACAAGGCTATGAATAGCGAAAAAACAAAGACGTTTATTCCAATGTATCCAAACACCACTATTTCCGCACAAGATGCATAGGAATGTCCAAATCTATGACTCATTCTACTGAGATAAAGGAAAATTACTTGCCTAAATAGGGAGGTATATTCTGCAATAATATTATATGTTCGATAATATATAATTTAAACTGTAGAACATGATAAAATGAAAATAACTTGCGTTTGCATGAATGTAATTAAAGAAGGAGAAGAAATATGAAAATTTTATTGATTGATAGCTTGGATCACTATGGAGGAGTTACAACTCATATAATTAATTTAGCTAATGTTTTAAATGAATTAGGTTGTAGTATTACATTAATGGCACCTAATATTGATATATATAAAAAAAATATACATAGGGGAATTGAATTAATTCAATTTTGTAAATTTAATTTAAAAAAAGATTTTCCGATTAATTTTCTTAATCAATTTGATATTATAAATTCTAATGCTTATGTAGAAGTTAATACATATTTATTAGAAATGAGTAAAAGAAAATTTAAACTAATTATTACTATTCATGAAGTAATGAAAAGTGAAAGTATTAAAATATACCATGAATACTATGATAAACTCAAAAAAAGTGATTGCATTGTAACAGTATCATTGGCAGCACGTAAAATATTAATAGAAAATGGATTTAAAGAAAGTTTAATAGAAACTATTTATAATGGAATAGAAGTAGAAAATCAAAGTAGTCAGTATAAACGAAAAGACATTGCCTTTGTTGGAAGATTAGCCGAAGAAAAAAATATTTTAGGTTTATTGGAAGCCATGAGTGAATTGGAAAATGATGATATTAAGTTAAACATATATGGCGATGGAAATATGAAAGAACAATTAGAATTATATATTGAAAAATATCATATGCGTAATAGATGCATACTTCATGGATTTAATAACAATATAAAAGATATTTTGAGAAAACATAAAATTTTAATATTGCCGTCAATTACAGAAAGTTGTTCATACACTTTATTGGAGGGTATGTCAAATCATATTTTTGTAATTGCATCGGAATGTGATGGTAATAGAGAATTAGTTATTAATAATGTAACAGGAGCAATAGTGAATTGTAATGATCCTGCTATGCTGGCTCAAAATATTCAGTACTGGTATTTCCATGATGAACAAAGAATCGCACTTATAGAGAATGCATTTTATCGTATAAAAAAATATTATACGATTAAAGAAATGGGAAAAAATTTTTTGGATTTGTATAAAAAACTATTGTGATATTTTAAAGGAAGTATATTTGAAAAAGAAGACTTCTTGGTTGACCTAGAAAGGAAGTTAAATATGAAGATAGCAGTAGCAGGAATTGGGTATGTTGGCGTATCTCTGGCAATACTTTTAGCAAAAAATAACGAAGTTGCTATTGTAGATGTTATCCCAGAAAAAGTTGAGATGCTAAATAAGCAAAAGGTGTTGTTCAAAGATCCCGATATTGAAAAATACCTTGAAAAAGGAAACTTAAAACTATATGCAACATTAAATTGGGAAAAAGCATATAAAGATGCTGAGTATGTAATAATTGCAACACCAACAAATTTTGATCCCGAAAAAAATTTTTTTAATACGACTACAGTGGAACAAGTTATTCAACAAGTTTTAAAAGTCAATACAAAAGCGGTCATTGTAATAAAATCTACATTACCAATTGGACATACAAGGCAACTTCAGGAACAATATAAACATAATAATTTTATATTTAGTCCTGAATTTTTACGAGAATCTCAAGCTTTACATGATAATTTATATCCATCTAGAATTATCGTAGGTTATTCTAAAAAGAATAATAAAATGAATAAATTAGCAAAGAAATTTGCTTTTTTGTTACAACAAGGAGCAATTAAAAAAAATGTTGACGTTTTGTATATGGGCTTGGATGAGGCAGAGGCAGTTAAGCTGTTCTCTAATACATATTTAGCTCTTAGAATTTCATTTTTTAATGAATTAGATACATATGCTGAAGTTGTGGGGCTAAATACAAAACAAATAATCGAAGGGGTTTGCAAAGATCCAAGAATAGGAATGTATTATAATAATCCTTCTTTTGGATATGGAGGGTATTGTCTTCCAAAAGATACTAAGCAGCTTTTGGCAAATTATTGTGGTATTCCTCAAAATTTAATATCTGCTATTGTAAAATCAAATCAAACCAGAAAACAGTTTATTGCTAAAAAAATTTTAAATAAAATAGGACACTACAATCAATCTTTGATAAAAGAGAAAAAAGATCAAATAACAATAGGGGTTTATCGTCTAATAATGAAAGCATTTAGTGATAATTTTCGAGAAAGTAGCGTATTTGAAATAATTAAACAAATAGAAAATGAGAATGTTAATATTATTATATATGAGCCTCTTTTAGAAAATACCAATTATTTCTATGAGTATAAAGTAGTAAATGATTTGATAGAATTTAAATTGTCGAGTGATTATATTATTGCTAATAGATATGATAAAGCTTTAGATGATATAAAATATAAAGTATATACCAGAGATTTATTTAATATAGATTAGTGTTGAAAAACAGAATTTAATTTAGAAATAGGTTTAGATAAAACGGTGTTGAAATGATAAAATTGATATATATTATTTATTTAGAATTTATTAAAAAATTTATATATGTAAAAGCGTTTTGGATTAATATATTTGGAACATTTATTTCAATAA
>ERZ1643246.1804-NODE-1804-length-22167-cov-12.344293_pt1 | contig 22167 bp, 20 predicted proteins | sample MGYA00579265_ERZ1643246 | MGnify/ENA primary metagenome ERZ1643246 (study PRJEB29033, sample SAMEA4952261) | chicken gut metagenome | biome: Broiler Chicken; feature: Gastrointestinal Tract; material: Caecum | place: Ireland | collected 2018 | study: Broiler...
TTTATTATGCACTTTATATTAATAGGCTATAGATTTAATTCTATAGTCTATTTTTTATTAAGTTATTATTACTTTAAAATTTTTCTTCAAATTATCTAATCATTGACTTTTAATTATTAATATGTTAAAATTATTTAGATATTTTATAAATTTAACTTTTTATTATTACATAAATGAAGGGAGATTTTATATTGGGTACAGGTGATATAATTATTATTGTTACCTTGATTATAGGTATTATTTTAGGTGGTCTTTATTGGCTTAACAAAAAAGCTACCAAAAAAATGGGTGACCATCAAGATATGATAAATCGTTCAAAACAAACTACTACAATTTTTGTTATAGATAAGAAAAAAGCTAAAATTACTGAAGTTAATATGCCTAAAATTGTTACAGACCAAATGCCAAAAATGTATAAGTTTTTAAAACTATATTTTGTGCAAGCTAAAATAGGCCCTCAAATTTTAACTTTAATGTGTGATAAACATGTTTTTAATGCAATTACTGTTAAAAAAAATGTTAAAGTTGAACTTGCTGGTATTTATATTGTTAGTGTTGTTGGTATGAAATCACAACAAGAACTTAAACAAATTAAAAAGGCTAAAAAACAAAAAGAAAAAGAAGCTAAAAAAGAAGAAAAAAATAAATAATTTATATATAATAATAAGTACAACTATTTAGTTGTATTTATTTTTTTATAAAAATTATTTTTTTAGTGGAACAAAAGTTTTTTTAGTTCGTTTAATAAATATAAATAAAAAAATAAAATAAGTTGGAACAAAAAATTTTAAATTACGTTTAATAAATATAAGAAATAAAACATTAAATTTTTTGTTAGTTTTAAAAATAAGTTGAATTTTTATATATGTTTGGAGGAAATTTTTATGAAAAAAAATATTAAAAAAATTATACCTATGGTAGCTATTGCTACTTTAATGACTACTAGTGTTTTTGCTAATACTAATACTCAACCTGAAAAAGTTGTTGTAAAAGAAAATAATAAAATATCTGGTTTAATTACAGAAGTTTCAAAAGATAGCAATAAAATAACTATTGATGGAAAAGAAGTTAATATTGGTAAATTTACTTTAGTTATTGATGCTGTTAAAGGTACTTCTATAAAATATGATGAAATTATGGAAAATCAATCGGCATATGTTTATAATGTAGGTGATGATAGTATTATTATAGCTAATATACCTCAAGACTTTAAAGCTCCTATTGTTGTTACTGTTAGTGAAACTAAAAAAATTGATTATAGTACACTTGAAATTACTATAAAAGAAGATAATGCAAAATATATAATAAATAAAGATACTAATTTTAATTGTATTTTTGCATATGGTACACCTGGCATTAAAAGTATGCCTACTTTTGATGAACTTGTAGAAGGTAGTAAAATAGTTATTTATCCAAATGAAGATAAACAACTTGAAAAATGTTTTTTAACTACTTTTAAAAATGAAGTAAAAGAAGAAGACAATAATGTTGAACTTGAAACTAAATCTAATCAAATTTATATTGATGGTCAATTATTAGAAGGTGCAAATATTATCCAAGAAAATGGCAAAAATTTAATGCCTGTTAGAAGTATTTTTGAAAAACTTGGCTATCAAATATCTTATGATGCTAATACTAAAATTATTAGTATGACAAAAGGAGCTCATTTTATAACTTTTGCTACTAATGCTGATGCTTATACTTTTGCTAGAATGGCACCACAACCTTTAGGTCAAGTACCTATTGTTAAGGATGGTATTACTTATGTACCTGTTGAATTATTTGAATTAATGGGTATAGAAGTAAATATAACTTCTAACAACTCTTTATATATTGGTGAAAAAGTTAAAGAAACTAGTAATATTGAAGAAAATAAACAAGAAGTTAAAGAAGAAAAATCTAATACTAGAAAAGACCAAATTATTATTACTGAAATAGATGAAAAAAATAATACTATAACTGTTAAAGATGATAAAAAAGGAACAATTGTTTTAAATACTAAAGATTTAGAAGTACAATTTACTAATGGAGAAAAAAGTCTATATGTTGGTCAAGCTTTAGATGTTGAATATGGTGAAATTATGACTGCTAGTCAACCACCTATTAATACACCTAAAAGTGTAAAAGTTGTTGATAAATTTTCTTATGGCGAAGTTTTAAATGTTGAAAAAGACGACAAAGGTAATACTAGAGTTTTATTTAAAGATGAGGAAATGGGTGAAGTTGTTTTAAATTTAGCTCCAGATTTTAAAGTAAACTTTACTACTGAAGATAAAGAACTTAAAAAAGGTCAAGATTTAGAAGTTGTTTTAGGTAAAGCTATGACTATGAGTTTACCACCTATGACTAATCCTACTAGTGTATCTGTTATAAATTTAGATGAAAATAATAATAAAGAAAATAAAGGTGAAACTAACCAAGATGTTTTAAAAGGTAATGCTACTATTAAAAAAGTTGATAAAGAAAATAAAACTATTTTAGTAGAAGATGAAAAAATGGGTGAAGTTGTTTTAAATATTCACGATGATTTAAAAATTGAATATAAAAATGGTGTTGGTATGCATGCTTATAACTGGATGGTTGAAGGTCAAAAATTAGAAGTTGAATATAGTCCTATTATGACTAGAAGTTTACCACCTATTAACAATCCTATTAAAATATTAGTATTAAATTAATGTAAAAGGGCTTGAATTAATTTCAAGCCCTTTTATTAAAATTTATATAAATATTGCAAATTGTTAAAATATGGTGTAAAATAATTAAGTTGCTATGATTAACTATATTTTAAAGGGGAGAGAGTATGAAAAATTCTATACAAATACTTATTTACTTTACAATAATATTTACTATATATATAAATGTTTTTGCTAAAGAAAATGTAGAAGATATAACTGTTAAAAATAATGTTTCTATATATAATAAATTAGTATTTGATGCAACAAATGAAAAAGTTATTGATTATTATAGTATTATAAATAATAAAGAAGATAAATATTTATATAGTACAGAATTTAATAACTTTGAAATAATTATAACAAATTTACCTAAGGAAAATAACTTGCAAATTTATACTATAAAAAATATAGATAAAGAAAAGTTAAAATTTACTGTTGAAGAAAATGAAAATATTTATAATGTTGATAAAAGTACAAAGATTGAGTTTATATACCCTTATAATTCTGATAACTTAAAACTAAATAATAATTTTAATCAAATAAGTAAATATACAAAAGTGTTAGTAGATTTTGATAATAGAAATAATGTAGAAAAACTATTTATAACTCCTTTTAAGTCTTTAGGTAAAAGTATACTTAATAATAAGGCAATAAATATAGAAGGTAAATTTATAGAACAAATACCATATTTTATTAATGATAAATTATATTTACCTATTAGACCTATTGCAGAAGTGTTTAATTATAATATTTATTGGAATAAAGAATTAAAAATTGTTACTTTGGAAAAAAATAATAAAAAAATAGAAATAAAAACTAATTATAGCAATTTTATAAAAAATAATTCTGTATATGTACCAGAAGATTTTATAAAAGATATTTTACAAATAAATATTTCATTAAAAGATAATATTATTTATGTTGGTTAAAACTATAAAAAATTGCTTTAGACTTGCACAAATTTAACACCTTTAGCATATTATATAAAATAGCTTTGCTGGGGGTGTTTTTTTGCTTTTTTCATTTTTTAACTGTTTTTTTATGTTTTCTTGCATATCTAGTGCAAATACTTTTCCTAAGCCATTAAGTTTAGAAGAAGAAGAAAAATACTTAAAACAATATGAACAAGGCAGTATAGAAGCTAAAAATATACTTATAGAAAGAAATCTAAGATTAGTTGCACATATAGTAAAAAAATATAACAACTATCAAAAAGATAGTGAAGACTTAATTTCTATTGGTACAATTGGTCTTATAAAAGCTATTACAACTTTTAAAAATGATAAAGGTATTAAACTTGCAACTTATGCTGCTAGATGTATAGAAAATGAAATTTTAATGTACATAAGAAGTAATAAAAAATATAATAAAGATGTTTATTTACAAGATACTATAGGTATAGATAAAGATGGAAATGAAGTTACCTTGGAAGATAAAGTAGCTGATGATAGTATGAGTATTGATGAAGAAGTTACATTAAAAATGCAAAGTAAAGTATTATATGAAAAAATGAAAAAAGTTTTAAAAGGGCGTGAAAAAACTATAATTGAGCTTAGGTATGGTCTTATTAATGGTGAAGAACTCACTCAAAGGGATATTGCTAAAATACTTGGCATAAGTAGAAGCTATGTTTCTAGAATAGAAAAAAAAGCCCTAGAAAAACTTTATAAAGAAATGGAATAAACTATAAGGAAGATGTCCTTATAGTTACATATATAAACCCAGTAAAGTTATCCCTTCTATAAAAGAGGGGATTATTTAATTACATTTATTTTTTAAATAAGCATTTTTTAACTCTTTAGGTATTTCATTTATATTTATATTTTTATGAATAGAACAAGTTCCATATTTTTGAGCAGTTTTATAATACCAATATTTATAGTTAAGATTTTCAAGGTTTTTATTTAGTTCTTCTATTTGTTTTATAACAGATTTTCTATGATTATCAATAGTTTCTAGTCTTTCATTAATTGTACTATCACCTTTTATACAACAATCTATAAAATTTTTTATATCTTTAATAGGTATACCTGTATTTTTTAAACACTCTATAGTATGTATCCATTCAAAATTTTCTTCTTTAAATTTTCTTATACCATTTTTATCACGCTCAATAAATGGTAAAAGTCCTTCTTTTTCATAATATCTTAAAGTAGATGTAGGTATATTAAATTTCTTTGAAACTTCTCCAATAGTATAAAACATAAATTAATAACTCCAATAATAAAATATTATATTGACTTAAAGTTAACTTTAAGGTCTATAATAATTATATCAATAAATATAATATAAGTCAATTTTAAAGGAGGATATTTAATGAATAATTTTATTTATGATATACCAGTAAAAGTTTATTTTGGTGAAAATCAATTATGCAATTTAGGAAAAGAATTAAGTAAATATGGTAAAAAAGTTTTATTAACATATGGTGGAGGTTCAATTAAAAAAATAGGGCTATATGATGAAATTTTAAACGAGCTTGAAAAATATGGTTTAGAATTATTTGAGCTTTCAGGTATAGAGCCTAATCCTCGTATACAATCTGTAAGAGAAGGAGCTAAAATATGTAAAGAACAAAATATAGATGTACTTTTAGCTGTTGGTGGTGGGTCTACAATAGATGCTACAAAATTTATGGCAGCAGGAGCTTGTACAGATGTTGACCCTTGGGACTTTTTTACTAAAAATGCACCTATTGAAAAAGCTTTACCAATAGTTACAATTCTTACTCTTGCAGCAGCAGGTTCTGAAATGGATGCAGGTGGTGTAATTAGCAACCTTGAAACAAAAGATAAAATAGGTAGATTAGCACCAGTTTTATTACCAAAAGTTTCATTTTTAGACCCAACTGTAACTTATACAGTTAATCCTTATCAAACAGCTTGTGGGGCAGTAGATATGATGTCTCATATTATGGAAGTATATTTTAATATGTCAAATAGTCTTTATATGCTAGATTGCTTTATGGAAGGTATGATGAAAACTATTATTAAATATGCACCTATTGCTATGAAAGAGCCAAACAACTATGAAGCTAGAGCTAATCTTATGTGGACTTCTTCTTGGGCTATAAATGGATTTATAAGTTCAGATAAAAATCAAGCTTGGACTTGTCACCCAATAGAACACGAACTTTCTGCAATATATGATATAACTCACGGTTTAGGACTTGCACTTGTTACTCCTAGATGGTTAGAATATTGTTTAGATGAAACAACTGTTTCAAAATATTATCAATTTGGTACAAATGTTTTTGATATTGATAAAAATTTAGAACCTATGGAAGTTGCTAAAAAAAGTATAAAAATGTTATCAGAATTTTTCTTTAATACTTTAAATTTAGATGATACTTTTACAAAAGTTGGTATAAAACAAGAAGACTTTGATATAATGGCTGAAAAAGCTTGTGGAAATAATTGTATAAATGGATTTAAAAAGTTAAATAAACAAGATATAGTTAATATATTTAACATGTGTTTATAATTTTAAATAACATAAACAAAAAGCCTAGAATATATTTTTTAATCTAGGCTTTCTGCTATATTAAATAACAATTCTTTTGTAGTTTCTATACTTATACAAGGGTCTGTTATAGATTTACCATAAGTTTTTCCTGTTGGGTCATTACCTTCTTTTATATAGCTTTCTATCATAAATCCTTTAACTATATTTTTTAATTCTTTATTTTTAGATATACTATTTAATACATCTTTAACAATAGTAGGTTGTTTATAAAATAGTTTCCCAGAATTAGAGTGGTTAGTATCTATTATTATTGATTTATTTATTAATTCTGTTTTATTATAAAGATTAATAATATTTAAAAGGCTTTCATAATGATAGTTAGGGAAATGGTTTCCTTCTAAGTCTATGCCACCTCTTAATATACTATGTGAAAAAGGATTTCCAGTTGTATCTACTTCATAATTATCATATATAAAATTATGGCTTTTTTGTGCTGTACTTATAGCATTTAACATAACAGATATATCCCCACTCATAGGATTTTTCATGCCAACAGCACAATCTATACCACTAGCAATTAATCTATGATGTTGATTTTCTACACTTCTTGCACCTATAGCAACATAGCTTAATAAATCCTCTATAAAAGGATATGTAGAAGTATAAAGCATTTCATCAGCAATAGGAAAACCATATTCAGATATTATTTTTATATCTAATTTTCTTATAGCTAATATTCCTTCTTTCATATTAGGTTCATTATTAATATTAGGTTGATGTATCATACCTTTATAACCATCACCAGTTGTTCTTGGTTTACTTGTATATATTCTAGGTACTATAAAAAGTTTATCTTTTACTTGTTCATTTATTTTATAAAGCATTTCTAAATATTCACAAACAGATTTTTCACTATCAGCAGAACAAGGACCTATTATTATTAACATTTTATTAGATTTTGATGCTAATATATTTTTTATTTCTTTATCATTTTTTTGTTTTATAGTTTTTAATTTATTATCTAAAGGTAATAAATCTATTATTTCTTCCTTAGTTGGTATTTTACAAATTTTTTTAAAACTCATATTATTCCTTTCTTTAGTATATATTTTTTTCTGTTAGAATAATATCTACATTTTTATCATAGTTATCTTCAGTAAAATCTATAATAAAGTTATCAAAGCATATTCCAATAGAACTTAAATATATATTGTTTTTTAAAAATGTATCATAGTATCCACCACCATAACCTATTCTATATTTATTTTTGTTATAAACAATAGCAGGTACTATTATAATAGTTTTGTTGTCACTAATTTTTTCAACTTCATTTATAGGTTCTAAAATGTTAAATTTATTTTTTATAAGATTATTTTTATTATATTTTTTAAAAATCATTTCTCTTTTTTTATTTGTTAAAACAGGGCAATATATATTTTTATTATCTTTTATTGCTTTTTCTATTATATATTTTGTATTTAATTCTTTTTCTAAACTTAAATAAATAAAAATATTTTTACTTTCTTTATATTCAGATAAACTAAAAAGTTTATTTGATATAGTTTTACTTATATTATTTATATATTCATTAGAAAAATTATTTCTTAAATTTAAATATTTAGTTCTTATTTTTTGCTTTTGTTCCACTTTCTATTATTCCTCCTATTATATAGAAAATTATAGCTAAAGCAGGGTTTATAAAAAATAATATAGTATAGATTATATTAGGTATTTTAAAACTTTTATTTTTTGTTACTTTAGGTTTAAATGTATTAGGTGGTATGTTATTTGTATTGTTATTAGATAAAGTTTTATTATCTTTAATATCTTTTTTTATAGAATTATTGTATTTTTCTTCAATATATTGTTGCTTTTCATATTTTTTACTAGACTTAATATTTTTATTATTTTTTATATTATGTTTTATTTTTAATTCTTCATTTATAGGTTCAATATTTTTACTATCTATAAAATCAAATATATCAAAAACACTACCACTATTATTTTGTTTTGTACTATATTTATTTAATTCATAACCACACATAACACATTTATTTTCAGTAATAAGGCAATTACATATAGGGCAAGTTTCCATAATATCACCACACTTCATAAAAAGTTATTATTATTTAGTTTAGCAGAATATTATACTTTATTCAACAATTTATATAAAATAATTGAAATAATATAATATTGTGCTATAATAAATTAAAAATATTTTAATAGAGGAGATATTATTAAATAACTATGGAAGAATTAAAAAATCATTGTTATAGTATTGCCCGAGAAAATACAAGAAAAGTTACAAAACTTAGTATTTTTGGGTTAATATTAAGTGCTACATTTTTAATATTAACTATGACTGTTTTAAAACCTAATTCATTAGAGGATTATATTTTTAATAGGAATATATTTTTAATATTTACTTTAATTTTTATAATTATGTTAACATTTACTTATCCAATAATTTTATTATGTACTAAAAATGCTATTGAAAAACTACCAGAAAATATAGAAAAAATATGGAAAGAGGGAAAAACTTATAATAATATAAAACAGTTTGTTTTTTGTAATGATGGCATAATTGTATTTAGTGAAAGTTTACCAATATATATAAAATATTATGATATAGATATGATTTATGACCAAGGATTTACAGATTTTGAATATTTAATACCTGGAAAACTATATTTTATAAATATAAGAACTTATTATAAAACATACCATATAAAAGTAATATTAGAGTTTAATGGACAAAGATATAAAGCAAAAGATTTTAGAAAAATAATAGAAGAAATATACATAAGAAATAATAGAATAGAATTAATACTATAATAATTATTAAAAATAAGGGCTAAAAATTAATCAGCCCTTGGTTTTTAACATAAATTGTTATTTCATAATTTATTATTTATTTTTAAGTCGTGATAAATTATCATAAATGCTGTTAGCTTCATCAATAATGAAACTTTCAACAGTATCTTCAAATTCAAATAATCTTTTAGGTAATGAATTAGAAATTGTACTTATTGAGGGTTGACTACAAGAAATTATTTCAGAAAGTTTTTCTTGTGTAAAATTTTTATATTCTTTATTTAGTCTGATTAATTCCTCTTTTAATACTTTAATGTACATAGGGTCATTTTTTAAATCTTCAATATTATCAAATTTTGAAATTTTCATACTTTTAAATTCAACTAAATCATATTTTTCCATTATAAAAACCTCCAATTAATTTTTTTATAAACCATTATTTAATAACATTTCTAATATTTTATTACTTCTTTCTATAAAGTTAGTCATAGAATTCATATCTAAATGTTTATGACTCATTTTAGCTAAATCATATATTTGATTACAAATAAGTTTAGTTTCTTCTTTTTTGTTTTCATCATCTTTAACTTTTAAAAGAAGTTTAACGACATTATTATTACCATTTAAAACTAAAGTCTCATCAGAAGGCATAGCACCAAAAGGCATATTCATACCATACATTTTAGCCATTTCTTCCATTCTTCTAGCTTGTTCACTAAGCTGAATTACACCAGATATATCAGTAGCTTTAAGATTTTCTACTTTAATTTTAAGGTTATCACCTTTATTAAGTGTATCTTTAAATAAAGTTTCTAAAGCTTCATTAAGTTCTTTATTTTCTTCTTGTGAACTATCTTTTAATGTATCAGATAAATCACTATCTATTCTAACAAAAGTAGTACCTTGATTATATATTTCTAAAGTAGACATATAAGGATTATCTAATTTAGTATCTAGTATAACTGCGTCCATATTATTATCTTTGAACATTTTAATATATTGTGCTTGTTGGTTTTCATCTGTAACATAAAATACTTTATTTTCGTGGTGTTCTTTATTTTGTTCTAAATATTCATTTAATGTTACATATTTATTATTAATAGTTTTAAATAATAAACTATCTTTTACTTTATCATAAAAATCTTTTTCTCTAAGACAACCATATTTAATAAATTGGCTTATATCGTCCCAAAAACCTTCAAACTGTTCACGCTGTTTTTTAAATAAGCTATTTAGTTTATCAGCAACTTTTTTAGTAATATATTTACTCATTTTTGTAACATAGCCGTCATTTTGTAAGAAACTACGGCTTACATTAAGTGGTAAGTCAGGACAATCTAAAGTACCTTTTAAAAGAAGTAAAAATTCTGGTATAACTTCTTTTAAGTTATCAGCTATAAATACTTGATTGTTATATAATTTAACTTGTCCTTCAATAGAGTCTAATTCATGTTTTAATTTTGGAAAATATAAAATACCTTTAAGTTTAAAAGGATAGTCCATATTTAAATGTATCCAAAATAGTGGTTCGTTAAAGTCTGAAAATACTTGATGATAAAATTCTTTATATTCTTCATCTGTACATTCGTTAGGTTGTTTTAACCAAAGAGGATTTGTTTTGTTAATAGGTAGAAGTTCTTTAACTTCATTTTCATCTATTGTGTCATTTTCAGAGTCTTTTTCTGCTTCTTTTTTCATTGCTTCAATATCTTCAAAGAAAATCTCAATAGGCATAAAGTAGCAATATTTATTTAATATTTCTCTAAGTTTAAAAGCATTTAAAAAGTCTTTTCCTTCTTCTCCTACAAAAAGTGTAATAGTAGTACCTCTTTCTGTTCTATCGCTTTCGCCAATTTCATATTCTATACCACCATCACAAACCCATTTTGCAGATGTAGCACCTTCTTTATAAGAAAGTGTATCTATCATTACTTTGTCTGCTACCATAAATGCAGAATAAAAACCAAGTCCAAAGTGTCCAATGATATCTCCACCATCTTCTAATTGGTCTTTATATTTATTTACAAAATCACTAGCACCAGAAAAAGCTATTTGTGTAATATATTCTTCTATTTCTTCAGCAGTCATACCTATACCATTATCTATAATTTGTATAGTACTATTTTCTTTATCAAGTACAACTCTTATACTAAATTTTTCATCTTCTTTAAGAGTAGCTTCACCCATAGTAGATAATTTTTTTAATTTATTTATAGCATCACAACCATTAGATACTAATTCTCTAATAAATATATCAGAATCTGAATAAAGCCATTTTTTTATAATTGGTAAAATATTTTCACTATTTATTGAAAGATTACCTTTTTTCATTTTTGTACCTCCTAAAAATTTTATATTATCTATATTTTAATATTATAATTAGAAAATGTCAAGAAAAAAATAGCACTCTTTTTAAAAGAGTGCTAATAAAATTTATGTGTAATATGGATTTTTTTGTTTTAATATTATAATAAAATCTTTAACACATAATATTAATAATAGTGGTGATAGTGGGGTATATAAAATTAATATATATAATACACCTTGTGGTATTTTTTCCTCATAAAATTTATGTATACCAAATAATCCAAAAAATAATAATAAAAGAAGAGCACACCATTTATTATTTCTTTTATTTTTAAAGTTTTTGTTAATAATTATATCTTTATTTGTATTATCTAAATATTTATTTTTATTTAGTTGTTTATCTTTTATATCATAGTTTAAAAATCCTTGATTTGTTATATCATTATATTTGGTATAAGTATCTTCTTTTAAAGTATGTGTTTTAATTTTATGAATATCTTTATTGTTATCTATTAATTCATTAGCTTTAATATAATTTTTTTCTCCTAAAAATTCCATATTAACACTATTTAATTTACCATAATATATATTTTTTATTTCTTCAATTTCATAATTATTTTTTATATTAATAAGTTTAAATTTATTTTCATTAATATTTATTTTTTCATATATTAAAAGTTTTTCTTGTTTAGTTGGTAAAACAATTACATATTCTTTATTATCAATTTTAAGAATAGAGTAAATATCATATTTTAATTCATCATCATATTTATAAAGGTCTTCTAATAATACACTTATATCATCTTCATCATTATCTAATTTATAATTAAATTTTTCAATTAATTCTTTTAAAAAATCTCTATCCCATAAAATAGTATTAGTTGTTTTAGCTAATTCTTTAGCACTTTGGTTAAAATAATTATTAGTTAAAACTATACCTAAATTGCAATTATAATGATTTTTAGCACTATTAACTTGTTGTATAGCTTCTAAATTTACTTTATTTGAATATAGTTTACATTGTATAGCATAAGTAATGCCATCTTTTTCAGCTATAACATCAGCACCAAAATCACCAGAAGCTTTAGTAACTCTTGCATTATATCCTATTTTTGTTAAAATAATAGCTGTTTTTTCTTCAAATTCTAATGGAGAAAGATTATCAATATCATTTAGTGTTAAAATTTCATCTTCTAACATTATTATTACCTCTAATTTTAATATATTTTATATAATAAATTTTATATTAAAATATAACAAATTTCAACATATTTTTGACAAAATAGAAACTTTTTACAAACTATTAATAATAGCTTCAGCACATTTTATACCATCAACACCAGCAGAAACAATACCACCTGCATAGCCACAACCTTCACTACAAGGATAAAGACCTTTAAATTTTATAGATTGTAAAGTTTCTTTATTTCTAATAATTCTAATAGGGGAGGAGCTACGACTTTCAACGGCTGTTAAAATACCATTTTCATCACCAAAGCCTTTAATTTTTTTATCCATTTCAATAATACCAAGTTTTATAGATTCATATATGAAATCTGGAAAAATTTCTTTAAAATTACAAGGTGTTACACCAGGTTTAAAAGTAGGTTCAATATTACCAATAGAAGTGGAAGGGATATCTTTTAAAATATCACCAATTTTTTGAACAGGTGCAAAATAATTACTACCACCAACAATAAATGCTTTTTCTTCAAGTTCTCGTTGAAACTTAACACCAGATAAAATATTATTATTATCTAAATCTTCAGGATACACTTCTATTAATAAAGCACTATTAGCATTTTTACCACCTCTATCAAAATAACTCATACCATTAGTAACAAGTCTATTTTTTTCAGATGAAGCATTTACAACATAACCACCTGGACACATACAAAAAGTATAAGCTCCACGGTTATTAGGTAATCTTACTGCTAATTTATAATCGGCAGGTGGTAAATAACAAGCAAATTTACCATATTGTGCATTATTAATAAATTCTTGGCTATGTTCTATACGAACACCAACAGCAAAAGGTTTTCTTTCAATAGGGTGATTTTTATTGTTGATAAGTTCAAAAGTATCTCTAGCACTATGTCCTATTGCCAATATAACATTATCAGTTTCTATGTTGAAAACATTATTATTTTCTAAATTTTCAACAGTAACACCAGTTATAGTATTATTTTCTGTTAATAAATCAATCATTTTATGTTCAAATAAAACTAAACCACCTAAAGAAATTATTTCTTCTCTTATATTTTTAACCATTGTTATAAGTTTATCTGTTCCAATATGAGGTTTGGCAGTATATAATATTTCTTCAGGTGCAGAGGCTTTAACAAATTCTTCTAATAATACCCTACATCTATAATCTTTTATACCAGTTGTAAGTTTACCATCAGAAAATGTACCAGCACCACCTTCACCAAATTGAACATTTGAATTTTCGTCTAGTTTTCCATTTTTCCAAAATGTATCTATATCTTTTTTACGTTTATCTACACTTTTTCCACGCTCTATAATAATAGGTTTAAGACCAGCACGAGCAAGTATAAGACCAGCCATAAGACCAGCAGGACCAAAGCCTATTATAATAGGGTTTTTATTATGTTGTTTTTTAGGTATGTTATATACAAAAGGTTCAATTTTTGAAACATCTTTAATTTTTAAATATTTTTTTTCATCTTTTATTTCAACATCTAATGCAAGAACATAAAAGCCACCTTTTTTTTCTCTTGCATCAATAGATTTTTTAGCTATTTTAATTTTAATAATATTATTAATATTTGTTTTTAACATTTTAGAAGTAATATTTTTCAAGTTATCTTCATTTATTTCTTTTTCTAAAGGATATTTTACATTTGATATTTTTATCATATTTTTTCCTTTCTAAATTAAATCATAGATTTTACACAACATTTTGTAGCTACATAAGAAGAAGACCAAGCCCATTGAAGATTAAAACCACCACAATCACCAACAACATCTAAAATTTCACCAGCACAATATAAACCTTTTATTATTTTAGATTCTAAAGTTTTATTATTAAATTCACTTGTTTTAATACCTCCAGAAGTAACTTGAGCATTATTAAAGCCGTTTGTATCTAATATTTCTAGTTTATAATTTTTAATAAGATTAGCCATATTTTTAAGTATATTGTCAGTTAAATTTTCTACTAAAAATGATAACTTTTCTATACCACTACTTTTAGCAATAATATTTCCTAAACGTTTATTTAAAAGTCCATTAAAGTAATTTTCCATATTTGTATAGTTTAATAGTTTTTTTCTATCTTTTAATATATTAAATACTTCTTCTTCTGTAAAACTAGGCATAAAATCTATATATGCAATTAAATTTTTATATCTAGCAAATAGAGTAGATAATTGAAAAACAGGTGGACCAGATATACCATAATCAGTAAATAAAATTTCACCATATTCTTCTTTTAAAAAAGTATCATTACTATACATTTTTAAATTACCAGTTATTTTTATACCTTTTAAAGATTTTACTTTTTCAGGTGGTGTTTTTAGTTGTACTAAAGCAGGAGTAAGTTTGGTGCAACTATGACCTAAAGATTTTAATATTTTTATACCACTACCATTAGAACCTAAATTTTGACTAGCCATACCACCAGTAGCAAAAATTATTTTATCAGCTAAAATAGTTTCATTTTTAGTTGATACTATTTTAAATTTATCATTTTTTTTATTAATACTTTTAACATCAAATTCTGTTTTTATAGGTATGTTTAAATTATCTATTTTATTTCTTAAAGCATCTAAAATGCTAGAGGCTTGTTCACTATATGGATATACTTTCCCATTTTCTAAAACAGTATGTAAAACACCTAAATTATAAAAAAAGTCTATTGTATCTTGTACAGAAAATTGTTCTAAAAAGTATTTGCTAAAAAATTTATCTTCACCATAAAAATTTTCATAAGTAGCATAAATATTTGTAAAATTACAACGCCCATTACCAGTAGCTAATATTTTTTTACCTACTCTGTCCATTTTTTCAAGTATAATTATATCTATATTGTCTTTTGAAAAATTATAAGCGTGTACAGCAGATGTAAGACCAACAGCACCACCACCTATAATAGCTAAAGTTTTTTTCATTTTATCACCTTAATTATATTTTTATAGATTATTAAACCACTACTAAAGTAGTGGTTTAATTAATATATTAATTTAATTATTTGTATCTTCAGATACTTCAGTAGAATTTTCTTTTAATTCTTCTTTTGTTCCAAGAACAATAGTTATATCATAGCCAGATTTTTTTAATTTTTCTGGATTGACAACTATTTTGGAGTTGGTAAAGAATTTTTGTAAGTCATTACCTTGACCAATTTTAGAAACATATATTTTAGTTTCTTCAGATTTTACATCAGAAGAATCACCAATATTGCCAATAATATAACCATTATTTTCTAAAAGTTCTTTAGTTTTCTTAGCAAAACCAGAAGTATAACTACCATTTAAAACTTGAATAGATTTATTAAAACTGTCTTCATAAACAATATCTTCAGGTTTTACAGTAGGCTTTTTAAATACTTCATAGGCAAACTCTTTTAATTCATCTTCATCTACTATTACAAATGATATACCACTTATAGTTTCAGGAGTACAAGGAAGAGTATAAGTTTGAGTATTGTTAACATCAAGTTCTTTTATTTCACCTACATATTTTAAACCATCACTTATTGTAAAATTAGTATCAATATATTGTGTTAATGTGTTAAAATATGTTTCTGGATTTGATATAATAGTATCTACACTAACTATTTTTTTAAAAAATTCATTTAAAAATGCTTGTTGAACTTCTACTCTTTTTAAATCTCCTTGAGGATAACTTCTAAAACGTAATAAATGTTCAGCTTTTTCACCATCTAAATGTTGCATACCTGGTTTTAAGTTTATATATAAATCTTGTGTAGGGTCAGAATAGTACATACGTTGAGGAACATCGAAATCTATACCACCGATAGAGTCTATAATATATCTAAATCCTTCAAAATTAAAGTGAACATAATAATCTATTTTAACATCAAGTAAATCTTCTAAATAAGTTTGTAAAAATTCTATACCTCTATCTTTACCATAATTAGGTATAGCATTTATTTTTTTAAATGAAGGGTCATCATTTTTTATTTCAGGATAATTTTCAGTCATAATTTCCCACATATCTGAAGGTATATTTACTTTTGTATCTCTAGGTATAGAAACAACAGAAATTTGATTATTTATAGAATTATAATCAACAAGCATAATACCATCTGTTCTGCCTTCTCCTTCATCAGTACAAGCAACAAGTACAAGAGTTCTTTCAGGAGCTTTTGGTACAACTTTATCAACAACCTTATCAATAAAAGTACCACCTTCATTAGCATTAGGAGTTCCATTTATAAATGCATAAACAAAGAAACACATAACACCTATAAAATATATTATAAGAATAGAAAAAACAATTTTAATAAATTTTAAAATAGGACGAGGTTTTCTTTTTCTTTTCTTTTTTCTTTTTTTTGTATTTTGCATATTTCCTCCAATTATTTTATATATTTTGATAAAATATAGATTTTGTCTATATATGTAGAATTAGGTTAAAATATAAAAATATGTTAAATATTATAAAATAATTAGTTTTCAATTTGAAGAATTTTCTTTAGTTAGTTCATTAGAAATTTCTTTTAATTTATCTTTTGTTACACTAACAATAGTTATATCATAAGTAAACTATTTAACTTTATTATGATTAATAATTACTTTACATATTTTTCATATGCCATTTTTTAGAGAATATCCTTAAAGTATAGAATATAGATCTAAATACCCAATCAATATACATACCAGCCCACACACCATATATACCATAATTAAAATATACACCTAAAAGCCAAGAGAAGAATATTCTAAATATAATTAAACTTATTACAGAAATATTCATAGTAAATTTAGCATCACCTGTTGCTCTTAAAGCACTAGGAGTCATAAATGAAGTAGCCCAAAAAATAGGACTTAATATTAAAAAACTATTTATAAGATTATGTGAATATTCTAATACTTGAGGGTCATTTGTATATAATATATATATTTTGCTACAAAATATGTAAAATATAACATTCATTATAAGCTGGGATATGTTAGCACCTAAAGTTTGACTAATCATAACTTTTTTTGTTCTTTCCATATCTCCACTACCATAAGCATTACCTGTAGATGGTACACAAGTAACTTGGAAAGTTTTACCTGGTAATTGTATAAAGTTTGATATAGAATTTGATATAGTATTAGCCGATAATGCAGCAGTACCCATACCAGACATAAAAACTTGAACTAATAATTTGCCACCATTAAATATAATACCATCAATAGAATTTGGTATAGCAATATCTAAAACAGGTTTTAATATATTAAAACTAACTTTTATAGTTGGTTTAGGCATTTTTAATATTCTAGGTCTAAAATAAACAAAAAATTGAAGAATAGAACTAGAAATAAGACGAGAAGCTAAAAGTCCATAACCAACACTACTTATGCCAAGTTTTAAAATTTTTATACAAAAAACAGTAATTATTACATAAAATATGTTAGATAAAAAAGCTCCTATAAGAGGACTTAAATTATCACCAGTAGCACGTCTTATACCAGTAAAAACATTAAATAATGTTAAAAATGGTAAAGATATGGACGTAAAAAATAAATAAACACTAGCAGAGTCTAAAACAGCTTGTTCAGCTTTTCCAAAAAGTGCATTTAAAAGAGGGGTTCTAAATATTATTAAAAAGGCACTAATGATAATAGATGCATATATGGATATGGTAATAGAATGACTAGCACAATCTTGAGCTTTTTTAATATCACCTTTACCTACACATTGAGAAACTATTGCTGTTATACCTGTTGCTATACAAGTTAAAATATTCATAAATACAAAGTTTATTTGGTCTACCATACCAACACCAGCACTAACAGCTGTTCCAAGTCCGCTAACTAACATAGTACCAAGCATAGTTGAAACGGTAGAAAGTGTTTGTTCTAACATAACAGGTAAATATAAGTTTACAAATAGATAAGTTCTCAAACTTTTCATAATAAAGCCCCCTCTAAAAATCTAGTTTATAAAAATCAAGGTTTAAAAGAACTTTTTAAAGATACAATTCTATTAAATACAAGGTTATCTTTATCAAAGTGTTTACTATCAGCTATAAAGTAACCATTTCTAATAAATTGAAATCTATCCATTTTATTTGCATTAAGGATAGAAGGTTCAATATAAGCATTATTTAACACAATTAAAGAATTTTTATTTTCAACAAGTTCTTTTTCATCTTCTTCAGATGGAACAACAAGGCTATCATATAAATTAACAGTAGCTTTAACTGCGTGTTTAGCAGATACCCAATGTATAGTTCCTTTTACTTTACGTCCTGTAAATCCAGAGCCACTTTTTGTTTCTGGGTCGTAAGTACATCTAAGCTCAATAATATTGCCATTTTCATCTTTTATAACTTCATTACACATTATAAAATATGCACCTTTTAATCTAACTTCTTTATCAACAGAAAGACGGAAAAATTTTTTAGGAGCATCTTCTAAGAAATCTTCTCTTTCTATATAAAGTTCACGAGAAAATGTAACTTCTCTACTACCTAATTCTTCATTTTCTGGGTTATTTTCAATAATCAAAGTTTCTTCCATATCTTCAGGATAATTTGTTATAACAACTTTAATAGGGTCTAAAACTGCCATAACAACATTTACTTTAGATTTTAAGTCTTCTCTTATACAATATTCTAATTGAGCTGTATCTACAATACTTGAAGCTTTAGATACACCTACCATTTGACAAAAGTTTCTTATAGACTCTGGTGTATAACCTCTTCTTCTTATACCAGAAAGGGTAACAAGGCGTGGGTCATCCCAACCATCTACTTTTCCTTCTTCTACTAATTGTCTTAAATATCTTTTACCCATAATAGTATTAGATAAATTAAGTTTTGCAAATTCTATTTGGCGTGGTTTTATTTCAAAATCAAGTTCATTTATAAACCAGTCATATAAAGGTCTATGGTCTTCAAATTCCATTGTACAAATAGAATGAGTTATTCCTTCAAAAGCATCTTCTAAAGGGTGAGCAAAGTCATACATAGGATATATACACCATTTATCACCTGTTTTATGATGTAGTATATGAGCTATTCTATATATAACAGGGTCTCTCATATTTATATTAGGAGAAGTCATATCAATTTTTGCTCTTAAAGTTTTTTCACCATCTTTGAACTCGCCTTTACGCATACGTTCAAAAAGGTCTAAATTTTCTTCTATTGAACGATTTCTATAAGGGCTTTCTTCACCAGGACTATTTAAATTACCTCTTTTTTCCCTTATTTCATCAGCTGTTAAATCACATACAAAGGCTTTTCCTTTTTTTATAAGTGTAACAGCACATTCATACATTTTTTCAAAATAGCTAGATGCAAAATAAAGTCTATCTTCCCAATCAAAACCAAGCCATTTTATATCTTCTTTTATAGAACGTACAAATTCATCATCTTCTTTTGCAGGGTTTGTGTCATCAAAACGAAGGTTACATTTACCACCATAATATTCAGCAAGACTAAAATTTAAACATATACTTTTTGCGTGTCCTATATGAAGATAACCATTAGGTTCTGGTGGAAATCTAGTGTGTAATTTATTTAATTTACCTTCAAGGTCAGCTTGTATATAACTATGTATAAAATTACCAGTTTGAGTTAAGCTGTTATTTTCAGTTTCCATAATAAAAAATTCCTCCTAGTTTTAAAAATATAATTAATATTAAAAAGAGTTACTTTCAAAATCATAGTAATAAAATACTTTTTTACAATGTTCACATATACCAAATTTCATAATTTTATCAATATTTTCATTTGAAAGTTTAAAATCTAAATTTACTTTTATATTATTACCAGTTTTTTGGCAAATATGATTTTCAAAATAATAATTTTTACTTTTTTCAAAATCACTAGCGTTTGTAATAATATCTTTTAGGTTATCTAAAAGCTCCATAATATCCTCCAAATATTACTAACTATTAATTTATTATTATATTATAAAGCTATAAAAAGGTCAAATTTTTTTGAAAATTTAATACTTAAAAAATTTTTAAAAAAATTTTAAAAAAAGTGTTGACAAATTTAAACTTATACTTTATAATTAATTTTGTTGTTAAGACAAGCCCAGATAGCTCAGTCGGTAGAGCAGAGGACTGAAAATCCTCGTGTCGGCGGTTCGATTCCGTCTCTGGGCATATTTTAAGGGTCACTAGCTCAGTTGGTAGAGCACTGGACTTTTAATCCAGGTGTCCCGGGTTCGAACCCCGGGTGACTCACTTAGTAAAAAGGGGTGTACGCTATATGCGTATGCTTTTTTTTGTATATAAAATTAAAAAATTTAATATTTATGGATATATTTTTTAGTTTATGTTAAAATACTTATATAGTTATAAATATACGATACAATTTACGATATATATATTATTTGGCTAAAAAATTTTTTAAGGAGAATAATATGGAAAAATTAATGCTTATTGATGGACATAGTATAATGAATAGGGCTTTTTATGCAATACCACTTTTAACTAATAAAGATGGGCAATATACAAATGCTATTTATGGATTTTTAAATATTTTATTTAAACTTATAGAAGAAGAACAACCTGCATACATAGGAGTAAGTTTTGATTTATCTAAACCAACATTTAGACATTTAAAATATAGTGAATATAAAGGAAATAGAAAAAAATCACCACAAGAACTCACAAGTCAAATACCTTTAATAAAAGAAGTATTAAAGTCTATGAATATTTTTATTTATGAAAAAGAAGGTTATGAAGCAGATGATGTTTTAGCAACTATTGCTAAAAAAGCAGAAAGTATAGGTATAAATCCTATAATTGTAAGTGGTGATAGGGATTTATTACAAATAGCAACAGATAGTATAAAAATAAAAATACCTAAAACTAAAGCAGGTAAAACAGAAATAGAAGATTATTTTGCTAAAGATGTTATAGAAAAATATGGTGTAACACCTAAAGAATTTATAGAGGTTAAAGCACTTATGGGAGATACTTCTGATAATATACCAGGTGTGCCATCTATTGGTGAAAAAACAGCTATAAAGATTATTAGTGAATATAAAACAGTTGAAAATGCTATTGAAAATGCTTCTAATATAAAACCTAAAAAAGCTAGTGATAATATATTACAATATAAAGAACAAGCTTTACTTAGTAAATATTTAGTAACTATTGATACAAATGTACCAATAGAGTTTTCAAATATAAAAACTGAAAATATTTTTAATGAAAACTTTTTTGAACAATGTAAAAAGTATGAATTAAAAACTATATTATCTAAATTTCAAAATGAGAAAAAAGAAGAAGAAAGATTTAATTTTAACCTTATAGAAAATATTGAAGATGCTAAAAATTATATTGAAAATATAAAAAAAGATGAAGAAATAGCTTATAAAATGATATATGATGATAATATATTTATAGGTATAGGCTTTACTACAAAAGAAGATGTAGGAACTTTTATAAAAGTTTATAACAATATAAGTGAAACAGAAATATTAAAATTATTAAAACCATTTTTTGAGGAAGATTATAAAAAGATAACTATAGATGCAAAAACAGATATTGTATTTTTAAATAACTATAACATTAAATTAAATAATTTAATTTTTGATTAAAAATAGCTACACAAACTCATGGCTTTAGTCATAAGTTAGTAGCTAAATATAGTCAGCATACAGGGAAACTTGTATGTAGAGATAGGAGAAACCTATCCAATACTACTCGAATTGCTGGGAACCCCTAAAGCTAACTAAACTAAAAC